>Ga0224529_1001512_pt1 | contig 13766 bp, 10 predicted proteins | sample CBST50metaG_FD_179893 | JGI IMG/M metagenome (GOLD analysis project Ga0224529, IMG submission 179893) | Peat soil microbial communities from Stordalen Mire, Sweden - C.B.S.T50 | ecosystem: Environmental > Terrestrial > Soil > Wetlands > Peat | place: Sweden: Norrbotten County, Stordalen Mire... | reverse complement strand
GTGGTCGCACTCGACGATCCACTTCGGCGCGACTGGCAGGCCAACCGCCTCCAACGCGGTGCGAAAATCGTTCTCGCGGGTAATGGCCGAGTGCAATTTGTGCGGGCCAGCCAGGAAGGCGATTTTGCGATGCCCCAGCGCCGCCAGGTGGTTGACAGCTGCGCGAATCCCGGTGGTGTAGTCAAGCAGAATGGTGCTGACCTTCGGATCGTCGGGGTGAAACTCGGCCAGGACGATGGGAACGTTGTGGTTGACCAACTGATCGAGAACCGGCTCTTCCTCGCCGAAGGTCATGACGGCCACACCATCCACTTTGCGCTCCAGCAAGCGGCGCACACAATTGGTCAGAATGACCGGGTCGCTGTTCGAGGAACTGACCAGGATTTCGTATCCGTGAGCGACCGCAATCTCTTCAAAACTCTGAATCAGCTCGGGAAAGAATGGATTGGTAATGTTTTCAACAATGATCCCAAAAAGATGGCTGCGTCCAGACACCAGGGTCCGGGCATGCGTGTTGGGAAAGTAGTTCAACTGTTCGATAGCCTTCCAAACGCGTTTGGAAAGTCGCTCGCTGACCACCGGAGAGCGGTTGATAGTGCGCGACACCGTAGCGATCGAAACTTTTGCCAAAGCAGCTACAGTGCGAATATCAGGGGTTTTGGTAACGGTCTTGCCGGATTCTCGACGGGCCACGAAGCGTCCTCATGCAACAAAACAAGTATGAAAGCGATGTTACCGCATTCGCTTTGGCCCGCGCAGGATTTGCCGGTTAGCCCGCGAGTTTTTGGTCTTCCTTATGAGTTATCGGCCAGGAATAAACGCAGGTCGCGCAGGTTGTGGCCGGTAGGGCCGGTCACTACGGAATCGCCCAACGCGGTAAACATCGGACAAGCATCAAAGGCCGCCAGCGACGACTTCAGATGAAAGCCGAAGGTGTGGGCGCGCGCCACCGTGCTGGGATCAGCAATAGCCCCAGCCGACTGGGTATTGCCGTCGATGCCGTCGGAGCCAGCGCTGAGCATGGTCAGCCGCTCGCCTGGATAGCTCTCCAGTTCGAGCGCACAGGCCATGGCAAACTGCTGATTGCGCCCGCCAGCACCGGGGGTGCGGTCCAGTTTCACCGTCACCTCGCCCACCGAAATCAGGCACAGACGCGGATGAAGGGCGCGTAGTGCGTGGAAACGCCTAAGCAGGTAACGGGCGGCGTCGGCATAGTCCCAATCGTCGCAACTGTTATCCACCACCACATGAAAGCCAGCCTTCTGCGCCAGCACACGCGCGCTCTCCGTCAAGTCATGGCTGGAAAGCAGAATTTCGAAGACGGATTTGCTGAAGACATCGTCCTCGCCAGACATGGTGACGGCCGCCGTCACCCGGCGCGTCTGCGCCACTTCTGTCTTGCCAAACTTGGGAAGAAATGGCGAACGCCAACCCTTGTTGCCAGGAGATTCCGGCAAGTCTTCGCGCTCAAAAAAACTGCGCACCGAAGCCGGCAACTTGTCCCGCAGTTCGTACTTGTCCAACAGGCTGCGCACCTCGGCGACCGTCGAGTGATCCGGCGAAGTGGGGCCAGAAGAGAGCGCATCCAGCGAGCGCAGCGGCACGTCGGGAAGCAACAGGCTCACCTTGGCCGCCTCTGGCGCGGCAATCGCCAGCCGCCCGCCCTTCACCGCCGAAAAGTGCTTGCGCAGGGTGTTGACTTCGCCAATCGGCGCGCCCGAAGCCAACAGTAATTGATTGAAGGCGATGGTGTCGTCCAGCGTGATCCGCGCGTCCAGTGGCAGATCGAACATGGCCGAGCCGCCGCCCGAAATCAGAAAGAAAATCAGCGTCTCTTTGCGCGCCTTCTTCACCAAAGCCAACGCCGCACGAGCCGCCGCGAACGACTCTTCATTAGGCAGCGGATGACCGCCCTCAAAGTAACGAAAACGCCAATTATGTCTCTTGGGCAACTGGTTCGAACAGCAAATGCCGCGCACTCCCTTGCGCCGCTTCATGCGCTCCAGCAAAGTGTCGAGCATAGGCGCGGCAGCCTTGCCGATGGCGATGACATAAATCTTCTTGTAATCGGCCAGGTTGACGGTGGCCGGGCCGCTGCCGTCGGGCAGCAGACGGTGCATAGTATTGCCCTCGAAGCGGATGCGACGATCAAATGCCGATTGAATGTCACAAGCGGCGATGGCGCCGGTAAAGATTTCCGTAGCCGTGGTATGCAATTGATCAAGAACGGGGTCGCTAACCGGCGTCATAAGAGTTGCTCCTTCAGCCAACCGGAGAGCGCCGCCTGCATGGGCTCGAGTTGGCCAGTAAAAAAGTGATCGGCACCGGGAATCAGCCGCAGCTGTTTGGGTTCAGCCGCCGAGGAGACCACCCTTTCCAACTGCATGGCCGGGGCAAACTGATCCCGGTCGCCGCTCAGAAAGAATTTTGGGATTGTGTAATTTTGCAGGCAGGAATAACTATATTCACGGTCATCAGAACGAATGGGAAGTCCGAGAGCCGCCAGCGCAGCAACGCCAGCACGGCCTGCGCCGCAACAGGCGCTGAGCGCCATGGCCGCGCCAAAACTGAAGCCCACCACCACCAGCGGCCGTTTGTATGCGTTTTCAAGCCAATCCAGAGCCGCGCTCACATCGCCGCTCTCGGCCGCGCCGTCGTGGACGCCCGCGCTCAAACCCGTGCCGCGAAAGTTGAAGCGCAGTACCGGCCAGCCCAGTCCCCAGGCGGGATCATTCAGCGCCTTCATGGCGTGATAAACCACTTTATTGTGCATAGTGCCACCGCCCAGCGGATGCGGATGGCAGACCAACGCGGCAAAGGGCGCATCGGCCGCGCCTTCGTTCAACAGCGCTTCCAAACGGCCACAAGGACCAATCACGCTCACGCTACGCAATGTTGCGGTCGCGGGGGCGGTTCCCGTACGGTCTGGAGAGGTTGTCAAAATCATGCCATTGTCCATTCTACGCGCTGACGGCGGGCCGATTTTGTCCACTTTCCGTTTCTTCAAAGTGAAGAGAATTGCCCCCGGTAACCGATCCAAAATAGTGAGGATTGGCCCATTGGCGCAGATTCGTAGCCCTTGTGCGGTATTCTGGCTATATCATGACCGATCAACTTCCCTTCGCTCCCGCTGACGTCCTTGATCCAATTCGACTTACCAGGCAGTTGTGCGAAATTGAGTCCACCACCTACCACGAAGGCGAAGTGGGCGAATTTTTGGCCAGCTTCCTCGCCGCGCGTGGCTGGACTGTCGAAAAGACTCCGGTCGAGCAGCCCGCGGATCATACCGACGGCGGTCCGCGCTGGAATATCTATGCCGGCGCGGCAGGTGAAACGCCCGATCTGGTCTTTTCTACCCATATGGACACGGTGCCACCTTACATCCCCTTCCGCGAGGACGAGGAGTTCCTCTATGGCCGCGGGGTTTGCGACGCCAAAGGGATTTTGGCCGCGCAACTGGCTGCCGCCGAAGCGCTGCGGGCGGCTGGATTCAAGATCGGCGTTCTGGTTGTGAGCGGCGAGGAACGCGACTCAGCCGGGGCCAAAGCCGCCAACCTGACCCCCAAGGGAAGCCGCTTTTTGATCAACGGAGAGCCAACCGACAATCGCCTCGCCCTGGCCTCGAAGGGCGCCCTGCGCGCCGCCTTCAAAACCACCGGAAAAATGGCCCACTCGGCCTATCCAGAGCTGGGCGATAGCGCTGTTCACAAGCTGGTTGAAGTGCTTGGCAGAGTGCTGGCCATGCCCCTGCCGGAACTGGAAGGTATCGGCCCCAGCACCCTCAATATCGGCCAGATTCAGGGCGGCCACGCTCCAAACGTGATCGCCGACGAGGCTGAGGCACAAGTGCTGGTGCGCACCGTCACCGACTCGTCACTGGTACGTGCCCAACTGCTGGAAGTGGCCGGTAGTCAGGCGGAAATCGAGTTCACCCTCGATACTCCCTTTGTCCGCATGAGAGAGATCGAAGGCTTGCCCACCATGGTTGCCAAGTTCTCCACCGATATTCCCGCCCTCGACAACTGGGGCGAGCCGCTGCTGATCGGCCCCGGCTCCATTCACACCGCCCACACCCCGTTTGAGAAGCTGGCCAAAAAAGAGCTTCTGGAAGCAGTGGAATTGTATATTCGGGTCGCCAAGCAGTTGCTGGCGTAGTTTGCCGCCTACGGTGGGGCTGGCAGTATTGTGAGCCCAAAAAGGACGATTAGCTGTGCGTTTTCCAGATGCGTGGAGTTCAGCGTGGACCAGGAGGTCCACGCTACAGCCGGCCGGGAGGCCGGCGCTACAGGTTCGCGGCCCACTGGCTGTGTTCAAGCAATTGGAAATCTTCTCTACACCTACAGGCGAACAGCTCTAGAGCGCGTCTCCGCTTATCAACGCCGCGTGATCCCAATGGGACCGGCCAGGGTGGATTCCACTTCGGAAAGATTCACCATGAACTCTTGTACATCGTCTTCTTCGCAGTCGATGCCGCTTGAAATGCCGTAATGTTGAAGTCCCGACGACCAAGCCATCGTATAAAAATATTCGCTGGGAGTTTTCTCTGGATAAAACACCAATACCTTTGCCTGCTTTGAAAAGACCATTCCACCTAACCCGCCGCCGTGAGGTCCGGCGATCACTTCGGCTCTCTGAAAGATTTCGATTTGTTCTTTCAGCGGCAATCTTTCCGGAAACAAGGTGATAAAGCCGTAGCTCTCCAACAGCGCAACTAACTCCGACTCATTTTGTACGCGACGGCAACCGGCCGTAGCCCGCGAAATATAAACACGCAAGTCTGGCCGGCCACTTAGTTCGGGAACGCCAAGATAGGACCGAATGCGCTGGCTGATTTCAGCGTAATATCCCTTCGGGAGGCAACCATGTCTATGTCCAGAAGCGAATGAAGGCAAGATGAACCGATCGGTCTTGATCCACTGATCGGGCGGCACAAACTCCACGCGAAAGCTCTTCGGCAGCATGGCCGTCAGCATTAGCCTTTGGGTTTCAGCACGGTTGTTACTTATGAGCAGTGTCAGTGGCTCGCTGCCCATGTACTTTTCAAGCAGCAGTAACTGGGGCAGGCAGTCGGCAATCCAGTGCCAGAAGTTACCCGCGAAGACTCGCTCAATCGAAGAGACTGGACCTTTTACAAAAGGCACCTTATTAGGCTTGAAGGCACGATAGATCGGGGTGTTGTAGAAGCGGTGCGGCAGGAAAAGCGAATCCAGAAAAACTTCAAAATTTTCATTGGTCAGCACCCCTGATCGCGGGTAGTAGCAGGCCGGTTTCACCTCGCAAACAAATATCTCATGCAGGTCGATAATTCCGTTCTGATAGTCGCGAACGGTTTTTAGAAATTCTTTCTGCTCCGGGGTCGAAATATCCAGGGTCTGAGCCTCGTGAATCACGCGGTAATGATCCACTTCGCGCCCTTTTCGATCCGATGCGGAAATAAATTGACTCACTTGAAGTTTGGAAAGTCCCAGCCAATCAAAATGGTGAGAATATTTCACGATCAATTTACGCTTTATCTTTTTAATACGTCGAAACAGATCATCGGCTGTACTTTTCGTAATCGAAGTATGAAGAGAAGGTCCACCATTCTGCGACATGTTTACCTCGCCGATTCAATTATGTACTGTGTGGATTCTAACTTGGCATCATGGAGAGTGTTTTCGGGGTGCCCCAGGTCTCGCTATTGAGACCAGAGGCACCGATGCACAAAGATAACTACTTCATTGGATCAGCAGGCAGCGTCCAGCCTTCCTTTTCGCCCTTGTTCTGCTCCTTCAGCCAATCGAGCAACGGCTGAAAGTACTCCACAATCGCCGACGCATCGGCCTTGTCGCTTCCCGTCATCACTTTCAGCGCCGCAGGCCAGGGTTTGGATTGGCCCAGTTCCAGCATGGCGTTCAAGCGCGCGCCGGCTTCTTTTGATCCATAGACCGAGCAACGATTGAGCGGCCCCTTGTATCCGGCGGCCTGACACATGGCGCGATAGAACTGGAACTGATAGACGCGGGCGAGGAAGTAGCGCATGTAAGGCACATTGCCGGGGATATGATACTTCGCGCCGGGATCGAAATCGGCCTCGGAGCGGGCAACCGGCGGCGCTACGCCCTGATACTTTTCGCGCAGAGCCCACCACGCGCCGTTGTAGTGCGCGGGCGTCACTTCGCCCGAGAAAACCTGCCAGCGCCACTTATCGATCAACAGGCCGAAGGGCAGGAATGCGATCTTGTCGAGCGCGGTGTGCAGCAGCAGCGGAATGTCAGCACTCGCTGGCGGCACGATGTCGATGAGGCCAAGCTTCTTGAGGTAAACCGGCGTCACGTTGAGAGCGATGGAGTCGCCAATCGCTTCGTGAAATCCGTCGTTGGCGCCATTCTGAAAGAAGAAGGGCTGGTTGCGATAGGCCATCTGATAATAGTTGTGGCCCAGTTCGTGATGGACGGTGACAAAGTCGTCCGAGGTGGGCTGAAAACAAGCCTTGATGCGCACGTCGCGCTGGTTGTCGATGTCCCAGGCGCTGGCGTGACACACCACGTCGCGGTCACGCGGATGCGACAGCATCGACCGCTTCCAGAAGGTATCGGGCAGCGCGTCGAAGCCCAACGACTTGTAGAATCCTTCGCCGTAGCGGACCAGTTGCGGCGAATCGGTGTTACGCGCCTTCAGAATTGCGCCCAGATCGTAAGGCATGGGCCCGGAGGGCGGCGCCACCACGTCGTAGATGTTGCCCCACTCCTGCGCCCACATATTGCCGAGCAAATGCGCGGGAATCATGCCGTCGGGCCGACGAGCAGCGTCGCCATATTTTTCGATCAGCTTGTGGCGCACGTAGGTGTGCAACTCGCGGTATAGCGGCTCCACCTGGGTCCACAGCCGCTCGATCTCCGCCTGAAACTGGTCTGGAGTCATGTCGTACTGCGAACGCCACAGCGCGCCCGTATCGGTATAGCCCAGTTCGCGCGCGCCCTGATTGCTCAACTCGGCCAGACGCGCGTAGTTGGGCTTCATGGGAACGCCAACCGCGTGCCAACCCGCCCACATGGCAGCCAGTTCCTTGGGATCGCGGCTCTTGGCCATGAGCGATTCCATCTCGTCGATACCCAGGCAGTGGTCGGGATTCGAGTCGGGACAGTAGCGGCCACGGCCATAAGCGGCATCCAGTTCGGCGGCCTTCTGGGTGGTTTCGGCGCGCAGCTTGGGGTCGGAGGGCGCGGGCATGCCGATGCCCAGCTTGAGCAGCAGCAGTTTGCGGGCGGCATCAGGGGGCAGCTCCAGGCCATCGAAACGCTTGGCCTCGCCGATCAGCTCGGTCTGCCGCGCAATCAGCCGATCATTGGACTCGGCCAGCAGGGCCACCGTGTCGTCGGTGATGTAGGTCTCCTCAACCCACGAAGCTCGCGCCCCGTCGATGCTCATCGCGCTCAGTTCTTTTTCGGCGCTATCGATAAAAGCCAGCGCCTCGGCGACCGTGGGTTTGGCAACGGGCGCGCTTTGCGCCACTGCAGTGTGTGGACAAACAAGCAAGCCGGCAAGCGCCAGCGCGGAGGGCAATACAACGGAAATCTTGAAGTTCATGGCAAGGGGACTATAGAACATTTCGCCAAAAGCCGCAATTCGGAACCACAACCTAGATATTTTTCAAACCTTTACGTGCAAAAACCGGACTTTTGCAGGAGAATAGACTTGGATGAATTTTCGAAATGATTGAGGAACGCTTGACACCAACGCAAATAGAAATTTCCCGCTGGACCGCCGCCGAATTCGAGCGGTTGGTTCTCGACAACAATCCCAAGATTGCGGTCTTCGATTGCGATGGCACGTTATGGAGCGGCGACTCTGGCAGCAGCTTCCTGAACTGGTCGCTGGACAAGGGACTGCTTTCACGCGCCACCAGCGACGGCATCGACACCCGCTACCGCGCCTACCGGGCTGGCAAAATCACCGAACAGCAGATCTGCGGCGAAATGGTGCAGATTTACGCGGGCCTGCGCGAACAGGAATTGCGCTCGGCAGCCGCCGAGTTCATGCGTGAGTTTCTGCCTCAGCGCATCTTTGCGGAGATGGCCGCTCTGACCGACGCGTTGAACCAGAAGGGCGTCGAGCTGTGGGCCGTTAGTTCCACCAACAAGTGGGTGGTGGCCGAGGGCGCGCGCTCGTTCGGCATTGCAGAGGATCACGTTTTGGCCGCTGAAGTACGCGTCACCGAGGGCGTCATCTCCCACGACATTGTTGACGTACCTACCGACGAAGCCAAAGCCGCTTCGCTCCAGCGTGTCGGTTTGGCCCATCCTGACGCGGTTTTTGGCAACTCCGTTCACGATCTGGCCATGCTTGAGATTGCCCGCCACGCCTATCCGGTCAACCCCTCCCCCGCCTTGCTGAAGGCTGCGGCCAAGCGCGGATGGGGTTACTTTTTGCCGGCTTCCGCCGAAGGGCTGAACGCCGCCGTCGAGGGCGAATAAGGCTGGTTTCGGGTGGCCTCTACCGCCGCTGAAAGCACCCTTTATTTTTTCATTCACGCAACTATTTACTCAACCAGGGGATGCAGATCTGGAACCGCATCCCTTTTTCTGCGACTACACTAGATACGTGGAAGAAGCTCAGGCAAATCCCAATCCGCGCCAATCCGGTCCAGCGCTCCGGTTCGTAGCGGCGGGGCTCATCGTTCGCGACGGTCAAATCCTGATCGGCCAGCGTCGGCCTGACCAGCCGATGGCCCTGCTGTGGGAGTTCCCCGGCGGCAAAATCGAAGCTGGCGAAAGCCCCGAGCAAGCCTTGGCCCGCGAACTGGACGAAGAGATCGGCATTCATGCCACCATCGGCCCCCATGTCATCCATATCCGCCACAATTATCGCCACGGCGGCGCGGTCGATCTGCGTTTTTACGCGGTACGAGAGTTTGCTGGCGAAATCATCAACCGCATCTATCACCAAGTGCGCTGGGTCAAGCTGGAAGAGCTGGCCGACTACGAGTTTCTGGCCGCCGACCGTGGCCTGATCCGCGATCTGGCTGCTGGCAAACTGCTCTAGCCAACCCCTGCCACCTGCGGTAGGGCTAACGGCCTTCGGCTTGCTCCAGTTGGCTTATGCAGCTCTACCTCCGCTTCCCCACTGTCCTCAACACATTTCTTGCCCCAAGTGGCCTGCCTCACAGCCAATCTCCTGAGTCCGCGTTATTCTGCAAACTGGGAAGTTTTCCCGCGTAACAAAAAGGAGATCTATGTCTGTCATCATCACTGAAGTCAAAGACGCAATCGGCACGATTACCCTCAATCGTCCCAAGGTCAATGCTTTGAGCGGAGAGCTGGTCGATGAGATCATTGCTGCTCTCGAGTCCATGAAGACGCAGAATCTGCGCGTGATCATTCTCCGCGCCAAACCGGGGGTGAAGATTTTCTCCGCCGGCCACGAAGTCCACGAGTTGCCAACCAATGGACGCGATCCGCTCACCTACAACGATCCGCTGCGCCAACTGGTTCGCGCCATCCAACTGCACCCTTGCCCGATCATCGCCATGATCGAAGGGTCGGTCTGGGGCGGCGCATGCGAACTGGTGATGAGCTGCGATCTGATCGTCGCCGCCGAAGAAACCACCTTCGCCATTACCCCGGCCAAGCTGGGCGTTCCTTATAACATAGCTGGCACCCTGAACCTGATGAAAACCGCCGATTTGCCTTTCATCAAAGAGATGCTGTTTACCGCCCAGCCGATTGCGGCGCGGCGTTTGATGGAGAGCGGCGTGATCAATCACGTTGTTGCGCGCGAAGAGTTGGAGAGCTTTACCCTGAAGCTAGCTAGCCAAATCGTGGCCACGTCGCCGCTAGTGGTGCGCATCTTGAAAGAAGAAATGCGCGTTCTGGCATCGGCGCACCCCATCATCCCCGAAGCTTTTGAACGCATCCAATCCCTGCGCCGCAAGATTTACGACAGTGAAGATTATCAGGAGGGCATCCGCGCCTTCTTTGAAAAGCGAAAGCCGCAGTTCAAAGGCTGCTAACGACGCACTGTGGACGCACGACAATCATTCTTTGCACAGAGCCTCATCCAGGTCTGCGCAAAGATCTTCCGCGGACTCCAACCCGATGGAGACGCGGAAGATGCCGTCGCCCGCATACTCCCTGTAACTGGCAAGCGCCGCGCCTTGCAGTGAAAAGGAGCTTTGCAAAATATCTGCTGTGGGAATGTAAAACAGTAGGCTGCGTTGCTTGCCCAGCGAAACGGCATAGGTAAAGTCTTGCAGCTTGCGATAGAAGCGCCGCGCCACTTCTGCGCCGTCTTCTTTGGTCTGAAAAGTCAACATGCCGGATGTGTTGCTCATCTGACGCCGCGCCAGCGCATATTGCGGATGCGACGGCAGCCCCGGATAGATGACGCGGCGGATGGCCGGGTGTGATTCGAGATAGCTGGCAACCCGCAGAGCATTGTCCTGGTGGGATTTCATGCGCAGTTCCAGCGTATGCAATCCACGCCGGATCAGCCAGGCATTGAAGGGGCTAAGCGTACCGCCAAAGTGAATCAGAGCGCCCTGGCGCAGCTTGCCCATAGCCTCTTTGCGGCCAATGATGACGCCGCCCAAAGCATCTCCGTGGCCATTCAGATACTTGGTCAGCGAGTGTGCCACATAGTCTGCGCCCAGCGTCAGTGGCTTGGTAGCCACCGGTGTAGCCATCGTTGAATCTACGCCAAACTGCGCGCCGGCCGCGTGGGCAATTGCAGCGACAGCGGCAATATCGGTGAGGCGCAAAATCGGATTGCAGGGAGTCTCGGCCCATAGCAATTTGGTGTTGGGACGAATCGCGGCGGCCACTGCGTCCAGGTCGGAGAAGTTGGCGGTCGTCACATCAATGCCAAATCCGGGCAGAGTATTGCGCGCCAGCTCCGCAACTCCGGCATAGCAAACATCGCTCAACAACAGATGATCGCCGCCCCGCAGCGTGCCCAGAATCAGGGCGGAAATAGCGCCCATGCCACTAGCAAAGCAGAGCGCATCCTCGCCGTCTTCCAAGTCGGCCAGCTTCTCCTCCAACGCGCGCACGGTGGGCGTCGACCAACGGGCATAGACGTTGGGCGTCTTCTCGTCCAGTGTCTCGGCGGAAAAACCCGCTTCGTCGGGATTGAATACAAAGTTGGTGGAGAGAACCAGAGAAGGTTCGACGGCCTGGGTCGCGAACTCTGTAGGTTCCCCCACGTGAATCGAGCGTGTACTGAATGCTTTTTTGCGTGAACTGCTCATGATGGCCTCGATGAATAAAGTGATTTTGTGGCAAAATGAATGCCGGATTTTTCAGATGCAAAAGCACTCTCGAAATGCGAAACGGCCCGCGCTCAACAAGAGCACGGGCCGTGAAAGAAGCTAGACAGACTGAAGCTAAATCGTCAAGCTGTTGCAGCTTCCGCACCCGCGCATAGGACAACAGATGGTCATGGGCATCCACGGGGTAAGAAGTTGACGCTGCATGAAAATAAGATAGCACAGGCAATAGGCGAAGAGCCGGAAGCCGAAGACAGTTGGCCCCACCGCAGGTTGCTAGTGGCCCGGCATCATGCCCCAGAGCATGACCATGGTCATGCCGATGACAATCAGGCTGGTTCCCCAGGCGATCACGTTCCACAGCCGTGTGTTCTTGTGCTCGCCCATCAGATCCTTGCGATTGATGAGCATGAGCATCAGGATGATGACCACCGGCAGCAGCACGCCGTTCAGCACTTGCGAAAGAATCGCCACGTTGATCAACTGCGCATCGGGCAGAATCAGCACAGTGGCCGCGCCGCCCACAATCAGAAGGGTGTAGAGCCAATAGAAGAAGGGCGCTTCCTTGAAGTTCTTATCCACGCCCGCCTCAAAGCCCAATCCCTCGCAAACCGTGTAGGCCGTCGAAAGCGGTAAAATCGAAGCCGCAAAAACCGATGCGTTGAAGAGCCCGAAGGCAAACAGCAGGAAGGCGTAATCGCCGGCCAACGGGCGCATGGCTTCGGCGGCGTCACTGGCCACCTGGATCGCGCCCATGCCGTGCACATAAAGCGTAGCCGCGCAGGCCACCACAATAAACCACGCCACAATGTCGGTGAAGAAACTGCCCACGATCACGTCCAACCGCGAGGCCGCGTAGTCCTTGACGCGAATTCCCTTCTCCACGATCGACGATTGCAAATAGAACTGCATCCACGGAGCGATAGTGGTTCCTACCACGCCGATGGCCATGTACATGTATGCCTTGTCCCCCCACACCGAGTGCGGCGGCAGGGTCACGGTCGCTGTCAGCGCGTCGTGCCAACTGGGCTGCGAGAGCACTCCGGCAAAGATGTAGGCGATATAGACCACCGAAGCGACGAGAAAAATCTTCTCGGTGCTTTTGTAATTGCCCTTGACCACCATCATCCAGACCAGCGCCGCGCACAGGGGCACACTGATGAACTTGGTCACGTGAAACAGGTGTAGCGAACCAGCGATGCCGATGAACTCGGTAATCACATTGGTAAAGTTCACCACCACCAGCATGACCATCAGGATGAAAGTCAAGCGGAGGCCAAACTCCTCACGGATCAGGTCGCTCAGGCCCTTGCCGGTGACCACGCCCATGCGCGCGCACATCTCCTGCACAACAATCAGGGCGATGGTGATGGGAAGCATGGTCCACAACAGCGTGTAGCCATATTGCGCGCCAGCCTGGGAATAGGTAAGAATGCCGCCGGAATCGTTATCGACGTTGGCTGTAATAAATCCGGGACCGAGCACGGCCAAAAACAAAAGTATCCGGATTCTCCAGCGTTTCAGCATTCGAAATGTGTCCTAATGGGGAGTCATCGCAAAGTTTCCTCCATGACCATATCAGGCCAGGGTGGGTAAGGCCAACCAGCGCAAAAAAAGCCCGCCTCCATAAGGAGACGGGCTTTTTTGTTGTCTATGCGCCTCTGGTTAAGTGGCCGGAATCTCTTCCTGGCTCTTGCTGGTCGCCTTGGTACTCATGCGGATTCGGTTGTGTTTCTTGTAGTCGTCCAGAACGTTGCTGAGGAAGACGTTGAAGGCCTCGGAACGACGCTCTTCGAGCATCTGTTCGCGGGTCTGATCGTAGTTTTTGGCAATCTCATCGGAGTTTGGCTCCTGCTTGTCCACCAGTTTGGCCACTACGCCAGTGCGGCCCGCACTAATGGCGCCGCTGATTTCACCGGGCTTCAGATCGAAAAGCTGAGGAGCCACCTGGCCTACCTGGCCAAAGTCGGGAACCTGACCGCTTGCACCGACTAGATCGCTGGTTTTCAAGGTTGCGCCAACCACCTTGGCAGCCTTGCCCAGATCGTTCATCTGCTTGGCCTTGGCAGCCAGATCCTTGGTCTTCTGGCTCAACAAACCGGGCAGTTGCTCGTCGCGGTAGTCATCGGCAAGCTTGGCCTTGATGTCGGCAAAGTTGGGCGCATGCGCGGCGCTAATGCCGCTCACCTGGAAGATGGCAAAGCCTTCGCCGGTGGACGCGTACTGCGCCGGATCCCCCTGCTTGGACTGGAAAGCCTTGGCGATAATCTGCGATCCGTCGGGTAAAGCCGGAATCACGCCCTGGGCGTTGACCATGGGAGTGGTGACAAACTCCAGGTGATGCGCAGCCGCGGTCTTCTGCAAGCCATTTTTGATGGCTTCCGAGGTCAACGTGCGGGCATAATTCTCTTCCGCCACCGTTGCCTTCTGACGAATCAGAGTTCCCTGAATGGTCGGCAGCACCTCGTTGATCGACTGAGTGTGCGCCGTCTGCCGCTCCTCGACCTGCACGATGTGGTAG
>Ga0224529_1001510_pt1 | contig 13775 bp, 11 predicted proteins | sample CBST50metaG_FD_179893 | JGI IMG/M metagenome (GOLD analysis project Ga0224529, IMG submission 179893) | Peat soil microbial communities from Stordalen Mire, Sweden - C.B.S.T50 | ecosystem: Environmental > Terrestrial > Soil > Wetlands > Peat | place: Sweden: Norrbotten County, Stordalen Mire... | reverse complement strand
GATAAGAACCAAACAGGTGCGCCCAGTGCGGGAAATCCGCACGCTGGGTGCGACGTGGCGGGGGCTGGAGACGGATTCACGGTTTGGCTACTGAGGCACTCCCAAAGGAAACGGGGAGCAACAGCTACGCCGAACCTTCGGAATACCGCGCCAGTCCTCGACCCGACCGCCATCACGAACGTTTTCCGGCGTCCCGCGCTGCTCTGACTGGATGACCGCCTACCCGACAATCGGGAAAAACGCTCTAAGATCTGCTCTCGTTCACCAGCGCCTGGATTTTGGCGTTGACCTCGGCGGCGCTGATGAAAAATGGCGTCTTGATGCAATGGAGCGTGAGTTGTTGCGTTTCGGGCACGTAATTCCAGGCAACTTCCACGCCGAACTCCGAAGCGGTTCCGCTGTTGCCGCTGATCTCAATGCCAGCCGCCTTGGCCTTGGCGGTGAGGATGGAGAACTGTTCAGGCGTGATGGGGGAAAAGTCCAGGGGCGCGATTTGAGGCATTGGGGTTCTCCTTGGTGGAAGGTGGAGGTTTGCGGGCGGAACGATGGGGGCAGTCCGCCGCAACAGCGCTCAAGATGAAGCTTGAATGTAATCGAATGCTATCAGTGAACGGGGATATCTTATGCAAAGCAGGGGCGGGGAGGGGCGAGTCGCGCTGCTGCCGCCCTGCAACGCGAGCGAAAGATCGAACATCTGGCCGATATGGTTTCTCAGCTCTCCAAGGTGAGACCTGGGATTCCGGTGAGTTCCCTGAAAGCAAAAACGTGAGTTGCGAAATGCGGTGCCAAGGGTTGCGGTTCGGTGATAGGCTAAACCGCACCCGGCATGGGATGCCACAGTAACTTCCCCCGAAACATCGGTTTTCCAATAAGAGAAGCATTTCCCCACTGAAGCAGCTTCTCTCTAACAAAAGGAAGATGGAGGTTGTTTATGCACTCTGGGAACCATGCCGAGGGTCCGCTGACTCCCGGTCTTGTTTTTGACATGCTGCAGGCGCACCAGCGCACGGCAGCTCTGAAAGCGGCCATCGATCTGGATGTTTTCCGGGCCGTGGGTGAAGGGCCGGGCGACGCGGCCTCGATCGCACGGCACTGCGCCGCATCCGAGCGGGGCATCCGGATTCTCTGCGATTTCCTCACCATTTACGGCGTGCTGGCCAAAGAGGACGGGCACTACCGGCACACGCCGATGAGCGCGGCGTTTCTGGATCCACGGTCGCCTGCGTCGATGGCATCGATTGCGCAATTCCTCAGCAACCCGGCAATGCGGGAGCCCTATGACCACCTGGCCGAGATTGTCCGCACAGGCCGGACGGTGTTGCCGGGCGAGGGGTCGGTTGAGCCGGAGAACCCGATCTGGGTGCAATTTGCCGAGACCATGGGGCCGATGATGGCTCCGATGGTCGGACCGCTGGGCGCGGTGGTGCTGGAAGGACGCGGCGGCGCAATGCGGGTGCTGGATATTGCCGCCGGGCACGGGCTGTTTGGCATCGAGATCGCCAAACAGAACCCGCAGGCGCGGGTGACCGGCCTGGATTGGGCGCCGGTGTTGCGGGTGGCCCTGGAGAACGCACGCAAGGCCGGCGTTCAGGAGCGCTACGACATGCTGCCTGGCAGCGCATTCGAGGTGGATTTCGGCGGGCCTTATGACGCCGTGTTGCTGACCAACTTCCTGCACCACTTTGATGAGCCGACCTGCGTGGGGCTGTTGAAGAAGGTCCACGGGGCGCTGGGGCCGGGAGGGCGCGCGGCCACGCTGGAGTTCGTGCCCAATGAGGACCGGGTTTCGCCGCCGATGGCCGCGGCTTTCAGCATGACCATGCTGACATCCACCGTGGGTGGCGACGCCTATACGCTGAACCAACTGACGGCGATGTACAACGAGGCAGGATTTGGAGGCGTGACCGCGCACCCGATTCCTATGAGCCCGCATACGGTAGTGATGGGAGTGGCGTAATGGCGGAGAACAGGGATCAGCCGACGGCGTTGTGAGTGCCGGTGCACGCCACCCTCGCTGGAATAACGAGAGCGCGGTGAGTGCGGGCCGCCGATTGACGGCTGTGCGTCGTCAGTCGGCGGCGACTCTCTTTCGGGCGAACTTTGCCGGTGTTTTGGCGGCGTCCGGCTTGGGGAGCTTGGGGATGGCGCCCAGGTCGACCTTGCCTTCGGCCAGTTGCATCAGAAAGTCCTGGCTGGAGAAGAGCGGAGCGTCCTTGTAAATTTTGCTGGCGCGCACGTAGCTTCCGTCGGGCTGCTGCAGGCGGGCCTTCACCGTGTCGGCCAGGTAGGCGGGCAGGATTTCGTCGTGGATGCGGGCCAGGGCCACGGGGTCGCGGACCGGGAAGACCACCTCGCAGCGCTCGAAGAGGTTGCGCGGCATCCAGTCGGCCGAGCCGAGGTAGATTTCGTCGTTGCCGCCGTTGGCGAAGTGGAAGATGCGGGAGTGCTCGAGGAAACGGCCCACGATGGAGCGGACGCGAATCCTCTCCGAGAGGCCCTTGACGCCGGGACGCAGAATCGAGAGGCCGCGGACAATCAGGTCTACTTCGACGCCGTCCTGCGAAGCCTGATAGAGAGCCTCGATGACCGAGGGTTCGAGCAGGGCGTTCATCTTGGCGACGATGTGGGCCGGACGGCCGGCCTGGGCGTGTTCCTGTTCGCGGCGGATGAGGCGCAGGAAGCTCTCCGCCATGGTCAGCGGAGCCACCAGCAGCGGACTGTAGTCGTCGATCTCGGCGTGCGCGGTCAGGTAGTTGAAGACCATGTGGACTTGCTCGGTAATCTGCGGGTCGCTGGTGAGCAGGCTCAGGTCGGTGTAGAAGCGCGCGGTCACGGGGTTGTAGTTGCCGGTGCCCAGGTGGCAGTAGCGGCGGGTGACGCCGTCCTCGTCGCGGCGCACCAGCATGGCCAGCTTGCAATGGGTCTTCAGGCCCACAACGCCGTGAAAAACCTGCACTCCGGCATCTTCCATGGAGCGCGCCCAGCGAATGTTGGAAGCCTCGTCGAAGCGGGCCATCAGCTCCACCACCAGCGTGGCCTCTTTGGTGGCCGCGGCCTCGATCAGCGCCTGGAACACGGGCGAGTCGTGGCTGGTGCGGTAGAGGGTCTGCTTCATCGAAACCACGGCGGGATCCTCTGCACCCTGCTGAATGAAGTCCACCACCGGGTCGTAGGCGTCGTAGGGATGGTGAAGCAGGACGTCGTGCTGCCGCAGTTCGTCAAAGATGTTGCTGGCCTTGCGGCTCAGGTGCAGGACCTTGGGCGCGAAAGGCGGAAACTTCAGGTCGGGCCGATTCACATCGCCGTAAAAGAACATCAGGCGGGAGAGGTTGACCGGGCCGTCGGCCAGAAAGACCTGATCCTCGTCGAGTTCGAAGTTCACCCTCAGCCGCTCGACAATCTCCGGATCTGCGCCGGTTTCAATCTCCAGACGCACGGCATCGCCCTTGCGCCGGTTGTGGAGTTCGACGCGGATGGCTTCAAGCAGCGAACGGGCTTCTTCTTCCTCGAAGTAGAGGTTGGAGTTGCGCGTGACGCGGAAGGCGGTGCGGGCCAGCACCTCGTAGCCGCGATACATGCCGGCCAGGTTCTGCGCGATCAAATCCTGCAGCAGCAGGTAGTCGAACTTCCCTTCGGCGGAGGGCAGGCGGACGAAGCGGGGCAATGCGCGGGGCACAGTCACCACGCCCAGCACCTGCGGGCCGGAGCTGCGCCGCTTGAGTCGCAGCAGCAGGGCCAGGCAGAGGGCCTTGTTGAGTACACGGGGAAAGGGATGGGCCGGGTCGATGGAGATGGGGGTCAGCAGCGGATCTACCTCGCGCTGAAAGTAGCTTTGGGCAAAGGCGCGGGCAGCCTCGTTTAACTCCTTCCACTCCAGCAGCCGTACCCCCTGCTTGCGCAGCTCGGGCAGCAGATGGTCGTTCCAGCAGCGGTACTGGGCGCCGACAAAGTCGTGAATGTCGGCGGTGAGCGTGGTCAAAGACTCGTCCGGGCGCAGGCCGTCGAAGCCCGGCTCGCGGTAGCCATCCTCGATGCGCTGCATCAGGCCGGCCTGGCGCACTTCCACGTACTCGTCAAGGTTCGAGGCAGTGATGGCCAGAAACTTGACCCGCTCCAGCAGGGGATTGGTCGCGTCCTCGGCTTCTTCAAGCACACGCCGGTCAAACTGCATCCACGAACGGTCGCGGCCGTTAAACAGCTTCTGTCTCTGTGTCGTTCTGGCCATCCCAGTCCATCCAGTGTCTAGTGTTGGAAGTCTACAGCGTTTTCCCTGGGATTTGCACATGGGAGGGTAAGCAGGTGTCTCTACAGCACGCTGGCCCTTTGGTGGGCCTTTTCCTTAAAGGAGTCACATCGAAGCGCTCTTGTCAGGTCGTTCGCCATCCTCCCGGCCCTCATTGCCCGGAAATGTCGATGGATTCCACTCACCCATGCATACAGGAAGGAGGGGGAAAACTATGTGAACGGCAGACAAAAAACCAAGCGGCTCGGACTTCGCCCATTTACTGCTGCGAAGAAGGAGCACTGCCAGAGTTGCGCTTCAAGAGCTGCGCCGTCGTGCGCCGGCACAAGCTGAGAGCCACTCGAAGGGACTCCTGGGCGCGCGCCTCCAGCAGCTTCGCCAAACCGTCGGCAGTGTTGCGGCATCGAAAGGTGCGGCCAGCCAGTTGGGCAAGCCCCTGCCAGTCGTGCCATTCGCCGACGGCGGATTGCATCCTCTTCAGGGTGGCGGACTGCCGTCCAGCCAAGGGATCGGCGGCGGCGGAGATTTCGGCCAGGTAGCGCACTTTTTTGATGCGCTTGCGAAACGGGTGCAGGCTCTTCGCGTCGAGTCTCGGAAACTCTTCGCGGAGGGCGACGATCCTGGCCCGCAGGTCCTCTGCCGAACAACCCCAGGTGTGCGGCGCAAGAGCGGCTTCCAGCTCCGTGCTCAACCGCTCTAGGCGTTTGCGGCGGTCTTCGATGCCGGCGATGAGTCTTTTCGCCGCTGCCTGGCGCTTCTCAGCGAGCTTGGCCTCCAGTTCGCCGATCTGGCGGTTGCAACTGCGGCTGCAAGGGGGCTCGCCCTCCGGAGGTCCGGCCGTCGAGGCGCGCAGGCCGGCAAGCATCGCCAGAGAAACATCCGCTTCCCGCACTGGATTGAGCGTGCGGCGCAGCTTTTTCCCCTGCTTGTTCCAGCGTTTCGCGGCGCGCGCCCCCGGGGCATCCGGCTCCTGACCCCGCAGCCAGCACTCCACTCCCGCCTGCAAGCGCAAAGTAGCCACGCGCAGGCTATGAACGCCTTTCCGGCTGGGCTTCCGCGCGCATTGGGAGAGCAACTGACGCCATGCCTCAACCTGCCGCAGGAAATCCGATGGAGCCGCCCCGGGCTGCCCGCGAGTAGGAAGAGAAGGGGAATTCATCGAGATGTAACACTCCTGGCTCCTATTCTGCACCCTGGAGGCGGAGTTGTCTGCGATGGGGAGACGGTGCTTCCCCGGGGCCGTCTTTTATCCAGATTGACCAGCCTGGCCCGCCGGGTTGAGGATGAAGGCTGGGGCAATACGCTTTCCAGCCCAGAGAGGAGCTCTTCTTATGCCTGAGGAACCCACCGCTGCGACCGTCAGCCTGATCCCCTCCCAGCCAATTTCCCCCGCCGCCGAGGTCTTCTCCAAACGGATGCGGGGCCTGCTCGACGGCCAGCCCAAGGATGAGGCGACCGTAGCCAAGGCTTTGGCTGGGCAGGATGAAATCTTCGAGTTGATCGCCGCCGGAATGTACAGCCTGGCCTCCATGCTGGTAGGCGAGGGCGAAGAAAGCGTGCGCCTGGTGGAGACCGCGGTGGCCACTGCCGAGGTTTCCCTTTGCCACGACCCGCAGGCGGCGCGCATGAGCAGTCGGCGCGCTCTCTCGACTGCGGCGCTCGGCGTGCTCGCCAAACGCGACCCCGCAAGCCTCGCTGTGCCCGAGGGACTGGAACAATCCTCCACCTGCATTGAGGACGACGACGTCTCCTCGGCCGGCATCTCCAACGAGGAATTCGAAAACATGATTGGCGGACCCGATCGCGAGCGGGTGCGGAAATGGCTGGAAAGCCTGCCCACGGTGGTGCGCAATATTTTCGTTCTGCGCGCGGTGGCGGGCTTCACTGCCGTGGAGACGGCCGAGCTGCTGAAGAAACGCGGCGGCCCGACAGCAGCCGGATGGACGCCCGAGGCAGTGCGTGAGGTCTTCCGTCAAGGGCTCTGCTCACTGGCTTCGCAGCTGATTCACGCCACGGCCGAACGGTAATTCTTCAGGGATCAAGGAACGGAGATCGGGGAACGGAGATCAAACCGGCGCCCCAGTTCGTGGCCGTGTACATCGGCTCTGGCGATTCTCCGCGACCCCCTTTCTTCACGGAGAAACTGTCTGGATTCTCAACCTGTCGTGCGTTTCTCTGTCCTTCATCCGCTCGCACTTCCGTTTCGGTACACTAGATTTAGGAACCCTGCAGCCGGTCTTGCGCATCAATTAGAGACGAACAATTCCGGGCAGAAGCTCTTTGCTGAAAGTCGAACGCCATTGATGTTTTCAAAATTTTCAAGGAATAGCTCGACCCGCGCCCTGCCGCTGGCTTTGGTCGCTCTGGCCACAAGTCTTGCGCCGGGCGTCCTGATCGCGCAGAATGCTTCCCCTTATCTGGGCAGCGTCGCCACGGGCGAAGTCTCCGCGCAGCCCATCGACCTTACGCTCGACGAGGCCATTGCCCGGGGGCTCAGGACCAACCTGGGCGTCATTCTCAGCGGCACGCAAACGGCTGCGGCGCGCGGTCAAAGGCTCGGCCAGTTGCAATCGCTGCTGCCGGCCGTGGATTTCAGCGCCAAGGAATCGGTCATGGAGTCCGACCTGCCCGCCGAGGGGTTGCGCATTCCCGGATTCCCCACCATCATCGGGCCATTCGGATTCACCGACCTGCGCGCCTCGCTCACCTGGTCGCTGGTCGATGTGGCTTCGCTGCGCAACTACCTGGCCGCGCGCCACAACTTCCGCGCCGCCGAGCTTTCCGCCCAGGACGCGCGCGAACTGGTGATTCTGACGGTGGGCAATGCCTACCTGCTGGCCCTGGCCGATGAAACCCGCGTCTCCAGCGTGGAAGCGCAGGTGGCCACCGCCAAGGTCTCGCTGGACCAGGCCGTCGCCAACCACCAGGCCGGTACCGCGCCACTGCTGGACGAACTCCGCTCCCGCGTGGATTCGCAATCGCTCGAACAGCAGTTGATCGTGGCCCGCAACGCTCTTGAAAAAGACAAGCTGGCCCTGGCGCGCACCATCGGCTTGCCCTTGGCGCAGAGCTTCAACCTGGCCGACAAGGCGCCCTACGCGGCTTTCGACCAGCTGGATGTGCAAGCGGCCATCAGCCAGGCCCGCGACCATCGCAAGGATCTGGCCGCCCTGGTGGAACAGACTAGGGCTTCTGAAGAGCAGCGGAAGGCTGCCACTGCGGATCGGCTGCCTACCGTCGTCTTGAACGGCGACTACGGCGACATCGGCGTGAATGTGAACCACTCGCACGGCACCGGCGACGCATCCGGTACGCTGAGCGTTCCGCTGTTCAAGGAGTACGCCCTGCGCGGCGAGGCCCAGGTGGCGCAGGCGCAACTGGACACCCAGCGGGACAAATTGAGCGATGCGAACGCCCAGGTGGACGCCGACGTGCGCGACGCCCTGCTGGACATTGCCTCCTCGGCGAAACAGGTCGAAGTGGCGCACTCCTCGGTCGAACTGGCCAGCGAGGCGCTCTCTGAGGCCCAGCAACGCTACGCCAACGGCGTCAGCGACAACCTGGCCGTCAGCCAGGCCGAACAATCCGTGGCTCAGGCCAACGATCAATATGTGACCAGTCTCTACCGGCATAACGTGGCCAAGCTCAGCCTGGCCCGCGCTCTGGGAGCGGCCGAGAGCTACAAGATTTATCTGGGAGGAAAGTAAACGTGGCGGATACAACACCAACACCAGCCTCACCCGAATTCGACGAGGCCGCGGAGATTCCGCAGCCGCAGTCCCGCCGCAAGGTCATTGTTGTGTTTGTGATCGTGGTGCTCGCTGTGGTGGCAGTCGTCATCTGGTGGCACTCCACCTTCAGCGAAGACACCGACGATGCGCAGGTGAACGGCCACTTGATCCAGGTCAGCGCGCGCATCAACGGTCATGTGGCCAAGGTGGACGTCGACGAAAACCAGGTGGTCAAGCAGGGCGACGTCATCGCCGAGCTGGACCCCAGCGACTACCAGGTTGCGGTCGAGAACGCCGAAGCGGCTCTGGCCAGCGCGCAGGCCAATGCCGCCGCTGCCAACGTGGCCGTGCCCATCACCACCGTGAACACCGGCAGCAACCTGCGTTCGGCCGACGCCGATGTCAGCGGCGCGCAGGCCAGCGTACAGCAGGCTCAGGGACAATTGGAAGCCGCGCACGCCAAGGTCGCCCAGGCCCAGGCCAACTCCACCAAGGCGCAAGCCGACCTGGATCGCTACAAGCCGCTGGTGCAGAAAGACGTCATCAGCAAGCAGCAGTGGGACGCGGCGGTCGCTTCGGCGGATGCCAACAAGGCCGCCTTGGCCGATGCCCGCGCCAACGAGCAGGCAGCCGGAGACGGCGTACGCGTGGCTCGCGAGCGCGGAGCCCAGGCCCAGGCCATGCAGAAGTACGCCCAGACCGGCCCGCAGCAGGTGGCGGCGCAGTCGGCCCGCGCCAAGCAGGCTTTGGCGCAGGTGGCGCAGGCCCAGGCCCAGCTCGATCAAGCCAAGCTTAACTTGAGCTATACCCGGATCGTGGCGCCGGCTGCGGGCATCGTCACCCGCAAGAGCGTCGAAATCGACCAGAACGTGGCCGCGGGGCAGAACATGCTCACGCTGGTTTCGCTTGAAGACCTGTGGGTGACCGCGAACTTCAAGGAAACCCAGCTCAAGCACATGAACGCCGGCCAGCCTGTCGAAATCGAAGTGGACTCGACCGGCAAAACCTACCAAGGCAAGGTGACGCAGATCGGCGGCGCTACCGGCTCCGTACTCTCGCTCTTTCCGCCAGAAAACGCCACCGGCAACTATGTGAAGGTGGTGCAGCGCATTCCGGTGCGCATCGACTTCACCGACCTGAAGACCGAAGACCCGAATCACGCCCTGCGCCCCGGCCTCTCCGTCGAACCCAAAGTGCGGGTGAAGCAGTAAAGGCAGCCTCTAGCTGCTAGCCTTCAGGCGGGTCGCCCTATCCCCACCATTAAAGATGGGTGCCCCAGGTGCCACGCGAGGGACCAGGGGCACCCATCTTTAATGGTGGGGATCACTTCTCCCGACACGTGGGCCACACGCCAAAACACTTGTACAGGAACGCAACGAAAGGTAAGATTGTCTTACCATGCAGACTAGGGTTTCGACGAAAGGCCAAATCGTTCTTCCCATGCCGCTTCGGCGCAGGCTGGACATTCGCGTCGGTGACCCTCTGGAGATTTCCGTCGAGAAGGACCGCATTGTGCTGACAACCACAAAGAGGAAACGCTTCACGGCAAGAATCATCGAAGACCCGATAACAGGCTTTCCGGTGCTTTACGCAGGACCAGATGCTCCTGTATTGACCAGTGAACAGGTTAAAGAGATACTCGCAGACTTTCCATGAAATATTTGCTCGATGTGAATGCCCTTGTCGCTCTTGGAATCTTCCACCACAAATTCCACGATCGCGTCATCGCTTGGACCACATCCCAAAAGGGTGCGCAAGCGATGACGTGTTCGATCACGGAGCTGGGATTCGTGAGAGTGGCCGCACAAGCGCCGGATTACGGCTTCTCTGTCCAGCAGGCTCGGACTCTGTTGCTCAGCTTGAAGATGAACAACTTGCTGCCACTCACGTTCCTCCCGGACGGCAATGACATTTCTCTTCTTCCGGCGTGGGCAAAATCCCCCAAACAGACGACGGATGGACATCTGCTGCAACTGGCGAAGGCCAATGGGGCGGTTTTGGCCACGCTGGATGAGGGGATTCCAGGGGCGTTTTTGATTCCGTAGAGAATGTTTCGCTTTCGGAATACCGCCGAAGCGGGTCGCATCGTTCCTGGGGCGCGAAGTTACTTTTCTGGAGAGCGAGCTTCCGGCATGGAAGGAGGAAGCGCTGGGGCAGACTCCTTACTCGATTGGGAAGTTGCGGGAGTGCTTCGAGCAGGGGAAGGCCTTGCCGGTTGCCGACTGACAGGCTAAAAAGCCCGCGGAGCAGGAGATTTGTGGTCTCCCACCCTTGCGCCAGAAAAAAGCGCAAGGAGTGGGGCACCCAGCTCTTATGGTGGATCAAAGGGTGGGCTACCCGCCAATGTCGGATTCAGGGGCTTGAAAGCCCCTGCTTCCTCCGATAATCCCAGGTCCAGCTTTTGGGACCTGGGAAAGCACAACAACTTATGCGAGCAATGAGCGAGCGTCTGCCCCACCGCAGGTGGCTAGGCTCCAGGCTTTTTCTCGGCTTTGGCCCAGGAGTCTTTGAGGGGGAGGGTGCGGTTGAAGACAAGATTGCCGGGAGTGGTGTCTGGATCGAGGCAGAAGTAGCCGACGCGCTCGAACTGGAAGTGCTGCTCGACCTTGGCGTTGGCGAGGGAGGGCTCAAGCTTGGCGCCCAGGAGGATCTGGAGGGAGTCGGGGTTGAGATTGTCGAGGACGTCCTGGCCTTCTTCTACATTACCGGGATCGGCCTTGGAGAAGAGCTTGTCGTAGAGGCGGATTTCGGCGGAGATGGCGTGGGCGGTGGAGACCCAGTGGATGGTGGACTTGACCTTGCGGCCGTCGGGAGAGTTGCCGCCGCGGCTCAGGGGATCGTAGGTGCAATGGACTTCGACGACGTTGCCGGCCGCGTCTTTGACCACGCGCTGGGCGGTGACGAGATAGGCGTTGCGCAGGCGGACCTCCTTGTTGGGGGAGAGGCGGTGGTACCGGGGCGGAGGGACCTCGCGGAAGTCGTCTTGTTCGATGTAAACCGTTCCCGAGAAGGGCACCTTGCGGACGCCGGCGGAGGGATCCTCGGGGTTGTTGGCGACCTCGAAGAACTCTTCCTGGCCCACGGGGTAGTTATCGATGACCAGCTTGAGGGGGTGGAGGACGGCCATGGCGCGGGTGGCGCGGCGGTTGAGGTCGTCGCGCTGGTAGTGCTCGAGCATTTCGATGTCGGTGGAGCCGTTGGTGCGCGAGATGCCGATGGCGGCGCAGAAGGCGCGCAGGGCCTCGGGGGTGAAACCGCGGCGGCGGATGCCGGAGAGGGTGGGCATGCGGGGATCGTCCCAACCGTGGACGCGCTTTTCCTCGACGAGCTGGAGGAGCTTGCGCTTGCTGAGCAGGGTGTAGGTGAGGTTGAGGCGGTCGAACTCGATTTGCTGGGTGGGGAAGATGCCGAGCTGCTCGATGTACCAGCGGTAGAGGGGCTGGTGGTCAGTGAACTCGAGGGTACACATGGAGTGGGTGACGCACTCCAGGGAGTCGGACTGGCCGTGGGCGTAGTCGTACATGGGATAGATGCACCACTGGTCGCCGGTGCGCTGGTGCGAGGCGTGGAGGATGCGGTACATGACCGGATCGCGCATATTCAGATTTGGCGAGGCCATGTCGATTTTGGCTCGGAGGACGCGGCTGCCGTCGGGGAATTCGCCGGCCTTCATGCGGGTGAAGAGGTCGAGGTTTTCGTCGATGGAGCGGGCGCGATAGGGCGAGTCCGCGCCGGGCTCGGTGAGGGTGCCGCGGTGCTGGCGGATTTCATCGGCGGAGAGGTCGTCGACGTAGGCCTTGCCGTCTTGAATGAGCTTGATTGCCCAGGTGTAGAGCTGAGGGAAGTAGTCGGAGGTGTAGCAGAGACGCTCCCAGTCGAAGCCGAGCCAGCGCACGTCTTTCATGATGGAATCGACGTATTCCTGCTCTTCCTTTTCGGGATTGGTGTCGTCGAAGCGCAGGTTGGTGAGGCCGCCGAACTCGTCGGCGAGGCCGAAGTCGATGCAGATGGCCTTGGCGTGGCCGATGTGGAGGTAGCCGTTGGGCTCGGGAGGAAAGCGGGTCTGGATTTGGGCGTCGCCGTACTTTTGGGTGCGCAGATCCTCGATGATCTGATCGCGAAGGAAGTTGGAGGGAGTGGCGGCGGCTTGCACTGGAGTGTCCTGATTTTGAGCGGCGGGGCTTTCCGGATTCGAGTTGGTCATCATGGCAATTCCTTATGTACGTGTGGGGCTAGAGCGATTGAAGGCTGGTTTCGGCCTGGCGGATGCGGGCGAGGCAGAGGTCGCGGCCGAGGACGGACATGGTCTCAAAGAGGGGCGGCGCGTTCTTGCGTCCGCAGACGGCGACGCGGATGGGCTGGAAGGCCTGGCCGGCCTTCAGGCCTAGTTGAGTGGCTGCCGCGCGCAGTGTGTGGTCGAGGGAGTCGGGATCGAAAGGGATAGTGGCTAGAACCTCTTGCGCGTGCTGAAGGACGCGGAGGGCCATGGCGGCATCGCCATTCTTGGGGATCAACTCGGCTGGGTCATACGGCGCGAGTTCCTTGACGAAGAAGAAGTCGGCGGCGGAGACGGCATCGCCGAGGAGCTTGATGCGCTCGCGGATGAGCGGGGTGACGGCGAGGAGCTTGGCGGGCGGGGCGTCAAGGCCGGCCAGCGCGAAGAAGGGCTGAAGCTGGGCGCTAAGTTCGTCGACGGGCAGGGCGCGGAGATGCTCGGCATTGAGCCAGAGGGCTTTGGGGTCAAAGGGGTCGGCGTCAGTAAAGTTCACGACGGCGTTGGCGCGGTTGACGTTTTCGAGGGTGAAGGCCGAGCGAATCTCGTCGAGCGGCATGAACTCGCGGTCGTTTTTGGGCGACCAGCCGAGGAGGCAGAGGAAGTTGATGAAGGCGGCGGCGAGGAAGCCGGCATCGCGGTAGGTGGTGACGCTGACCACGGGGCCGTGCTTGCGCTTGGAGAGTTTGGCGCCGTCGGGGGCGACGAGCAGGGGCAGATGGGCGAACTGGGGCGGCGGGACACCGAGCGCCTCGAAGATCAGCAGGTGCTTGAAGGTGTTGGTGAGGTGATCTTGGCCGCGGATGATGTGGCTGATGCGGAGATCGGCGTCGTCGACGCAGGAGGCGAGGTGGTAAGTGGGGAAACCATCGGAACGAAGTAAGGCGAAGTCTTCGACCTCGTCGGCTAGCTTGGACTGCTCGCCATAGACGGCATCGGTGAAGCGCAGGGTGCGAGCAATTCCGTTTTCTGGGCCGCGGGGAACGCGATAGCGGAGGGCGAAGGGCTCGCCACTGGCGGCGCGGCGGTCGGACTCTTCGCGGGATAATTCGCGCATACCGGGGTTGAAGAGCCAGGCGCCCTGAGCGGAAGAGGGCTCTGCTGTTCCTGCGTGGGCGGGGGTGAAGTCGCGATAGGCGAGGCCGCTTGCGAAGATGGCTTCGGCTTGCTGGCGGTGGAGGGCCAGGCGCTCGGATTGCTTGTATTCTTCGTCCCAGTCGAGGCCCAGCCACCGGAGGCCCGCGAAGATGGACTGGACGCTGGCGTCGGAGTTGCGCTCGACATCGGTGTCGTCGAGGCGCAAGACCATGACGCCGTGGTTGTGACGGGCAAAGAGCCAATTGAAGATAAAGGTGCGGGCGCTGCCGACGTGAAGGAAGCCGGTGGGCGAGGGGGCGAAACGGACGCGAACAGAGCTGGCAGAGGGAGATAAATCAGGCATGGTCAATGTAGGGTTCCATTCACGATGCTAGCACTCCCTCCGCTGGAGGGCGGGTGGGCGGCGTCTCAGGCCAGCGGGGGCTGAGGC
>Ga0224529_1001508_pt1 | contig 13785 bp, 11 predicted proteins | sample CBST50metaG_FD_179893 | JGI IMG/M metagenome (GOLD analysis project Ga0224529, IMG submission 179893) | Peat soil microbial communities from Stordalen Mire, Sweden - C.B.S.T50 | ecosystem: Environmental > Terrestrial > Soil > Wetlands > Peat | place: Sweden: Norrbotten County, Stordalen Mire... | reverse complement strand
ATAAAAGCCACGTCGTGGCCCACGAGGGCGGGGTCGTCAATGACGGCGACGCCGTTGCTATCGGTCCAGAACTGGACGGCGTTGAATGTGCGGAGCTCGACCAGCGGAACGCCACAGCCGGTTTCTGCATCGACGACTCGGACCCAGTACGGAGTGGCGCCCCAGCAGGGCGCAGCGATCAACAATAAAGCAAGCCAGGCATCATGGAAGGAGCGCATCCGTCCATGATAGGTGCTCCTGACGATCAACAAGGAAAATCGAATCTATTCTCCAGCCCCTGGGATGTATTTGTACTCGATTTTCTGGGGCGGCTTGACCGGGTCGCCGGTGATGTCGTGCGTGTGCCAGATGACCGACTCGCCGGCGACTTCAGGGTGCTTGCCGAGAAATTCGAGCGCGTACTCGGAGGCATTTGGGTCGTCTTTCTGGTCGGCGAATTTTGCTGATTCGATGGCCGCCTTTTGCTTTTCGCCCAGACGGCGGTAGAGGATGGCGAGCTGATAGTGGGCGGCCAGGTCGTCGGGATCGATGGCTTGCAGGCGCTCGTAGGCTGTGCGCGCGGCGGGGTAGTCGTGCTGCTGGTAATAGGAGAATCCGAGTTCGCGCAGTCCATCCTTGGAGCGGGGATATTTCTCCAGCATGGCTTCGAGGTCGGCGATGGCTTCCTTTACCTGGCCGGCATTGCGCTCGACCAGGGCCCGGTAATAGAGGGCGCGCGGGTCGCCTGGCAGCAGGGAGAGGGCTTTGGCGAGATTGGTTTTGGCTTCGTCGTAGCGCTCCCAGGAGATTTCAACCACGGCCATGTTCGTGTAGGCGTCGGCGTAGTCAGGACGCAAGGCGGCGACGTGCCGGAAGGCCTCGACGGAGGCTTCATATTGCTGCGCGTCGAGCAGGCCAATGCCGTAGTTGTTCCAGCGCATCCAGGCTGGATTCTCTTGAGGCGCAGGCGGCTGGGGCGCGTTTTCGCCCATGTTGAGGGTGCGGGTTTGAGAGGCTATGTCGACGATGGGCAGCGAGTAATGCTGACCGGCCTTCTGATCCATGGCGTAGTCGATGAAGTGCTGGTTGAAGCGGCGGTACCGGACGGTGGCGGTGATGGAGACCTGACCGGCGATTTCTTTCGGCAGGCGGAAACGATAGCGGACCAACTGCGAACGGCCGGACTGGAGGGCATTGTTGTAGGCCAACACCCGGTTGTGCCAGATCTGGTGGAGATCGTTCAGTTCGCCCTTCACGTTGATGAGGCGGTTGGTGAAGGAGTGGGCTGCGGGGTCGAGGCTGCCGTCGGGCTGAAGGAAGCCGCTCTCGGCCAGGACCTTGCCGGAGGCGTCTTTCACGGCGAAATCGACCCAGGCCTCGTAGAAGTCGCGCTGCTCGGGAATGAAGGAGTGAGCGATGCCCTTGTTCTGAATGATCACATCGGCGATGAGGGTATCGCCGGGAGCAAGCGAGAAGCTGGTGAGGCCGAGCGGGGCGATGAGAGCCTGATTGTCCTTGGCCCGGGATGCGTTCTCCTTTTCCAGGGCGAAGATGTCCACGTTCAGAACGCCCTTGCCGTCCGACGCGTTTTTGAGGAAGGCAACGAGCTTTTGGGCCTGCTCGTCGTATTTGTAGTACGCGGGCATGAGGGTATTGCCGCCCAGCCAGCGGTGCGAGACGAGTTGACCGTCCTTGGCTCCAGGATCGACGGCGCCGGGGGCCAGCGGCTCGCGGACCATGTGGCAAGTCTGGCAGGTGGACACCGCGTCCTTGCGATAGAAGGGAAGCGGGGACTGCCTGGTGAAACTGGCGCCCTGCCACTCGTCATAGACGGTGAAGGCGCGCAGCCATTTGTAGTCGTCAAGGGTGCGGGGAATAGCGGCCTTGTGGCAGGCCGAACAGAACTCGGCGGTGCGGTAGAAGGGACGCATCACGGCCTTGGAATGGCGGTCGAGATTGGCCAGGATCTCGCCGTCGGAGACAGGGCGGGTGATGGCGGCGCCGCTTTCATCCACCAGAACGGCGGGCGTGCCCATGACGTAGCTGCCGGTGCCGGTGGTGTCGACCGACTGGATGGAGTGGCAGACCGAGCAGGTGAGCCCTTCGTCCTCGAAGGGGCGCTTTTTGGGCATTCCCTGCGACAGGTCGCCGGAGAGCAGGGCGACGGGATTGTGGCAGCCTTCGCAGTGGCGCGAGTATTGCACGCCTTTCTCGTCGATGAGCATGTTGACGTTCTTCAGGTACCAGGGGGCGCGGAAGCTGTTGGAGTGGACCGACTCGCGCCACTGGCGATAGGCCTCCTTGTGGCAATGGCCGCAGTACTGGGCAGTCGGGAAACTCTTGGGGCTGAAGAACTGGCCGTTGGCGCTGGTGGCGTTGGAGGGGAGAAACGGCGAATCCTTGCCGAAGGCGTAGTTGTACCGGGCGGCGATGGAGTCATGAAAGGCCGTGGTGGGGCTGGAGATGTGGGCTGGAGCCGCGTAAGGCGTGTTCGGAGCTGTGGTTGCGGCGGACGTTGGGGCTGAATTGGCGGGCGGGTCGGTTGCAGCGCTGACCGCCCACGTGATGGTCAGCGACAACAGAAGGGGAACGACCGCGAAGTGCCAGCGGCGAGGTCCGGTGTGAGACGCCGTCTTGAGCTTGGTCTTGAACATGGTTCGGCGATCTCCCGGGGAAGGGTGCTGCCCGCAGTGCTCATCCCGGAAAACACCGGGAAACACCTGAACGATAACAGGCGGGAGGGCGAGGCTGTCCTCCATCGAAAGGTGGAGTGTTGGGCGCGGGAGCGTGGATCGACGAGAGCTCGACATGGTTGGGGCGGATGCGGCAAGCCGGGGAGGAATTTCGCGGCCGCGATTCTTTCTTTTCTGCAAAACGCCGGTAATGGGCAGGTTCTTGGGCTGATGGAGCGAAAGAGGGCAGATCACGGCAGGGAGTGGTTCATAGGATGGGATGAATGGACGAATCATGGGTGTAAACGGACAGGATGGGGTGGCTCCTTTTTAGCCAAAACAGACCCAAAACTGGTACGTTGGTTGAGAGGGATTTTATTCTCCAAAATGGCCTCAAATCCTTATTTTTCTCTGGCAGTTCTATTTGCGGGTGCGCTCGGGTTCGGACTGGCTCCTCTGGGGTTGGCGTGGGTGTGGGCGCACGTGTTTTCTCCGGCCAAGCCGAACGCCATCAAGAACGCCATTTACGAGTGCGGACTGGAATCGAAGGGCGACGCGTGGATGCAGTTCCGCTCGGCCTATTACCTGTACGCGATTATCTTTCTGATCTTCGATGTGGAGGCGGTGTTTCTGTTGCCGTTTGCCGTGGCGTTCACCGGCTTGGGCGTTCAGGCCTGTGCAGCCATGCTGGTGTTTGTGCTGCTGCTGATCGAGGGGCTGGCGTGGGCCTGGGCAAAGGGCGTGCTGACGTGGGCGTGAAAAACAGCTTTTAGCTGCTAGCCTCTAGCTTTTAGCTGGTTTGGGCCTTGGCAGGCTGAATGCAGCGGGCAATTGTGGTGGCCGCGTTGAAGGTCGAGGAGAACAGCACAGCTGGATGCGAAGACAACAGACGCAGCCTCGATGGCGCGTCAAGAAAAGCTAGAGGCTAGAAGCTAGCAGCTAGAAGCTAACGGAGCGAAGCGACGACGATGGTAGATGAGGGATTGAAGATCGAACTGGGCAAGCAGGGCGTCTTCGTTACGACCATCGAGGAGCTCTACAACTGGGGGCGGCGGAACTCGGTGTGGCCGATGCAGTTTGGACTGGCGTGCTGCGCTATCGAGATGATTGCCACCACCATGGCGCGCTACGACTTGGCGCGATTCGGGGCGGAGGTCTTCCGGCCGTCGCCACGACAAGCCGACCTGATGATCATCTCCGGGACGGTGACCAAGAAAATGGCTCCGCAGGTGGTGCGGCTCTATAACCAGATGGCCGAGCCCAGGTACGTGATCGCCATGGGGGCCTGCGCCATCTCCGGAGGGCCGTTCAAGCAGGGCTACAACGTGCTGAAGGGAATTGATCGCTACATTCCTGTCGATGTGCACATTCCCGGCTGCCCGCCGCGGCCCGAGGCACTGATTCAGGCGTTCATGACATTGCAAAAGAAGATCGGCGGCCAGCACTTGACCGGAGTAGATCGTCCGCGGCATCTGGATGCGGCGGCGCAGGGCGAATTTCCCGTGCCGGTGCAGGGAGAACACGATCTGGAGCCCACATCGAACAAGGGCGTGTGGCCGGAGCCGTTCGTGATCCTGTGAGAGAAGCAGGGAACAGGGATTAGGGAACAGGGAACAAGCGTTTGAGGGATGTGGGATTGAAGACGGTTGAAGAGATCAAGGCGGCAATCGAGGCGGCGGTTCCGGGCGCTGGGGTGGAGATTGTGGCCAACCCGAGCGTGAGCGGGCAGCGGTCGCTGCGGCTTCGGCCCAGCCATGCGCTGGCGGTGGCGCGGTTTTTGCGCGACGACGAGGAATTGAAGCTGGACTTTCTCTCCAACGTCACCGGAGTGGACTGGCCGGACAAGCAGATCGCAGAAAAAGTGAAGGTAACGCGCTCGGTCACCAAGACCGTGGACGGCGTGGACCAGAGCGTAGAGGAGACTGTCGAGGAGACGCAGAAGCGCTTGGCGCCGGGGCATCTTGAGGTGGTCTATCACCTGTATTCAATGAACCAAAAGCACGGGCCGGTAATCCTGAGAATGAATACGGTGAACCGCACGGACCAGGTGGAACTGCCTTCGCTGACGCCACTGTGGCGGTCGGCGGAGTTTCAGGAGCGGGAGATCTTCGACCTCTACGGGGTGGTGTTTACGGGGCATCCGGATCTGCGTCGGCTGTTGATGTGGGACGGGTTCAAGGATCATCCGATGCGCCGGGATTACGTGGAACCGGACGATTTCGAGTACGAGCCTACGGCGCACGACGACGTGTTGAAGCGGACGCAGGCGCACTTGGTTGCGGCTGGCGCCGAGGCAGCGGCTGCGGTTGCCAAGGCTGAAGGATCGGGGGCCGGCCAATGAGCGGGACCGAAATCGCGCGAGAGAAACTGGCCGAGGATTGGAACCGGCCGGAGCATATTGAGCCCGACGGCGAAGGCGAGTTGCTGGAGGTATCGATGGGGCCGCACCACCCGTCGACGCACGGCGTTTTCCGTATGGACGTGGCGCTGGATGCGGAGCGGGTGATCCGGCTGAAGCCGGTGTTTGGCTACCTGCATCGCAATCACGAGAAGATTGCCGAGGGGATCAGCTATCTGGCCTCGATGCCGTACACGGACCGCCTGGACTACGTCTGTCCGCTGACCAACAACTGGGCGTATGCGCTGGCGGTGGAGAAGCTGGTCGGCCAGGACGTCCCCGAGCGCGCCGAATACCTGCGCGTGATTCTGGGGGAACTGACGCGATACCAGAATCACGCCTCATCGATCGGATTTCTGATCCAGGAGATGGGCGCGAGCGGCACGCCGCTGATGTACGCCTTTCGCGAGCGGGAAAAGATCCTTGACCTGTTCGAGGAACTGACCGGCGCGCGGATGATGGTGAACTTCATGCGCTTCGGGGGCTGCCGCGCAGACGCGACCCCGGGGTGGCTGGACAGGACGCGCACGGTGGTCGCAGGCCTGCCAGCGTTTGTAGACGAATTTGAGCAGCTCTTGACGGGCAATGAGATTCTGATGGCGCGATGCCAGGGTGTGGGCATCCTGCGGCCGGAGCTGGCGGTGAACGCCGGGGTGACGGGGCCGATGCTGCGGGCCTCAGGCGTAAACTACGACATTCGCAAGGTGGACGGCTACGGCATCTACAACCGGTTCAAATTCCGGGTGCCGCTGGGCGACCACTGGGACGTGTACGACCGCTTCATGATTCGGCTGCTGGAGATGCGGGAGTCGATCGGGATTCTGGAGCAGGCTCTCAAAGACATTCCGGGCGGGCCGGTGATGGATCCCAAGGCGAAGATTCGCGGTTTCCGGCCCAAACCGGGCGAAGCTTACGGGCGGATCGAGGCGCCGAAGGGCGAACTGGGCTTCTACCTGATCAGCGACGGCGGGACGAACCCGTATCGCTACCGGGTGCGGCCACCGAGTTTGATCAACCTGACGATCCTGGAAGATATGTGTCTGGGACACGATATCGCCGACGTGGTGTTGATTTTTGGAAGCGTGGATATTGTGCTGGGCGAAGTGGATCGGTAAAGCAGCTTCTAGCTTCTAGCTACTAGCTTCTAGCTATTTTTTGCCGGTGGACGCAGCAGTAGCGAAAGTTGAGTGTTGAAGCGGGTATGAGCGGTTCATAGCTAGGAGCTAGAGGCTAGAAGCTAGCAGCTGCACTTGGAGGTTTCATTGCTGGGCGAAGGAATACTGAAGGGATTGGCGGAGACGGCGAAGAATTTCTTCGGTAGCTATATCTCTGCCGAGCGGCTGACGACCGTCGAGTATCCGGAGCAGCGGATCGCTCCGTTCGAGGCGGCGCGCGTGTTTCCCTTCCTGGTGTACGACGGCGGGGACTGGGAGGCGGGGCTGCGCTGTGTGGCCTGCCAGATCTGCGAGAAGGAATGCCCGCCGAAGTGCATTTTCATCGAAAAATCCAAGGACAAGAAGCCGGACGCGCTCGGCAAGCCGCAGTTTTATCCGTCCCGGTTCGACATTGATATCTCGGTGTGCATGAGCTGCCAGATCTGCGTGGAGGTTTGTCCGTTTGAGGCCATCAAGATGAACACGGAGTTTGAGCTGAGCACGGACGATCGCTTCGGCGGGCTTCTGCTGGATCGCAAGCAACTGGCGAAATCGAACGAGTACTATCACGAGATTCATGCCACGGAAGCGGCCAGTGTGGATGCACATCTGGCGGCGGAAAAGGCCAAGGCCGACGCCAAGACCAAGGCCGCCGCGGAAGCTGCCGCAGCCAAGGCCGCAGCAGCGCCTGCTGCCAAGCCGGAAGGAGCAGGAGACTAGACCATGCAAGAGACATCGGACCAGATCTTCGTACTGCTCAAACACTGGCTGGTTGGGTTTCTGCCTGCCTCGTGGCAGTCGGCGACGGGCGTTGTGCTTAGCGTCGCGGTGATCGTTTGCCTCTTTCCGGCATTGTTCGCACTGGCCGTATGGATGGAGCGCAAAGGGCTGGGGCGCATGCAGAATCGGCTGGGCCCGAACCGCGTGGGACCGTTTGGCCTGCTGCAGCCCATTGCCGACGGCATCAAGTCGTTGACCAAGGAAGATATCGTTCCGGCGAGCGCGGACGCCGTGGTACATTTCTGGGCGCCGGTGGTGCAGGTGGTGGCCGTGTTCATGGGCTTCGCCGTGCTACCCATGGGACGGAATATGGTGCTGGCGGATATGGACGCCGGTCTGCTGTTTTACTTTGCCGTTGGCGCATCGACGGAATTGTCGGTATTCATGGCCGGGTGGTCGAGTCGCAACAAGTACTCGCTGCTGGGCGCGATGCGCGCCGTGGCGCAGATGATCAGCTACGAGGTGGTGCTGCTGATGTCGAGCGTGGCCGTGGTGATGATTACCGGCTCGCTTTCGCTTTCAAAGATTGTGGAGGCGCAGAACCACTACACCTGGGGGCTTCCGCACTGGTACATCTTCACGCCCTGGGGGCTGGCCGGCTTTGTGATGTTCACGATTGCGTCGACGGCGGAGACCAACCGCTCGCCGTTCGACCTGCCGGAGGGCGAGTCGGAACTGGTGGCCGGGTACCACACGGAATATTCGGGCTTCAAATTTGCGCTCTTTTTCCTGGGCGAGTATCTGGCCATGTTTTCCATCTCCGGGCTGGGGACCACTCTGTTTCTGGGTGGATGGTCCGCGCCGTTTGAATTTCTGAGCTGGGTGCCGTCGTGGATCTGGTTCTTCTCCAAGCTGGAGCTCTCGATTGTGGTGTTCATCTGGCTGCGGGGAACGCTGCCCCGGCTTCGCCAGGACCAATTAATGAACTTCGCATGGAAGTTTGTTCTGCCCATGTGTCTGCTGAACCTGATGGTCGCTGCGTTGTGGCGGTTCCTGGGCGATGGGTGGCAGCGCTGGGTATTTTGTTCGGCCATTCTGCTGGCGGCCTATGTGGGTATGGGCTGGAAGGGGATGCGCAGACAGAATCTCGGGGCGAGGAGTTATCGGTATGCGGAGTGAACGCGGCGGGAATGGAGTTCTGTTTTCCCATCCATGCGCCGAAAAGCTGGCGCATGGATGGGGCACGGGGCTTTTATCGGCGGGTAAGGAAAGAAAAGCGGGCCCTGCGACTGCGTTGCGTTGCGCTCAGGAGGGCTGCCGATGAACTTTATCTTTTATGTGCTGGCGGCGCTTACCGTGGCGGGCGGGTTGGCTGCGGTGCTTTTGAAGAACACGGTGCATTGCGCGTTGGCGCTGACGGTGGCTTTTGCCGGGCTGGCGCTGCTGTTTCTCGATCTCGACGCGCAGTTTGCCGGGTTTGCGCAGATCCTGGTGTACATCGGCGCGGTGGCCATCCTGGTGGTGTTTGCCATTCTGCTGACCAAGGGATCGGAAACTCCAAAAGATGGGGTCTTCAGCAAGACATGGCTTGCCGGGTTAGTGGTGGCTGCGGGAGTTTTCGCAGTGCTGGGTTGGGCCGTGTTGCAGACGGCGCCCATGCTGCCGAATTCGGCGGCTGTGCCCACGGTGAGCGTGCAGGACATCGGCATCGCGCTCATTGGCCGGTACGTGTTGCCGCTGGAGATTGTCGCGGTGTTGCTGACGGCAGCACTGATCGGCGCGGTGATTGTGGCCATGCATGACAAAGAGGGGGCGAAATGACGCCGCTTGCGGGATATCTTCTGGTGGCTGCGCTGGTGTTTTCGATTGGCCTGGCCGGGGCGCTGACTCGCCGCAACGCCATCCTGGTGCTGATCGGGATCGAGTTGATGCTGAATGCGGCGAATCTGAACTTGATCGCTTTCTGGCGCTACGGGCCGCATCCGGAGGCGCTGACCGGGATGATGTTTGCCATCTTCTCGATTGCCGTGGCTGCAGCCGAAGCGGCGGTGGGATTGGGACTGGTGATTTCGATTCATCGCCACGCACACACGACAGATTTGGACGCCATGACAAGGATGAAGGGGTGAGGGGTTGATGCAAGAAGCAATTTCGTTCACTCCGCAGCTCGCAGCTTCTCCCATTGCGGAGATTCTGTGGCTGATCCCGGCCGTGCCGATTGTGGCCGCGGGCGTGACGGCGCTGTTCAAGCAGCCGAAGCGCGGGGCCGCGGCTACGCTGGCGATTGGGTCGCTGAGTGTCTCGCTGCTGCTCTCGCTGATTGCCTTCGGGCATGTGGTTGCCGGATGGGCGCGTGGTGTGGCCGTGCGCGAAGTGGTCAACTTCACATGGCTGCAGTTTGGCTCGACCAATGTGGATCTGGGCTGGGTGCTCGATCCGCTGTCGGCCGTGATGCTGGTGATGGTCAGCTTTGTGGGTCTGCTGATCTTTATCTACTCGGTCGGCTACATGGAGCACGACGAAAACTTTACACGTTTCTTTTGTTTCCTGTCGCTGTTTGCCGGAGCGATGCTGAGCGTGGTGATCGCCAATAGCTTGCTGCTGCTGTTCATGGGTTGGGAGTTAGTCGGACTTACTTCGTACTTATTGATCGGATTCTGGTATCAGAAGCCCGCTGCTGCTGCTGCGGCGAAGAAAGCATTCATCACCACGCGCGTGGGGGATGTTTTCTTTCTGCTGGGAATTGTCTGGTTGTTTGCGCAGACCGGCACGCTGCTGTTCTATAACCACGGCTCGGGTTCGATTGAGCCGCTGGCGCTGAGCGCGTTGCTGACGCAGCCGGCCGCGTGGGGATTGACGGCGGCTGGCGCGATTGGTCTGCTGATTTTCGCCGGGGCCGCGGGCAAGAGCGGGCAATTTCCGCTGCATGTGTGGCTGCCGGACGCGATGGAAGGCCCCACACCGGTCTCCGCCCTGATTCACGCGGCGACGATGGTGGCCGCTGGCGTTTACCTGATTGCGCGCGTGTACCCGCTGATGGCCGCTGGAGGGCTGACGGGCGGGGCGACGACGGCTCTGACAGTGGTCACGTGGGTGGGCGCATTCACGGCGGTGTTTGCTGCGCTGATCGCCGTGGCGCAAAACGACATCAAGCGGATTCTGGCCTACTCCACTGTTTCGCAACTGGGCTACATGATGGCCGGGCTGGGCATGGGCGGCGTGGCCGTGGGCATGTTCCACCTGATCACGCACGCGTTCTTCAAAGCGCTGCTGTTCATGGGCGCGGGCTCGGTGATTCACGGCTGTCACGACGAACAGGATATCCGGCGTATGGGCGGTCTGAAGGCCGATATGCCGCTGACGTTCATTACTTACTCGATTGGCACGTTGGCGCTGTGCGGATTCCCGCTGCTGTTCTCAGGCTTCTGGAGCAAGGACGGCATTCTGGAGGCGGCGCAGCATTGGAGCGTGGCCAGAGCGCCGTTTTACATGCTGGTGTTTGGCGCGCTGCTGACGGCCTTCTACATGACGCGGCAGGTTGCGTATGTCTTCTTCGACCACTGGAGAGGCGGCAAGCCGGCGCATGAGAGTCCGACGGTGATGACCACGCCGCTGGCGATTCTGGCATTCTTCGCCGTGGCGCTGGGTGCCATTGGAACGCCGGCTTGGCCGTGGTTCCGCGCGTTCCTGGAAGGACATGCGACGGGCGGCGGCTGGAGCAGGTTCAGCGAGCCGGGGCTGTTGGCGCTGATGGGGACCTCGACTGTGGTTGTGTTTCTGGGCCTCGGCCTGGGCTGGCGGCTCTACAGAGGGGACGCGCCCGCGCCGGAGGAGCCGGATGTGCTGGAGGCGGCTGTGCCCGTGGTTTGGAGATGGCTGCGCGACCGGCTCTATGTGGATGAACTGTACGGGGTGACGGTGATCGCATTTTATCGAGGGTGGGCGCGGGTTGCGGACTGGCTGGATCGGCGCGTGTGGGGCGGAGCCGTGACTGGCGTTGCATGGTCGTTTGGTCTGTGGGCGCGGCTGAATCGGTTCCTGGATACCAACGTTGTGGACGGCAGCTTCGACAAGGGCTGCGAGGAGTTGAGCGTAGGCGGGGGCTTGCTGGCGCGGGTGCAAAGCGGCCGGGTGCAGACCTACCTGCGATTGCTGGCGCTGGCGGTGGTGGCGCTGGCCGCGATCCTGATCTGGAGCAGCCGGGCATGAACGGAATTCCCGTATTGACGGTGCTGACCGTGTTGCCTCTGGTGGGCGCGGCGCTTGCGTTCTGGGCTGGCAAACATGCGCGCGCAGTGGCCCTGGTGACGACGCTGATCAGCCTGGCGCTGGCTCTGGTGGTTTGGAGTCAACTGCCGGGGGATGGTTCGATCGGGCTGGTGGAGCGGGCTGCATGGGCGCCGTCGCTGGGGATCGAATACCACTTGGGTGTGGATGGACTGGGCGCACTGATGCTGGTGCTGGCAGCCATTGTGTCGCTGATGTCAGTGGATGCGGCGCACCGCGTGCATCATCAGCCGGGGCTTTACTTCGGGCTTGTTCTGGTCCTGGAGGCGGGGCTGTTTGGGTCGTTCACGGCGCTGAATTTCTTCCATTGGTTTTTGTTTTGGGAGCTGAGCCTGATTCCTGCGTTCTTCCTGATCAAGTTGTGGGGAGGGGCGCGACGAGGACCGGCGGCAACGCAGTTCTTCGTGTACACGATGGCCGGCTCGGCGGCGCTGCTGGTGGCTTTTCTGGCCGTGTTTCTGTCGACCGGCAGCATGGATTTTCCGCACCTGACGCTGCTTGCTTCAACGGGTGAGTTGGAACAGATGGTGGCGGCGCATCTGGGCGCGGGCGCGCTCGGTTGGCCGGTGATGTTGTGGCTGGCGGTGGGTGTGCTGGCGGGGTTTGCGGTGAAGGTGCCGATGATTCCGTTCCACACCTGGCTGCCGGCTGCGTACGCGGAAGCGCCTTCGCCGGTGACCATGCTGCTGACCGGCGCGATGTCGAAGATGGGCGTGTATGGCCTGCTGCGCATTGCGATTCCGATATTCGGGCACCAGATCGCGCAGATTCGTACGCCGCTTCTTGTTCTGGCCGTGGCGACGGTGGTGATGGGCGCATGGGCGGCGGCAGCGCAGAAGGATTTGAAACGCATCCTCGCCTATTCCTCGGTGAATCACCTGGGTTATTGCCTGGTGGCGATCTTTGCGCTGGCGGTTCCGGCGGCTGGAGCGGCCGCGCAGGCGAGCCAGGCGGCTGCCTTGAATGGCGTGATTCTGCAGATGTTCAACCATGGAGTAACGGCGGCGGCGCTGTTCTGGTTTGTGGCCATGATCCAGGCGCGGTCCGGAGGCCACCGCGGCATCGACGACTTCGGCGGCTTGCGTAAACCCGCGCCGGTGTTGGCCGGGTTGATGGGGATTGCGCTGTTTTCTTCTCTCGGCCTGCCGGGATTAAACGGATTTGTCGGCGAGTTCCTGATCTTCCGCGGAGTGTTTTCGCTGGCGTGGGTGGCGGCCACCGTGTCGATTCTCGGCCTGCTGGTAACGGCGGTGGTCATTCTGACCGTGATACAGAAGGTCTTCTCGGGACCCACGCCGGAGCACTGGGCCAGCTTCCCTGATTTGCATCACGGCGAGCGGTTGGCGATGGCTCCGGTCATTGGGCTGATGCTGCTCGTGGGGCTATTGCCGCAGTTGATTTTGGACAGCGTGAATCCAACCGTCATCAACCTGCTGACTCACTGGAGATTTTAATTGTTGGCTTGGACGATTTACATTTCGTTTGCCGGAGCGCTGCTGCTGGCGTTGCTGCCCAAGGGACGGCCCGCGTTGGCGCGCTGGCTGGCGCTGGCAGTCGCCGCGGCGGGGCTTGCGCTGGCGGCTGAGGGATTTGCGGCAGGCATGGGGCAAGGGCGCATCACCATTGTCGATCTGCCCTGGGTGCCTTCCATGGGAGTTCACTTCCTGCTGGCGGCCGACGGCATCAGCCGCGTGCTGGTTCTGCTGACCGGGCTGGCGGCTGTCGCCGGGGTTCTGTTCAGTTGGAATATCGAGTTGCGGACGAATGAGTTTTTTGCATTTTTCCTGGCGCTGATCGGCGGAGTCTACGGCGTCTTTCTCAGCTTCGATCTGCTTCTGCTGTTTGTGTTTTATGAAATTGCAATCGTCCCGAAATATTTCCTGATCGCTATATGGGGTTCGACGCGGCGGGAATACGCAGCGATGAAGCTGGCGCTTTACTCGTTCGCGGGTTCGGCAATGGTGCTCGTCGGCCTTCTGGCCGCGTACGCCACGGCGGGGGGCCATTCCACCGGGCTGGTTGCGCTGGCTCATGCAGGGCTGCCGGTGAGCTTCCAGATGTGGTGCTTTCCGCTGGTCTTCACGGGGTTTGCGATTCTGGCCGGCATGTGGCCGTTTCACACCTGGGCGCCGACCGGCCATGTGGCCGCGCCGACAGCCGCTTCCATGCTGCTGGCTGGCGTGGTGATGAAGCTGGGCGCATACGGCTGTTTGCGCGTGGGGATTTCGCTCTTCCCGCACGGACTGGACCCGTGGGGATTCTCGTTCATTGGCATCGGCTCATGGCGCGACGTGTTTGCTGTGCTGGCGGTGGTGGGCATTGTGTATGGCGCGCTGGTGGCGCTGGCGCAGACCGACTTCAAATTTGTCATCGGCTACTCGAGTGTGAGCCACATGGGCTTCGTGCTGCTTGGCTTGATGACGCTGAACCAGATTGGCGTGACCGGCGCGGTGTTGCAGATGTTCTCGCACGGCATCATCGCGGGGTTGCTGTTCGCGATTGTGGGCCGCATCGTCTATGACCGCACGCATACGCGGCAGTTGGCCGAGTTGGAGACGATGCACCTGTCCCGGCG
>Ga0224529_1001507_pt1 | contig 13785 bp, 12 predicted proteins | sample CBST50metaG_FD_179893 | JGI IMG/M metagenome (GOLD analysis project Ga0224529, IMG submission 179893) | Peat soil microbial communities from Stordalen Mire, Sweden - C.B.S.T50 | ecosystem: Environmental > Terrestrial > Soil > Wetlands > Peat | place: Sweden: Norrbotten County, Stordalen Mire... | reverse complement strand
CTTTGGAGCAGGGCGCAAGCCGTGTGAACGCCGCACGTCATGCACGCGACCTGGCCCAGAAGACGCTGGATATCATGCAGAAGGAGCAGAAGCTGGGCGCAGGATCGAATCAGCAGACGCTGGCAGCCGAGCACGACCTGGCCTTGGGCGAGTCCGCGCTTGTCACCGCAGAAACCGCTTATGAAAAGGCGCGCATCGAGGTGCGGCGTGCCACCGGCTCGGTGCTGGAAAACTATGGCATCTCAGTCGCTGACGCCAGGGCAGGCGTCGTGGAGGATAGCCATTCCCGCTAAGCAGGAGAAAATCCGCGTACTGGTAGCCGACGATCAGCCCCACATCCTTGATGCGGTCGATCTGCTGCTCGCTCCGCAGGGCATCGACGTGGACTGCGTGCGCTCGCCTCAGCAACTGCTCGATGCGTTGGGGCAGCGCGACTACGATGTGCTGCTCATCGACCTGAATTACACACGCGACACCACCTCTGGCCAGGAGGGCTTAGACCTGCTGGCCCGCATCCAGGAGTTTGACGCGCGTTTGCCTGTGATCGTCATGACCGCCTGGGGCAACATTGACCTGGCTGTTGAATCCATCAAGCGTGGCGCGCGTGACTTTATCCAGAAGCCTTGGGAGAACGAGCGCTTGCTCTCGCTTATCCGCGTTCACGCCGAACTGCACCAGGCTCTGCGCCGCGCCCGCCAGCTCGAATTTGAAAACAGCCTGCTTCGCGCCGAAGGCATGCCGGAGTTCATTGCCTCAGCGCCCGCCATGCGGCCGGTGCTTGAACTGATCGCACAGGTCGGCCCGTCCGACGCCAATGTACTTATCACGGGCGAACACGGCACGGGCAAGGAAATCGTGGCGAAGCTGCTCCACGCCGCTTCGCCCCGCGCTCACATGCCGCTGGTGGCCGTTAACGCCGGAGGCTTGCCAGAGGGAACCTTTGAAAGCGAAATCTTCGGTCACGTGAAGGGCGCATTTACCGACGCGCGCACCGACCGCATTGGCCGCTTCGAGTTGGCCAACGGAGGCACGCTTTTCCTGGATGAAATAGCCAACGTCCCCATGCGCCAGCAGGCCAAGCTGCTGCGCGTATTGGAAACGGGCGAACTGGAGCGCGTGGGCTCCTCGCAAACCCGGCGCGTGGATGTGCGCGTTCTATGCGCCACCAATGCGCATCTGCAAGAGGAGGCCATCGCGGGTAACTTCCGCGAGGACCTGCTCTTCCGCATCAACACGGTCGAAATCCACCTGCCCGCACTGTGCGACCGCCGCGAGGATATCCCGTTGCTGGCCACACACTTCCTTGCGCGCAATCGCGCCCGCTATCGCAAGCAGGTTGAAGGCTTTTCGCCCGCCGCCATGCAGCAGCTCATGCAGTATCCCTGGCCGGGCAATGTGCGCGAGCTTGAACATGCCGTGGAGCGCGCTGTCCTGCTCTGCCACAACAGCGTGATCGAGCCTGCCAATCTTGCCACGGCGGGCGCTCGTCCCGCCGCCCCGTCGTTTGAAACCATGAGCATCGATGAGGTTGAAGCATTGCTCATCAGCAAGGTCCTTCGCCGCTGCGACGGCAATATCTCGCAAGCCGCCGAAGCCCTCGGACTCAGCCGCGCGGCGCTCTATCGCCGCATTCAAAAATATGGCTTATAAGTCAGAAGTGCGCAGGCACAGACGCTCGGCTGTCCGCCGGGCGTGGTTCTTTTGTCTGCTGCTGACATTGCCCGCGCTGGCCTTTTCGGCTGTCTTTATCTATCAGCGCCAGATCTCGCTCGTCATGGCGCTGCTGCTTGTCGCATGTCTGCTGGGCTATCTTGCGCTGGTGGCCTCTGCCCTTATTGATAGCATGACGCGCCCAATGCAGACGCTCTCCAATGTCGTCGCGTCGCTGCGTGAAGGCGACTATTCCTTCCGCGCCCGCGGGGCAGGCGCACCGGACGCGCTCGGCGAGTTGGCGACAGAGGTCAACACACTTGCAAACCTTCTGCAAAAACAGCGGGTGCGCTCGCTTGAAGCCACGGCCCTGCTGGCCCGCATCCTTGAGGTGATGCGCGCGCCACTGTTTGCCTTCGACCGCGAGGAGCTTCTCCAACTTGTCAATAATGCAGGCCTCAGGCTGCTGGGTTTGCCTCATGCGCGCTGTTTCGGCCGCACGGCAAAGGAACTGGGGCTGGAAAAACTGCTCCACGCATCCGATCAGACCATTCACTTCTTCGACTCCAAACCCGAGCGCTGGTTGCTGCGCAAGGCAACTTTCCGCCAGGATGGTGTGCCGCACACGCTGCTGCTGCTGTCCGATGTGAGCCATTCGCTCCAGGAAGAGGAACAGATGGCCTGGAAGCGGTTGATCCGTGTGCTAGGTCACGAGCTTTCCAACTCGCTCGCACCCATAAAGTCTATTGCCGGTAGTCTGCTGAAGCGCGTGAACAGTCTGAACGGGGAAGACAGCAACACGCTGGACGACTTTCGTCGCGGATTGGGTGTCGTGGAAAGCCGCGCCGACGCTCTGCACCGCTTTGTGCAGTCTTACCGGATGCTGGCCCAGTTGCCACCGCCGCGCCTGCGCCCCGTGCATCTGGCGTCCTTGCTGGAGCGGGTGGTTCTCCTTGAACAGCGCCTGCCCGTCCAACTCGATTCGGGAGCGGAGGTCGTTTTTGACGCAGATCCCGATCAGTTGGAACAGATGTTTATCAACCTGCTGGCCAACGCCGTAGACGCATCATTGGACAACGGCGCGCAACTGGTGCGTGTGAGCTGGAAGCTGGCCGACGAAACCGTGCTGGTTGTCATTGAAGACAGCGGCCTGGGCATCGCCAACGCCGATAACCTGTTTGTCCCCTTCTATACGACCAAGCCTTCGGGCAGCGGCGTGGGCTTGGCGCTGGCTCAGCAGATAGCTCATGCCCACGGCGGCGAAATCCAGCTCGTTAACCGCGAGGACGGCCAGGGCGCACGCGCCATTGTCCGTCTGCCCGCCGTAAGGCCATAGCTTATATTTGTTGTTTTTGACTTGCGGGGGCGGGGTTGCATCATGTCTTCCTGTACACGGCGGGTGAAAACAGAGACGAATTGCTCCGGCGTCACATAACCAAAGTGCAAAGGGTGAAAGAAGCAGTATTCGGACTGTTCTTCAATTTATGCGGAGCTTCCCACGCGTCAGAATATTTTAATGCTATATGCGATATTTATAGAATAATGTTGTGTGATATGGAGATAACTACAAACAAACCTACTTCATAAACAGCTCTTCAATCGCTATTATTAGGCTTTCTCGAAAGCCGATCCAAATGCTGAGTATGGATCGGTCAACATTTGCCGGGCGGTTGATGTCGTTGATGTCCTTGAGCCGCGCGCGGTGAATCTATCCCGAAGGAGAAAGTCTTATGGCAATGGCAGTAGCGGTCGATGGCAGTCTTACCCGCGAAGGCGAGGCGCTTACCCGCCTGAAAGGGTTGTCGAATCTGATCGGAAACACACCGCTGCTGGCGGTCGATTTTGAATACAAGGGATCGCGGCGCACTGTCTTTGCCAAGTGCGAACAGATGAACATGACCGGCAGCATCAAGGACCGTATGGCGTTTCACATTATCCGGTCGGCGTATGCCGCTGGGGATCTGCATGCCGGCGATACGATCGTCGAGGTTTCCAGCGGCAATTCGGGCATATCGTTTGCTGCGATCGGAGGCGCGGTCGGTCATCCGGTGACAATCTTCATGCCGGACTGGATGAGTGTAGAACGGGCGCAATTGTTGGCCGGCTACGGCGCTCAAGTGGTGACCGTGAGCAAGGAACAAGGTGGGTTCGGGGGCTGCATGAGGCTGAGCGAGGAATTTGCGGCGATGTCGTCCAGTGCCTTTCTGCCGCGGCAGTTTGCGAATCCGGCCAATGTCGAGGAGCACTGCTTGGGGACCGCGCCTGAGATATGGGGACAGTTGCAGGCGCAGGGACTGGTTCCGGACGCATTTGTGGCGGCAGTTGGCACGGGCGGAACCGTGATGGGAATCGGGAGATTTCTCCGTGCGAAGACGCCGCAGGTTCAAATACGCCCGGTCGAGCCGCTGGAATCTCCCGTACTGTCGAATCCATCGCGCGTTGGGCATCATCGCATCGAGGGGATCGCGGAGGAATTTATTCCGCCCATTCTCGATCTTCAGAAACTCGATGCTCCGATAGCGATTTCAGACGGAGATGCAATTCTGGCGGCGCAAGCTCTGGCGGCGCAGCTTGGCTTGGGCGTTGGTATTTCGTCGGGATGCAATTTCCTGGCGGCGGTACAGGCCCAGGATGAACTCGGCGCGGATGCGATTGTGGTCACGGTCTTTCCCGACGATAACAAGAAGTATCTCAGCACGGATCTGATGCGTACCGAGCCCGTGAAAGAAGGATATCTCGCACCGAAGATCAAGCTGCATGGGGTGCGTGCTTATCCTGCTGCATGACATGGTATCAAGTCGCGAACTACTTCAGCGCGCTTCCGCGGACGCCTGCGGAGGTGTGATTGGAGCCCATGAAACCGGGGATGCCAGGATGATGGACGTATTCGTGGAAACATAAGGCATCAGCTTGTCGATGATTTTTTGCAGATGCCCGACGTCCGTGGCGGTGACCTGAAGAATGAAGGATTCCGAACCGGTTACCCTGTGGCATTCCAGAATTTCGGGGACTTTTTTGGTTAGGGCGGCGAATTTTTCCAGCCGGTCGCCCGCAATGCTGACTTGAACCAAAGCTCGCACGGTGAGGCCGACCTTGGCCGGGTTGACGCGGGCGTGGTAGCCCTCGATGGTGCCATTCTCTTCAAGCCGCTTGACCCGCTCAATCACGGCAGGCGTGGATAACCGGACGCGCCGGCCCAACTCGGCAAAGGAAATGCGGGCGTTTGACTGCAACTCCGCGAGTATCTTGCGGTCGATCGAATCGAGAGTGGACTGCGACTCATAAGCCATCATCGAAATCCTCTTCCAGAGATGACACGATCATCGCACAGCAGGGAGGAATTCGCGGAACGGCGTTGGTGGGACGTAAGCTTGAACATATATGGGACTGGACCTGCACGCCATTACCGTTTTCTCGGTGGTTGAGTTCTCCGGCGTGGCGGCCGGAGCTCTGGCTGGAGCACTGGAAGCACGCCGTAACCGGACGTATCACTACGATCTGATCGGGGTGCTCGGCCTGGCCATCATTACCGCACTTGGCGGCGGAATCACCCGCGACATTCTGATTCAGAAAGGGCCGCCGCTCGCCTTCCTGGATGCTCGTTACATTCTGGTATCACTTGGCGCAGGGGTGGCGGCGCTGCTGTTCGGCTCCGGTGCAGAGTCGCGGGTGTCGCGCTTCATCTGGATTGCAGACGCTGCTTCGCTGGGCCTGTTTTCTGTCGCCGGAGTCAGCCGCGCGCTGAACGCGGGGCTGCCGATGCTGGCGGCGCTCATCCTGGGCGTGATTACGGCTGTGGGCGGCGGATCGCTGCGCGATGTTTTGATGGGGCGCACACCACGCGTCTTTGAGAGGGGCGAACCCTACGCCATTGCTGCGCTATTGGCCGTATTGGTGTTTCTGGGCGGGGATCGGCTCGGTCTGGACCGGTCGATTTCCACTGCGGCAGGCGCCGCCTCCGGCCTTGTACTCAAATTACTCGCGGCTCGTTTCCAATGGCAGACGCCTGCCGTGCGCTTCCGGGCAGAGTCGCTCTTTTCCGTCTTGTAGACTGGACGCATGGCAAAACGAATTGGAGTGCATCTGGGAACGGCTGGCGGGGCATCGAACGCCGTGGAGCGGGCGCGGGAGATTGGCGCCAACACCTTTCAGATGTTTTCGTCGAGCCCGCGGATGTGGCGCGCGCCCAAAGTGGACCCGAAGCAGGCCGAGCGCATGAAGGCGCTGCGTGCCGCTCTCGACGTGGACCCGTTGGTCATTCATACAAGCTACTTGGTGAACGTGTGCAGCCAGTCGGATGAAGTGCGCGAGAAGAGCGTTGTGGCGTTTCGCGGGGAAATTGAGCGGGCGCTGACATTCGGAGCGGAGTACCTGGTGCTGCATCCCGGCTCATGGAAGGGTCTGACGCGGGACGAGGGGCTCCGGCTGGCCGCCGACTCGATTCAGCGCGCCATTGACGGGCTGCCGTGGGAGGGAACTCCGTTTCACATTCTGATTGAGAATACTGCGGGGTCGGAGTTCTCGCTGGGCGGCAGTTTTGAGCAGGTGGCCGAACTGGTGGAGCGGCTGAAACCGGTCGCGCCGATGGGCGTCTGCCTGGACACATGTCATACCTATGTGGCTGGCTACGACCTGGTAAGCGCCGAAGGCTACGAGGAGACGATGAAGCAAGCTGGCGCGACGGTGGGGTTCGATGCCGTCCGCGTCTGGCACATGAATGACGCCAAGGCCGAGCGCGGGTCAAAGCTCGACCGGCACGAACACATTGGGCAGGGAACCATGGGCGTTGAGCCCTTCCGGCGGCTGCTGAACGACAAGCGCTTTGCCCACGCCGCTTTTATCGCCGAGACCCCGGTGGACGAGCCCGGCGACGAGGAGCGGAATGTGCGTGTGCTGAAGGGCTTGGTGGAATAGCCGATAAAATTCAATTGAAGCCTAAGGTAGCATTATGCTACCTTAGGCACATGAGCCAACCGGTCAAACTGTCGGATGCGTTGGTGCTGGATGCGCGGATTGCCGCGAAGGCACAGGAGCGTTCCATTGCCGGTCAGGTGGAATTCTGGGCCAAACTGGGACGGTCAATGGATCTGTTGCTGGAAGGCAGGCAGGTGTTGGCATTGCGCCGGAATGCAGGGGCTCAGCCATTATCGGAAGCGCTGGCTTCAGTCGATACGCCAACCGGACGGAAGCGCGTCGCGGATGCTCTTGCGGGCTTGCCGTATCCGCATTTTGAGCAATATTCCGGTCAGCGCGGCTTGCTGGTTCGAACCGATGAGGATGGCAAGCAGACAGTGGGTCGTTTTGTGAATCGTGCGTTTGTGGCGGTGGAAGCTCAGAATCCGGTATCACACGTTCCCCTCCGGCAGTTGAAGCCCCGGACTGCGAAGAATAGTCGCAGCATAAGGGCAGTTGCCGTCCAAATCAAAGCGAAGTCTGCATCCCGGATAAAGGAACGAGTAGCGTGCGCGTGAAATCGCTGCTTGATCGCCGACCGATTGTCGTTGCACTGGCTGGGCCGAATGGAGCGGGCAAGAGTACCTTCTTTGCTGCTCATTTGGCGAGAACAGGGCTGTATTTCGTCAATGCGGATGTGCTCGCACTATCGTTGACGATGGATCCCTATGCGGCAGCGAAGTTGGCGGGCACGATTCGGCAACAACTGGTGGAGCAGCGTGAAAGCTTTGTGTTTGAAACGGTTTTCTCCGATCCCGTCTGCGAAAAGCTGGAATTCCTTAAGGCTGCAGAAGAGGTTGGCTATACGGTTGTGTTGATCTTTATCGGCATTGCCGGGCCGGAGATTTCCGATGAGCGCGTCTTGATGCGCGTCTTGCAGGGCGGCCATAACGTTCCACCGAATAAGCTGGTCGAACGTTTCCCACGTGTCATGAACAACTTGAAAAAGGCTCTGGCTGAGCTTTCAAATGTATGGGTTTTCGACAACAGCGATATGAACCAGAAATACCGGCTGGTGGCCAAGATTGAGAACGGCAAGGGAATTGAGCTGCACGAGCCTACTCCCAAGTGGTTGCGTGCGCTGTTGCCCTGAATTCCACGGTGCTTCCCATTTACACTAAATAAGTTATGGCAGAAGAGAACGAACTGCGTTACGACCCGTCGGCGATTGAACCCAAATGGCAGCAGAAGTGGGCTGCGGACCCCAAACTGTATGCGGCCGAGCCCGCATCGTGCGGCAAACCCAAGTATTACGTGCTGGAGATGCTGCCTTATCCCAGCGGCCAGTTGCACATGGGACACGTGCGCAACTACTCCATCGGCGACGCGCTGGCCCGGTACATGTGGATGCACGGCTACAACGTGCTGCATCCGATGGGGTGGGATTCATTTGGGCTGCCGGCGGAAAATGCCGCGCTGAAGCACAATACTCCGCCACGGGAGTGGACGCAGTCCAACATCGCCGCCATGAAGCGGCAGATGCAGCGGCTGGGCCTGGGCTACGATTGGGCCACTGAGGTGACCACATGCCTGCCCGAGTACTACCGCTGGAACCAGTGGTTCTTCCTGCGCATGTACGAAAAGGGGCTGGTTTACCGCAAAAAGAGCAAGGTGAACTGGTGTCCAGCGTGCGCCACGGTGCTGGCCAACGAGCAGGTGGTGGACGGCTGCTGCTGGCGGCATGACACCACGCAGGTGGAGCAGCGTGACTTGGTGCAGTGGTTCTTCCGCATCACGGCGTATGCCGATGAGCTGCTGGAGGGGTTGGACAAGCTGGAAGGCTGGCCGGAGAAGGTGCGCACCATGCAGCGCAACTGGATCGGGCGCAGCGAAGGAACGAATGTCGACTTTTTCCTGGAAGAAGAAGCTGGCAAGGGAACAGGGAATAGGGAACAGGGACTAGAAAAAACGCGCATATGCGTTTTCACCACGCGCGTGGATACCATCTTTGGCGCGACCAGCGTGCAACTGGCGCCGCAACATGCGCTGGTGGCGAAATTCACTGCCACGGATCCGAAGCTGAAGGCCTCGGTCGACGAGATGATCGAGCAGCAGAAAAAGGCCAAGGAAGCCGGGGATCTGGGCGCGATCGAAAAGCACGGAATTCCAACCGGGCACTTCGCCATCAATCCCTATAACGGCAAGCGCGTGCCCATCTGGGTGGCCAACTACATTCTGGCCGATTACGGCACTGGCGCCATTATGAGCGTCCCGGCGCACGATGAGCGCGATTTTGAGTTTGCGACGAAATACAACCTGCCGATTGTCCAAGTGATAAAACCGGTCGACCCGGCTGTGAATCAGGAGTTACCGTTCTGTTCCGAAGAGGGCGTGCTCATCAACTCCGGCGAATATGACGGGCTGAGCTGTGTTGAGGCGGAGAAAAAGCTCCAGGAGATTGCCGCCGTCAAGGGATTCGGCGAAGCGACTGTCACCTACAGGCTGAAGGATTGGGGGGTGAGCAGGCAGCGGTACTGGGGCACGCCCATCCCCATGATCCACTGCGAAAAGTGCGGGCTGGTGCAGGTGCCGGACGAGCAGTTGCCGGTGCTGCTGCCCGCGCAGATTGAGATTACGCAGCAGGGCGGCTCGCCGCTGGGGCGCGTATCGGAGTTTCTGAATACCACCTGTCCCAAGTGCGGCGGACCGGCCAAGCGAGAGACCGACACAATGGATACGTTTGTCGATTCGAGCTGGTATTTTTACCGCTACACGGATGCGAAGAATGCGAACGCGCCCTTTGAGCCCGGGAAGGCGCAGTACTGGTTCCCCATCGACCAGTACATTGGTGGCGTGGAGCACGCCATTTTGCACCTGATTTATTCGCGCTTCTGGACCAAGGTGATGCGCGATTTGGGTTTGATTGTGAACGACGAGCCAGCAAGACGGCTGTTCACGCAGGGCATGGTCATCAAGGACGGGTCGAAGATGTCCAAGTCGAAGGGCAATGTGGTTTCGCCCGACGACATGGTGGCTCGCTACGGTGCCGATGCTACGCGCATGTACTCGCTATTTGCCGCTCCTCCAGACCGGGATCTGGACTGGCAGGAGGACGGCGTTGCCGGGATCAGCCGCTTCCTTGGGCGCGTCTGGCGCTTGGTGACAAAGTATGCGCCAGTGGCTCGTGCAGCACAGAGCCTGTCCGAAGAGCAAAAGGGCGGAGCCCTGCTCAGGAAGCTGCACCAGACCATTGCCAAGGTCACGCTGGATTTTGAGGGCCGCTGGCACTTCAACACCTGCGTGGCGGCAATCATGGAGCTGGTGAACGAAGTTCAGGCGGCGGATGCGCAACTGGCGGTGGGCGAGGTTCCCGCGCCGGTGGTGCGCGAGCTTCTGCGCTCGCTGGTGCTGCTGCTGGCGCCGTTTGCGCCGTATCTCTCGGCGGAACTATGGGAAGAACTGGGCGAGAAAGGCGATGTGCTGCGCGCTGCCTGGCCCAAGAGCGATCCCGAACTTGCCAAGGAAGACGAGTTGGAAATCCCGGTGCAGATCAACGGCAAGCTGGTAACGGTGGTGAAGGTGGCCGCCGATGCCGATGCCAAATCCATTGAAGCGACGGCGCTGGCTGACGAAAAGGTCCAGGGGCGCGTGGCGGACAAGGCCGTGCGCAAGGTCATCGTGGTGCCCGGCAAGCTGGTAAATCTGGTCGTGAAATAACCGCGGTATCTTGCTGATATGCGAAACCCCGGCATCTGTTAACCAGATGCCGGGGTTTTTCTTTGCACATGCTTGCGTTGTTACCGATACTCTGGTTTCGTTTTAGAACATCTTCAGCCGGATGACGAGGTACTTTTTGGGGTCGTCTCGGATGCTCTTCACCAGTTGCTGAGTCTGATCCATCGTCTGGTCTGCGTGGTCGTAGAGCGAGCGATTTTGGACCAGTTGGCCCAGCGTACCCTTGCCTTCGTCCACGTTTTTGAGGATTGAGTCCAGGCGAGTGACCGTGTCGTCGAGCTTCTGCGCAAAGACGGGATCGTTGGCGATCTTGCCCATGGCGCCTTTGCCAGAGTTGATCTGAGCTACCAGTTGATTGGTGTTGGCGACAGCGGCGTTCAGGTTGTTGTAGAGTGAGTCGTCGTGGAGCAACTTGCCCGCGGTGCCCTTGCCTTCGTCCAGAGAGGTGGTGATTTTGTTCAGGCGGTCAACGGCTGAGTTGGCGCGGGTATAGAGGGTGTCGTCGTTGACCAGCTTGCCCAGCGAACCCTTGCCGCTGGAAATGGCCTGTGTGACGGTCTGGAGGTTGGTGGCGATGGAAACGATTTTTTTGGCTAATTCAGGGTCGTTGATCAACTTGCCAGCCACGCCGCGCTTCGAGTTGAGGGAATCGACCACGATGTTGACCTTTTTCAGCAATGTTTGCATCTGATCGAGGGAAGCATCGCTGGTGCGAATAACGTCTTGAATGGTGGGCGAGCCAGCAGCCTTCAGTTCGGTGTTTTCTGTGGGAGCAGGCCCGGCGGCACGGGTCGAATCGATATCGACATAGCTATCGCCCAGAACACCGGCCTGGCTGATGGCTGCGGTCGAGTCGGTGTGCAGTCCGTGCTGATATTCGCGGCCCACCTGCATGGTCACTTCCACCGGCGAAGGGTTGCGGGCAGGGACCACGCGCACATGAATCACGTTGCCGATGGTGACGCCATCCAGCGTGACCGGAGCGCCGTTTTTCAGGCCGGAGGCATTCACAAAGTAAGAGCGGAGAACCAGCTTGCGCGCAAACAGGCCGCCCGTGGAGCCGGACATGAGAAAAATGAGCCCGACCAGCACGGCCAGACCCGCGAGGACCAGCGCTCCCACCCTCAATTCCGACCACTGAATTTCTTTACGGCTTGGCACGTCACACCCCTTGCTGCGATGCCAGATATTGTCTTGAGAATAGCAGAAACAGCGGGCTTATCTCCCATTCTCGATCACTACGCTGGCCGCAGACAGGCTGCCGGTGTGGGTAATTGAAAGCGAGGCGCTGACCATGCCGAGGCGGGTGGCAATCTGGGCAGCACGCCCGTGAAAGCAAAGATTGGGCCTTCCGCTGGTTTCGCGGACGACCTCGATTTCCAGCCAGCTTACGCCGTGGCTGATGCCGGTTCCCAGGGCCTTGGCGCCTGCCTCCTTGGCGGCAAAGCGCGCGGCAAAGCTTTCGGCGGCTCGGCGCTTGCTGAGGCAGTAGGCCTGCTCGGCTGGCGTGTAAACGCGATTGAGAAAGCGCGCGCCATAGCGGTCCATGGAGTGCTGGATGCGCTCGATCTCCACCAAATCGATTCCTGAGCCGATGATCATAACTACCTACCAAGCTACAACATTCTGCTTTTGCTGTGGTTCTGCACATGCGGAGCCGCTGGTTCGCATCAAACATAAAGATTTGCACAGGGCATCAGGCGGGTGTCCAATTACCAGAGGAAGCACTTGCAAGGCCCTTGACTCGCGTGGTGTTTCAAAGCCGGGCAGAAGTCGTGCGATTCCTGAACAATGATTATGGTGTTCTTCAGGACACCGATAAGACGCACATGAGGCTGATGATGCCAGAGAAGAAGATGGGAAAGGCGGCAAGCATTCCCTGGGCGTTGCAGATGAACGCCGTCTCAATGGAAGAACCGTCGCATCTGGTTCAGTCCCTCACGGGTGCAATTCTGGGGTGTGGCGGCTGGGTGCTGAGCCGGGGTACAAACGACACTGGCACGATCAACATGCTGTTCGAGTTTGAAAGACAGGCTTGTGTGGATATCTACAGTGTGCTGATCGCTGCCGGAGTGGAACTGAGCCAGAGCGGGCACATCCGGCTCACCGAACTCTGCCAGTGCACGCGCAGCCATCAGCGCGATTGCGGGACGGAGATCGCCAGCGTCGATCTGGAGATTCAAACCCTGCCGACGGAAACGGGGAACGGTGCGTGCGCCTCGGGGGCAGTTTAACCCGGCTCAACCGGCCTCGACCAGACCATACCGCCGCTGCCAGGATTCCATGAGCTGCGTCTTGACGTTCGCGCGCTCGGCTTCCGTAACCTCAGCCTCGGGATGACTGACAAAGCGTGCGGCCTCCTGTTTTGCCAACTCCAATAGTTGCCGGTCGCGGATCAGGTTGGCAACGCGAAAGTCGGGTAGTCCGGCTTGCCGGGTTCCGAAAAACTCGCCTGGGCCACGCTGGGAAAGGTCCAACTCAGCCAGTACGAATCCATCCTGTGTGCGAACCATCGCGTTCAACCGCTCTTCGCCGACGGGAGAAACGCGCGCGCCGGTCATTAGAATGCAATAACTTTTTTGGGTTCCACGCCCTACACGGCCACGCAACTGATGTAACTGCGCCAGCCCAAAGCGCTCCGCCTGTTCGACCACCATTACCGTGGCGTTGGGCACGTCCACTCCGACCTCGATGACCGTGGTGGCGACAAGAACGTCGATTTCGCCGCGCTGAAAGCGGCGCATGATAATTTCCTTGTCATCAGCATCGAGACGGCCATGCAGTAGTCCGACGCGCAGACCGGCCAGGGCGCCGGTCCGCAGCTTTTCATACATCTCGACGGCGGATTTCAGCCCGGATTTCGCCCCCGGATTGGCCTCCTGTACCGCCTTGGGAAACAGATCCGGTGTCTTACCCTTGCGGGCAGCCTTGCGCGGCCGTGCAGGGGGCTCAATGCCGGTCTCTGGCTCATCATGTGAAAAATCCAACTCCGGCTGGTCGTCCTTTGTTCCCTCGATAACCGGGTAGACGATGTAAGCTTGACGGCCCTTGGCGACCTGTTTACGGACGAAATCCCAGACTTCTTCCTCGCGCTCGCCAGGCATGCGGCGGGTAACGATGGGCGTGCGTCCGGGCGGAAGCTCATCGAGAACGCTCAAATCCAGGTCGCCGTAGAGCGAGAGCGCCAGCGTGCGCGGGATGGGCGTCGCGGTCATTACCAGCGTGTCAGGCTCAATCTGGTTGGGCTTCTTCATGAGCTTGAAGCGCTGCAACACGCCAAAGCGGTGCTGCTCGTCGACGACGACGAGGCCCAGGCGGTCGAACTCGACTTTTTCTTCGAGCAAGGCGTGAGTGCCGATTACCAACTGCGCCTCGCCGCGGCGAATCAGGCCGCGGACCTCGCGCTTGTGGTCGTCGTCCAGCGAACCGGTTAGCAGCACTACACGCGGCTTGCGGCTGGACCGCTCCATCAGCTTGCGCGCGGCCAGAAAATGCTGCGTGGCCAGA
>Ga0224529_1001505_pt1 | contig 13787 bp, 7 predicted proteins | sample CBST50metaG_FD_179893 | JGI IMG/M metagenome (GOLD analysis project Ga0224529, IMG submission 179893) | Peat soil microbial communities from Stordalen Mire, Sweden - C.B.S.T50 | ecosystem: Environmental > Terrestrial > Soil > Wetlands > Peat | place: Sweden: Norrbotten County, Stordalen Mire... | reverse complement strand
GGGAGGGGGTATCCGCCGTACCCCGGGGTATAAGACGGCTGGATCTCACTCCCCCTTTTTTCATAATGCGCTGCTGAATGGAAATGATCCGCAACCACATGGATTCAGTGATGAATTCATCGAGGAGACTTCCCTCAGGGGCTAAACAGGCTACGGAAAAAGGCTGCATTTCTGGTAAATTAGCGGAAAATAGTCCTCCGGGGCTGAAGCCACGCGTTGATTCTACGTACTTTATACGGTGGTTCCCCCCCCGCCTCCCTCCGGATCGAGTTTTTCCGCAGCCTGTAAAGCCCCGCTCATTTTGGGCCATTTAGGACACGATTGAAGTCGTGCCCTAAATGGCCATCTGCGTGGTGGACCACCCTAGAAATTGAAGTGAACCGCTAGCTGGGCGCTGCGCGGACCGCCGCCGCCCAGGTACGGGTTGCCGCTGCCCACATCCGGCGTCGCCGTGGTTTGCAGGTATTGCGCTCCGCTGGTGCTGGGGTTCGCGCCCGCCACCAGTTGGCTGCCGTTGGTGTGGGAGTTGCCGAAGATGTCGATGCCAAAACCGGGCAGCAGCGGATTGGTGAAGTTTACATGGTTGAGAAGGTTGAAAATATCGAAGCGCAGCTCTGCCGTCACGGTTTCGGTCAGGTGGGTGGTCTTGGTCAGCGAGAAATCGAAATTGGCGAAATTGGGCGAGGTGAAGGCGTTGCGTCCCTCGCTGCCCGGATGTCCATTGATGCACTCGCCGTAAGTTTTGCTGGTCGAGTCGGTGTCTACCGTGCAGGGCGCGGCAAAGGCCGCCAGATTGAGCAGATTGACTCCGTGCGCGCCGGCGTGCGGCTTGCCGATGATGTCTGGCCGGCCAATGTATTCGCCGCTGCCGTTGTAATCACCCTCGAAGAGGTAGTTGACCGTGTAGGGCTGGCCGCTGGCGTAGTTGAACATTCCGTCAATCGCCCAGCCATTCACCAGCCATTTCGCCTGCTTGAATTTGGGAAGGTTGTAGGTCCAGAACCACTGCACGCGCTGCCGCACGTCGAAGTTGGAGCTGGCGCGCTCGGCGCGGGGATTGAAGCTGTTGTCGGGCATGGCGGCGTTGGGAACGAAGTCCAGCCCATCGCTGGCGTTGTCAATCGAGTGCGCCCAGGTGTAATTCAGCGTGGAAGTAACGCCGCCCCAGTCCTGCACCTTCAGCGTTGCCTGCGCGGAGTTGTAGCTGGAGGAAGCCTCGGTTTCAATCTGGTTGACATAAGAGAGTGAGTCGCCCGCGTAAGAGCCAGTCGTGTAAGCCGGGAAGCAATGTTCGCCGTAGCTGATGGTCTGGCCGTTGCCGCAACTGTCCGTGCTGCCGTCAACATTATTGAACTGATTCAGATCGCGGAAGCGGAAGAGGTGACGGCCTTGCGAGCCAACGTATCCGACTTGCAGCGCGATCTTCTTGGCGAGCTGCGATTCAATGTTGAGGTTGTAGGCGCCATACCGCGGCGTGGTCAGCTTCTGATCCACGGTGAAGATGCTGCTAGGCGTATAGTCGCCAAAAATCGCGGTGTGCTCGGTAATTGTCGTGACCACCGGCGAGGCGAAGCCGATGCCGTTGAAGGCCGGCCCGGCCTCTCCGGGGTTGGTGTTGTAGGCCTGATTGCCGACGAAAAAGTCCTGCGACGCGCTGTCGTAGAAAAGGCCGCCGCCGGCCCGGACAACCAGTTTGCCGTTGCCCAGCAGATCGTCCGCCACGCTGATGCGCGGCGCAAAATTGCCCCAATGCTTTGGATAGAGCGAACTGGGCGCGCCCGTGGTTCCAATCGTTTCCAGGACGCCAGTCTTTACATTGAAGATGCTGAAGGCGTTGTTCTTGGCGCCGATGACGCCGAAGTAATCCCAGCGTAAGCCGTAGTCGAGGGTAACCTTGGGAGTCAGGCGCCAGGAATCCAGCACGTAAGCCCCGCTGTTGTTCTGGTAAGAGTAGCGCGTACCGTCGCCGTCGGCGGAGCTGCCGCTGTCAATATAGCCAGAGAGAAAATCATCGAGCGGGGAGAATACCGTTTGCGCGCTGGTATTCGGGTCCGTGTAGGTGTGGCCGCTGAAAGTCAGCTTGCCGCGATGCCCGGAATTGATAAAGCTGTTGATGAAGGTGCGCCGCCACTCGACGCCAGCCTTGTAACTATGCCGGCCCTGGGTCAGCGAAACATTTCCGAAGAGCTGATAGTTGGTGTCCACGCGGCCGCGAGCATCGCTGGCGGTTGAGCCGATGGGGCTATAGGCGCCCACGTCGATGGTCGGCAAGCCCAAATCGCGCTTGCTGTACTCCGGCGGAAGCGTGTTCAAGCCATACTTCTCGTCGGGATTCAGGCTATTGTCCCCCGGCAGAAACTGCTGCAAATAACGGTTGTAGCCGCCGCGAACCTCGAAGATCAGGTTCGACCGCGGAACCGAAGTATAAGAAAGCGAAACCAAATTTACATGGGTTGGCGTCGTGGTGTTGTATCCCGGCGCGCTGCTGCCGGTGTAGAGCATGCCCAGCGGGAAGCTCTGCTTGCCGTGGCTGTAGAAGTAGCGCCCCGCCAGCAGGTCACCGGCGCTGAATAGGTGCAAATGCTGATCGGCCTTCACGATCAGGTTATCGTTATTGTTGGTGAAGGGCGTGGTGAAGGTCTCGCTGCCGTCGCCGCTCGCAGGCAGGCTGCCCCACGGCTTGCTGTCCAGCAGGCTTTGGATGACGGGATTGATGGTGTTGCCGGCGGTTTTAAAGGCGCTAATGTCGGCCTCAGTGGGCACCGTGCCCAACTGCGGCAGGCTGCCGTTTTCCCGCTGTCCTTCGTAGGCCACAAACCAGAACGACCGGTCAATCACGATGGGGCCGTCGGCTGAACCGCCAAACTGATGGTTAGTGAAGGAGTTCTTGGGCTGGCCGGTGGTATTGAAGTAGTTGCGCGCGCTCAGCGATCCGTTGCGGAAATATTCAAATGCGCTGCCATGAACCTTGTTGGTGCCGCTCTTGGTCACGATGTTGACGGTGGCTCCCGAACTGCGGCCAAACTCGGCCTCGGAGTTGCCGGTCACGGGAATTTCGGCCAGCGCGTCCACCGGAAGAATGGTTGCGGGAGCGCCCCAGACGCCAGCCTGATTGACCGCCGGCAGATTGCGATAGCCGTCATTCATGTCGGTGCCGTCGAGCAGATAGTTATTGGAGCGTCCGCGGTTGCCGTTCAGGCTGAACAGCCCGTAGGAGCCAGCCGATTCGGTCGAGCCATTCGGATCACTGGTCGAGCCGGGAACCAGCTCCAGCAGCTTGGTAAAATCACGGCCGTTCACCGGCAGCTCGGCCACCTGGGTGGCTTCGATGGTGCCGCCCGAAGTGTTCGAGCTGGTCTCCACCAGCGCCACATTGGCGTTCACCTCGATCACTTCTCGAACCTCGCCGGCGGTCAGCTTCACGTCGGCCCGCGTCGGCGCTCCCACACTCACCGGAATCTGCGTCAGCGTGGTGGTGCGGAAGCCCTCCCTTTCAACCGTTACGCTATAAGTGCCGAGCGGCAGCTCCGAGGCCACATACTCGCCCAGATCATTGGCGGCGACGGTGCGCGACAAGCCGGTGGCGGGGCTGAAGACCTTCACCTTCGCTCCGGCCACGGCCGCTCCGGAAATGTCCGTAACGGTGCCCTGAATGCTTCCCCGGAAGGTTTGTGAAACGGCCACTGGCGTACAGACGCAGGCGAGAAATGCAAATAGAACAGTAATCGCGCCTGAACAGGCGGTTGAGCGGCTTCTCATGGGGCAGTGCTCCTTTGAGATATTATTGAAATTTTCTTGAATATAACACGCTCAACGCCATTTCCGGCTAAGGACGGTATAAGGAAACGCCGTCTCTGCCGACTAATCCGGTAATTGCGTGAATGGATCGCCGGCCTCCCGGCCGGCTGTAGCGCGGGCGTCCCCGCCCGCGCTTGTTCATGACTAATTACCAATTTATGCAGTCATATCACAAGATTCAAGATTGTGAAGGGGAGAGTTATCTAAATTAGATTCTGGCCTTGCGCGAGAAGATTCCGCAAAACCTTTTCCAGCCTTTACCCCATCGGTCTGAAGCAATGAAAATCTGCCCGGCTGTGAGCGGTCCCAGCACGTGGTAGTGGCCGACCGCGGCTAATCCCATCGAAGCGATGCAGCCGCACTGTGCGCAGTCAGGATCGCCGCCGAACTGGCAGGGAATAATCCGCGTTCTTAGATCGGCGGAGATGGTCTCGGTGGTTCTGGCAAAGACGCATTGGCCGGGGTTTTTCGGCGGGTGTGCAAGCTCCAGGATAAGTCCTTCCGGCATTTCCAATGCGGGATACTTCAGCCGCAACTGCCGCAGACTGGCGATCACCGAGGTTCTTTGCGAAGCGGTCAGTATCTCCGGATCGGCGGCGCCGCGCTGCGGAGTGAAAATGCTGAACCATACCTTGGTAACTTCCGGCCGGCTGGTCCAGAAACGGAGAAATTCATCAAGGTAGCCGGGGCGCTCCGCCATCTGCGACGTGATCGTGCAGTGAACGGTAACTCTTGCCCCTTTGATGTTATCGAGAATGCGCTCGTAGGTAGCCGGGCTTCGCCGCGCGTCGTGCTCCGGTTGCAGGCCATCCACGGATACAACTACATTGAGCTTCTTGAAGTCCTTCCATGCGCTGGGAATCGCTCTGAAAGCGCTGGTGACAATCTGCGTATGAACACCGCGACTCTCGATCTGCGGCAGCAGCAATTCGATCTCAGAATACCGAACCATCGGATCGCCGCCCACCAGGGAAACGTGCAGCGGCTTGCACTCATCGATCAGCTCCAGCACCCTGCGGACAAGCTCTTCGCCTTTGAAGTCGGAAAGGTCGCGCAGTTGGGCCGCGCCGCCCAGATGCGCCGCATCAAAGGCGTAGCATCCGGGGCAGTGCAAGGGGCATTCCTTGGTAATCTCAATGGAAAGCGAAGGCGCGCGGCCAGTCAGAATTCTGGCCCAGGCGTAGATAACTTCAGATGTTTTCATCATTCCTCTGCATCAGGCGCAATAAGGCTAAGTAACCTCTGGATTTGATGACGTTATGTCACGGAACGATTCCAGTCGTGCCGTAAAATCATCAAACTTAATCAGAGCTTCGAAAAGTGGTTGCCAGCCGGCCACAGACGGCTCCGCGTAAGCCCTTCACGGAAAGTATCCGGAGAGGTGGCAACTCAGATTTGAAGAGGAAGGCGATAACTACCCGGAGCCAGGCTGAAAGCTCGCTCGCCACAAAAGACGGGGAATACCGCACTCCGCGCGGTTCCGGCCGATGCGCGGTAACTGTGGGGAAAGAAGAATAGGGAATATATGGCAGCAAGAAGGCCAGCACTTTGCTTGAGATGCTGGGCAAGCAGAAACACCAGGAGCAAAGTCGCCAAGCTTGCAAGTGCGCCAGACTCAAAGTCCTGACCGCCCTGCAGAAAATGATCCCAGGTCCAGATCGACTGCGTCAAAGGCGTGGTAATCAATAAAATGGCTGTCAGCAGCAGAAGAAAACGAACCGCCCCCGCATAGACCCGATCCGCGCACGAAAATGCATTGAGATTGAGTAGGCTCGCATTGGGAGAGTAATTCAAAAAGATACCGCCGCCTTGTTTTTAAGTCTACGCTGTTTTAGGAAAGTCAAAGAAAGTTATTGAATGTCAGCCGCGCAGAAGCCGCGAAGCGCGGGCCGGATGGCCGGAAACCTGCGCAGAGATTCAATAGCTGAAGACTGAGCCATCCGAATCAATCTATAATCGGCCCATGCTGTCGAAGCGCGATTCCGGGCTGTGGACGGTTGCTCTGCTTGCGGGCGGAGTGCTGCTGATTACCACGATGCTGGGGGCGCTGCAGGCCTTCAATACCACCAAAATTCCCTTTCTCAATCCGGAAACCGCCTGGGAAACGCTGGCCTCGACCGGCCTGATGGTGCTGGTCTTTTTGCTGCTGCTGCTGTTGCTGGTGCTGCTACTGAGGAACATCCTCAAAATCTACGCCGGGCCGGGCGGCAGCGGGCTGGGCGCGCGGTTGCGTTCGCGCATGATGGTGGGCGCTGTGCTGACGGCGTTGGCGCCTGTGGTCTTCATGTTTCTGTTCAGCTATCTGCTGATGAACCGTTCTCTGGATCGCTGGTTCTCGCCAAATACCTCGGAGTTGCAGGCGGACTCGAGCCGGGTCGTCGTCGAGCTGACGCGTTACGCCGCGGCCAATGCCCTCCAGGAGGCGGAGGCGATTGCGGCCTCGGGCGCGGTCGACCGCGCACTGCCGGCGCTGCAGAATGAGCTGGGCGCGCGCCGCATCACGCTCGCCAGCGGCTTTGCGCTGGTCTATGACAGCAAGCAGCAGGTGCTGGCCAGCTTTCAAGCGCCGCCGGAGGCGAGTCCGGCCAGCCTGATTTCCTGGACCGAAAATGGCGGACAGGAACGAGAGATACCGCTTCATAAAACGCTATCGGCCGATCTGCTTTTTGCCGCGCGCCGTGACGATCTGCCGGTGGTGAGGGCGGCGGAGCGAGAGTATGCGCTGGGCCTGGCGGCGACCCCTTCGGGAAAAACGGTGGTGGTGGCGCTGCCCATGCCGCAAGGGCTGAGCCAGACCGCCATGCGCATCCGCTCCGGCTCGGCCACTTATTTGCAGCTTTTCCGCAAGCGCAACCAGATTCGCACCACGCTCTTCGAGGCACTGCTGCTGATTACCGTGCTGTGTCTTTTTACCAGCGTGTGGATGGCGCGCTTTCTCTCCAACCAAATTACCCGCCCGGTGGAGGCCTTGGCCGTGGCCATGGCCGCCATTGCGGCGGGCAAGTATGACCGCCGCGTGGAGCTGGCCGCCACCGGTGAAATGGGCGAGCTGGTGCGCGCCTTCAACCACATGGCGGCCGATCTGGACGCCAGCCGGCAGTTGGCCGAAAGCTCTTCCGCGCAACTGACCGCCGCCAATCGCGCCATCGAAGAGCGCCGCCGCGAGCTGGAGACGATTGTCGAAACCATTCCCTCGGGCGTGGTGACGCTCGACAGCACAGGCACGATTCTGCTTGCCAATCGCGCCTGTGCCGCGCTGCTTGGCCGTCGCGTGGACCTGCGGCTGGGCGGGGAAAAGATTGCAACGCTCTTTCCCGCTGAGTGCGCCGAGGACCTGGCCAACGTCATTCGCCGCGGCCAGCGCATGGGCTCCGCCTTTACTGAAATTGAGTTTCACGCCAGTGGACTTGTGATGCACCTGGCTATCACCAGCGCGCGCATTGAACTGACCGGCGGCCAGCAGGGAACCGTGCTGGTAGTCGAGGATACGACCGAATTCCTGCGGGCGCAGCGGCAGTTGGCGTGGAAAGAGGTGGCGCAGCGCGTGGCCCACGAGATCAAGAATCCGCTGACCCCCATCGCGCTCTCCGCCGAGCGGATCGGCCGGCATCTGGACCGCCGCCAGCCCGGCTCTCCCGCCGTCATTCGCAAGTGCAGCGAGGTGATTCTGAACTGCGTGGACACGCTGCGACGGCTGGTGGATCAATTCTCCGCGCTGGCCGAGTTTCCCGCGCCGCAGCCGCGCGCCTGCGACATGAATCAGGTGGCCGAGCAGGCGCTGGCGCTCTTCAATGGCCGGCTGGACGGCATCACCATCCAGCGCAACCTGCAACCAAACTTGCCGCTGGTGCTGGCCGATCCGGAAGCCCTTCGCCGCGCCCTGGCCAACCTGATCGACAATGCCGCCGAAGCCATGCAGAGCAGCCTGCTGCGCGTGCTGGGGCTGCGCAGTTCGCTCAGCGATGACGGCGCGGCGGTCGAGGTCGAGGTTGCCGACACCGGCCACGGCCTCACCGATGAAATCCGCGAGCGGCTCTTTCTTCCCTTCTACTCGACCAAGCAGCGTGGCACCGGCCTGGGACTTTCCATCGCGGCTAAAATCGTGCAGGAGCATGGCGGCACGCTGAGCGCCGAGTCCAACACTCCCAAGGGCGCGCGCTTTCTGCTGCGCCTGCCCGTAATAGAGCCGGCGGCAGAGGCCGATGAACCTGCTGCTTCCTCTGGAGGATCACGCGCATGAATCATATCCTGGTGGTGGACGACGAGGCCGAAATTCGCTCCTCGCTTGAAGATATTCTGCGTGAGGAGGGCTACGGCGTGGCCACGGCGGCCACGGCGGCCGAGGCCCTGGTGCTGATCGAAGACGCGGCTTATGACGTGGTTCTGCTGGACATCTGGCTGCCAGATCGCGACGGACTCGACGTGTTGGCAGACATACACGCTCAAGCGGCGGCCACGCGGCCTGAAGTGGTCATCATCAGCGGCCACGGCACCATCGAAACCGCGGTCAAGGCCACCAAGCTGGGCGCATACGACTTTCTGGAAAAGCCGCTCTCGCTCGAGCGCACGCTGATCGTGCTTAAAAACGCCGTCGAAGCCCGCCGCTTGCGCACCGAAAATCTGGAATTCAAGCGCCAGTTCAACGTCAGTTCGGCGCTTACCGGCGACAGCGTGCCCGTCAGAGCCCTGCGCCAGCAGATTCGCCTGATGGCGCCCACCAATGGCCGCGTGCTCATCTATGGCGAGTCGGGCACCGGCAAGGAGCTGATTGCCCGCGCCATTCACGCCGAAAGCCTGCGCAAGGATCAAATCTTCGTCGAGCTGAACTGCGCCGCCATTCCTGAAGCGCACATCGAGGCCGAGCTATTTGGCTACCGGCACGGCGCGGCCAATGATGGCTTCAACGCGGGCGCTTCGGGCGTTCCCACCGAACATCACGGAACGCTGGAACGCGCCGACGGCGGAACCCTGTTTCTCGACGAGGTCGGCGACATGAGCCTCAAGACGCAGGCCAAGGTGCTTTCGGCGCTCGATGACCAGCAGTTCACCCCGGTCGGCGGCACGCAGCCGATCCGCGTGGATGTGCGCCTGATCGCCGCTACCAACAAGGACCTCGAAGAGGAGATCGCCAAGGGAAACTTCCGCGAGGATCTCTTCTATCGCCTCAACGTTGTGCCGTTCTTTGTGCCGCCGCTGCGCCAGCGCCGGCAGGATATTCGGCCGCTGGTGCGCGAGTTCCTCACCGAGTTTGGCCGCCAGTACGGACGCCCGCGCATGGAGATTACCGAGGAATCGCTGGAGGCGCTTTCGCAATACTACTGGCCCGGCAACGTGCGCGAGCTGAAGAATGTGATTGAACGGATGCTGATCCTCAATCCGCGCACCCTGTGCATCGAGCGCAAGCACCTGCCGACGCTGGCCCACAAGAACGGCGCGCGCTCGAACGAGGAGTTTTCAACCCTGCTGGAGGCTCGCGATGCCTACGAGCGCGAGTTCATCCTGAAAAAAATCGAGGAGGCCCGCAACAACATCAGCCGCGCCGCCGAGCTGCTGGGCCTGGAGCGGAGCCACCTCTACCGCAAGATGAAAGCCCTAGGCATCAGCGTGCGCGAGTAGCGCGGACGTCCCCGCCGCCACTTTTTCTGTGCTCTATTTTTCGTGGTCAGCGTGTGCATTCAAGTACACCTGATTCCGGGAAAAACGGGTACAAATTGGCTGATTTTGGCAGTTTTGCGGGCAAAGATAAAATGCACGATCATGGGCTGTATTCGCTTGATAAGCAATGAGATAAGCCGATTTTTTAGGACTTCCGTCCGGCTTGGAATTCAATTTCTGGATGACCGATTCCGATCTCCGACCCGCAACGGAGGGAGCAGAGGCCTTCAGGCCTCTGAATTGAGGCCTAAGAAAAGAGTGGCTTTAGCCACGGGCCTTTCGTCTATTCTGCAGTTCATCAAAGGTGGATTCTCCTTCCGATTGAAGCGCAAGCATGATGTTTGGATGCGCAGTTTCAACGAAAGCCAGATCGTGACGGAAGAGAAGTTTATAAGCTGTGCGCGATATATCGAAGCGAATCCAGTGCGGCGTGGGCTTGTGGCGACGCCGGTGGATACCGCTTCAGCTCGACGGTTTGTGGAAGGCTGGACCCGATGCCTGTCCACATGAAGGGCTGCGAAGAAAAGGTCCGGGCCTGAAGGCCCTCGATTGAGCCGCTGAATTCATGGGCCTGAAGGCCCCTGCTCCCTCCGTCAGGTGAACTGCTTTTGGCCGGAACGATGATTGGGCTTCAATCCCCGGTCTCAGATGCGAGACCGAGGGCACCCGGCTGAGGGCAAATTCTGTCAGCGGAGTAGAATGTTTTGCATGGCCGAACTGTCAGCACAGCCCACATCGATTCAGTCGATATACTCCTGGTACGCGGAGGATCGGCTCTACGTAAACCGTCGGTACCAAAGAAAGCTTGTTTGGACCCTGGAAGAGAAACAAAGGCTGATCGAGTCGATTCTCAAGAAGTACCCGATTCCCGCGGTCCTTATAGCCGAAAGAGAGAGCGAACCTGGATCATACGAGATCATTGACGGTCTTCAGCGTCTGCACACAATCATCTCGTTTATTGAGACCAGTTTCGCGACATTGGATGGGAAATACTTCAGCTTAGAACACTTCCCAACGGCCAAGAGTCGCGCCTCGTCGGGGGAATTCTCGGCTGAGCTGAGTTCAGAGCAACTATCTCAAAAGCAGGTCAGCACCTTACTCGACTACTCTCTCGCCTTTTCCGTTATGCGCAATGCAACAGATGAAGAGGTCAACGATGTTTTCGGTCGAATCAATACGTATGGGCATAGGCTCAGCGACCAGGAGAGGAGGCAGGCTGGCGTAAAGAGCGCCTTTTCAGAAATGGTTCGAAAGGTGGCTTGCGGCATCCGTGGAGACGTTTCAACAGACCTATTGCTTCTCAGTGCAATGCCACAGATCAGTATTGACCTTCCGATGACAAAACACGGTTACACGATCAAGGCTGAGGACGTGTTTTGGGTAACTGAGGGTATACTGCGTTCCACCGAACTGCGAGACAGCATGGACGAACAGTGCATCGCCGACATTGCAGTCTGTGTCGTCACAGGGAAGCTCATCGAGAGATCAAAAGATGCTCTTGACAACGTCTATGACGGATCTAGCCCTATTTCGAGCGAAGTCGAAAGCAGCACCGAAGTTTATGGCGCAGATAAATTCGCAAGCGAGTTCAAACATTGCGTCGATGAGATCTTGAAGGTGTGCAGATCGGGCGACGGCTCGATAACGCATTTGAGAGATCTTCTGTTCAAAAAAGGCAACACAAATGGATTTCCATCAGCCTTTGCGACGCTGATGGTTGCTTTTTACGAACTTATCGTGAAAGAGAAAAACATAATCGCCGACTACTCTGGAGTGCGTAATAGTTTGGTGGATCTCAATAGCCGAATTGCGTCCGGGAAAAAGGCAACGTCGCCTGTCGAGCGACGCAAGAACATAGACGTTGTTAAGGGGCTGATTAAGGACAGTTTCATCGCGGGCAATCCTGGGCCAACGATTTATGGAAATCATGCATCGCTGGATGTAGATAACATTGTTCGCAGGTCCGAAGTCGAACTATCAGACTATGAACTCAAGCAGGGCCTGCTCATGCTGTCAGAGCAACGCTCCGAAGATAAAGATATTATTGACAAGGTTATCAAAACCATCTGCGCGATTGCGAATAACGGGCCAAATCATGCTGGCAAAATTATCATTGGAGTAGCCGACAAGGAGAGCGACGCTCAACGGATCGCTAATCTCGATAAAATCACGCCGAAAAAGGTCGGAAAGAGATTTGTTGTCGGAATCATCAGAGAAGCCAAAGTCCTGAATATAACTACCGACGCTTACTTTGCAAAATGGAAAAACGCTCTTAGGGCCTCTGCACTTTCGAGTCCGCTAAAGGAGACTGTCCTATCAAACATGGACTTTAATGACTACTACGGAATGGGCGTCATCATCATCACTATTCCTCCCCAGGCTCAGCTCTCTTATGTAGGCGAAGAGGTCTATTGGCGGGAGAGCGACTCGACGTCATTAGCAAAGACGGCGAAAGTGATCGCATCGCTGGTACAGCGGTTCGTTGCGTCCAACTGATCGGCTCAGGTGTGACGTCCAAACAGTCCAACTTTTCTGGATTGTCGGCTACTCGGAAGTAGTCGGGGCGTCGTGACAAGGTTAGCCTCACAAAGTCGCCATTGCGCAAGTTCCGCAGGTTTGGAAATTGTTTCGATGGTGAGACAGGCGAGTCAGAGAAAATTAGCTTGCCTTGTAGCTTATAGGTATCCCACCCATTCCGCAAAGGACGCGGAATGGATGGGGCACCCGGCGGCTTACTTGAATAGAAAATGCTTTGATAGCGATAAAGCAGAAAGCAGGGTTTTGGAAAAGCAGACGCTCCAGCTTTGTGGCTGGCCTTCGTTGCTGGCGTTTCCGGAACGGTGTACCTTTGCTTTCATGGCAACCTATCGCGTCGCTCTCCGCCGTTCCGAGGAAGGTTACAGTGTCTCGTGTCCCGGTCTGCCCGGCTGCTGGTCGCAGGGAGCAACCGAGGAAGAAGCTCTCGCGAATATCAGGATCGCCATTCATGAGTATGTCGAGGCGGCAGAGGAATTGGCGCGTGAGGATGACGGTCGCATGGTGGAAGTTGCGATTGCCTGAGTCAAATATGCCAATAGTTAGCTGAAGAGTAAGGTCTATAAACTAAGGATAATAGTGCCCTAGCTACCAGGGATCAATCATCTTTGAGCCGTAGCCGCCCTGAAAAAAGCAGGCTTCCGCATTCTCCGCCAAGGCGCGCACATTGTCATGACGGATGGAACGCGCATCGTGACGGTTCCACACCACGATCCAGTCAACGCATACACCATGGGTGGCATCGTCCGGGATGCTGGAATAAGTTTGGAGCATTTTCTCGATTTGCTCTAGCTATCCTGATCTCTGACCCCTGTTATTTTGGCAACTGCGACGAGTCCCAGCCGCCGCCGAGAGCGCGCACCAGGGCGACGCTGGCGGCGAATTGCCGCGTTTCGAGATCGATGGCAACACGCTGATTTTGCAGCAGCGTGGCCTCGGCGGTCAGCACTTCAAGATAGCCGGTGACGCCGCCCTTGTAGCGCTCACTCGAGAGATCGCGGGAACGCTCGGCCGAGGCGACGGCACGCTGCTCGACGGCCGACTCAGCCTCCAGAATGCGCAACGCCGCGAGCTGGTCTTCCACCTCGCTGAAGGCTTGCAGAACGGTGACGCGGTAAGCGGCGGCCTGAGCCTCGTAGCCGTGGCGGGCCGCATCGGTGAGGGCGTGGCGCTGGCCAGCGTCGAAGAGCAGCTCCGTCGCCTGGCCCCCCAGACTCCAGAGCGCGCTCGGCCCTTGAATCCACGTGCCCGCGTGCGTGCTTTCAAAGCCGCCCGTGCCGCCCAGCGTGATGGTGGGATAAAAGGCGCTGACAGCAATGCCGATTTGGGCGTTGGCGGCCTCGACGCGGCGCTCGGCGGCGGCAATGTCCGGGCGGCGCTCCAGCAGTTGCGAAGGCACGCCAGCGGGAACCTTGGGTAACGGCAGGTCGAGCGGCGAAGGCGGAAGGCTGAAGTCCGTCAGTTTGAGATTGGCGATGGTGCCGATGGCGTGCTCATATTGAGCGCGGGCCACGCCCACATCGACTCGCTGCGCGCGCACGGTTTCCAGTTGCGTGCGGGCTTGGGCCACATCCACCTCGGTGGCGACGCCGCCGGCCATCCGCCGCTGGGTCAGGTCGAGCTGGCGTTCGAGGTCAGCAACGGTCGCGTCGAGCAGTTTGCTCTCGGCGTCCAGGCCGCGCAGCGCGAAGTAGTCGGCGGCCAGCTCGGCGTGAAGACTCAGGTCAACCGTGGCCACATCGGCGGCGCTGGCTTGGGCGTTGGCGCGCGCGGCCTCCACCGTGCGGCGGATACGGCCC
>Ga0224529_1001497_pt1 | contig 13836 bp, 11 predicted proteins | sample CBST50metaG_FD_179893 | JGI IMG/M metagenome (GOLD analysis project Ga0224529, IMG submission 179893) | Peat soil microbial communities from Stordalen Mire, Sweden - C.B.S.T50 | ecosystem: Environmental > Terrestrial > Soil > Wetlands > Peat | place: Sweden: Norrbotten County, Stordalen Mire... | reverse complement strand
GTGGGTGGGGAACGGCGGTTGACGGGCAAAGCTGAGCGCGGTAGGTTGGGGATAGATGGATGCGGAGGGATGCCGTGGGCGGGATACAGTTCTTGACGGATGAGAAGGGGACGAAGACGGCGGCGGTGATCGACTTGAAGACGCACAAGGCGCTTTGGGAGGACATTGCGGACGTTCTAGTGTCGCGGTCGCGGCGTGGCGAGCGCGGGGTTCCGCTGGAGCGGGTGAAGTCTGGGTTGATTGCGAGTGGGAAGCTGCGTGGCTAAGTACGCGGTCGAGCTGAAGGCGAGCGCGCGGAAGGAACTGGAAAAACTGCCTGCAAAGCTGATTGAACGCGTATTTCCAAAGCTGGAGGTGCTTGGGGATGAGCCGCGTCCGGCGGGGTGCAAGAAGCTCAAAGGCGGTCAGCAGGAGTGGCGGATTCGCGTGGGGGATTACCGCGTGGTCTACACCATCGACGACGCCAGGCTGCGGGTCAGCGTGACCAGAATCAGGCACCGCAGCGAGGTTTATGAGGGGTGAGTTGGGTGGTGCGGTCGCGAGCTTCGACTGCGCTCAGGGGCGATGCAGCCTCATCGCAGAGGGCCGATGGTATGGGTTACCGGCCCGGAATGTGGTTTATACTCGAATCGCCGTCAAAACTCTGTTGTGCCGTGGGTTATATATTGTCAGTCGATGAAGCTTTAGATATTCTCGGACTGCATCGGACAGCGACTGTGCCTGAGATCAAGGAAGCGTATAGAGATCTGGTGAAGGTCTGGCATCCGGATCGGTTTGGAAATGACTCGCGCCTCAGGCGGAAGGCGGAGGAGCGTCTCAAGCAGATAAACATTGCATATCAGTGCCTCCAAGGCTATGCGTCTGCGCCAGACCCAATCCCACATAAAACCCAGCGTCCCGATACTCCACCGACAAACAGCGCACCCCGCGAAGCACCACAGACCAGTAAACATAATGCCGGAACACAGACTGACTCCGCACGTCGCCAGCCCGATAGCTCCACACGACCTCCGTCACAAAAGGTCTCAGAAACCGGCAAAAAGTCTACCGTTTCAACTGGGAGCCGAATTCTTACCATGGCCCTGATATTTGGTGCCATTCATTATATTAACGAGCACAACTCGAAACAAAGCTCGAACGTCCCCAACTACCGAGACGCCTACAATTCTGGAACCGTAGATCAGGGCCGCCCTCAAGTTTCAACAGGTCCAACTTCGCAGGGACTAGGAGATGCAAAAAAACAACCAAGAGATTTCAGCTATATCAATAGACTTCCCACTTTTAAAGACCGTACTGATGCGATCGCAAAAAGACTTGCGTCTATAAAAGCAGATCCTAAATATCAGGCATTACCAGAAGAGAAAAAAGCTAGAGTGATGTCAAGTATGTATAAAGGGTATGTTCTTGTTGCTTACACCGACTTTCATCATCCTGCGCCGGATGAGAAACGCTGGGTTGAAGCCAATCGCTAAAGGCAGATTTCAGTTTATTTGTGTCGGGATACTCCTAGCTAATTAACCGTGTGTGATTTAGTTTTATCGCCAGTTTGCATGATCTCAACGTGACTACGAAGGAGATCATGAGCCTTGACAATAGTAATAGCCGTATTCATATTTTTGGTAGATACGGAAACGTAAGTAGAACCGATCCTGACGTATTTCGAGCTAATTATCAAAGCAGCGATTGCCGGTTCATAGGGATATTTTTTTAATCTGACAGCCCTTAGCCTATTTTTCAATTGTTGCGTACCAGTGTGAACAAATCCATGGATTGATTTCCAGTCTTCTGTGATATTCACACTTAGGTCTTCGTCATTGATGGCAAATCGGACCTTCATCAGATCGATTACCTTGCCCGGATTGATCCTCTCTAAGAGCTTGTCTCCAGCCGGAGTCATTGTGGTAATGACTTCGTCATCTGTAGCAAAGTTGGCGATCCAAACTCCTCTGAAAGCCGAATCGACAATTGGGCGTACCAGAGCAAAGGCGCTGGTTGCAAAGTCGTAGCGCTCCTCGCCGAGTAAGTAGGTAATTGAGCTATAGTGGTCGAGCATCGTCGCAATGAATAAGCTTGCAACTTGCCTTCTCAGTGAATCTACGGGCAACAGTTTCACGCCTGACACAACGGCGGTTCTAAACTTGTTGCATTCTTCCAATGCCTGATGTAGTCGCTCAATCGATTGCTTCTCTTTATCCATTGGTTCGGTTCCTACAAATGCCATACATCGCGTTTTGAATTGCTATCTGCCGAATTTTTGGCGGGGTTGCATTTGTTGCATCATGCGCTGCTGAGCCTTTATACCACCGCCGGAGCCCATGGATTTGAACATCTTTCGCATCTGGGCGTACTGGCGGAGGAGGTTGTTGACCTCCTGGACGGTGGTTCCGGAGCCGCGGGCGATGCGTTTGCGGCGGCTGCCGTTGATGATCTCGTGGTCGCGACGTTCCTTGGCGGTCATGGAGTCGATGATGGTCTCGATGCGGTTGAATTGCTTCTCGTCCACGTTCTCCGCGGCCTGCGAGAAGCCGGCGAAGGGGCCGACCGAGGGGAGCATCTTGAGGATCGACTTCATGCTGCCCATCTTTTTAATCTGACGGAGCTGGTCGCGGAAGTCGTCGAGGGAGAAGCCTTCGCCGGAGAGGGCCTTGGAGGCGAACTTCTCGGCCTTGCCGCGGTCGAGCTTTTCCTCGGCGCGCTCGAGGAGGGTGGCGATGTCGCCCATGCCCATGATGCGGCTGACGATGCGGTCGGGGTGGAAGGGCTCGAAGGCGTCGGGCTTCTCGCCCGTGCCCAGGAACTTGATGGGCGCTCCGGTGACGTGGCGGATCGAGAGGGCCGCGCCGCCGCGGGCGTCGCCGTCCATCTTGGTGAGAACGACGCCGGTGAGGGCGAGGAGGGAGTGGAAGGCTTTGGCGGAGGAGACTGCGTCCTGGCCGGTCATGGCGTCGGCAACGAAGAGAATCTCGCTCGGGTTGAGGAGCTTCTTGAGCGCAGCCATCTCGTCCATCAGGTCGGCGGCGATCTGGTTGCGGCCGGCAGTGTCGACGATGAGGATGTCACAGCCGTAGTTGGCGGCTTCGCGACGAGCTTCCTTGGCGAGACGGAGGACGTCGTCGGTGCCGTGCGTGGCGTCGGGGTCGAGCTTGCCTTCGTAGAGTTGGGCGTTGATGGACTGCGCTACAATGCGGAGCTGCTCGCGCGCGGCGGGGCGGTAGACGTCGACCGAGACTAGCATGGGGCGGTGGCCCGCCTTCTTCAGCCAGGCGGCGAGCTTGGCGGCGGTGGTCGTCTTGCCGCCGCCCTGTAGGCCGGCCATCAGAACGACGCTGGGTGGCTGCGAGCTGGTGCGGAAGCGCGCCGTGTCCTTGCCGAGGAGGGCGATGAGCTCGTCGTGGACGATCTTGACGATCTGCTCGGAGGGCGAGAGGGCGGTGGTGACCTGTGTGCCGAGAGCGCGGAGGCGGATGTGCTCGACCAGGTCGGTGACGACCGGGAGGCTGACATCGGCCTCGATGAGGGCGATGCGGATCTCGCGCAAGGCTTCGGCGATGTTCTCGTCGGTGAGGGTGCCCTGGCCGCGCAGAGCCTTGAAGGAACGCTGGAGTTTGTCGCTTAGGGTCTCAAACATGCTGCACTCAGTTTAGCAGTGTGAGTGGTATCGAGGAGGATGCTGGCGAGGTTGGTGCGGAGGGCGCGGATAGGGCAATCGGGGCGGCGGGCGGCGCGGATAATTATAGGATGCGGACGGGTGCGGAAGTGCCGGGCAATACGCGTACAGAGATCGCGGGAAATGCGCGGCTGGTGCATGAGTACATGGACTACCTGCGCGTGGAGAAGGGGATGCGACCGGCGACGTGCGAGGCGTATGCGTGCGATCTGGAGCAGTTTGCGGAGCAGGTGGAGCGGCGGGACGCGCTGCTGCTGACGGCGGCGGAGGCGGATGTGAAGGACTTCATGGCGCGGATGAGGGCGAACCATGTGGACGCGCGGACGGTGGCGCGCAAGCTGAGCTGCCTGCGGGGGTTCTATCGCTGGCTGCTGCTGGACAAGCGGACGGTTGAGGACCCGACGGTGAACATCGAGACACCGGCGAGCTGGAAGGTGCTGCCGAAGTCGCTGGCGGAGAGCGAGGTGGCGGAGATGCTGGACCGGCTGGGTGCTGCGGCACGCACTCCGCAGACAGAAGGCAGCGGACGGGATGCGGCGGCGCTGGCGCTGCGCGATTCCGCGATCCTGGAGCTGCTGTACGCGGGCGGGCTGAGGGTGGGCGAGATCGTCGCGCTGGGCGAAGAGGACCTGCACCTGGACCTGGCGAGGGCGCAGGTGCGCGGCAAGGGAGATAAGGAGCGGATTGTGCCGCTGGGACGTCGCGCCGTCGAAGCGCTGGATGAGTACATCAAGCGCGGGCGACCGGTGCTGGCGCACGCGGGGATGCAGCGGGCGTTGTTTCTGAGCGTGCGCGGTCATGCGCTGACTCGGCAGTGGGTGTGGGAGATGGTGAGGGCGGCGTCGGTGAGCGTGGATGGGAGCGTTCACCGGGCTAGCCCGCACATGCTGCGGCATAGCTGCGCGACGCACATGGTGGAGCATGGGGCCGACCTGAGAAGCGTGCAGCGGCTGCTGGGCCACGCCGATATTGCGACAACGCAGATCTACACGCATGTGGCGATGGAGCATTTGAAGCAGGTGCTGCGGGAACACCATCCGAGAGGAAAGAGAAGGGCAGTGGTCAGTGGTCAGTTGTAAGTGGTCAGTAGAGGCAAAGACAAAAGCAGAAGCAAGGGCAAAGGCAAAGGCAGAGGCGGAGATGGGGACGGAGCGGGGCGAGTTCGAGAGGCTGGCGGAGGAGTTTCTTCGCGTGCTGGAGAATGAGCGCAACGCCAGCGTGCATACGGTGCGGGCGTACAGGCGCGAGGTGGGAAACTTTGCCGCGTATCTGGGCGAGACGCTGGGCGCGGGGGCGAAGATTGGGGCAGTCGAGCACCTGCACATCCGCGCGTATCTGGGATCGCTGTATGAGCGCGGACTGAGCAAGGCGAGCGCGGCGCGCGCACTGGCTGCGGTGCGGTCGTGGTTCCGGTGGATGGCGAAGGAGCACAAGCTGGCGCAGAACCCTGCGTTGCTGGTGAGTACGCCAAAGCTGCCGAAACATCTGCCGCGCGTGCCCAGCATGGAGGAGGTGAACGGGCTGCTGGATGCGATGGAGGCCGGTGCGGGTAAAAAAGACGAGGCCGCGGCGTGGCCCGCGCGCGACCGCATGATCTTCGAGCTGCTGTATGGCTGCGGGATTCGCAACTCCGAGCTGGTGGGCATCAATATGGCGGACATTCAGTGGAAGAACGACGCGATCCTGGTGAAGGGCAAGGGGCGCAAGCAGCGCTATGTTCCGCTGGGGGACGAGGCGGCGATAGCAATGCGCGCGTTTCTGCCACTGCGCGAAGCAAAGCTGCGCGAGGCGGGCAAGCTGGCGCTGGTGGCCGATGGGCCGCTGGTGACGAACCTGCGGATGCGCGGGGCTTGCCGCCTGACGACGCGAAGCGTGGGGAGGATCGTCAAGCGGATCGCGCTGGCGCGGGGGCTGGCTTCGGATGTGCATCCGCACACGCTGCGCCACGCGTTCGGCACGCACATGCTGGAGGAGGGCGCGGACCTGCGCGCGATCCAGGAGATGCTGGGGCATGAGCGGCTATCGACTACGCAGCGCTACACACACCTGACGGCGGGGCAGGTGCAGCGTGTGTATGACGAAACACACCCGAGGGCGCGGTAGAGAAGGGAACCCAGGTCTCAAAATCGAGACCTGGGTTCCCTTCAATTCGTTGAAGTATAGGACGGGCTTTCAGCCCTCGGTCGCTTGGCCGGCTTTGTACCTGGGGCTACGCCCCAGGCTGGTATAGAGCGGGCCTTTGGCCCTTGATAAGCGCGCAAAAGTCTAGGCCCACGACACTCATCACACGAATGATTAGAGCGTTTTCAGTAATGGTGTGGAGTCTCACAGCACGAGCAAAAGCAGATTCCTTCGCTTCGCTACGGAATGACAAACAAAATTGGTCTATAGCAATTCAGGAGATGCATTAACAACTCACAACGGAGTTAGGCGGCGGCGCCGTGGCATTTTTTGTATTTTTTGCCGGAGCCGCATGGGCAGGGGTCGTTGCGGCCGACTTTTTCTCCGGTGACGCGCTGGGCGGGAGCGGCGTCCTCCGCGGAGCTGACGGCGCGGGCCTGCTCCAGCTCGCGACGCTTCTTGCGCTGAAACTCTTTTTCCAGCTCGTCGATGGTGGTGGACGGGGCGCGGGTGTGGATGGGGACGGGGGCGTGCTCCGCGCCCGACTGGGGCAGGGGAATCGCGTTCTGTGCGCTTGCGTCGGGGATAACCCGCTGGCCCTGCGCGGCCTGCATCTGTTCGGATGTCTCGATGGGCGTACCGTCGGGGCCGATGATCTGCATGCGGAAGAGGTGGCGCGCGGTGTCCTGCTGGAACTGCAGCATCATCTGCTCGAACATCTCGAAGGACTCTTTTTTGTATGCGACCAGCGGGTCCTGCTGGGCGTAGCTGCGCAGACCGATGCCTTCCTTGAGGTGGTCCATGGCGAGGAGGTGGTCCTTCCAGAGGCCGTCGAGGACGGAGAGCATGACGATGCGCTCGTGGTAACGCATCTGCGGCGCGCCAAGGATCTTCTCCTTGATGTCGTAGCGCGCGCGGACCGCGGCGAAGATGGATTCGCCCAGTTCGTGGCGGCCAAGATTGGCGGGGACGATTGCGTTGGGGCCTTCGTTGAGCTTCGCGCCGAAGATGTCGTAGAGCTGGCCGAAGAGTGCATTGAGGTTCCACTGGTCGGGGTGCTGCTTCTCCGGCGCGTGCTCTTCGAGGAGGTTGGAGAGGATGGTGGAGACGTAGTCCTCGGTGATGAGCTGCTTCTGGTCTACGCCCTCCATCAACTGACGGCGGAGGCCGTAGACGGCCTCGCGCTGCTTGTTCATGACGTCGTCATACTCGAGGACGTGCTTGCGCGACTCGAAGTTCTGGGTTTCGACTGCCTTCTGGGCGGATTCGATGCGCCTGGAGATCATCCGGCTTTCGATGGGGACGCCCTCTTCCATGCCAAGGCGCTGGAGCAGGGTGCTGACCCACTCGCGGGCGAAGATGCGCATGAGGTCGTCTTCGAGCGAGAGGAAGAAGCGCGAGCTGCCGGGATCGCCCTGGCGGCCGGCGCGGCCACGAAGCTGGTTGTCCACGCGGCGGGACTCGTGGCGCTCGGTGCCGAGGATGTGCAGGCCGCCGGTGGCGATGACGGCCTCGTGCTCAGTTTGCGCGGTGTCGAGATGCGAGGCAATTGCCGCGTCCCATGCGGCTTTGGTGGTCTCAAACTCCTGGCTGGCGTAGTAGAAGCGGACCATGCCGGGGCCGGCGGTGGGTGAGATGGCCCCCTCGGCGGCGGAGACGGCGCGGGCCTGCGATTTTTTGACGAGGTCCTGTCGCGTCATGAACTCGGAGTTGCCGCCGAGCAGGATGTCTGTTCCGCGGCCAGCCATGTTGGTGGCGATGGTGACCATGCCAAGACGCCCTGCCTGGGCGACGATTTCGGCTTCCTTCTCGTGGAACTTTGCGTTGAGAACGACGTGGCGGACGCCCTTGCGCTTGAGGATGTCGCTGAGCAGTTCGGACTTTTCGATGGAGGTGGTGCCGACCAGCACGGGCTGCTTGACCTGGTGCAGGCGGGCGATCTCGTCGGCGACGGCAAGGTATTTTTCCTTGGAGGTGCGGAAGACGACGTCAGGATTTTCCAGGCGGAGCAGCTTGCGATTGGTGGGGATGACGACGATCTCGAGCTTGTAGATCTTGTCGAACTCGGCGGCCTCTGTCTCTGCCGTGCCGGTCATGCCGGAGAGCTTCTTGTACATGCGGAAGTAGTTCTGGAAGGTGATGGTGGCGAGCGTCTGGTCTTCCTTGCGGATGGAGACGCCCTCCTTCGCTTCGATTGCTTGATGGAGGCCGTCGGACCATCGGCGGCCGGGCATGAGGCGGCCGGTGAACTCATCGACGATGATAACTTCGCCCTCTTTGACGACGTACTCGACATCGCGCTTGTAGAGGTGATGGGCCTTGATGGCGACCTCGACGTGGTGCTTGAGGTCCCAGTTCTCGGGGTCGGCGATGTTGCCGATGCCGAGGAGTTTTTCGATCTTCTCCCATCCCTCGTCGGTGACTGTGATGGCGCGTGCCTTTTCGTCGATGACAAAGTCGCCGGACCAGGTTTTTGTTTCGAGGGTCTCGATCAGCTCACCGGCTTCGAGGTTGTGGATGATGAGGTTGACGCGTGCGTACTTGTCGGTGGTCTCGTCGGTTGGGCCGGAGATGATGAGCGGGGTCCGGGCCTCGTCGATGAGGATGGAGTCGACTTCGTCGACGATGCAGTAATACTGGCCGCGCTGGACCATGTCCTTGAGGTCGAACTTCATGTTGTCGCGCAGATAGTCGAAGCCGAACTCGTTGTTGGTGCCGTAGGTGATGTCGGAGGCGTAAGCCTCGCGGCGCTGCTCGTCGGAGAGGTCGTGGACGATGACACCGACGGAGAGGCCGAGGAAGCTGTAGATTTTGCCCATCCACTCGGCGTCGCGCTTGGCGAGGTAGTCGTTGACGGTGACGACGTGGACTCCGTGGCCGGCGAGCGCGTTGAGATAGCAGGGAAGGGTGGCGACGAGGGTTTTGCCCTCGCCGGTCTTCATCTCGGCGATCTTGCCCTGGTGGAGGACTATTCCGCCGATGAGCTGGACGTCGAAGTGACGCATCTGGACGGCGCGCAGGCCGGCCTCGCGGACGACGGCGAATGCCTCTGGAAGAACCAGGTCGAGCGCGGCCATCTCGGCGGCGCGGGTGCGCTTGGCGGCGTCTTCGTCTGCGGGGTCGATATTTTCGGCGGCGACGGACGCGGCGATGCGCTGGCGGAACTCGTCCGTTTTGGCGCGCAATTGGTCGTCCGAGAGCGACTGGATGGAGGGTTCCAGCGCATTGATCTGTTCCACAGCGGGAAGCAGGCGCTTGACCGCTCGTTCGTTACTGGTGCCAAAGATCTTGGCGAGTAAATTATTCAGCAAACTGGGCATCCTTCAGGATTTCACGGGCATCGAATTGCCCAAGCTCAAGTTTACGCGATGTTTGCGGTCGAGGATAGACGTACCCGATCTCGATTTGGATGCAAAAGAATTTATGGATTAAAATCTACGCATCCGCTGCATCTTATTGGCGACTGACGACGTATTTAGGGTATGTACGGATGTGGCGTCTGCATTGGACTGAGCGGAGCTTCAATCCCACAACCATTGGAGGAACCATGAAGTCTATTACGAAAATGCTGGCAACTACACTGTTTGGCGTTGCTATTGCCGCGACACCGGTTCTGGCGCAGACTGTGACGATCGACTACGACCACAGCGTCAATTTCCTAAAGTTCAAAAGCTACACATGGGGCCGCGTCCATGCGACCGACCCCGGCGTTGAGGGCCGCATCACCATCGCCGTGGACCGCGACATGAGCGGCAGGTTCTTCCATCAGGATTCGAAGAATGGCGATGTGACCATTGCCGTGGTGGAGGCGACACAGGACAAGAAGGAGTACTCGGAATTTTACGCGGGGCTGAACAACCTGACCTGGCAGCGCGGCTGGGGCAACGGCGGTTTCCTGGATACGGCGGCCTCGCTGCAGGATGTGCCGCTGGATACGCTGGTGCTGGATATCTACGACACCAAGACGCAAAAGCTGATCTGGCGCGGCGTTGTGACCGAGCCCGTGGGCAAGAGCGAGGACAAGAACGACCAGAAGATGGACAAGGCCGTCAACCTGTTATTCGGGAAGTTTCCGCCAAAGTTTGTCAAGGCGAAGTAAGTCGTCGCTAATCAGGATACAGGTTGGAGTAAGTTGGAGCTAGTCGAAAGACGAAGTGCGGACGGTGCACAGCATTGGTTTAACTCTGATGGCGAGAAAAGAAACGGCCTGGAAGTCTCCGCATAAGGGGACGGCCAGGCCGGTTTACTTTGGCGAATTAATTTTGTTGCCTTGCATGGATTGCGGACTTACTTTGCCGTTTCGGAGACTGGCGCAGGCACAGGGATCTTCTCTTTCAGAAAAGCCACCAGAGGCGAGTGGGCCTGTTCGAGCGCGATGACTACGGACTGAGCATTCAGATTGGCGCCCACCGCGCTGGTATGGGTGTGGTCAATGGGGAAGAGAAGCGCGGTCTTCTCTGGGCCGGTGGCCTCCAGGCGGCCCGCTTCGACGGACGCCATGTCGATGAAGGCGAGGTGGTCCTGGTCTGCGATCTTCTTCATGATGGTGTTGAAGTTGGTCTCGCGCTCGATGCGCTGCACACCGTTGGCGTCCGCCTTCCAGATGTTGCGGATGGTCATGGAGAGAAACATCGGCGTGGCACCCTTGGCCTGGGTGTCGGCAACGTACTTGCGGTTGTACCAGCCGTAAGTGTGGATGGTTTCAGTCTTGCCGGCGAGGACGCCGGTGGTCTGCGGGACGTCTTTGGTCTCGTCGGTGTCTCCTGGAAGATCGCCGCGCGGCTTGCTGCCGCCCAGGTCGCCTCCATCGTTATGCCCCCACTGCAGCATGACGTAGTCTCCGGGCTTCATCTCCGCCAGGTCACGGTCCCACAGGCCCTCGACCATGTAGGAGCGGCTGCTTCGCCCGGCGCGCGAGCGGTTGGCGACGTTGATCTTTGTGGTGTCGAAGTATTGGGCAAGGTGGTCGCCCCATCCCAGGTCTGCTCCGTTGCGCGCGGTGGAGTCGCCAACGATGAAGAGCGTCGGCAGCCTGGGGTTGAGCGGCTGGTCCTGCGGGGTGTTGACCTGCGGCGGAGTGACAGGTGCGGGCGGAGCTACGGCGGGCGGTTGAGCATGGACAAATACGGCAGACGCAAGAGTCAGAACGACCGCCGGAACGAGACGGGAGAGGAACGAGGAGCGGATGGATTTTGACATGGAAGAAGCCTAGCATTGCGCGTGACATTTATACAGGGGGCGTTTCAATTTGAAGATCGTCCGCGCTGGGCTGTACGATAAACGCCACTACAAACGAGGAGAGACGAGGGAGAACGATGCGCAGATCGCACTTGGCAGTTGTTATGAATATGGCGTCAATTCTGGCGGTCACAATGGCCCGCGGCCAGGCCCCGGTTGCCGCGCCGGCGTGGATGGACGCGGCAAGCTGGGCGAGCGTGCATCCGGTGGCAACGAGGAACATTGTGTACGCTAACGTTCCTGTTGCGGGCAATCCGAGCGCGAATCCGAATCCAGGGCTGGCGGGCGGAGGAATGCCTCGAATTGCGAACTCTCCCACGGCGGCCCCGGGCACTCTGGACCTGCATCTGGACGTGCTGCAGGTGGCGTCCGCGAAGCCCACGCCGGTTGTGATCCAACTGCACGGCGGCGGATGGATTCGCGGCGACCGGCCGAGTTCGTACGGAACGTTCAGCGCGCTGCTGGCCGCTGGGATGAGCGTGGTGACGGTGGACTATCGCGTGGGCAAGGAGGCGCCCGCGCCGGCGGCGATCGGAGACGTACGCTGCGCCATGGCGTGGGTGAAGGCAAACGCGGCGAAGTACAACTTCGACCTGACGCGCGTGGTGGTCTACGGCGCGTCGGCGGGCGGGCATCTTGCGCTGATGGCAGGCTACGCGCCGGCTTCGTTCAATCCGCCGGGATGCAGCGATCAGCCGAAGGTTGCGGCGGTGCTGGATTTCTATGGGCCGACGAACCTTGCTGAAGGTCTCACCGAGCGCGGCAGCTCGGACTTTACCCACCAGTGGCTCGGACTGGAGAAGCCGCTTGTGCCGTATCCGGGCACGACGCAGGCGACTTCGGGGCCGGATGTGGCTCCGGTGGTGAATGGAGGCGGACAGGGGCCGCGATGGGCCACGCCGAGCGAGGCGGTGCTGGCGCGGGCGCGTGAGATGTCGCCGATGAGCTACATCCGGCACGGCCTGCCGCCTACGTTTATTGTCAACGGAGACCACGACCCCGCGGTCGATCCGACGCAGGATGCGCAGTTGAAGAAGGCGCTGGACGCGGCAGGCGTTGCGAACGGACAGGACATTGTTCCCGGCGGCGGCCACGGCAACTTCCCCAAGGCCGAGGCCGACAAGGCGATGCTGCTCTGCCTGGAATTTCTGAAGGCGCAAGGGATTCTACAGTAGCGTACCGCGCGTAAGATTTGATTGAAGTATTTTAGATTCGGCTATGAGCTATGAGCTGTGAGCTTGGGGTGCGCCGGCATAGGCTGAGCCTAACGAAGCAACGGAATAAATGTGGAGGGGGACGATGAGTGACGCGGCGGTGACTTTTGCGAAGCAGAATGGGGAGCGTTTTGTCGAGGAGCTGAGGGCACTGCTGCGGATTCCGTCGGTCTCGACCGACCCGGAGCGCGCGGCGGACGTGCGTCGCGCCGCTGAGTATATTGCGGCAGAGCTGCGGCGGATCGGCATGGAGAACGTGCGGCTGATCGATACATCCACGCCGGAGATAGTTCTTGCGTCCAGTTCCGGGCCGGGCCAGGTGGTTGCCGCGCGCGAGGGACATCCGCTGGTCTACGCGGATTATCTTCATGCGGCGGATGTTGGCGGGAAGGCTGCGACTACGGTGCTTCTGTATGGGCACTACGACGTGCAGCCGGCGGAGCCGCTGGACGAGTGGAAGACACCGCCCTTCGAGCCGACGGAACGCGATGGCGACCTCTTCGCGCGCGGCGCGGCCGACGACAAAGGACAGGTGTGGATGCACGTGAAGGCGCTGGAATCGCTGCTGGCAACGGGCGGCGGAAGGCTGCCGGTGAACATCCGCGTGATTCTTGAGGGCGAGGAGGAGGTTGGCGGCGAGGGAATTGCCGCGTTCGTGCGCGAGCACCCGGAGCAGTTGAAGGCGGATGTGGCGTTGGTGTCGGACAGCGAGATGTTCGCGCCCGATCTGCCGACGCTGTGCGTTGGACTGCGCGGGATGATCTACACGGAGATCGAGGCACGGGGCGCACGGACAGACCTGCACTCGGGGATGTACGGCGGCGCGGCGCCGAACCCGCTGGTCGCGCTGGCGCAGATCATAGCGAAACTAAAAGACGACTCCGGCCGCATCCTCATTCCCGGCTTCTACGATAAAGTTGCCAAGCCAACCGCCGCCGAACTGAAAGCGTGGAAGGCGCTGCCGTTCGACGAGGAGCACTACCGCGAGACCGAGGTGGGCTCGACCGAACTGACCGGCGAGGCTGGATTCTCCGTACTGGAACGCACCTGGGCGCGGCCTTCGCTGGATGTGCATGGCATTGCAGGCGGGTTTACCGGCGCGGGAGCGAAGACGGTGATCCCGGCGCGCGCGGTCGCGAAGGTTTCCATGCGGCTGGTGCCGGAGATGACGACCGCCGAGAGCTTTGCGCTCTTCAAGACGTATGTGGAGTCGATCTGCCCCAAGGGAATCACGCTGGAGGTTCGCCTGATCCACTCCGGCGACCCCACTGTTGTGTCGACCGACAACGCCTTCGTCCGCGCGGCAACGGAGGCGATGCACACGGTCTTCGACAAGGAGACCGTCTACATCCGCAGCGGCGGGTCGATCCCGATTGTCGGCGACTTTATCCGCGAGCTAGGCATTCCCAGCGTTCTGATGGGATTCGGCCTGCCCGACGATAACATCCACGCGCCGAACGAGAAGTTCCACCTGGCGAACTTCCATCGCGGCATCGAGTCGATTGTGCGCTTCATGACGAGTTCCGGCACATAGAACCAGAGCTTTTCCAGGGGTAGGGTTCGCTTCGGGGATGCAGGGAACGGGGGGCAGGGAAC
>Ga0224529_1001496_pt1 | contig 13840 bp, 16 predicted proteins | sample CBST50metaG_FD_179893 | JGI IMG/M metagenome (GOLD analysis project Ga0224529, IMG submission 179893) | Peat soil microbial communities from Stordalen Mire, Sweden - C.B.S.T50 | ecosystem: Environmental > Terrestrial > Soil > Wetlands > Peat | place: Sweden: Norrbotten County, Stordalen Mire... | reverse complement strand
AAAATCTCTGGGATGGAAAGCACCCGCTGAACTGTTCCTCCCAGAAGGCGCTTTCGACTTCGTCCAATACTGGTCAGCTAAAATCAAACCCGTTGCACTTGTACCTTGAATCCGCCGTGACCCATTCTTATCCACCGTATTATCGTGGAAAGGGTGGGAACCACGAACCTCACCCCGCTGTCTGCTTTTGATCCCTGCTCACCGGCAAAGCAAGTATTGACTCTGCGGTGCGATTCGGTTATTCTGGAATCCTTGCGCGGTGTTGCGCCTGGGGTCTATGTGCAGGGACATCCAGAGGCAGATTCTCTGCCGATGGGATGAGCGCCTTCACACGGAACCATCTGGTTGATCCCCTGGAGGGATCGGCTGGAACAGGCTGCCGGCTGTGGAATTCGATCGCTGTTGAGCTCGAGTATAGATAAGCGCCGTTGGGCGCGAATCCCGCACAGCCAGAGGCCTTTTCAGGGGGCCGGCGCCAGCAATCCTCACCCGAACAGAATTGTTTGGCAGTGGGTGGAAATCAGGCCCGTGCGCTGGTTTGGCGCGGGCAGAAACGCTTTTTGTTGAGATTGGCTGCACGGGATGCCGGGGCGACCCGCAATCGATGCCGCCGGGCCGGTTTTTATTGAAGACAGGCCTTTCAGAGTCTCAGAGGGCAGGAGAAGAGATGGGTACCTTTATTCCGAGCGGCAAGGACATTGCCCGCAATTGGTATGTGCTGGACGCCAGCGGCAAGACGCTGGGACGTTTGGCGACCAAAGCAGCCGATCTGTTGAGCGGCAAGCTGAACCCGCAGTATGTGCCGTATATTGATACGGGCGACCACGTAATCGTCATCAATGCGGAGAAGATCCGCCTTACCGGGCTCAAAGCCCAGAGCAAGCTCTATCGCCGCTACACCGGCTTCCCCGGCGGGCTGCGCGAGGAGTCGTTTACGCGCTTGCTGAACCGCCGGCCGGAAAAGATTCTGGAAGAAGCCATCAAAGGTATGCTGCCCAAGAGCAAGATGGGACGCCAGATGGCCACCAAGCTCAAGGTTTATCGCGGCGAAAAGCATCCCCACGAGGCACAGCAGCCCGTGGCGATGGAAATCGCGTAACAGCAGGGATCAGGGGTCAGAGGTCAGGGGTCAGAATACCCGTGGCAGCCGGCAACTGACTGGGGATTAGAAAGATTGGCCGGGCTGACCCCGGCGGAGAGAGCAGAGCATGGCAGATCTGGTTCAGTATTACGGGACGGGACGGCGCAAGTCGGCGATCGCGCGCGTTTTTCTGCGTCCCGGCACGGGTGAGTGGAAGGTCAACGGCAAGGCATTCGACGTCTACTTCGTCACCGAACAGCAGCGCGTAGCCGCCAAGCACACGCTGGCGGTGGCCGACTTGGCTTCGAGCTTTGACGTGATCACCACCGTCAAGAGCGGCGGCGTGGCCGCGCAGGCCGATGCCGTCAAGCTGGGCATTGCCCGCGCATTGGTCCAGTTCAATCCGGAGCTGCGCAAGACGCTCAAGGCCGAAGGCCTGCTGACCCGCGACTCGCGCATGAAGGAGCGCAAGAAGTACGGTCAGAAGGGCGCTCGCGCACGCTTCCAGTTCAGCAAGAGATAGTGAACAGAGATCAGAGATCAGCTTGTCTGCATTTTGGTTTTGATCTCTGACCTCTGCCCCCGATCTCTGTAGCTTCACCAATTTCCCGCAAAAAGCGGGATCAATTCGGGCGCTGGCATCGACCACCCGGATGCACTTCAAAAAAGGAGGCCAATGGCCGCGATCACAATGAAGGAGCTGCTCGAAGCTGGAGTTCACTTCGGGCATCAGACCAAGCGCTGGAACCCAAAGATGAAAGAATTCATCTTTGGCGAGCGCAACGGAATCTACATCATCGACCTGCAGAAGACGCTCAAGCTGTTCAAGGAAGCGTCGAAGTTTGTCAGCGAGCTTTGCTCCGATGGCAAGACAATTCTGTTTGTCGGCACCAAGCGTCAGGCGCAGGACGCCGTGGCCGAGGAAGCCACCCGCGCCGGAATGCCTTACATCAACCATCGTTGGCTGGGCGGCCTGCTCACCAACTGGGTGACGGTGCAGAAGTCGGTGAAGCGCCTTCAGGATCTGGACGAGATGGCCACGGATGGCCGCTATGAGCTGCTGACCAAGAAGGAAGTGATTCACCTGGAGCGGGAGCGCAAGCACCTGCAGGAGAATCTGGCCGGCATCAAGGCGATGAAGCATCTGCCGGACGCGCTGTTTATCATCGACTCGAACAACGAGGCGATTGCCGTGAAGGAAGCGCGCAAGCTGGGCATCACGGTCGTAGCCGTGGTGGACACCAACTGCGATCCGACTGTGGTTGACTACGTGATTCCAGGCAATGACGACGCTCTGCGCGCCATTCGCCTTTTCGCCTCGAAGATCGCCGATTCGGCTGTCGAGGGCGTGAATCTGGTCAACGACAAGGCCTTTGCCGAAGCGCAGCCAGCCGTGGAAGGCGCGGTGGCTGCTGTGGCCGCATCCGCCGAGGAGCCTGCCGAGGAAGTGGATCTGGAAGCGGCCCTGGGCGGCGGCATTCGCAAGGCGCCAGCCGCTGTGGCGGCGCTGGACGAGACCGAAAAGGCCGTCAGCGCTCTTTAATCTTCACTGCGCAATCAGAGGCGCAGAATGAGGAAAGCGTGGCCGCCTCGGTTGAGCGCCACGCTTTTCTTATGTCGGCCGACTGTGGCGGGGATAACTCCTTTTGGCTGGTTCATCTCCGAAAATAGGCGGGGAATTCAGCAAGCGGAAGAGCCGCGCCAGGCAGGATTGGCGTAATTCCAATTTGAGAGAGAGACGACAGTGAGCGAAAAGATCAGTGCCAAGCAGGTGAAGGAGCTTCGCGACAAGTCCGGCGCGCCGATGGGCGACTGCCTGAAAGCGTTGCAGGAAACCAAGGGAAACATCGAGGACGCTTTTGTGGTGCTGCGCAAGCGGGGCATGGCCTCGGCGCAGAAGAAGGCCGCCCGCACCACCAAGGAAGGCGCGGTGGGCACCTACATTCATGCCGGCAGCAAACTCGGCGTGCTTGTTGAGATCAATTGCGAAAGCGACTTTGTGGCCCGTACCGAGGACTTCCAGGAACTGCTCAAGGACATTGCGATGCACATCGCGGCCTCCGACCCGCGCTATGTGCGGCGCGAGGACGTAACCGCCGCCGATCTGGAGCGCGAGAAGGAGATTTACCGCGCCCAGGCCGCCGCCACCGGCAAGCCGGCCGCAGTGCTCGAAAAGATCGTCGAAGGCAAGATGAGCAAGTTCTACGAGGAGGTTTGCCTGCTCGAACAGCCCTTCGTCAAGGACCAGGCGATCAGCATCAAGGAGCTGATCGGCCAGAAAGTCGGCAAGCTGGGCGAAAACATCACCGTCCGCCGCTTCGCCCGCTTCAAGGTAGGCGCGCCCGACTGGACCATCGCCACCACCAAGACCGCGGAAGCGGCAGCCGAGTAAGCTGGCTCTATTCATCAGGCGCAAAACGGCCCGGGGCTTCGGCTCCGGGCTGTTTTGCGCCGGGCGGAGCGGGCAGGCTGCGTTTATCTCCATTCGGCGTGACTGTTCCTTGCAGGCTCAGCTCATTTTGGATGAGGGGTCAGCCTTGACAGAAACGGCCGCTCGCCTGATGCTTAACTGTTCTGAGATTTCGACATTTGAGCTGCCGGGAAGGACTTAATATCTTGCGGGTTCGCGTTTTCTATCATGACAAATGCTTTGACGGAGCTTGCTCCGCCTCGCTGTTCACGCGTTTTCATCAGAAGTGTGTCGCGCAGGGAGCCAGCTACGAGTACCACGGGCTGGTGCATCGCGCCAGTTCTCTCTTCGACGAAAGCGAGTTTACCGGCGACGAAAACGCCATCGTTGACTTCAAATATTCGACTTCGCCGAAGATTACTTGGTGGTTTGACCATCATCTTTCGGCCTTCCTGACGCCGGAGGACCACCAGCACTATCTGGCCTGCAAGCAAAATCCGGCCTGCGGTTCGCACCGCTTCGTCGATCCCAACTACACCTCCTGCACCAGCTTCATCGCCGACATCACCTCAAAGCAGTTTGGCTTTGACGTCGCGCCCTTCGCCGAGCTGATTCACTGGGCTACGATTGTGGATGGCGCGAAGTACGAGAGTGCCGAGTCGGCCGTAGAGATGGCCGCCCCGGCCATGAAGCTGACGCTGATTATCGAGGCCAGCCAGGATCCCACCTTTATTCCGCGCCTGATTCCGTTGCTGACCGAACTTCCGCTGGCCGAAGTGCTCAGCCAGCCCTTTGTGGCCAGTCTGCTGCCGCCGCTGCTGGAGCGCCACGCCCGCGCCATCGAGCTGATCCGCAAACGCGCGGAAGAGCGCAACGGAACGGTCTTCTTCGACATCGTGGACCATCCGCTCGAAGGCTTCAACAAGTTTATTCCCTACTATCTCTATCCCGAGGCAACATACGCGATTGGCCTTTCCAAATCCAGCTTCCGCACCAAGGTATCGGTAGGCTCGAACCCGTGGACCACGGCCGATCCGGAGAAGATGGTGAACCTGGCGAAGGTCTGCGAGCGCTACGGCGGCGGCGGCCATGCGCGCGTGGGCGCCATCAGCTTTGCGCCGGACCAGGAAGCCCAGGCGCGCGCCGCCGCGGCGGAGATTGTGGCCGAGCTACGGGCGACGAACCCGTTTGCCTGAGTTTCTGTACGCTTGCACGCGAGCGTGACAAGGATTTATCCCAATGCTCCAGAAAATTTTTATCGCGTGTTGCGTCTGCCTTGCACTTTGCCCAATCCACAAAGCGGCCGGGCAGTATCCCCGCGTTGGCGTGGATGGCGATATTCCTCTCGGCAAGCTGGACGAAATGGAGCAGATGCTGGATCTAGCCGACGCCCATCAAAAGGCGAACCTGCTGACGCGGCTTGGCGTCGATCCGGTAATCGCAAAATGCGTCATCGATGCGCTTCTTCCAGGGGAAAAAATTGAGATCAAGTCAATTCGTGTTCCTGGCGAGGCTGACTATGGCGCTCTCTTTCTGCACGGCGGAATGGGAGTATGCGGCTACCTTTACCTCCTCAAGGGATCGGATCAGGATCCCAAGAAGATGCCATGGCACGTGATCGACCACCAGGAACTTAATTGTTGGAATGGGCCGTACTCATACGAAATCATGCCGCTGCGCCGCTCCGATGGGGACGATCTTGTTCTCCATCACGTGAACTATGACCATGGATCGGGCATATTGGTAAATCAGACGCAGGTTTTTTCGATTCTGGGCGGCAAATTGGTGCAAACGCTGGCAACGCAGGATTTTCGCTCAGAAGAGATTCTCGGCACAGAACAAGAGAATACGCTGGAGCAAGCCAGCACCTTTCTGCGATTTCCCAACAACTCCCTGGAAGAGACGCGGACTTCGACCTACAACGACAAGCTGAAAAAGGTCGAGCGCCGCTACTGGCGCTGGTCAGAGCAAAAGCGCAAGTTCGTTCCGGGCCCATTCAGATTGATTGTCGCGCCGTCCCTATAGAAACCCATCTACAGCCCCAGCTCGGCTGCCCGCCGTTTCATCGCCTCCAGGCAGAAGGCAATCTGGGCGTCCAGCTCGACGCCCAACTCGGCCGCGCCCTGAAAAATATCCTCGCGGCTGACATTGCGAGCGAAGGCCTTGGCTTTCAGCTTCTTGCGCACTCCGGCCACTTCCACGTCGGCAATCGCCTTGGTTGGCTTGACCAGCGCACAGGCGGTCAGAAAGCCGGAGAGTTCGTCGCAAGCGAAAAGTGCCTTGTCCAGATGCGTCGCGCGCGGCACGCCAGAGTACTGCGCGTGGCCCAGAATGGCGGTGCGCAACGCCAACGGCCAGCCCAGTCGCTCCAGCTCGCGCACGCCGACGAAGGGATGCTCCGCAAGATTGGGATGGCGCTCAAAGTCAAGATCGTGCAGCAAACCCGTGGTCGCGTAAAGCTCGACCAGCGCAGCGCGTTCGGGTGCAGCCAGCCCCAACCGGTCGGCCTCCGCTTCGCCCATCGCCGTGAGGCAGACCTCGACGGCCAGCGCGTGTTTGCGCAGGCTTTCGCCCTGGGTCCACTCGGTCAGTAGCTGCCAAGCCTGCTCTCGTCCGTAGCGGGAATCGCTTCCGTCGCCATCGCTCATGATTCTCATCGCCTTCCTGTTGCGCAATTTGGTTCGCGTTTTTCCCGGTTTCTTAGTCAATTATCGAGGAATCATAGGGAAATTTCCGGCTTGTACCCAACTTTTCACTTGACAATTATGGTTCACTGCTTAAAGTAACAACTATCGTGGTGTTTCAAAGCACCGCGGAGGCCTTGCTCTGGCGCTCCGCACCCATCCATGGCAACCATCCCGTTGAGCGTGGAAACGCGCGAAGTTGTGCGCTGCACATTTGCCGACTGCAAACTGATTCAATTTAGGCCGGGCAATTCCCTTTGCCGCAGGTGCCACAGGCCTCTGGAAATCGAGGAGCCGATGGGGCTGGGGCCAATTGCGGTTGAATCACGCGCCGTTGATCCCGCAACTGAAGCCGGACTGAGCGTAGCCGGCCAGGTGAAGGAAATCCGCAAAGCGCGCCACCTGAGCCAGCGTCAACTGGCCGGGCGGATGCAGGTGCCCCGCACGTACATTTCCAAGGTGGAAAATGGCAAGGCAATCCCGACCCTGAGCTCTCTGCAGCGGCTGGCGGTGGCTTTGGGCGTGGATGTGCGCCGGCTGATCCGCGACACCCGCAGTTGCCACGACGAGGAAGTGGAGTCGCTTCTGGCCGATCCGCTGCTGGCCGGGATTGCGGAGCTGTTGCCCTGCCTGGACTCGCTGCACCGCGCGCTGCTGCTTGGCGCCGCGCGCGACATGGCCCTCGGATGCCAGCGCACGGCGTAGCAGCCCTCATGCCTTCAGCCGCGGGCTGCCGGATTGCGGCGCCCGCGCGCTTGTGCTACGGTCGATGATGCAATGCCTATAAATCCTACCGGCAAGCTGCGCATCGATGAACTGAGCACTGAGGAGCGCGCGGTTTACGCGGCCTTGAAGCCGGAGCGCCTGCCCGAACACGTGGCCATCATCATGGATGGCAATGGCCGCTGGGCCAATCAGCAAGCCCGCAAGCGGTATTTTGGCCACTTGCAAGGGGCCAAGAGCGTGCAACTGGTCACCGAGACCGCTTCGCGCATCGGCTTGCCCTGGCTCACGCTCTATGCCTTTTCCATTGAGAACAGTTTGCGCCGTCCTCGCGCCGAGGTCAGCTTCCTGATGCGCCTGCTGAAGAGCTACCTGGAGAGCAATCTGCAGCGCATGATGGACAACAATGTGCGCATGAAGTACATCGGACGAACGCATGAACTGCCCGCCGATGTGCAGGAAAAGATGCTCTGGGCCGAGGAAGCCACGGCGCGCAACACCGGCACCACCCTCACGCTGGCCCTCAACTACGGCGGCCGCGCGGAACTGGTGGACGCCTTCCGCGGCCTGGCGACAGAGGTCGAGCAAAAGCGCCTGGACCCGGCGCGCATTACCGAGGAAGACATTCACCGTCATCTCTACACGGCGCATATTCCGGACCCCGACCTGCTGATCCGCACCTCGGGCGAGATGCGGCTGTCGAACTATTTGCTGTGGCAGCTTGCCTACACCGAGATCTACGTCACCGAGCGATTCTGGCCCGATTTCCACGGCATCCACCTGCTCGAAGCGATGGCCGATTTCCAGAGCCGGAAACGCCGCTTCGGCGGCTTGGGCTCGGGCTGTGGCGAGGTCGAGGAGAACCCGGATCGGATCAAGATCGCGGCCGGGTAACGCTTTCCGTTTTGTTACAGAGCCGATCCGAGAATAGGCAGCACCGCCCTTCAAACCCGACATTTCTGGTGTATCTACAAACACATGGGAAATGCTCGCTGGCGGGTACATTTTCCGTATAATCGCGCTCAATTTACGGATTGGCTGGGCATTTGCGCATCGAACTGCCACGGCCTGAGGAAAGCAAAAATCCGCTGGAAAACGGCGAAGGGAACGCGTAGCCTTTCGGCCCGCTCCGTCAAAATTCATCCTATTTCCATCGCAGTCAGCGGGTTGGTGGCTCGGCATTCGGTACAAAACCCGCCCCAGCGGTGTATTCTCAACCCTGAATGAAACGCGTACTCACCGCCCTTATCCTGATTCCTCTAGTCCTGCTGCTGGTCTTTCTGGGGCCAAAGTGGTTGGTCACGCTGGCCGTCGCGGCGGTTGCCGCCATGGCCGCATGGGAGTACCTGAGCCTGGCGGAGAAGACCGGGGCCAGTCCGCAGCGCGTGGCGGTGCTGGTGGCGGTTTTGGCACTGTTTGCCGGCGACTTCGCATGGCCCGACCAAACGGTGGCCATTCTTGGCATTCTGAGCCTCGGCTTGCTGGTCTATTGCACCTTTTCCCGGCCCGTAGAGCAGGTGCTGGCCGACGCCGCGACGGCGATCTTCGGCCTGCTTTACGCCGGATTCACGCTGACGGCCATTCCGACGCTGATTGCCCAGACCAATGGCCCTTCGCTGGTGGTTTTTCTGCTGTGCGTGGTTTGGGCCGGAGACATTGCCGCCCTCTACGTGGGCCGCGCCTGGGGCCGTCACAAGCTGGCGCCCAGGCTGAGCCCCAACAAGAGCTGGGAGGGTTCGGTGGCCTCGGTGGCTGGCGGCCTATTGGTCACGGGAGGCTTGCTTGGGCTGGCGAATCTGTTTGTGACGCAATGGGACAAGGTGTGGCTCTCCTATCCCGAGGATGTCTGGTACTGGCTGGTGCTGGCCGTGGTGGTGAACGTCGCCGCGCAGGTGGGCGATCTGGCCGAGTCCGCTCTGAAGCGCTCGGCGGGCGTGAAGGACTCCGGCAACCTTTTGCCGGGCCATGGCGGCGTTCTGGACCGCATCGACGCCCTGCTGCTGGCCGCTCCCGTGCTCTGGTACGCTCAGGTGATCTACCATCCGTTCTGAGCAGGGATATAGAAGAAACAGAAGACTGCCAAATGGGTTTTTATATTTACAAATATGTAATACAATTCAAGTGTGAGCAGCATCCAGTTTGAATGGGATCCGGTGAAAAATCTCTCGAACCAGCGCAAGCATGGCATGAGCTTCGAGGAAGCTGCCCAAGTCTTTCGAGATCCACTTTATCTGTCCTGGAAGGATCGTGTCCAGAATGGAGAAGAACGCTGGCTAGCGTGCGGCGAAGTTGAAGGTATGTCTCTGCTGATCGTCGCACACACCATCCGGGAAGAACTTGAGGATGGGAGCGAAATTGAAGTGGTTCGCATTATTTCAGCCCGAAAAGCTGAACCCAGGGAAAGGCTGCGCTATGAAAAAGAAAATGGTTAGGTACACACTGGAGACATTGCCGCCGCTGACCAGCGCGCAGCGCGCAAAATTGAAGGCGCTTTCGGCGCGGCCGGATAACGAGATCGATACGAGCGATATTCCCGTGCTGACAGACGCGGAATGGGCGAAGACCGAACGTGTGCGCGGGCATCTTTATCGCCCGATCAAGCGTGTTGTCACCGCGCGTCTGGATGGCGATGTTCTGGAATGGCTGAAGTCTTATGGCAAAGGGTATCAATCGCGCATGAACGCCATCCTTCGGCGTGAAATGCTGACGTCGTTCAACCCGCCAGCGACAAGGTAGCTCCCGATTGCACGGTGGATCGCAGGGGAATAAATTGTCAAAACACCCTTTTTCAGGCTGGCCGATCCAGGGGTGATAATGAAGCTAGAGGAAAACCAAAGGACACCTTGAAAAAACTCGCTATTCTCGGTTCCACCGGCTCCATCGGCACCAGCACGCTTTCTATCGTCGAACAATTTCCCGAGCTGTTCTCGGTGGCCGCGCTGGCGGCTGGGCACAACATCGACCGGGCCTTCGAGCAAGCCGTGCGCTGGCGGCCGAAGCTGGTTTCGCTGGCCACTGAAGAACTGGCCGCGGAACTGGCCAAGCGTCTGGCCGAGGCTGGCCAGACCGGCATCGAAACCGTCTACGGCACTCAGGGGACCATCGCCTGCGCGACGCTGCCCGATGTGGATTTTGTGGTTTCGGCGATTGTGGGCGTCGCGGGCCTGGAAGCCACTTACGCGGCCATCTTGGCCGGCAAGCCTATCGGCCTGGCCACCAAGGAGTGCATGGTGGATGCGGGCGAAATCCTGACCAAGGCCGCCCGCGAGCGCAATGTGCCCATTCTGCCCATCGATAGTGAGCACAACGCCGTCCACCAGTGCCTGCGCGTGGGCCAGCACTCGGAGGTGAAGACCATCTGGCTGACAGCCTCCGGCGGGCCATTCCGCAAGCTGCCGCTGGCGGAGTTTGCCAATATTACGCCGGAACAAGCCCTGCATCACCCCACTTGGAAGATGGGCCGGCGCATCACGATCGACTCGGCGACCATGCTGAACAAGGCGCTGGAGGTCATCGAAGCCTGCCGCCTCTTCGACGTGACGGCGGCGCAGGTGCGGGTCACGGTCCATCCACAGTCCACGGTCCACTCGCTGGTAGAGTACGTGGACGGCTCGATCCTGGCGCAGATTTCGGTTACCGATATGCGGTTGCCGATTCTCTATGCGCTGGCCTACCCGGAGCGGCCGGTCTCGACCCTGACCTTTGACCTGGCCGCGCTCACCCACCTGGACTTCGAACAGCCCGATCTGGAGCGTTTCCCGTGCCTGCGGCTGGGCTTTGAGGCGGCAAAGATCGGCGGAGCGCATTGCATTGCGCTGAATGCCGCCGACGAGGTGGCCGTCGAGGCCTTCCTTGAACGGCGCATCCCCTTCATGGGAATCCCGCGTACAATTGAAAAAGTGCTCGCATCCACCTCCGAGGCGCATCCGGCCACCATCGCAGAGGTTCTCGCCCACGACCGGGAAGCGCGCGAGAGAGCGCGAGCGCTGCTGAAGTAAGCATGAACGTGGCGCGCCGCATCAAGGAAAAATCAGACATTTATGCATGAATTTATCGTTGCTGTCGTCGCCTTCATCGTTCTGATCGCCGTCATGGTGGTGTTCCACGAGTTTGGCCACTTTGTCGTCGCCAAGCTCTGCCGAGTGCGCGTCGAGGCCTTTTCCCTGGGCTTTGGGCCGCGCCTCTTCGGCTATAAATACGGCGACACGGACTACAAGGTTTGCCTGCTTCCTTTTGGCGGCTACGTCAAAATGACCGGCGAAAGCGCGGAGCAGAACCTGGAAGCGCCCGGCAAGGACACGCCCGGCAAGGAAGCCGTGGCTGCGGCAGACGATCCCGGCGCGCTCACGTCGCATCCGCGCTGGCAGCAGATGCTGATCGGTTTCGCCGGTCCCTTCGCCAACTTTGTTCTGGCCTTCGTGCTGATGCTCTTCTACTACAGCTTCATCAACGAGGTTCCGGCCGTCGAAATCAAGACGACGACCGTCGAGTGGGTGATTCCCGGCTCGAATGCGGCGCAAGCGGGCATTCAACCCGGTGACACGATCCGCCACTTTGCCGAGGCGAACAATCCCGATTGGGAAGCCGTCTACGAGCGCCTCAATCTGGACCCGAACCAGACGGTTCCGGTCACGGTGGAGCGTAATGGCGCGCTGCTACAAACGTATATGCGCGTGCCGGGCGAGCTGAAGGGCGAGGATTTGGCCGGGATGCTGCCGCAGTTCATGCCCGGCCCCATTGCCGTCAAGCAAGTGCAGCCGGGAACGCCAGCCGATCAGGCCGGCCTGCGCGCTGGCGATGGCATTCAGTCCGTGGATGGATTTGCCTTCCATACGGTTTCGTCGCTGCTGGCCTATATGCAGGCCGGCGAGGGCAAGGCGCTTTCGCTGGTGGTGCTGCGCCAGGGCCAACTGGTGCCCATGGTGGCGCATCCGGCCAAGCTCGACGCCGGCTGGAAGCTGGGCTTTGTGGTTCCTCCGCCGCCCTATCGCAACGATCCGCTTTCCCTGGGCAAAGCGGCTTCCAAGTCCAACAAATTCTGCGTGGATAACTCGACGCTGATCTTCGAGACGCTGCAGCGGCTCTTTACGCGCAAGGTTCCCGTTTCGCAACTGATGGGGCCGGTGGGGATTGCCCGCGTAGCCGGGGATGCGGCGGAGAGCAAGGGATGGTACCAGAAGATTGGGTTGGCGGGCATGATCAGCATCAACCTGGGCATTCTCAACCTGTTTCCCTTCCCGATTCTGGACGGCGGCATGATCTTCATTCTGCTGATTGAAAGCACGATCCGCCGCGAGATCAACATCGAGGTGAAGGAGCGGATATACCAGGCGGCCTTCGTGGTTCTGATGGCGTTTTTCGCCGTTGTTCTTTATAACGACGTGGCCCGGCTGCCGATCTTCACGCATATCAAGCCGTAAAGCAGAGATCAAAGCTGCCTGTCTTCACCCCCATCAGTCCGTAATTGTTTTTGCTGAATGTTTGGCTTTGAAAGGGCACGGCTTTAGCCGTGCCGCAGGAATGCTCGAGTTTTGCCGGGCTTTAGCCCCCGAGGAATGATTTTCGACAGTTTGGACTTTTTCCAAGGCCGACAAGTGCTTTTCTTGGCTTTTTTTAGGATTTCGGAAGAACTAAAGCTGTGGAAAACTTATGTTCCACGTGGAAAAACGGGTACATAAATTGTTTCTTATCAGACACAGGAGAACCTTGAATGCCACTAACTACGGAAATCCGTGTGCGCTACGCCGAAACCGACCAGATGGGCGTCGTCTATTATTCCAACTATTTGGTCTGGTTTGAGATTGGCCGCGTGGAGCTGATGCGCGCGCTGGGCTTTTCTTATCGTCAGCTCGAACAAGAGTTTGGCTGCATTCTTCCGGTCGCCGAGGCCCGCTGCCGTTACCACGCCTCGGCCCGCTACGACGACCAGCTTCAGATCGAGACCGAGCCCGCCGTGGTGCGCGGCTCGTTGGTCAAGTTCGCCTACAAAATCTGGCGCAAGGCCACCGAGGAAGAGGAGCGGAAGCTCCTGGCCGACGGCGAGACCACGCACATGGTCTGCGACAAGCAGATGAACCGGAAGCGCCTGCCGGAAGTGTACGTGGCGACGCTCAAGGCGACGGTGGCGGAAAAATAGAGCAGCGAGGACCATTCCTCATGGGCTAAGACTGCCGTCTTTTCTCAACCATTTACGGCTGTCAGAGCTAAAGCCCTGACCTACCAGCCGCGCCGCCTTGTCTACATCTTGCCGTGTAGCAATTTTTGCAGCAATTTGGGCAATTTGCTCGTTGCTGGTCACGTCGAGCGCCAGAAACTCGATGCGGCCAAGAACTCCGGCCTCGCGCGCCGCTGCTTCCAGTTTTTCGCGCCGGTTGAGGTCGAGCATGGTGGCAATCACGCGCCAGCCGTGCTTGGCCAGCGTAACGGCAGTTAGCAGCCCGAAGCCACTGGATGCGCCGGTGATAAAAACGGCCTTATCAGATAACATGAGTGTCAGTTGGAATGCGATATGGCTCTAAAAGTTTTTTCAAATCTTTTGAGAGAGTTGGGAAGTGGTAAGGCTTATTACCAACCCAAGTTTTCGTTTCCTTAATTTGTGGAAGTATATTTTCCAGTAACACATCGTGTTCATACATATACCAGGGATCGTGATCGTGTATGCCGTCCCTAAAGCAGATATACAAATGCTTGCCGTAATACTTCATGTCGAAGGTCAATCGACTCTTGAGTTGGACTTTGTGAAAGGTAATGCCGTCACGGCCTTGTAGAATGAAATCGGCTCCGTTCCAATCGTTACTCAGTGGAATGGTAATAAACCCCTATCCGGCAGTTGGCCAGTGGAAATCGTGTCAAAGGGTAGACTGGTAGCGGGTTTAATCGTCATGAGAGGTGTCACCCGATGGGTGAGTCGCCACAAGCAGAGATTTCCGTCTACCGTCCCGA
>Ga0224529_1001495_pt1 | contig 13840 bp, 12 predicted proteins | sample CBST50metaG_FD_179893 | JGI IMG/M metagenome (GOLD analysis project Ga0224529, IMG submission 179893) | Peat soil microbial communities from Stordalen Mire, Sweden - C.B.S.T50 | ecosystem: Environmental > Terrestrial > Soil > Wetlands > Peat | place: Sweden: Norrbotten County, Stordalen Mire... | reverse complement strand
TTCACGATGATTTCGGGCTGAAGCTCGAAGATCATCTTGTTCATGCGCTCCGACTCCCACTCGGCTGCGGTCAGTGGCCAGTCAACGTCGTACCAGAGCACGTCGATTTTTCCGTAGTTGGTGAGCAGTTCGCGGATAAGCCCATGCGTGTACTCGACAAACCGCTTGCGCGCCGCCTCGTCGGTTTTGCATTTGGCGCCGTCGGGATGGTGCCAGTCCATCAGCGAGTAGTAGAAGCCGACACGCAGCCCCTCGGCCCGCGCTGCATCCACGTATTCGCGCACCAGGTCGCGCCCGGGGCCCTGCTTCACGGCGTTGTAGTCAGTGAGTTTGCTGTCCCACTGGCAGAATCCTTCGTGGTGCTTGGTGGTCATCACCATATATTTCTGTCCCGCCTGCTTGGCGAGCCGGGCCCAGTCGCGGGCCGCATTGGGCTTGGGATGGAAGTGCTTGGCGAGCAGCTCATACTGCGAAAGAGGAATGCCCTCGACTTCCTTGGACCACTCATGCTGGCCGATCAGACTGTAAAGGCCAAAGTGGATGAACATGCCAAACTTGGCCTCATGCCACCACTTCATGCGCTGGGCCCGCGTTGCGGCCTGCATGTTATCAGACGCCGAAACGCCAGCCTGCGCGCCTGAACCCGCACCGCCCGGCAGCGCCAAGCCCTCGCTTTTGGTCGCCGCCAAAGCCAACACTCCAGCCGCGCCAAACTGCTTCAGAAACGACCGCCTTGTGCTCTCGTTCCAATCCATGTCGTTCTCCCCTTCCTCATCGGCTACGCGATCAGGCAAACAAATGATTGCGTTAGGAAATATAGCAGGGGATCGTGAACACAGGCAGCCCTTCAGCGAGCGCGACCAGCAATTCTAAATGGACCTCCACATTGGCCATCGCATGAGCAGCGCATCGGCCTGCTCCCGTAGGGAGCCATCGAAAATAGCCCAGGGCAAGCGGAGCGCAGCCCTGGGTAAGAGGCTTTCACACCGCCCCTACGGGGCGGGAATCCCTTGGTAGAACGCTTCCCCAGGGTTTCACTCTGGGCTATTTTCGTCTCTTCCCTCCGGGAAGAACTGCGCTGAATGCCTCGTTATTCCTCCACTTAGAACTGCTGGAGCGCAACTCTTCTGCAGGCAGGACCGCCTGTTTCATGCGTGTTCTTCTTATTGCTTTTCCACAGCCAGGTACAAGACCACGCCGCCCAGCAGAACCAGCGTCGCCAGCGCGGGAATCGCCACCAGCATGTTCCAGCCTGTGCCGAGCAGTCCCGCATTGAACAGCGCCGAAGGCCACAAGTTTTTGAGGTGCAGCGCGGCCATCTGCGGAAGCTGCTCAAGCCATGTGAGCCAACTCAGCCCCTGCCGGGCCTGCCACACTGCCAGCCCCGCCGTCATTACCAGCGTTACGCAGAGCGCAAAAATCTGCGCGCCCAGGATTGGTTTATTGATGCACTCGATTGCGGCATTGCGGCGGCGCAGTTGAGCGCGCCACCAGATCGCGCCGGGAGAAACCTGCGGCGCGGCGGCAGTGGACTCGGCACGGGCACGCTGGAAGGATTCGGCAACCAATGTCAGGTCGCCGCAGGAGCGGCAGGAGGCGACGTGAGCGCGCAACTCAGGCGCGCAGGCCTGGGGCCATTGGCCGCGCTTCAGCAGCTCTTTGACTTCCTTCTCGCGCGGGCAAGATTTCAGCATCATAGCGCCCTCCCATTTTTCGCGTTCTGATCCCGCAGCAGGCGGGCCATTTTCCGCCGGGCACGGAAGAGCAGCAGCCGGATGCTTGCAGATGCAAGGCCCGTAATCTCCGCGATTTCGCGATGAGAATAGCCCTCCGCATAGGCCAGCCAAAGCAGTTGCCGGTCTCGGGGACGCATCTGCACAAGCGCCGGTTCCAAGCTGGCGCGCGAGTCAGCCTGGGCCGAACTGCTCTTGGCAGCGAAGAACTCCTCGGGCATCTCCTCGATTGAGGAAGCCTGGGGACGCCGCCAATGGTCGCGCAGAAGATTGGTCGCAATCCGAAAGAGATAACGCCGGGCAGCAACCTCGCCCTCGGCGGCAAGCGAGGCTGGCCGGAAGGCGCACAGGAAGCGCACGTAGCTCTCCTGCATCAGGTCCTCGGCCAGCGCCGGATCACCCGAGGTCCGCGCCAGATACGCCCACAGCGGCCGCGCCGAGCGTTCATAGAAGCTGGCAAACGCATCGCTCTCCATGGGCGGCTCAGCTACCCGCGACGCGTCGCCGGCAAAGACGTTCGGAAGCACGGATTCCCAGGACATACGTTTCCTCACCACAGCCCTTCCGGCTCACTGCCTGTCCTGCGGGTCGGAGGGCGGCTCAAGAGTTTTCGCCGCCGAGGGGCTTTCGGGCATCAGGCCCAGACGACGAGCCAGAACCCATGTAATGCCTGCGGATAGGATAAATCCCAGGCCAGGCAGCAGCGTCACAGTCCCCAGCACCCGCATGGGAAGATCCATCTGTGGGTGGGCGTGGCCGAGGAATAGAAAACCCGCACCGAGCAGAATCAGCACGATGCCGGTTTGCAGTGACATCAACACTCGCGCCATTGCGCTTGGCTCCTGCTGTTTCGCCTCGCTTGCAGAAATCGGCGCTGCCTCAAGGAGGCGCTTGCCTGCATCCGAGGACAGATAGGCAGACAGTTCCTGCGAGGAGCCGAGCTTGTCGATCAGGTGGCTCTGCAACTCACCTTGCACCTTCAGATTGCGGTTCTGGCGATGGCCAGCGATGAAGGCGCGAAGGCTCCAGGCAATCGCGAAAAAGATGCAGGGAATGATGATGATGGGGGCTATATCGTCGGTGATGAAGGTATTGATGGCGTTGTCCCGGTTGTTGCTGCTATGCAGGTACTCGGGCCAGAGCTGGCGTTCGAGGGCATGTTCGCGGTTGCCGTTGGCGGGCAGATTCGTGAACAGGTAAAACTCCGGGTTGCGCACCACCTCCGGATGCTGGACAAGAAACTGCGCCAGTTGCGGATTGTTGCGGCTCACATACGGCTGATCGGTCAGCAGCGAAGGATCGCGGGCCACAACGCTGGTCAGAGTTGGGCTCAACCGCAGCAACTTCAGAAGCTGATCCTGCGTAGCGGCCACATCCTGCTCGGTAGGCGCGGGCGCTGTGGCTTGCTTCGCCGGTACAGCAGGCTTCGTCTGCGCAAGCCCGGCAGTTCCAAACGTCAAAACTCCCGCTGCAACAACGCAAAAGATCCATGACAACATCTTGTTTTTTTTGTTCATTTTTTCACTCCCTGCTCGACCGGCCTCCCGGTCCCATCTGCCTATAGAACGAACAGGAAGGCCGGGTGGTTAACAATGTTTTTTCTGAACTTTGGCTATAAAGCGGGTCCACCGCCTCAGCTCCCGGCAAACCCACGCAGGGTTTATCATCAATGTGGCGCAGGCACGGTTGGTTTGCGCCTTTGTTTTGTTGCCGCAGGATGTGCTTGTCTGCTTGATTGAGCCGCAGCCGCCGCGGATTTTTCTGGAAACACAAGCCGCAACACAGAATTTGAGGAACGGATCCACATGCGTGCAAAGTCGGCTGTAGTACTGGGCGCCCAATGGGGCGACGAGGGCAAGGGCAAGATCGTGGACGTGCTGAGCGAGCGGTTTTCCGCCGTGGCACGCTATGCCGGCGGACATAATGCCGGCCACACGGTGGTCATCGGCGGCCAGAAGTTTGTGCTGCAACTGATTCCCTGCGGAGTGCTCCGGCCGGGTTGCAAAGCCATCATCGGCAACGGCATTGTGCTTGACCCGCTGGCCTTCCTCAAAGAGGTTGCGCGTCTGCGCGAGCTTGGCGTGGCGGTCGACGAGCAGCTTTTTGTCTCCAACCGCGCGCAGGTGATTCTTCCCTACCACCGCATGATCGAACTGGCCGCCGAGTGCGCGCCGGGGCGGCAGAAAATCGGCACCACGAGCAAAGGCATTGGCCCCGCGTATGAAGACAAGATGTCGCGCAACGGCCTGCGCATCGTGGACCTGCTCAATACCAAGCTGCTGAAGACCCACATTGAAGCTGCCTGCGCGGAAAAGAATGCCATTGCGCACGCACTTTTCGGCACAGATCCGCTGGACCCCTCACAGATGTACAACGAGTACGCCTCGGCCGCCGAGCAGGTTCGGCCCTTTGTTACAGACACCGGCCGCCTGCTCAATAAGATTCTGGCCCAGGGCGGCAGCGTGATGTTTGAGGGCGCGCAGGGAACCATGCTCGACATCGACCACGGAACCTACCCGTTTGTGACGTCGTCGTCATCGACGGCGGGCGGCGCGGCCACGGGAACCGGCGTGGGACCGATGGCCATTGGCACGGTTATCGCCGTCACCAAGGCTTATGTCACACGCGTGGGCGAGGGACCGTTCCCCACAGAGATTCACGACGCAGCAGGCGACGTTTTGCGGGCTCGGGGCAATGAGTACGGCGCGGTCACAGGCCGTCCCCGCCGCTGCGGATGGCTGGATATTCCCTTGCTTCGCTACTCCAACCAGGTCAATAGCACCGAGTGGCTTGTCATCACCAAGCTCGATATTTTGGATGAGTTGGCCGATATACCTGTTTGTGTCGGTTACGAGATCAACGGCAAGGTCACCGACGAAATTCCCGCCGATGTGAGCGGCCTGGAGTCCATCAAGCCCCACTACATCACGCTGAAGGGTTGGAGGCAGTCCACCGTTGGCATCACAGATTTCGATAAGCTGCCCCAGGCGGCACAGGACTATCTGCGCTTCCAGGAGCGCGAGAGCGGTGCGCGTATCGGCATGGTTTCTACAGGCCCGGACCGTGACCAGACCATGGTTCTGCCCGAGTTTGCCGAGGCGCTAGACAGCATTCACAAGTAGGCTGGAGAACCGTCCTGAGAAGATGCCGCTCAGGCAAAAGAGGAAGTCATATCCATGGTAAGTTTTATTGCCCATTTTCGATTTGCATCTGAAGATCGCGCCGAAATGGCTGAAACCCTGCGTCTGCTGGCCACCGAGTCCCGTCTTGAGCCTGGTTGCATCAACTACATTCCAACCCAGGTCGAAGACGATCCCGACACCGTCCTGGTTTTTGAGCAATATCGCGACAAAGAGGCCGTGGCGGCACATCGCGACTCGGAACATTTCAAGAAGTACGCGGTCGGCGGCCTTTACCAGAAGATGAAGGATCGCAGGCTGGAAAACGTTCACGCTCTCATTTAGGCGCGCATTCCGTCCAACCGGCGGAGTCCCAAATCAGGCCGACGCCAGCGTTTCCGAGGAACGTTCATGGACTCAACCAACATGTTTTCTTCAGAGGCATTGACCGGCCGGACGATTCGGGAATAACATCCGAGTCCGATAGCTTATGGGGGTGATGCAAACATGTCCTTGATTTCGATAAGCCCGCGGCGGTCGCTTGGACTGATGCTCATCTTTGCGTTTCTGTTTTCAGTATGCGCACAGCTTCTTCTAGCAGGACCGCCCAAAATTCACAAGCCGGACAACCGCCGCCAGATTGACCGGCTTGAAGAAACCTGGCGCGTCGCCATGATCAAAGCCGACGTGAAGACCATGAGCGCCCTGCTGGCAGACGACTATATGGCCATCACCCCCTCCGGTACCCTGCAGACCAAGGAACAGGCGCTCGCCAGCCTGAGTTCTAGCCGACGCCACGTGACCATCCTCGACATCTCTGACCGCAAGGTGCGCTTCTACGGGAAAACCGCGCTGGTCACTTCTATTGCCACAGTGAAGGCCACCAACCCCGAGGGAGAAGAGATCTCCGGCAGCTTCCGTTACACACGCGTCTATGTGCGCGATGTCCAGGGCAACTGGAGAATTGTCAGCTTTGAGGCTAACCGCATCCGCGAACAAGGCGATCACAAATAGCTTCGGGCTCCATAGATATCAAGTAATCACGGCAAGTGACTTTTTGTGTATAAATAGTTACTTTTGTACCGCGCATTAAGTGCTTGGTTCTGTAGCACATTCCTCGTTTTCGTTTCATAATTTTGAGTAGTTGTACCTATACTTTTTGTGTAGGTTTAACCGGAGGTTCCGACGAACTCCCTTTGGGGTGGACCGGACACGTTTTCCGGATTCGTCTGAGCGATCCGCAACCTTTCAGGTGACTATTCATCAAATGATGTGTGCACAGAGCAGCTTTGCTCGACTACAGCGTTTTCGATTCTGCTCTTAACAGAAACCTGGAAGCCAAGTGGCTTTTTCCTTAAGAAAAAGCCACCTTGCACGCTGCCACAATGTCTACATGTGAATCGAAAACGCTCTATTCAATTGGAAGCGCGTGCAGGTAAAACTGCACAGAGGCCTGCCAGATGAAGACCGCACAATTGGCTACTCTTAAGTTCTTTGCACTTCTATTGCTCCTTCCCGGTTTAGCTGGTTTAATCGTCTCTGCCATGGTCTCTGCACATTATCTGGACACCATGCCCAGGTGGCCTGTGCTGGAAGACGGGCGTACCGTGCCGCGCGGCATTCACGGCATCGTCGTCTACCAAACGCCAGAGGAAGATCGCAAACTTAATCTCATGGAGTACTCCTCTGTGGGGATCTTTCTGGTTGGCCTTGGCCTTGGTCTGGTCTATCTGGAGAAGTGGGGCAGTGTGCAGTCTGCGGCAACTGAGGAAGACGCACAACTGGCCGAACGTTCCAGCTAAGACATCTGCCAGCTTCAACGCTCTCCTACAATAGATATATGCCCGAACTCCCCGAGGTTGAGACCATTGCACGCGGTGTCCATGAGCGAGTGCGCGGCCAGCGCATCCTCCAGGCTTGGTTCGGCTCACACCGCGAGCCCTTCAAAACGCCTCCTGCCCGCCAGGCACGGGGCCTGGAAGGACGCGTATTTCTGGCTGTGCGGCGCTCCGGAAAGCACATTGTTTGCGATCTGGGAGCTTCGTCTGGCACAGCCCACGCCTCTGGAAAAAGCACTTCGCCTTTGCAATTAGCCGCTACGCCCGAAGCCCAGTGGATCGTCCACCTGGGTATGACCGGCCGCCTGCTGGTCACCACGCCAGATGCTCCGCTGGCCGCTCATACACATGCCCGCATCAGCCTCTCAGGCGGGGGCGAACTTCGCTTTGTCGATCCCCGACGTTTCGGCCGGCTGGAGTTTCGCGACCTGAACCGCACAACGGCGTTCAAAGCGCCCGGCGCCGAGCCACTCACGATCGGGCAGCAGGAGTTTGCCGACCTTTTCCATGGCCACCGCCTGCCAATCAAAGCGGCCCTGCTCAATCAGTCGCTTCTGTCGGGAGTGGGCAACATCTATGCCGATGAGAGTCTTTTTCATGCAGGCATCCGCCCCCGCAGGCTCGCCAGCCGCCTCACCAAGGCAGAACTCGAACGCCTCCGCCTGGCCCTTCGCGAGGTTCTGGAACATGCCATCCGCCTCGGCGGCTCTTCCGTTTCCGATTATGTGGACGCCAACGGCGTTCGCGGATTCTTTCAGCTTGAGCACTGCGTCTACCAGCGCACCGGCCTGGCCTGCCGCTGCTGCAAGACTCCCATCCGACGCATCCTCCTGGCTGGACGCGGAACCCATTTTTGCCCGCAATGCCAGCATTGATTCTCCGTGCGAGCGGCCTCATTTCTATGCTTTTTTGAAGAATTGCCAAAAAAACATACAAGTTTACAGAAAATCCTTATGCGTTTGTTTTTGCAAGTTATTGAATACAAACAAAAAGTAAAATGGCATGAGGATTGCTATTAGATAGGTGCCAGTGATGAATGGCTGCTGGGTAGAATCCCAGCCAGCCTAAAGAACGGCAGACGCCCGGCAAGAGCAACCGCTACGAAGCGGCCCCTAAGAACAAGGGACAGACCGGTCGGGAAGTCTGCACAGGAACGGTGGATGTAAGCCACTGTCCAACAACTAACTGGGAGGCCAGTGACCAGCGCAAGACCCCGAAACGCCACCCCAAAAAAGGAGTGGTGTTTTGTGCGTTTGGTCCATTTTCGGTTTTTACCTTCACTCTTTCCGCACCGTGCCTTTGGGGGATACTCCCTGGCCTCCTTGCACCCCCGAAGTCCACTTGTCAGTTGCAGGGCTTCGCTGTAATATCAGAGTTGCCTATCAAGCGGCTGACGCGGGCCTCCCTGAAGGGGTAGAGCAAGCTCGCCGCTGAGCAAGCATCTTTCGCCGGTCAGTTCTTTCCTTGACTAAACTGCACGCGGCGAAAGCTGACATAGGTAGAGCATCACCTGAGAAAAGCACCAGCCGCACCGTATCGATCCTTACCATTGGATAGAGCCCAGGCAAGGCTTTTGCGTACAAGGCGGTTTTCGCATTTTCACAGAGTTTGAAATGCAGGGCCACGGAAGCGTATCCGGTGTGCCTGTTCAAGGATGCCCCCGGCAAGGGAACTTTGTTGTGTGGTGTTATGAGCGGATTGCCGGGGATTGCACGGTACCTGTGAAGATGTTTGAAACGCATGGTTTTAACGGTTATTTGCGTGTCGAGCGCCACATGGAAGTTTACTCAGACGCACCGCAAGAATTGAACCGGCAAGAGGACTTCGGCCTCGGTGTATAGAGATTTTCCAATTGCTGTACACCGGAATCACGACTGCCGCCTTGTACAGGACTTGCAAGGACACATTATTTGGAGAAACGCTCTCGTAACTGGCTGAACATCTAAATCCAATGCACCAGATAGCAAAGTATCAGGAAGTATACGCATGACGACAGATTCGACGCAGCCCCAAGCTGAAACGGGGCCCGCAACTGACAACGGTCAGGAGCAGTCGCAAGGGCATCGGCGCCGCAGGCGCCGCCGCAAGAACAAACCCACTCAACAGGGAACACCCCAGGTCCAGCAGGCACAGGCGCCAGCGCAGCCACAGCAGCAATCAGCGCCGCCCAGACCGCCTCATGCCCACCAGAACCAGGGCCACAAGAAGAAGAAATTCTTCCAAAAGGGATCTGCCGCTCAGACCGCGCAGCCCGGCAACAGTATTTCCGGGACGCCTCAGAGCAAGCAGCGCAAGGGCAGACAGAAGGGGCCCCGTGAATTTGTTGGCCCCATGGACCACAGCTACCGCGCCGTCAACGGCAATGTATCCGATGGCCCGCCCTCGACTATTCAATTCATGAATAGCAATCAGAGCGCCTATCAGCCGGAGGCTTTTGTACCGCAGGTAGCTGTACCTGTTCGCGAAGACGCCCCTACACGCATCTTCTGCTTCATCGATGATCTCTTTTTCCAAGCCAAGATTCATGAAACCGCGCGCAAGCTTGGCGTCAAGGTTGAGTTCGTCAAGGGCGACAAGGAATCCGTGGCGCGCCTCCTCGACCTCAAGGACGGTAATAAGCCAGCCCTTCTGATCTTCGACTTGAACAACCTGAACGCAAAGCCCATGACGCTGATTCCCAAGTTCAAGACGAAATTCAAGAAGACTGTCTCGGTCGTTGGATTCCTCGGCCACCTGCAAGGCGATCTGAGGACCAAGGCGGTCGAGGTTGGATGCGACTCTGTCATGCCTCGCTCCGCCTTCTCTCAAACTCTGCCCAACCTCCTCCGCCGCTATGGCTTGGAAGAGGAAGAAGAATACGATCAACAACCTGTTTAGAGCAGGATCGGATAAAACGAAGAGGGCGCTGCTTCCAATACAGCGCCCTCTTTGTTTTATCCGATCACTCAATCTGCCAAAATCGCGGGAACAAATCCCTGCCAATTCCTATCCTGGCGGCCAGTTCAGCAGCCGGCCGCCCAACAGGTGCAGGTGCAGATGATCTACCGTCTGCCCGCCGTCCTCGCCCGTATTCACAATAATGCGGTAGCCATTCCCGAGTCCCTTTTTCCGCGCAATCTCCGCCGCCATCCACAGCAGGTGCCCCAACAGCGCGCTTCTGCTCTCATCGACATCGTCCAGGGAACTGATGTGCTCTCGCGGAACGATCAGCACATGCACCGGCGCCTTTGGGTTGATGTCTGCAAATGCGTACCCAAGATCGTCCTGGAAGACGGTGGTGGAGGGAATCTTTCCTTCAATGATCTTGCAAAATGTGCAACTCATAGCGAAGACAGTTTACATGGCCGCTTTCGCCAAATGAAACAGGGCGGGGCTTTTTTATTGAAAAAAAGCATGTTGCAGGCCATTGCAAGGGGCTACATATCGCGTGAAAATGCTCTAGACTTGTGTTCGCGATTTCAGGGAGGTGTTCGCTATGCCCACCACCATGCAAGCTATCGTCAAAGCACACGCAGCGCCCGGCATTGAGTTGCGCGAAGTTCCGGTTCCCACTCCCGGCCCCGGTGAAGTGCTGGTTCGCGTACAGGCAGCCAGCGTCTGCGGAACCGATCTCCACATCTTCAACTGGGACCCATGGGCCCAGGATCGCATCCATCCCCCGCTGATTCCCGGCCACGAATTCGCCGGCGCCGTGGCCGCCGTCGGACAGGGTGTGACAGTCGTTCGCGAAGGCGACCTGGTCAGCGCCGAGATGCACGTGGCGTGCGGCAAGTGCCTGCAATGCCGCACGGGGCAGGCTCACATCTGCCAGCACGTCCGCATCCTGGGCGTCGACGCCAACGGCGCCTTTGCCGGTTACATCATCATTCCGGAAACCAATATCTGGAAGCTCTCGCCCTCTGTTCCGCGCGACTACGCCTCGCTGCTCGACCCACTCGGCAACGCGGTTCACACCGTGCTCGCCGGGCCGATTGCCGCAAAGACGGTTGCCATCACGGGGTGCGGCGCCATTGGATTGTTCTCGATCGCCGTAGCCAAGGCATGTGGCGCGTCCAAGGTCTTCGCCATCGAGGTCAATGCTCACCGGCGCTCTGTAGCCGCACAGATGGGTGCAGATTTTGCACTCGACCCCACAACCGACCCTGTCGAAATGCAGATTCTTGAGGCTACAGGCGGCACCGGCGTGGACGTTCTACTGGAGATGTCAGGCCATCCCGATGCCATCCGTCTCGGTTTTGCGATTTTGAGAACCGGCGGACGCGCCTCTCTGCTCGGCATTCCCTCGCGTCCCTTCGAGCTAGACTTTGCCCGCAACATCATTTTCAAGGGCGCAATCGTCCAGGGCATCAATGGCCGCAAGATGTTCGAAACCTGGTTCCAGATGGAGGCGCTGCTGGCCACCGGCAAACTCGACCTTGAACCCGTCATCACGCACCGCCTGAAACTCAGCGAATTCCCGCTGGCCATGCAGCTTCTGCAATCCGGCGAAGCGATCAAGGTCGTGATGCGACCGGATTGACGAGCGATTTCGCAAAGGGAGTGATGTGAGGGCTACAACCGAGGGAGAATAAATTGGCATTCCCAGTCGATTGCTACGCGCCGCAGCCCGCGCACAGCATTGGCGAGATATACAGCGTCGGCCTGGCGCAAATCTTCCACGCGCAACACTTGCTCCTTTACGTCTGGCCGCGTCTCCAGAAGATGCCGCCGGAAAACTCCGGCCAACAGGCCACAGTTTACCGGCGGCGTCAGCCATCGCCCATCCTTCTCCACAAAGATGTTGCTGATAGCCCCCTCCGTCACCTCGCCGCTGCGGTTCAGAAATAGCACATCGCTCAACCCGGCTTGCACAGCTTCGCGAAAGGCCTCCGCATACACAGGCCGGTACGTCGTCTTGTGGAAGAGCATCGGGTTCCGCGCATCCATCCTCTGCCGAGCAATCCGCGCACGACCCTCCTTTGCTCCGCAGCCTGTCTCTGTCAGAATTTCGTCCTGAATATCGACACTGCCCTCGTCGTCAAGCAGTAGCCTGACCTTTCGCGCAGCCTTGCCCACAAACTGGCTAGCATGAGTTAACAGCGCAGCTTTTACAGCTTCGCGCTCGCACTTGAACTCAAAATACTCCGCTGAATTCGCCAGCCGGTCGAGATGCAATTCGAGGAGCGGATACCCCTCCCGCCACAGCAGCGTTTCTACAAGCCGGAACCCGTCCGGAAGCTCGTCTGCACGCGTGAGGAACTCTGCCTTGAGAAGACATTCGCGATATTCATTGGCCGCGTCAGAGTCGATGACAATTCCACCGCCCACTCCCATCGTTCCCCGATCACCGTTCAGCTCCAGCGTGCGAATCGCAACATTGAACTCCGTCCGCTGCGGCGAGAAAAACCCGATTGCGCCCGTGTAAACGCCCCGCGGCTGCTCCTCGAGTTCCTCGATCAATTGCATTGCCCTGACCTTGGGTGCGCCCGTAATTGACCCGCAGGGAAACAACGCACGAAATATGTCGTAGAATCCAATCTCCGGTCGCAGTTCCGCCGTCACTGTCGAGGTCATCTGCCACAGCGTCCGATAGCGCTCCGCGACAAACAGACCTTTCGCGCGCACGCTCCCAAAGCGGGCCAGTCGCCCTAGGTCGTTACGCAACAGATCAACAATCATCACATTTTCGCTGCGGTTCTTGGCATCGCCGCGCAGCCACTCCGCTCGCTCGCGATCTTCGCGCAGCGTGCGACCGCGCGACACGGTTCCCTTCATCGGCCGCGCGGTAATCCGCCGTACGCAGCCCTCTTCTTCCATGCGAAAGAATAACTCCGGCGAAAACGAAAGAATCCGCCGGCCATTCTGCCAATGCAAAAAGGCCCCGTGATCCACCGGCTGCCGGGCACGCAATCGCGCATAGAGCGCCGCTACGCTTCCCCGCACCCGCACGCTGTACGGAGATGTGAAGTTGATCTGATACACATCGCCGTTGCGAATCCACTCGTGAATTGCGGCGAGACGTTCGGCATACTGCTCCGCAGTCAAACCGAACTGCGCTTCAACCACCGATTCTTCGCTGCCAGGATGAAGGTCCGTCAGTCCGGGCGGCGCGCCGTTTAAAAATTGTCCTGTTTGATGATTGAACCGATAGCTGCGCTCGTAAATGCCAAACCAAGCCAGCGGTTCTCCCGCCCGTCGCTGTCGCATACGGGCCGCTGGTTCAAAGCACTCGCCGCACTCATAGGTGAAAAATCCCGCCGCGCTCAGCCCCGCTGCAACGGCGCTTTCGATCTCCGCAAAAAGCCCGGGAATGCCGGCTGCATCATAAACCGCGCATACGCGTACCGGCGCAGTGAACAGCCGCGTCCAGGACTCTGCCTTGCTGTCGTGTGGCTTCCCGCTTTCCAACAGCACCGTCGCGGGCGTCTGCTGCACCAGCGCGTACACTTCCGCAGGAAAGGAATGTATACGATTCATGCTGGCTTCAATGGCTTTGCCTTTGGGATTGTCAGGCGCGCAAGCGTAGTGAGCCGCTCCGCGCCTGCTTGTTACTGTACCGTCAGCGCCATGGTGGTGGAGTTCTCAATCGCACTGACCACGCCGCTCGTCTGCCCAGTCACGGTGACGGTATACGTGCCAGCCGGGGTTTGCAGATTGGGGTCTGGACCGTGGTTGTAGTAGCCGTACTGCGGACTGCAAGCCGTTGTTCCCATCATTGTGACCAAGCCAACCAGCATCACCAGAGCGATGCGGTTCAGCCAACGGCGACGGCGGGTTCCCCACGCCAATCCGCCAAGTCCCAGCGCTCCGGGAAGCAGAAACGCCCACGCAATCGGGCTTGCGCCCTTGCCGGGTATCGTCGCCTTGGCCGTGCCTGCCGCATACGTCTGGAGCACCATCGAGGTTGTGGGAGGGCACGCGGAAGCCGCTGCGCCTGTCGCGCAACTGGTCGGCGTGGTGGAAAGAATCTCCACTGTCGTCGGTGAAAACGAGCAGGAAGACTCATTTGGCAGGCCAGAGCAGGACAGCGTGACGAACATCGGCGCGGTCAGCGAAGCGTTGTTCTGCGGCGTCACCGTCACCTTGACCGTTCCCGCATTGCCCGCCGTCAGGGTCATCGGCAGCGATGCCGGCGAAACCGCCGTCAAAGTCAACGCAAAATTCGGCGTTG
>Ga0224529_1001492_pt1 | contig 13860 bp, 10 predicted proteins | sample CBST50metaG_FD_179893 | JGI IMG/M metagenome (GOLD analysis project Ga0224529, IMG submission 179893) | Peat soil microbial communities from Stordalen Mire, Sweden - C.B.S.T50 | ecosystem: Environmental > Terrestrial > Soil > Wetlands > Peat | place: Sweden: Norrbotten County, Stordalen Mire... | reverse complement strand
AGAAAGGCGCGCCCCTGGGCATCGGCAATCTGGAGCGCTTTGTCGCCGACTTCGAGCGCACCAGCGGTCAGCTCGGACTCCCCGCCAATGCTCCCTCCACCGGCAAAAGCATCGCCATCGTCGGCAGCGGTCCGGCCGGGCTTTCGGCCGCCGGCGATCTCGTCCAAAAGGGCCACCGTGTGCGCGTCTTCGAGGCTCTGCACGAGCTTGGCGGCGTCCTCGTTTACGGCATCCCGGAGTTTCGGCTCCCCAAGTCCATCGTCAAGGGCGAAGTCGACAACCTGCGCCGCATGGGCGTCGAATTCGAGACCAACGTGGTCGTCGGCAAAAGCGTTACCATCGACGAGCTCATGCAGGACGAGCACTACGACGCGGTCTTTGTGGCCACCGGCGCAGGCCTGCCCCAGTTCCTCAACATTCCCGGCGAGCACCTCAACGGCGTCTATTCCGCCAACGAATTCCTCACCCGCATCAACCTCATGCGCGCCTACCAGGCTACCGAATACGACGAGCCGGTCTACGACTGCCGCGATCGCGACGTGATTGTGGTGGGTGGCGGCAACACCGCCATGGACGCGGTGCGCACCGCCAGGCGCCTCGGCGCAAAATCGGCCACGCTGGTCTATCGCCGCTCCGAAGCCGAAATGCCCGCCCGCCTTGAAGAGGTAAAGCACGCCCAGCAGGAAGGCATCAAGTTCCGCATGCTCACTGCCCCCATCGAGTTGGTCGGCGACGAAAAAGGCTGGCTCACCGGAGCCCGCTGCGTGCGCATGGAACTCGGCGAGCCCGATGCCAGCGGCCGCCGCAGTCCCGTGCCCATCCCCGGCTCGGAGTTCATCCTTCCCGCCAACGTGGTCATCATCGGCGTCGGCACCACCGCCAACCCACTCATCCAAAGCACCACGCCCGACCTGAAGACCAACGCCCGCAACTACATCGTGGCCGACCCCACAAGCCTCCGCACTTCCAAGCGCGGCGTCTTCGCCGGAGGTGACATCGTCACCGGCGGCGCTACGGTCATCTTGGCCATGGGCGCGGGCCGCAAAGCCGCCGCTTCCATCCACGACTACCTCACCACCGGCGTGTGGGAGTAAAAGGCAGGGGGTAGGGAATAGGGAGTAGAGAGTAGAAATCTCTCCCCCTATATCCTTCGTGCTTTGTAGAAAGGCGGGTGCCCCAAGTCCGGGGTTTCCGCGGACTGGTCCTCGTCCGTGGGGTAGAGATCCCGATTTTGGGACACCTGGGAAAGCACACCCCCGCTCTCGGGCAGGCCCTCTACTCCCTATTTCCTACTCCCTACTACCCTGCCTCACAAAAAATGGGCGGCAAGGGTCTCGCCTTTGCCGCCGCCCGTCCCTGGGTTGTCTTGAAGTTACTGCAGTGGTGCGTTTACTGCAAAAGCTTGGTCACTTCCTGCTGCACACTGTTGGCCTGCGCCAACGCAGCAATGCCGGTCTGGCTCAAAATCTCGTACTTCGACATGCTCGATGTGGCGGCCGCATAGTCGGTGGCTTGGATCGCATTCTGTGCCGACACCACGTTATCCTTCTGCGTCGTCATCACCTGATTAATGGAATTCAGCGTGTTGATCTGCGCACCGATGTAGCCGTCCTGCGCTGCAACTGCAGAAATTGCCAGGTTGAGATCGGTCAAAGCAGTTTCTGCGCCTGCCGTGGAGGACAGGTTAGTGGTCTTCAGGTTGATCTGGTTATTGGCAGAAGCGACCGCTGTGTAACTGATGGTGGCGGGTGCCGCCGCGTTGGCGGCGGTATATGTCACGGTTCCGCCTGCATCGCCCACACTCGCTGAAGAAAGCGCAGCAAAGTACAGCGTGTCCACCGAGGCGCCCGTTGAGGACGAGTCGCCCGTGTAGATATTCACGCCCGTCGCCGAGCCAGTGAAAACCTGATTCTGGTTGTAAGTCGTCGTCGATCCAATGGTGCTGATTTCCGCCAGGATCGACTGATACTCCTGGTTGGCCGCCGCCGTTTGGGTCGCGTTGAGAGTGCCGTTCGAGGCCTCCGTAGCAAGCGTTACGGCGCGGTTCAGCAGGCTGGTCACTTGCGACAGGGCGCCATCGGCCACCTCCAGCAGTCCCACTCCCTCCGTCGCATTGGTCGCCGACTGGGTCAGGGCGGTGGAATTCGCTCCCAGGCCGTTCACCAACGAAAGGCCCGCGGCGTCATCCGCACCGGAGTTGATGCGCGAACCCGACGACAACTGCTGCAGTACCGTTTGCAGGCTGTTGCTCGTGTTGTTCAGGTTGTTCTCTGCGTAGATCGCTGACAGGTTGTTCAAAACACCGAGGGCCATGGGAAATGCTCCTTCTCGGATGCCTTGCTTCGCGCCCTTGCCCAGCGGAGTTTCTTTCTGTCCGTCAGGCCCTCCGAACTTTCCGGATGGGCGTTCTTGCATCCACCCCCTTCATCGGTCGAGGCCAAAATAACTTTAGTCATATATTTCATTCCCTCGTCCGCAGCGTTTGTCTCACTTCGCTTCACCTCTGTTCCGCTTCCATTCACTTACTGCCCTACGCCGCGTCAGCACTGTCTCCATGCGTCCAGCGAACTGTCCGACTTCGCGGCACGACTCAGGCCGCACGTCTGCTCGACAAGATCCGGTCCTGTCTGCCTCACCCTCGCCGCGATATCCCCGGTGGCGAGCACAGCTCTCGATCGGGGATATCGCGGCGCAGGGGACCGCACAAAAAACGGCGGCAAGAGGTTTACCCCTTGCCGCCACCGGTCTTGACTGCGACCGTAGTTGCTCTCTGCTTAGAACCTCGTCTACAAAACTCGATTACTCATGGGCTCCCATCGCAAGCTCACCCATTTCTCCAGGGCCTTCTTCGATCATGCCCTGCGGTCCCGGAGGAGGAGGAGCCATCTGCGGGCCGCCCTGTCCTTCCGGCCGCGGGCCGCCCCGGCCCGGTCCACCCGGCTCCCAGCCGCGCCGCTCTTCATGCCGGTTGGCGCGCTCGGCTTGCAGTTGCTTCCATTGATCCGGCGTCAGCTTGCCGCGCAGCGCCAGCAGGAACCGTGCATTCGCCTTCTCCAACTCGGCCCTGGCCTGCGCCACCTTGTCGATCTGCGCCAAAATCTTGCCTTCGTTGGGCTGGTCGTCGCGCATCATCGGCTCCATCACCAGCTCGGCCTTTTCCAGATTTCCCCGCAGATCCACGAGCGTCTCGCGATGCTTCTGCAAAATCTCGTCCATCTGCTTCCGCTGCGCTTCGGTCAGCTTCAGCTTCTCGACCATTGCCGGATTGTTCCACCAGTGGCCACCGTTGGCCTGCGGCCCAAAGGCCCTCTCCACCGGAGGCCGGCGCGCCCCGAATCCCGGTCCGCCCGCGGCTGGCTGTGCACTCGCCGCGCCCGCCAGCAAAAGTCCTGCAATCGCCAATCCAAAACTTGCCGCCATCGATGCCTTCATCGTGCTCTCCCCGCCCTGCGTGTTCAGGGCCTGATTTCTGTTGAATGATTTCTCGATTACCGCGCTTCGTCTTCGGCCATCAGGATCGCCAGTGGCTCCATGGCGCTCGGAACTTGGCGTGATACGTCGCTGTCCACCTTGGCCAGCAACTCTTCCTCTTCCCGGGCGCGCTGTTCAGCCGCTATTCGCTGCTGCTCTGCCTGACGCGCCGCCTCAATCCTCGCCATCTCCCGCTGATGATGGCGCTCGTACATCCCACCGGAGATGCTCCCTGCCAACAGCACGCATCCCAGGGCCCAGCCGGCAGCCCGCCGCCAAACCCTATGCCCGGCTGCCTTCGCCACCGTTCGGGGTTGGCTATAGGCGCTCTCGCTCCAGGCGTGAACACTCATGCGGAAGTTGCTCAACACCTGCTCGAGCTCGGCTTCCTGCGTTTTCAGTTCCGTCTCCTGGTGCACCTGCCCCGCCTTGTCCCCGTATTCCGCTTTCCCGTTCATTGCTGTCCCCTCAGTTCTGCGCGCACTCTCGCTAACGCCCGCGAAAGATGCGCCTTCACCGTGCCCTCGCTCAACCCCGTGGCGCGAGCAATTTGGCTCAGCTCCTGTTCCTCCACGTAGCGCAGCAGAAAAACTGTCCTCTGCCGCTCGCTCAGGCCTTTAACCGCTTCCCATACGTGAGCCACCTGCTCCTTGGCCAGCAGCTTCTGCTCCGCCGAGCGTTCGCCGCTCGACAGCCATTCGCTGGCCTCGTCCAGATCCACTGAGTTGGTCTGCGTCCGCCGCCAGAACTGCATCCGCCGGTTTCGCCAGTGGTCTTTCTGCAGGTTGATGGCAATCCGCATCAGCCAGGTCATCGCGCTGGATTCGCCGCGAAAACTCGCCCAGTTCCGATGCGCCTTCAGGAAACACTCCTGCGTCAGCGTCTCGGCCAGATCCAAGTCGCGCGTCGATGCGAGCAAAAACCGGAAGATCTGCTGCCGGTGACTCTGGACGATGCTCGAAAACTCCTGCGCGGCAATTTCTTTTGCCGTAGCCATGCTCATCGGTTCCACTAGTGTGCCGGCTGCCATCACTCAGGTAGACGCCCGCACTGACCGCAAGTTTACAGCAGGGTCGGCAATTCGCATCGATTCCGCCGTGGAGTGGATTTTGGGTCTGAACTCCATCCTGCGGCACGTCTTCTACCTGTCGCAGTCTCTCGCGGTGCGCTTCCTTACCCGCGCTCCTCAGTCAGAAACCGCAATTCCCAGGCCGTCGTCGGCTGCCCCGCCTGCTCGGCAAGCGCCCGTAGCACCACGGTTCCCGGTTGCACCGGGAACTCCGCCGGAAGGTAGCGGAAAACTCGGGCCGCGATGGGAACCGTGAAGGGCCGCATCGGCTGCTCCCGGTCCGGCAACTCCTGCGCCTCCACTCTCAGCAGCCGGTTTTCGCTGGTCAGTTCGTTGAAGTAGGCAAAGTTGTCTGAAGCGGCTGCTCCCAGCAGCCACGGCCCAAACGAGTAGGAGACCCGATCCTTGCCGGCAGGATTGGCCCGCAGGCGTATCGCATATTTCACCGTGATGGCGTCGCCCGCCGCCCAAACCCGCTCAAAGCCCACAGATCCGCTCACGAGTGGCGCCACGCGCCCCGTGCCGCTGGCCTCGATTTCCACTTCCTCGGCCCACTCCGGCTTGTGAATGCGTAGTGCAACCGGCACTTTGCCCGCAGCGGTGACCGTGATTCGGACTGTGCCCTTCTCGGCCAGGGAAGACTCTGCAACCACCGAAAGCGCGGGCGTCTCGATCCGCCCGTCCACCGGCAGGTCGTAGTGCAACCCATCTTCAGCGCTGCGAAAAACGCTCGCCTGAATCTCCGGGAAACAGCGCAATCCATGCAGCGTACAGCACCACCACGCACGCGCTGTCCCTTGGGCTTGAAATCCCGTCTCGTTATAAACCCTGTGCCCAAAGTCGCCGCTAGCAAATTGATTGAATGCCAGCTCGTTGAAGACTGTCCGCTCGGCCATCGTCCGATACTTTTGGTTGCCCGTTGCCTTCCACAAGGCCAGGCTCAGTCGCGCCCAATCGGCTTCTGCGCAGCCCTCCGTGCGGTGTCCGTTGGGGCTCCAGCCCTCGGGAACGCCGCCGGTGATCAATGCGTCCTGGGACTCGGCCACCTCCTGCCATGCGGCCTCGCATTGGGCCAGAAAGCGCGCCTCCCCGGTCGCATCGTACAAATCCATCACGCCGCGCAGAGCCGTCAGGTAGCCATGCACATGATCGCTGGGACGGCGCACAATCACCGCCGCAATCTCCTCGGCAAGCTTTCGATAGCGGGAATCCTTTGTGACCTTGTAGAGGTTGGCGAGTCCCTCGGTCTGCTGCAGCCAGCAAATGTAGCTGGAGGCGAAATGTTGCGCGCCAAACTCGTCGCGCATCTCTCTGGACAGCATCAACGGACCAATCCGCACCAGGAAATCGCCCAACCGCCGGCAGGCCGCCAGCACCTCTGTCGAAGGCTTCAGGCGGTAATACTCCAGCAATCCCACCAGCAGCCGCCCATTGCCCCACAACAGGGCCATATCCCCGTCCGCCGGCTTGTCGTAGTGGAACGTGCTGCCGAAATAGCCGTCCGGCTTTTCGAGCGCAATCGCCTTCTGCACCAGTTCGTCGAGACCGGGAAAGTGCGTCCCGTCTGCCTGCGCCGCCGTGGCCAGCGCGCCGATGTACCGGCCTGAAAGGTCGCCGCTGTATTCCGTAAACCGGCGGGCCGCCACCGGCCGCAGATCGGCCAGCAAAAATTCCTCGCTCAAGGCCGGCGAGTTGCCCTCGAGCACTCGCTGCAGCGTGAGTTCATAGCGGGCGCGCAGGTCTCCCTGCGGCGTGGTCTTCGCCGCTCCCTTCCCAGCCTCGGCGGCAGGCAGCGAGGCAAATAGAAGCGGGGAACCGCTGGCCATCAGCGGAACCAGTGCGGCGGTCTTCACAAACTTGCGGCGATTCATGGCGTGTCTTTCCCGCGCCGGAACCAGCGGCGCATTTGCACAGGCGATAAAATTCTTCCCGTCCGCGATTTGGCCCCAATCATAATGGACTTGGGCCGTTGACCGATTGCCACACAACCCCGCGCGGTTGGTACACTGGTCCGGTAAACGCTTTCCAGATGTTCCCCGCCTTAACCCAAGGAGATGTACCCATGCTGCTCGCCTCGCTCCGCGAAGAAGTCCTCCACGCCAACCAGGAAATCGCACGCCGCGGCCTGGCTCCCCACACCTTCGGTAACGCCAGCGGCATCTGCCGGTCCGGCTCCGAGCCCCTGGTTGTCATCAAGCCCAGCGGCGTTGACTATGCGACCATGACCGCCGCCGATCTGGTGGTCACCAATCTCGATGGCAAAATCGTCGAGGGTTCCCTGCGCCCTTCCAGCGATCTCGACACCCACACCCTGCTCTATCGCGAGTTCCCCCAGATCGGCGGCGTGGTCCACACCCACTCCGAGTTCGCCACCTCCTGGGCCCAGGCCGGTCGCGCCATCCCCTGCTTCGGCACCACTCACGCTGATTCTTTTCACGGTCCCGTCCCGGTCACCGCCGAACTCACCGCCGAAGAAGTGGAAGAGGACTATGTGCGCAACACCGGCGCGGTCATCGTCCGCCACTTCCGCCAGTTGAACCTCGATCCCGTCGCCGTTCCCGGTGTCCTGGTGGCTGGCCATGCCCCTTTCACCTGGGGCAAAAACGTCGCCGAGGCCGTCGAACACGCCGACGTGCTCGAGTACATCGCGCGCCTGGCCTTCCGCAGTGTTCTTCTGGGAGCGCCCGCAGCCGGCATCCCCACATATGTGAGTGAGCACCACTACCAGCGTAAGCACGGCCCTCAGGCAACCTACGGCCAGCTCTGAGGAATCGCAGGTTGAGGAACTTTCAGAGGCCGGGATTTCGCCCTCCTGGCCTCTGAAGAAGCTGCCTTGGCAGGACCGCTCGACGCGAAGGCGCCCGGCGGCCCAACGTATTGACTCATCTCAAAATTCCTACTAATTTTAATATGTAGATACTTTTTAGCGTATCAAGCCTACTATTTTTTGCATTTTTTACCAGATCCCGCTCCCACCCAGGGGACATTTCCTGAAACTGAACGTCTCTATCTTGCGTAATCTCAACTGATTGCCGATTCGTTTCAGTTCAGTGAGCAGATTTCGCTCACATGGCATCCGGCGTGCAACACAAATGAGTTCGAATCGTGTGCCCCTCTTATGGAAACCAGTCTCATCACGCGCGTGCAGGCAACGTTACTGGCCGTAGCCACAGCCGGCCTGTTCCTGCTGGCGGTGCTGAATTTCCGTCAGGAGAGCCGCTTTCAGCAGCCGGACGACGGCGTCTGGTGGAGCGAGGCGCAGGGCGTACAAGGGCTGGAGGCGGTCAAGGTGCTGCCAGACAGCCCCGGCCAGCGCGCCGGATTGCAGGCCCATGACTTGCTCACCGACGTCAACGACACTTCCATCGCCCACGTGGCCGATCTGGAGCGCGAACTCTACATGCGCACTGGCATCTACGGCAACGCCAAGTATTCCATCACCCGCGGCGGCATCCCGCTCGATACCCCCGTGGTGGTCATTCCCGAGCCGCCCGACCGCAGCCTGCAGCAGGCGCTCCGCTTCATTGGGCTCATCTATCTCGCCATCGGCATGTACGTGTTGTTCCGCCGCTGGACCGCCCCACGCGCCACCCACTTCTATCTGTTCTGCCTGGTCTCGTTTGCGCTCTACGCGCTCAAATACACCAGCAAGCTCGACGCCCTGGACCAGACCGTGTTCTGGTGCAACGTGCTGGCAGAGTCCTTGCAGCCCGCGCTCTTCCTGCACTTTGCCTTCAGCTTCCCTGAGATTCGCTTCAAGAACCTCAGCCGCATCTGGCTGCTGCCGCTGGTCTACGCGCCCGGAGCTGGCCTGCTCGCGCTGTGGATCTGGAGCATCGGCACCCGCGAAGCCAGCGGACTGCTGCTCCACCGGCTCAACCAGACCGCCACGGCCTACGACGCCGTCTTCTACGTGCTGGCCGCGCTTCTCTTCCTGCGCAGCTACAGCCGCGCCGATACGCCCCTGCTCCGCCAGCAGTTGAAGTGGCTCACCCGCGGAACGCTATTGGCGGTTCTGCCCTTCACGCTGTTTTACGCCATCCCGTTCCTGCTCGACATCCACGCGCCCCACCTGCTCACCAATCTGGCGGGGCTGTCTCTGGTTTTTCTGCCGCTCACCTTCAGTTGGGCCATCATCCGCTTCCGGCTGATGGATACCGACCTGATCTTCAAGCGGGGCGTGGCCTACACGCTGTCCACCGCCCTGCTGCTGGGTGCCTATTTCGGCATCATCGCCCTCATCGCCGAACTGGTCCACACCCGCCTGCCCGATGCGGTGCGCGAGTGGGGCCTGATTCTGGCCATCCTCGTCACCGCCGCCATCTTCGACCCCCTCAAGCGCAGGATTCAGGGCTGGGTCGACAAGGTCTTTGACCGCCATCGCTACGACTACCGCAAGGCGTTGGTCGAGTTTGGCCGCGGCCTTAGTTCTGAAACCAATCTCCAGGCCCTGCTCCAGTCCATTGTCGAGCGCCTGCCCCGCACCCTTCTGGTGGCCCGGGTCGCCGTCTTCATGGACCAGGATTCCGGCCGCCTGCAGTTGGCGGCATCGCACGGCCTGCCCCCCGAGGCCATGGCCGTGAAAGACCGCCTAGCCCTCGGGTTCCTCGACTTCGACGAGGCTTCCAACCACTCCCACATCTTCCTTGAGAACGCGCAGCAGGCCATCTACCTGCCAGAGGACGAGCAGCGCACCGCCGCCTTGCTCGACCTGAACTACTATCTGCCCTGCCGCGTTCAAGACGGCCCCGCCAGCCGCACCATTGCCGTCATTGGCCTGGGCCGCACCATTGGCGGCGACTTCCTCTCCAGTGAGGACGTCGAACTACTCGAGTCCCTGGCCAGCTACATCGGCATCGCCCTCCAGAACGCCAGCCTCTATGCCCGCCTGGCCGAAAAGATCAACGAGTTCGAACGCCTCAAGGAGTTCAACGAGAACATCGTCGAATCCATCAACGTCGGCATCCTGGCCCTCGATCTCGAAGACCACATCGAAAGCTGGAACGCGCAGATGGAGGCCATGTATGCCTTCAGCCGCTCCGAAGCCATTGGCCAGGCGCTTCATTCCGTTTTCCCTTCTGAGTTCATTGAGGCTCTTGAGAGCTTCCGCAACGAGCCCGGCGTGCATCACTTGTACAAGTTCCCGTTGACCACCCGCGCCGGTGAGCAGCGCACTGTCAACATCGCCGTGGCGCCCCTGCTCTCGCGCGACTTCGTCTCCGTGGGCCGCATCATCCTTGTCGACGACATCACCGAGCGGGTCTCGCTTGAAGCCCAGCTCACCCAGGCCGACAAGCTCAGCTCCATTGGCCTGCTGGCCGCCGGCGTCGCTCATGAGATCAACACCCCGCTGGCCGTCATCTCCTCGTACGCCCAGATGCTTTCCAAGCAGCTCAAAGGCGATACCCGCCTCGGCCCGGTTCTCGACAAGATCACGCAGCAAAGTTTCCGCGCCGCCGAAATCGCCAACGGCCTGTTGAACTTTTCCCGCACCTCGACCACCGAGTTCCGCGAGACCAATCTGAATCAGATCATCCGCGATACGCTCTCCCTGCTCGAGCACCAGTTCAAGACCGCGCAGATCGTCGTTGAACTGGAGCTGGCCGAACAGTTGCCTCCCATCAACGGCAACTCCGGCAAGCTGCAGCAGGTGTTTCTCAATCTGCTGATGAACGCCAAGGACGCCATGCCCGGCGGCGGTCATCTGCGCGTAGCCACCCTGGCCAACGGCCATGTCGAAGCCCTGGTCGCCGATTCCGGCTCGGGCATCGCTCCCGAGCACCTGAAGCGGATTTACGATCCCTTCTTCACCACCAAAACTACCCCCAAGCCAGGCGACCGCCGCGGCACCGGACTGGGCCTCTCCGTCTCATACGGCATCATCCAGGAGCACGCGGGCAAAATTCATGTCGAGAGCGCCGTCGGCGCCGGCACAACCTTTCATCTTGAGTTTCCCCTATTAAGGAATTCTGTCCATGCCTGAGGTCGAACTGCCTTTGAACCTGTCGAACGCTTCACCCGCTACAAACGGGATCTCTACCGGTGCCAGCATCCTGGTCATCGACGACGAAGCGGCCATCCGCGAATCGCTCGAAGTGCTGCTCACGCTGGAGGGCTATTCTGTGCGCCTGGTCAACGACGGCGAACAGGGATTGCAGGTTCTGGAGCTGGAAAACTTCGACCTTGTTCTCCTTGACCTGGCCCTGCCCGGCCAGAGCGGACTTGAGCTGCTCCCGCAGATCAAGGACCGCCAGCCCGAGTTGCCGGTCATCATGATCACCGCCTACGGCACCGTCGACAACGTCGTCGAGGCCATCCGCGCCGGCGCAGAAAACTTCGTCCAGAAGCCCTGGGACAATGAGAAGCTGCTGGCCGACATCCGCTCCGCCGTGGCCCGTCATCGCGCCGAAGAAGAGAATCTGCAGCTCAAGCGCACCCTCAAGCAGCGCTACAACTTCTCCAACATCGTCGGCAAAAGCGAGATCATGCTCAAGGTCTTCGACCTCGTCGCCCAGGTCGCGCCCAGCCGCTCCACGGTTCTCATTCAGGGCGAAAGCGGCACCGGCAAGGAGCTCATCGCCAAGGCCATCCACGCCAACTCGCCGCGCAAAGACAAGCCTTTCGTTCCCATCAACACCGGCGCCATGCCCTCCGAGCTGCTTGAATCCACGCTCTTCGGCCACGTCAAAGGCGCTTTCACTTCGGCCATCGCCTCCAAAAAAGGTCTCTTTGAAGTCGCCAACGGCGGCACCCTCTTCCTGGACGAAATCGCCACCATGGGCATGGATACCCAGGCCAAAATCCTGCGCGTCCTCCAGGACCGCCGCTTCATGCACTTGGGCGGCATCCAGGAAATTCAGGTGGACGTCCGCATCATCGCCGCCACCAACGTCGATCTGCGCCAGGCCGTGCGCGACGGGCGCTTCCGCGAGGATCTCTTCTACCGCCTCAACGTCATCACCGTCGATCTGCCGCCCCTGCGCACCCGCCGTGAAGACATTCCCATGCTCGCCCAGCACTTTCTCGACTTCTACGCCAACGAGAACGGCATGTCTCCGCGCAAGCTCTCCGCCGACGCCCTGCGCGCCCTCATCGATTACGAGTGGCCGGGCAATGTGCGCGAGCTGGAAAATTCCATCGAGCGTGGTGTCGTGCTCTCCTCCGGCCCCATCATCGGCTCCGAGCTGCTGCCCGGCCACATAACCGGCCGCAGCTTCCAGGACGCCCTGCTCGAGCACAATCCCAACGCCTCTCTCTTCGACATCCTCGAAGACATTGAGCGCCGCATCATCGTCGAAAAGCTCGAGCGCTGCAACGGTAACCAGACCGAAGCCGCCGAGCAGTTCCACATCCCCCTCTCCACCCTCAACCAGAAGATCAAGCGCCTCAGCATCGAGATCCGCAAAAAAGGCCGGGAGTAGCGCGGTGGAGTTGGAACGGGAAGCGCTCAAGCCTGTCTTTCAGTTGGCCGCCGTCCACTTGGCCACCGTTCAGGACTCTGAAGAAATTCTCGCCCTGCAAAGGCTGTGCTTTCAAACCGAGGCCGCGCTCTACAACGACAACAACATTCCCCCTCTGACACAGACGTTTGCCGAACTCCGCCAGGAAGTCGTTTCCTCTCGCGTTCTGAAAGTCGTCCACGAGAACAAAATCATCGGTTCGGTGCGGGGGAAAGTTGCCGGAGACACCTGTCGTATCGGGCGGTTGATGGTGCATCCCAAGCAGCAGGGCCATGGCCTTGGGACGCTGTTGATGTCCGGGATCGAAGCCGAGTTCAGAAACGCGAAGCGTTTCGAAATCTTCACCGGAAGCCGCAGCTTGGCGAATTTGAGGCTTTACGGGCATCTCGGCTATCGCGAAGTCCGCCGGGTACCCGTGTCCGCCGATCTCGAACTGGTATTTCTACAGAAGAACGCAGAATGAATCCTCGGGCGCGCTTTGGTTCCCTGTCTCTAAAGTCCATATAAAAAAGAGCTGTCATCCTGAGCGAACGGGGCCCCAAGCGCTTTTCAGCTTGGGGGTGGTGAGTCGAAGGATCTGCGGTTGTTTTTCAAAGAACATCTGGCGCGCCGCTACTAGTTCTTGATCACCGTAGCCCGGTTGTTCACATAGGTCACAGTCCAGTGCTTGCCGTTCTGATCGTAGGTCACGGTGCGGTCGCCCTCCACGCGCCGGTCGGCGTGCATCTTGCGGCCAATGGCCAGGCGCGTCTGCAACTCGCTCATCCCCGGCTTCACCTGGTGCGCCTCGATGGTCGCCCACACATCTTTTGACCAGTAGTCGAAGATCGTGTGCGGATCGTCGTAGTAGAACAGCACGTCGCAGTAGTAGGCCTCCTCGCCGTCCTGCAGTGCTCCAATGGGTGTCGCGTAAAGTTCCTGGCTTCCCGGCAGCGCAAACACCGCAAAAGCCTGCCGGCTGCCGTGGCCCACGCCGTCATCCTCGCTGGCAGGCGCGGCCTGTTTCACAATCTTCTTCACGTCCAGCCGCTGCATCGCCGGAATCAGCCCTTTGCGCTGGGCAAACACGACCCGTCCGCCCGTGTAGGAGTAATACGGCATGACGTACCCGTTCTTCATCCAAACAGGCTTGCCCTCCAGCCGCAGCGTGTCCTCGAAGTGCGCGGGAGAAAGAATGCGCACCACCGCCAGATCGTCTTTGTTCAGCGTCTCCCCGGCGTTCTGTTGCGCCACCACTCCGGGATCCTGCCGGTGCTTCCACACGGAAAAAAGATAGATGCCGCTGATGGCCAGCGTGATCAAGGTGGGAATCAGCATTTTCTGCCAGGTCTTCATGCGCTCTCCGTACAGGCTCTATTGGTTGCTGATGCAGCGAGACCCACATTCTACAGAACAGCCGCCCCCATTCGTTTCCCACCAGTCACGCCAGAACACAAAAGCCTCGCGCCCCATCCTTGCGATCGGCTTTTCGAGGAAGACCGATCGCAAGAATACAGTCACGAAGCTCGATTGAACGACGCCCCACCGCGGGTGGCAGGGGTTGGTTACCGTTCGACCGTGATCGAAAGCGGCTGCGACAGCTCGAAGACGACGATTGACTCGGTCGGAATCACCAGCGCCTTGTTCCCGGTAAACCCGGCGCCCGCCGTTCCGGCCCCACCGCCCAGCAGACCGCCGATCAGCGCTCCCTTGCCGCCGCCGGCCAGCCCGCCAATCAGTGCTCCGGCGCCGGCGCCGCCGCCAATGAGAGCCGCGGTGCGCTTGCCTTTGCCCTTCTGGCTCACCACGTACTCTGTCGCTGTCAAGGGATGCCCCGCCACTTCCCTCAGCTCAATCGCCAGAACGCCCGCCCCCTTGAAG
>Ga0224529_1001489_pt1 | contig 13871 bp, 14 predicted proteins | sample CBST50metaG_FD_179893 | JGI IMG/M metagenome (GOLD analysis project Ga0224529, IMG submission 179893) | Peat soil microbial communities from Stordalen Mire, Sweden - C.B.S.T50 | ecosystem: Environmental > Terrestrial > Soil > Wetlands > Peat | place: Sweden: Norrbotten County, Stordalen Mire... | reverse complement strand
ATGCGGGTCATCGATTCGGCCGAGGCCACCGCCGAGGTGGTCGCCAGCCGCTTCGGCCCGCAGGAAGCTGTGACCTCTTCCGCAGCCACGCAACTGCGCTGCTTCGCCACCGATTCGGTGGAGAAGTTCGAGCAGCTCGGCTCCCGCTTTCTGAACCGGCCCACCGGCCCGGTCGAGCTGATCGACCTGGGCGGCTGATATTCTGGTAAAAACACCGCAAACGAAACACCCTGAAGGATAACAACATTGATGATTGATTTGGCGGGTAAGACGGCCGTTGTCTTCGGCATGGCCAACAAGCGCTCCATTGCCTGGGGCATCGCCCAGAAACTGCATGAGGCCGGCGCGACGCTGGCCATCTGTTACCAGAACGAGCGCCGCAAGGCCGAGGCCGAGGAGCTGATCGCCGAGCTGCCCGGCGCCTCCGGCTTCCAGTGCGATGTTTCCAACGACGCCGAGATTGACTTTCTCTTCGCCGCGCTCAAAGAGAAATACGGCAAGCTGGACATTCTGATTCACGCCGTGGCCTTCGCGCCCGCAGCCGAGCTGCACGGCGACTTCGTCAATACCAGCCGCGAGGGCTTCCGCATTGCCCTCGACGTCAGCGCCTATTCGCTGATCGCCGTCAGCCGCGCCGCCGTTCCCCTGATGACCGCGGGCGGCAGCATCATAACCCTTAGCTTCTACGCCGCGGAAAAGGTCGTTCCCCACTACAACGTGATGGGCGTGGCCAAGGCCGCTCTGGAATCGACGGTCCGCTATCTGGCCTGGGAGCTGGGCGCCAAAAACATTCGCGTCAACGCCATCTCCGCCGGCCCGGTCAAGACGCTGGCCGCGCGCGGCGTGGGTTCCTTGGGCGAGATGCTGAAGGCCCACGCCGAGCGCGCGCCGCTGCATCGCAACGTAAATCAGACGGAAATCGGCGGCGCGGCGCTGTTTCTGGCCAGCGATCTGGCCAGCGCCACCACCGGCGAAACTCTCTACGTGGATTGCGGCTATAACATCATGGCGGACTGAGCCAGCCGCGAATTGAGAACGGAATGTAGCGCCGGTCTCCTGACCGGCTGTACTGGCGGCGTCCTCGCCGCCAGTTGTCGCCTGTAGGTCTGGAGACCCACAGGACAGCCGACCAGAAGGTCGGCGCTACCTGATTACGGATAAGCCCTGAGACGGTCGCCGACAAAGCTGGCGGAAATACAGGTCAGCCTTTGTTGTGCATTTGCCGCCAGCAACTCAGGATGCGTGCGCCGTCCGAGCCTTCGATGGGCAGGAAGTTGACCACTCCACAACACAAGTTGGCCAGGCCAAAGATCGGATACCAGTGCCAGCAGAGGATCAACACCAGATTCATCAAAGGGCCTGCCAGAGAGGCATACAGGTTCTTCTCCACGGAACCGGGCTCTCGCACCGTGTACATTCCCTTCCAGCCAAGTCCTATTTTTTTGATCTTGATGCCCAGGATCAAGGCAACAATAATATGCGCGGCCTCATGAAACACCATCGCCAATAGACCAAAGCCCATTCCTTGAATAAGAGGAAGAAACCAGCGCAAACTCGGAAGTAACATTGTGCCCCACTCCAAACTCCGGGATGGATGGACTCTCATCCTGGGGACAAATGGAAGACCGCCAAGAAGCCTCAACCGCCGCGAAAGGCTATCGGCTTCCCTGACACACAAGTATATTTTGCGAAAGCGGATGCTTCAGCAAAAATCTCCATCTTGGCCTTCGGGCGAAGGCTCGATCAATACCAAAATAAAACGGCGGACGAGAATTTGCCAAAATTGCACGCACTTGCGGAAGCGCCGGCAAGCGAAGAAAATCAAGGAATCGAGCCGGGCGCAAGCCGCCCTGCCGTTTATCGCCCATGCGCAATCACCAAACAACCGAAATTGAATCCCCGCGCCACCGCAACTGCTGGAGCGGCCGCGACTGGCTGGCGGCGGCGAGCCTTTTCCTGGCCAGCGCCGCGGTTGTTTTGTGGCAGAACGCGCATCTGGTGGTGATCTGGGACGCGAGCTACACGCTGGAGACGAGCTTCCGCATAGCGCTCGGCCAGATGCCGTACCGCGATTTTCCGCTGGTGCATACGCCGCTCACGTTTCTGATTCAGGCCGCGATCATGCGGCTTACCGGGCGGGTTTTCTTCCACCACGTTCTCTATGCCGCCATCCTCGGTGGCCTAGGCACGGTGCTGGCTTGGCGGATTGCGCTCGAAACGCTGCGCGGGCGGCTGCCGTACGCGTGGGCCGTTGCGTTCGCGCTGGCCGCGCCGCTGACAGTCCTGGGCATTTACAGCATTCTTCCCTTCCCTTCCTACGATTGCGACACGGCCTTCTCCATTCTCGTCGTCATCTGGCTTTGGCAGCGGCTGCCGGCCTCGCGCGCAAACCGGTGGCGGGCATGGCTAGAGCGGTTCTCCAATTCATGTGCCCCAGCAAGTCTCGTAAAAGGTGGCTTTTTCTTAAGAAAAAAGCCACTCAGCACCGCGCTTCCAGGGTATAGCTATTGGAGAACCGCTCTAGCGGGCGCGGCGCTGCCGCTGCCGCTCTTCTTCAAGCAGAACATAGGCCTGCCTTTTCTGGCGGCCGCGCTGGTTCTGGTCTTTCTGCTACTGATTGCACGGCTGGTGCGCCGGGATCGTCCCGGAGCGGCAGTGCTGGGCGCAATCCTGGCCGGAGCGGGCGCAACGCTGCTGGCGGCGGGGCTGCTGCTGCACATCACCGCCGGGCTAGGCAACTGCATTCATTGGACGATCCGGTACGCGGGCAAGCAGCGGCTGCCGGGCTGGCAGACGATGCTTGGCGTCTACGCGGAACCAACGCTCCTTTGGTGGCTGCCGGGCGTGGCGGCGGCTCTGCTGCTATTGCGCAGCCGCTTGGCCAGAAATCTGTGGGCGCGCCTGGTGGCGCTGGGTCTGCTGGCCGCGCCGTTTGTCTGGACGCTGGCCGGGCTTTTTCTCTCCTCGGATGCCGACGACCGAGCCAGCAACCTGCTCGCGCTCTGGCCGCTGCTGCTGGTGCTCAGCTTGGCGCTCACGCTCTGGAATCTGCTCCGCGCACCGAGTTTGCGCGCACTGTTGCCTTTTATGGTGCTGGCCGCCATTCACGGAACGCTGCTTTCGCAGCAATTGTGGGGATCGACCTACGCCATCTGGCCGCTGCTGGTGATTCTAATGGCCGAAATGATCGCCTTCCTGGCGTCCATCGGACCAGCGGGACAGGTGGCGGAAAAAATCGATACGGAGGGAGACGAGGGGTTTAACCCTCGCATAACGCCAGCGGAATCGACGGGGGCTTTAGCCCCGGGGAATTGTTTTCCGCCAAATCTATCCGCACCCAGGCCTTTTTCCTCTGCTTGTGAAGTCGCGCCGGCGCTGGCCGCGATCATTTCCGTTACGCTGATTGTTTGCGGCGGCCTTTACACCGCCAGCGAGGATCGGCTCTCTTACGCGCAACTGCCGGATGGGCCGGTGGTGCACGCAACGGCTCCGGCGCTCAAGGGGATGGCGGACCCCGGCCCTTTTCTGCCGGATTTTGAAGAACTGCTGCGCTTCGCCGCCCAGGAAATTCCCGCCTCTGACGGTCTAATCCTTATTCCCGGAGAAGACCCGTTCTACTTTGCCACGGGCCGCGCGCCGCAGTTTCCTGTGCTGCTCTTTGACCGCTCGACCGACCCACTGTCGCCCGCGGAGTTGGTTGCCGAGGCGCAACGGCGCAACATCCGCTGGCTGATCGTCAAGCGCCGTCTACAGATCAAAGAGGATGTCACGCCACGGCGCGAAGAGACGCTCGATGCGCTTCAGCGGATTTTCCCGCCCTATCGCAAGCTCGGCGGCTACGATGTCTACCGCCGCCCGTAGCGGCCAGCGAGCTTATAATCGGCCCTATGGCAGCCGAATCGAAGACAATTGCTGATGCGGAAGACCCGGCGGACACCGGGCAAAAGCTGCGCGTGCTGGAAGCGCGCCTGGGGCAATTGGGCAGTCTGATGGTGGCCTACTCCGGCGGCGTGGACTCCGCCTTCCTGGCGGCCACGGCGCATCGCGTTCTGGGCAGCCGGATGCTGGCCGTGCTGGCCGACTCTCCCAGCCTGGCGCGGCATGACTTCGACGCAGCCAGCGCATTCGCGCGCGAACAGGGGATTCCGCTGCGCATCGTCGAGACCGAAGAACTGGAACAGCCCGACTACCAGCGCAACGACGCCGACCGCTGCTTTCATTGCAAGGACACGCTCTTTGAGGCGATGGAGGCGCTGGGCCGGGAACTGGGCTTCGAGCGCATCGCCTTCGGCATGAACGCCGACGACCGCGCGGATTACCGTCCAGGCCAGCGCGCGGCCGAGCAGCACGCCGTACTGGCGCCGCTGGCCGAGGCCGGCCTGAGAAAGATCGAAATCCGAGCGCTGGCCCGAGCGGCGGGCTACACGCTGTGGAACCGCCCGGCGGCGCCCTGCCTGGCCTCGCGCGTTGAGTATGGCCGCGAGGTGACCCGCGAGGTGCTCGAACAGGTGGAAAAGGCCGAGGAAAGCCTGCGGCAATTGGGCTTTCACGAACTGCGCGTGCGCCATCACGGCGCGCTGGCCCGTGTGGAGCTGGCCCGCGCCGAGATGCCGCGCGCCCTCACAATGGAAACGCTGGACGCCATCACCGCCGCGCTCAAGGCGGCTGGCTTTCAGTATGTGACGCTCGACTGCGCCGGTTTCCGCTCCGGCTCAATGAATGCGGTTTTGCCCGTCGAAGTGCTTACCGGGCACGGCGCATAGCTGGGCATTTAGAATCACACTGCGATGAAAATTGGTTATCTGGAGTGTTTTTCCGGCATCAGCGGCGATATGCTGCTGGGCGCGCTGGTGGATGCGGGCGTTCCCTTCCGTAGTCTGGAAGAAACGGCGGCGGCGCTGGGCGTGGGCGCGCATCTCACCATGCGCAAGGTAAGCCGCGGCGGCCTGGCCGCAACCAAGGTGGACGTGATTGCGCAGGAAGAAGCGCACCACGAGCATGAAGAGCACCAAAGCGGAGTTAGCGTGGCTAGCGGTGTTAGCGGAGCTAGCACCGCACATCATCATCACGCCGCGCATCGGCCGCTTTCGGCGATTCTCGCTATCATTCGCTCCGCGCCGCTCTCCGAGGTGGTCAAGCAGCGTGCAACGCGCGCCTTTCAACTGCTGGGCGAGGTTGAAGCCGCCATTCATTCCATTCCCATCGAAGAGGTGCATTTCCACGAGGTCGGCGCAGTGGACACGATTGTCGATCTGGTCTGCTCCGCCGCGGGCGCGGAAGCGCTGGGCGTTGAGCGTTGGCTGGCCTCGCCGCTCAACGTGGGCAGCGGAACCGTCGTTTGCCAGCACGGTACGCTGCCGGTTCCCGCTCCGGCAACGCTGGCTCTCTTGGGCGATGCGCCGGTTTACGCGGCCGGCGAGCCGATGGAGCGCGTGACCCCAACCGGAGCGGCGGCGCTGCGGATGCTCGATGTGCACTACGCCAAGCTGCCGCCGATGCGCATTGTGAAAACGGGCTATGGCGCGGGTGGACGCGAGACGCCGGGCGGTCCCAACCTGCTGCGCTTGCTGGTGGGCGAGGAAGACGCCGCCGAGACGGCCGCGACCGAGCCGATTGCCGTGATCGAAACGGTGATCGACGACTCCAACCCGCAGGTGATTGCCTACGTCAGCGAAAAGCTGCTCGCGGCCGGAGCCTGGGATGTCTATCGCGCCGCAGTGCAAATGAAGAAGGGACGCGCGGGCGTGCAGATCACCGTACTCTGCCGTCCAGATCTGGTGCCCGCGCTCGGCGATCTGCTCTTCCGCGAAACCACCACTATCGGCCTGCGCTGGAGGCTGGAAAACAAGCTGGCCCTGGCGCGCGAGTTTGTCGCCGTCGAAACGCCGTGGGGCAAGGTGAACATCAAGCTCGCCCGTTTGCCTAATGGCGAGCTGGCCAACGCCGCGCCGGAGTTTGAGGATTGCCGCCTTCTGGCCGCCGAGCACGCAGTGCCGCTGAAGCGGGTAATGGAAGAGGCCATGCGGGCCTACGCGGCCGCAAAGGAGAATCGCTGAATGGATCGCGCTCAAATTGAGGCGTTGCTGAATGATGTGCAAGCAGGCCGCGCCACGGTCGACGAAGCAGTCGAGAGCTTGAAGAATCTGCCCTTCGAGGACATGGGCTTCGCCAAGCTCGACCATCACCGCGAGCTGCGCACCGGAATGCCGGAGGTGATCTTTGGCGCGGGCAAAACCGCCGCGCAGGTGGCCGCGATCTTTGTCCACATGGCCGAGGCCGGGGGCAATGTGCTGGCCACGCGCGTCACCGGCGAAATGTTTGCGGCGGTTCACGCCGTCGAATCGCGCGCCGAATTCCATCAAACGGCCCGCGCCATTACGCTCACCCAGGCGCCCGCCATTCCCGGCAAGGGAACCATCGCCGTGGTCTGCGCCGGCACCAGCGACCTGCCGGTGGCCGAGGAGGCCGCGGTCACGGCGCGGCTGATGGGCAATACGGTCGAGCTGATTGCCGACGTGGGCGTGGCTGGCATTCATCGCCTCTTCGCGCAGAGGAATTCGCTGCAATCGGCGCGCGTGCTGGTGGTCTGCGCCGGCATGGAAGGCGCGCTACCCACCGTCGTCGGCGGCCTAGTGAATGCACCGGTCGTGGCCGTACCAACCAGCGTCGGTTACGGTGCATCCTTCGGCGGCGTGGCGGCCTTGCTGGGGATGCTGAACACCTGCTCGCCCAATGTCTCCGTGGTAAACATCGACAACGGCTTCGGCGCGGCCTCCATTGCTTCGCTTATCAATCATCTGTGAGCCGTACTCGCGCCGCGCTACTCGGCCTGGAAGACGACATCGAAGAGCAACAGGCTGACGGTGGTGAAGAGAATGTCGTAGCCCGCCAGCAGCTTGATCCAGAGCGTGGGGTCGCTTTCGCCGGTGAGGATGGCGGTAGTGGCCTGCGCCATGGCCAGCAGGGCCGGAATGAAGATGGGAAAAAGAATCAGCGAAAGCAGCAACTCGCGGTTGCGGCCGCGGATGGAGAGCGCGGCGAAAAAGACGCCATTCACCACCAGCGCCCACGTGCCGAGCGGCAGCGCCAGCATGAGCAGCCACCCTTGGCCCACAATGCGCAGGTTATAGAAAACGAAGAAACAGGGCGCCAGAATCACCTGAACGATGGAAACATAGAGAAAATTGGCAATCACCTTGGCCAGAAACAGATCCGCGCCGGGCGAGGGGGCCATGCGCTGCGCGTCGAGGACATGATGGCGGATTTCGCGCGCCCAGGCCTGGTTCAGAGCGCTAACCGAAGCGAACATCGTGGCCACCGCCAGCACGCCACCGGCGATTTGGCGCGAGAACTCCCCGCGCGGTTCGAAGGCGATGGAAAACAGCACGACGACCAGCAACGAAAAGAAGAGCATCGAGACAAGCGTGTCCATCGAGCGCCATTCCAGGCGCAGCTCCTTCGCCAGATGGGTCCACAGGGCGCGGGTCATCGACGGTGGCCCTCCGGGGCTGAACCGGGGACGAAGTCCTTGGTCAGGTCGGCAGCCGTGGCTTCGGCGGCGCGGATGTAGTCGTCGGGCGAGAGAATCAGTTGCGTTCCGCGCGCGCCAGCCGAAACGCTGATCTTGTCGAAAAGGATGATGGTCTCATCGACGAAGACAGGGTAGGCTTTCTTTGCGCCGAAAACAGTGACGCCGCCGCGAATGTAGCCGGTGAGCGGCTGCACCTCCTTGAGCGGGGCCATCTCAGCCTTGCGCAGGCCGGCCACGCGGGCCAGCTTCTTCAGGTCCAGCTCGGCGTCGCCAGGAATGACGGCAAAGGCGTAAACGCCAGCGCTCCCCGTGGTCAGCAGCGTTTTGAAGACCTGTTCGGGCGGCATACCAACCTTTTTGGCGACCGAAAGAGCAGACAGATCATCCGGATCGACCGGGTATTCGTGGAGTTCGAAGGAAATGCCAAGAGATTCAAGAATGCGCGCGCCGTTGGTCTTCATCGCAATGGCCTCCCCGTTTCCAGCAACGCCACGCGCCCCGCGTGCAGCGTAAGCACACGGTCGGCGATGGGGGCGGCCAGTTCGCGCTGGTGCGTGGTGAGGACAATGGTGCGGCGGCCCTTGCGTAATCCAGCCAGCAACGCGACCATCTGATGCGCGCTCTCGGCATCCATATTGGAAAACGGCTCGTCGAGCAGCAGCAGCTCCGGCGCGGAAAGCAGCACACGGGCCAACGAGGCGCGCTGACGCATTCCTTGCGAATATTGGCCAAGGGGGCGGTCGAGCGCGGGGTCCAGCCCCACCTGGCGCAGTGCCTCGGCTGGGCTCAGGCAGGCGCGGCCGAGGTAGAGGCTGCGGAAATAGCGCAGATTCTCCTCGGCAGTCAGCTCGTCGTAAAGCATCGCGGCGTGGCTCATGTAGCCAATGCGCGCGCGGGCTTGCTGCGGTTCATGCGAGCCAAAGACCGTGACCCGGCCGAAGCTGGGCCGCAAAAGTCCGGCCAGGATGCGCAGCAGCGTGGACTTGCCCGCGCCGTTTTCGCCGAGAACCACATAGCATCGTCCAGTCTCGAACTCCACCGAAACCTGGCGCAGCGCGGCGAAGACGCCGAAGAGCTTGGAGACCTGATCGAACCGGGCGCAGGCGGCCGGGCAAACGGGTTCGGAGGCGGAAGCATTCATGCGCGTCAGTTGGCGGCGGCCGGGGCCGGTGCGGGTTTGGATGCGGCTGGAGCGGTGCTCGCGCCGGTCTGCGCCGGAGCGTACTTGCTGGCGCACTTGGCCTGAAGCCCGCTGGCGTGGAAGACGCCGTCGCGGCCATAGGTGCCCATGGCCAGGGCCAGCGCGTTGTCCTTGAAGGTGTCTGGCGGCGGCTCGCTGCCCCGGTAGCTGACCCGGAGCAGGCGGCCCTTGGCGGCCTGGGGCGTGTGGCTCTCGAACTCGTTCATCACAAAGGTAAGCTCGGCGCCGTTCTGCACGATGGAGCCGGGCTGGACAAAGCCCTCGACGCGCAACTGGCTGTGGTAGGCCTTGCCGCCCATGCCGCCCAGTTCGGGAATAGTAACGTAATAGCTCTTGTTGGCAGCGTAACCGGACCAGGCCAGCCAGGCGATGGTGCCCACGATGATGGCGGAGGCGATTGCGATGCTGGAGTTGGTCTTCACTGTCAGAATCAACGATACGAGCCTGACAGAGCGGGGTCAACATACCGGACCGAGCATTCCGCATCGGCTCGCGGCTGTAACAGGCTGTAACATAGATGAAATCGGCAGTCCGACGAGGATCTGTCACGGAGCGCGCATCGCATGGTTCGTGAATATCACAAGCGGTATTCCATCCGCCTGAACCGCGAGATGGAGGTGCTGGTCTTTGGGGCCGCGGGCCTGCCGGTCGTGGCCTTTCCCACCTCCTGTGGGCGCTTCTTCGACTTTGAAGACCGGGGCATGGTGGAGGCTCTCTCGGACAAGATCAACGCTGGCCGGTTGCAGCTTTTTTGCGTGGACTCGGTCGACGCGGAGAGCTGGTACAACCGCCGCGCCGCGCCCCGATGGCGCATCACACGCCAGATGCAGTACGAGGATTACCTGATTCAGGAATTGCTTCCGCTGCTGCGGCAGAAGAACCACAACCCGCGGCTGCTCTCGCTCGGTTGCAGCTTTGGCGGCTATCACGCCGTCAATATCGCGCTGCGCCACCCGGACGTCTTCTCGGGCTTTGTTTCCCTCTCCGGCGTCTTTGATCTGGTTAGCTTCCTCGACGACTACTATGACCGGGACTGCTATTTCAATCTGCCCACGCACTATCTTCCCAGCTTGACCGACCCGTGGTTTCTCAACCGCATCCGCCGCAACAGCTATGTGATGACCACCGGCCGCGACGACCAGTGCCTGGAGCAGAGCCAAAATCTGGACAAAGTGATGAATGAAAAGAAAATCCCCCACCAGTTTCATGTCTGGGAAGCGGAGAATTCCCACGACTGGCCCACCTGGCGGCGCATGGTGCGGGAGTATCTCTAGGCGGCAATCCAGGAAAGAACGAAAGTGCGTATGCGGTTGGAAACAAGCATCGGTATCATTCTCGTCTCGCTTATTATTGATCCGGCCCGAAAGTATGAACACTAAATTGGGTGCCTCACCCTCGCGACTGTCATTCTGAGCGAAGCGCAGCGAAGTCGAAGAACCTGCGTTTCGTTCCTTTGTCGCTAGGGTGGGTTCGCACGATGCCAATCTTTTGGGCCGGATCAATAGAACGTCTATTTACGCTCCCCGCCGCATCCTGGCGGCGCGCACGGTGTTGGCCATCAGCATCGCCGTTGTCAACAGCCCCACGCCGCCGGGAACCGGCGTATAGGCTCCGGCGACTTCAAAGGCCTTGGGGTCGATGTCGCCCACCAGCGTCGAGCCGCGTTTGGCGAAGCTGGCCTCGCGCTTGGCATTGCCGGCAAAGAAGCGATCAAACTCCGCACGGGTATCGATGCGGTTGATGCCCACGTCGATCAGCGTCGCCCCCGGCTTGACCATCTCCGCGGTGATGAAGCCCGCGCGTCCGATGGCGGCCACCAGAATGTCGGCCTGGCGCGTGATCTCGCCGAGGTTTTGCGTCTTCGAGTGACAAATTGTCACCGTGGCGTTCTGGTGCAGCAGCAGCATCGCCGCCGGCTTGCCCACCAGGTCGCTGCGGCCCACGACGACCGCGCGCTGGCCGCTGATGGCAATCCCGCTGCGCTTCAGAATCTCAATCACTCCCGCCGGCGTACAGGGCGCCAGTCCCGGACGGCCCGCCTGCAAAAGCCCCGCATTCACCGGATGGAGGCCGTCCACGTCCTTGGCCGGATCAATGGCGTCAAGAACCGCTTTCACGTCCACCTGCTTGGGCAGCGGCAACTGCACCAGAATGCCGTCGATCTCGTCGCGGGCGTTCAGGCTGGCCACCAGCTCGACCAGCTCCGCAGTGGTCGCCGTCTCCGGCCGCGTGATCAGGTCGCTGAAAATCCCCACCTCGCCGCAGATTTTCACCTTGTTGCGGACATAGATCTGCGAGGCGGGCACGCTGCCCACCAGCACCGCCGCAAGACCCGGCCGTATGCCCCGCGCGGTCAGCAATTGAACTTCACCGGCCACTTCCTGCTTGATCGCCGCGGCAATCACCGTGCCGTCGAGAATTCTCGCCATTTTTCGCTCCAAGGATTTATCCTATCGCGTCCCGGTTCTGCCGCAGACGGCTGGCGCGCAACGCATTTAATTATTAGATGTTACACATTCGACGCTGCCAGCTCAAGGAATCATCTGGATTGCCGAATAAGACTATCAGAGGGCGCATTGATTGTTGAGCGCAAGCTGATGCGCGGAATCGGTCGCGGATTCGCCGGTGTGGCCCGATTGCTTGGACGAAGGGAGAATCCGACGATGGATCCGATGCCGATTGACAAGCAAAGCCGCAGCGAAGCCAGTCCTCTTTGGGCCCATCTTTCTCTTCCGCCCTTTCCCCAAATTGCCCTCGAGGTGCTGCAACTGGTCAACGATGAAAACGTGCAGTTGCACCAGTTGAGCGATCTGATTTCCTCCGATCCGGCCTTTGCCAGCGAAGTCCTCACCGTGGCGAATTCGCTTTTGTATGCACCGCAGTTTCCCGCGGCCAGCGTGCAACAGGCCATTGCGGTGCTGGGCGCGAACAACCTGCAAGGCCTGTGCCTGACGGTGGGCGTGCGCGGCTACATGGGCAGGGCGCTGCAACAGAAGGCCATGCGGGGCCTCTGGCACCACAGCCTGGCCTGCGCGCTGATTGCCGATCAACTAGCTTCAGTGGGCTATATGGACCGTGACATTGCCTACACCATGGGCGTCATGCACGACATCGGACGGCTGGCGCTGGCCGTGACCCAACCCAAGCAGTACATTCTTCCGCTAGCGAATCACAAGGGATCTCCGGCCAGCATTCTGCCGATCGAACAGCAGGTCTTTGGCTTGGATCATTGCGAGGCCGGCCGGCGCCTGATGGCCGAGTGGAACCTGCCCCCGGAGTTTGAAGCCATTGTCGCCAAGCATCATGAGCCACGGAAAAAGGGCGCCCCCTGGGAGATGTCCGATCTGATCAAGGTGAGCTGCCGCATGACCGACGCCGCCGGTTTTCCAGCCTTTCCGGGCTGCGAGGTGACGCCCTTCGCTGATTTGCTGGACGAGTTGCCCTCGCGTGAGCGCGCACTCTTCCACACCACGGTTGAAACCCTGATCGCCGACGTCAACAAGAAGATTGACGCCATCGAGTTGGCGTGACGCGGGCCGCGGAAAGAGTCCTCCATGCCTACCGGACTTCGTAGACCGTGCTACCGTGCGCTGGCAGGGTCACACGCACTTCCTTCGACTCCTTGAAATCGCCGTCGCTCCACGCATTTTGGGCCAGATGTTTCGCGCCCTCAAGGCCAAGCTGCTTCCAGCTTGCGTGTAGCGTCACTGGCTGGTCGCCAAGGTTGAAAAAGCCAAAGTATTCGGCGTAATTCTTCGCGCCCGGAGCGCCAACCGTCGCCCGCCACACCCGCGCGTTCGCAAACTCCCCGCCCAGCCCCGCCACCTCGACCGGATGGCTGTAATTCGCGTTCTGGTTGATGAACAGCAGCGTCTGATTGGTCAGCAGCGAGCGCGTAAAGTCGTCGAGCTTGGTCAGATTGCCGCCGAAGATCAAGGGCGAACGCGCCATGGCCCACAGCGTGAACTCCGTCTGTTGCTCGTCGCGCGTCAGCCTTGACGCGCGCGGCTCGCCCCAGCCCGGATGCGGCGTAAGAGAGCCCTCCGGCAGCATATCGGCGTCCGGCCAGTTGTTTTCCTTCACATACGGGAACCACTTGGCCAGCCGGTCAAATTCGTCCCGCACGCCAAACGGAAACTCGCTGCCGCCGGCCTCGTGCGCAAAGCTCCAGCCGTCCCAGTGGTCGTCGGCAATGCGCCACATCTGCGCCGATTCGGCCACTTCGGCGCCATGATTGAGCGCCGTCGGCCCCGGCGAAAGGCTCAGCACGATGGGCCGGCCCGTCTTCTTGATCGCCGCGGCAATCTGACGAATCTCCGTGGGCCGGTAGGGGTGGTCGCTGATGCAGTCCACCTTGATGTAATCCAGGCCCCAGCCGGCATAGAGCTTCAGCATCGAGTCGTAGTAGGCTTGCCCCGCAGCATTGTCCTTGATGCCGTAGTTGCCCTCGTCCCATGGGCAGGTGTCTGCGGTGTCAGCCGCGTCGGCCGCGTGATAGCTCGACCAGGCGATGGGCAAATTCTCCTTGACCACCTGCCGCGGAATGCCGCGCACAATGTGAATGCCGAAGCTCAGCCCCTGCGCATGAATCCAGTCGGCCAGCGGCTTGAAGCCGGCTCCATTTGCCGACGTGGGAAAGCGGCTCGCGACCGGAATCAGAATTCCGTTGCTGTTCCAGAGATACTTCCGCTCGGCCAGATTGGCGCCGAAGGGGTTTTCCATGTACCACCCCTCGTCGATCACCGCATACTTCCAACCGAAATCCTTGATCCCAGCCAGCACCGCGGCGTTGGCGCGGAAATCGGCCTCGCTGATGGTCAGCCCGTAGGCGTCCCAACTGTTCCAGCCCATCGGCGGCGTAGGCGCGGGGCCTTGCGCGGGTAAAAGCGAAGCGGAAAAAGCAACAGCAAAAAGCAGTGTGGCAAAGATCAAGTGGCGTCGTGTCATGGGTAAACGTATACCACAATCGCCGGGCCGTCCGCTTGGTGATCCGGCCCATAAGAATCACACAGATTGGGTGCCTGTAGAAGGTCAAGAGGTTGTTCCATTTTCGGAGCGGCTGATGGGCGGCTTGTAGTTGAGGCTACCATGAGGCCGTTGGTAATTGTAGAAGTTAGTCCAAGGCTTGAGGTAAGCGTC
>Ga0224529_1001487_pt1 | contig 13893 bp, 7 predicted proteins | sample CBST50metaG_FD_179893 | JGI IMG/M metagenome (GOLD analysis project Ga0224529, IMG submission 179893) | Peat soil microbial communities from Stordalen Mire, Sweden - C.B.S.T50 | ecosystem: Environmental > Terrestrial > Soil > Wetlands > Peat | place: Sweden: Norrbotten County, Stordalen Mire... | reverse complement strand
GTAACAGGCAGGGGGGCGGAGAGTTCGACCAGGGCGCGAGTGCGAGGCATGTCGACGCAGCCCTGTTCGTCGAGCAGGCCGAGGACGATGCCGTTGACGCCGAGAGAGCGAGCTTGGGCTATCTCTTCGCGCATGACTTCAAATTCGATATTGGAGTAAAAAAAGTCGCCGCCGCGAGGGCGAATCATGACAAAAATGTCGAGGCCGACATGCCGGCGCACCGAGGCAATGAGCCCGGCACCGGGGGTAAGACCGCCTTCGAGCAAATCCGAGCAGAGTTCCACACGACGCGCTCCGCCGCGCTCCGCGGCGATGGCCGACTCCACCGAATCGATGCAAACTTCAAGCTTCATTTGACTGAATCCCGATCCCTGAAAAAGCCGAAACCCTCGCTGAAACCACAACGTCAGGCGAGGGTTCCGGGGGTTGAGCAAAACTCCGGTAAAAAGCGGCTGCCATGATTGCTCATGGCAGCCTGCTGGTTAGAAGCGATAATGCAGGGAGAACTGCATGTTGCGCGCCGTTGAACGTGTGCCTTGGACGTCGTAGCCGAACGAACTGACGGTATTACCATTCGAGTCTTGCCTGGTACCGTCGAATGTGGTGCTCGGGTTGCCATAGCTGGCAATGTTCAAGGCGTTGAAGGCATCAAAGCGGAAGCCAATCGAGTGCTCCCCGATCACGCGGAAGTCCTTGAAGGCAGAGATGTCCATGTTGACAAGGCCGGGGCCACGCAAAGAACCATTGCTCGCGGTTCCGAACTTGTGTCCAATGACGGTTGTACCGTCTGCCGCGTAGACAGGGGCCGTTTCGCCAAAAGCGCACGTGCCATTGTCCACGCCCGGCGTCATGCAAGGCTGGGCCGAGGGATCGGTGCCAAACTCGTTGGTCAGCGAGCGATGAACAATCTTCAACCTGCGGTACTGATTGGGTCGTGCGTTACCCCAACTCTGGGAGTTATTTCCCTGGTTTGTGGTCACACCTTCCGCGAAGCCCGAATAGGCCACAAAGTCCGCGCCAATCTTCCAGCCGCCGACCGCCTCATCCACCCCGCGGTTGACCCCGTGCAGGTACTCCTGGCCACGTCCAACAGGCACGGTGTAGACGCCCATGCCAGTGAGGTTATGACGGATGTCGGAACCAGACGGACCGTAATCAGCCTTGGAGTTATGGTAATCCTGGAAGGCACCGCTGAAGCCGTTGACGTTCAGGCTATAATCGCCCATGCTGTTGGTCATCGACTTGCCATAGGTGTAGTTCACGGTGAACTCGAGGCCATGGCTGAGGTGCTGGCGCAGAACGGCCTGCAGTGCGTTGTTGTTCATCATGGCGCGCGACTCGGTAATCAGCAGCGCGCCGTTATTGGCGCTGTAAATGGAGTACGGTTGCCGGTCAGGGCTGACATAGGCATTGCTGCCCATGTACTGGTTCTTGTAGAGCGGCGCTGAAGTCGGGTCGCCATTGATCAGATCCTGGTTGTAGTTGTTGTAATCCGCCAGATGATCGCCCTTGGCGCCGACATAGCCGACCTGCAGGGAAGTGGCTTGGGTCAACGCGTATTCCAGGGTCAGGTTCCAGTCCTGCTCGTAGGCAGGCTGGACATTTTGCGGCCAGACATTGTAGCTGGTTCCGGTGATCGTGGATGCGACATTGCTAAAGCCCTGTTCTGCAGTACGGGGCTTGGTGACAGCACCGACAAGAGGAGCCGTCAAGTTAATAAACTCCGACTGGATAAAGGGAGTAAACGAAGTCAACCGCTGATTCCAGCTGTAGCCCTCGAAGAAGCTGGTGGCGCCGTAGCCGCCACGAACCACAAATCTCCCAGTAGCCTGGTAGGCAAAGCCAAGGTGCGGCATGATCTGCCGGTAATTTGCGTTGTAGCAAGCTTCAGTTTTGCAGATGCCAGAACCAGGCTCGGGTGTATAGGGCGCAGTGGGTACATTGTGCGCGTAAATTGGTTGGCCGTAATTCGCATCCGACGGATTGAGATTGAGATTGCCGGTCATGTGGTGAGCTTCAGTCCAGGGCTGGTCGAACTCATAACGCAGGCCCAGGTTCAACGTCAGATTCGGGCGAATCTTATAATCGTCGTTCACAAAAATCCCGGTGCGCCACTGCCGCTGCGCAACATTGATTTCGCTGAGCGTGGCCCCGACTCCGGAGACATAGTCCAGAAGAAAGTCCGCGGCAGCATAGCCGGTGGTGGTGGTATTCACGCCGTCGGTCGTGAATCCTGGTTGATTACCTACGGGCCCATAGTTCATATTGCCCAGTTCACCGCCGTAGTTATTGTTGGTGGTGTAGTTCTGCCGGTATTGAATGGCCTGGACGCCCATGCTGACATAATGCAGGCCATGTTGCCAGGTCAGGTTGTCGATGAAGCTATAGGCGTTTTCGATGTGGATTGAAGGTCCGCCCGCGGTGCCGATGCCGTTCAATCCGAAGTTTTGCCGCGTAAAGCCGGCGACCCTTTGGTTGGGGTAAGAAATTCCGAGCAATGAGTCGCCTTTGTCACCGAAGGCGCCAGTCTGATCGATGGGCGAGCCAAACTCCTGATTGGACCGGGTAAAGCCGATGCGCGCCATATTGACCAGCGAAGACGAGAAAGTATGCATCCAATCGAGACCGCCCAGCGTGGTCGGATAAATGTTCTCGCCGGGGAAGTCCGTGATCAACACGCTCTTGCTACCGTTTCTCACCGTACCCGTGGAGGTGAAACCCGAGATCTTGTCCGCGGGACGCAGCGCGTAATCAATTCGGATATCGCCCTGATTATTGTTCGTGTAGGAGCGATGATTTGCCTGGTAGTTGTCGGCAGCCACATTATCCGTCGGTGTGGCGTTAGGCAGTGGATAATACTCCGGATGCGCAATGAAATACTTGGCGACCGGATTGTTGACCGGCACCCCCTGGTTGCCATCGAACTGCTTAAAGCCGTTTTGGGAGTCGTAAATATTGCGTCCCACACCCGAAAAATTGCCGTTGCGCATGTCCTGCGTCATCACGCTAGCGGTCCCAATGCCGCCGCTGTGATTGCGTGTGCCAAGGTAATCGCCAAAGAAGAAGAGCTTGTTGTGCAGAATCGGACCGCCGATGGCACCGCCAAACTGCGACTGGGAGTAAGGCTGAATCTTGACAATCGGATTTTGGTGGTTGTTCCACCACGAGTTGGCGTTGAAGCGCCAGTCCTGCACATAGCCATAAGCGGAACCGTGGAACTGGTTGGTGCCGCTTTTGAGCATCAGCGCCACGCCAGCGCCGTTGACATTGCCATAGTCGGCCGGAGAATTGGCGGTAATCACCTGGACCTGCTCCAGCGCCTCGGGTGCGGGGGTGTAGGCCTGCCAGTTGTCCTGGCTTTCGTTCATGTCGATGCCGTTCAGCGTGAAGTTGTTCGCCTGGGCACGATTGCCATTGATGTTGGGTGTGTCGTAGGTGCTTGAGCCGCTGTTCGAGTTGTTGCGGCCAATTTGGCTCGTGCCCGAGGGGCCACCCGTATCAACGGAGCCGGGAATATACAAGGTGACGGTCGCAAAATCCAGGCCGTTCATCGGCAGGTTGCCAATGGCGTTGGCGGTGAAGGTGCTGTCCAGAGTGGCGTCGTTGGTATTCAGAATGGGCGCTGCGGCATCGACGCTGACCGTGGTGGAAGAGCTGCCCACCGTCAGGGTGACGTTGAAGTTGGCCGTCTGCAAAACTTCCAGGGTGAAAGAGGGCAGGGTCGCGGTAGTGAAGCCGCTGGCTCCGACCTTGACCTGATAATGACCGATGGGGAGGAACTCAATGCGATAGAAACCCACCGCATTGGTGATCGTAGTTGTATCGACGCTGGTGTCGAGATTGTGGGCCACCACTTGAGCGCCGGAAACAACTGCGCCGGTGGGGTCCTTCACTTCACCGGTAATTGCGCCGGTGACGGTCTGGCCAAAGGTTATGGAGACGCACACCAAAAGCGCGAGCGTACACCCGAACACAAGGCGCATCCACTTCGTTCTCATCAGATTCTTCATCAAGGGCCTCACTTTGCTCAATACTGCTGATCCGTCTGTTATTTTCGATCGACGGTACATAGGGGGAACAGCATAGGAACAGGCTCCTCCCCTTGGATTTACGGCGAAACTGATTGAGTCGCCAAGCGAACCCCATTTGTGCGCATCGGAGGACAGCAGGGGGCGGCGCAAGCGGAAATCAGTATGAGCTGAACATTAGCCGGAAATTGTTCATACAGTCAAGAAAAATCGCCAAACAACGATAAAATATGTTCACATTGAGCGGTTTTGGAATAAATGATCAGTTTAAGGAGATTTTTGGGGCATTCTCCACAGGCGCATTTTGGTTTGCAACTAGCATTTAGTTGCGGTGCAAGCTGGATGAATCCGCACGTGACGCCGCTTGCGCTACAATCGCGTCTATAGAGTGAGCGGTCGATTTACCCATAAAGACCGCCCCGGTGGTGTGTGTGTCTCGATTCTTTCAGCGTTTTGTCTTTGTAGTTTCCGTTGCCATTTTCGCTGCCTTGGGACTGGGTTTTGTTCTGGGCGAGGGCGGTTGGCTGGGCGTTTATGCCGGCAGCCAGCAGGATGGCGCTTACCGCCAGATGGGCGTCTTTGGCGATGTGCTGAAGAAGATTCAGACCGACTACGTGACCGAGCCGAACATGAACGACGTGACGGCAGGCGCGATGCACGGGCTGCTGGAGTCGCTGGACGCGGACTCAAGCTATCTGACAGCGGCTGAATACAAGCTTTACAAGGCTCGACCGACGACGGGCGTGGCGCAAATCGGCGTCACGGTGAGCAAGCGCTTTGGCTATGCCATCGTGGTGAGTGTGGTGCCAGGTTCGCCTGCCGACAAGGAACACCTGACGACGGGCAACGTGATTGAGTCAATTGGCGACCAATCGACGAGAGAGATGGCGCCAGCGGTGATCCAGATGCTGCTGAATGGCAAGCCAGGCTCGACGTTGGCGCTTTCGGTGGTACGGCCGCCGAAGTCCGATCCCGACAAGATAACGCTGACGCGTGCGTTGGTGCCTGTGCCTGCGCTGAGCGAACAGCAATATGAGAGCGCCAGCATTGTTTATTTGAAGGCGGGAGCGCTGAGCGCAGCGCGGGTGGATGAGATTGCCGCCAAGATCAAGGCTGCCGGCAAGAATCGCAAAGTGCTGCTGGACCTGCGCGACTCGACTGGCGGCGACGCCCAGCAGGGACTACGACTGGCTAATTTCTTTATCAAGCAGGGAGTGCTGGGCGCACTGGAGGGGCAGAAGTTTCCGCGCCAGAGCTTTGCTGCCGATCCGGCCAAGTGGCTGACCGACGCGCCGCTGGCAGTGCTGATCAACCGCAGCACCAGCGGCCCAGCCGAACTGACGGCGGCGGCAATCATCGACGCCAAGCGCGGCGATGTAGTGGGCGAACGCAGCTTTGGCGACGGCTCGGTGCAGAAGACCTTTGAACTGCCAGGCGGCTCGGCGCTGCTGCTGACCGTGGCCAAGTACCAGAGCCCCGCAGGCAAGAAGATTCAGGACGAAGCGGTGACACCGACGGTGGTGGTGGGCCAGACGGTGGATGAAGACACCGAAGAGGAAGCAGCTCCGACCAAAGTGGACGAGCCGTTGAACAAGGCGATTGAACTGCTGAAGGCCAAGAACGGCTGAACGGACCAACGATGACGGAATGCAAAAAGGGGTACGAGCTAAGGCTCGTACCCTTTTTTGCATTCCGTCGATTTTGTTGAGCGAAATTTGGGGCTTTACTGCGCCGGGGAGGTGGGATCGACCAGGACTAACTGGGGGGCATCTACCTGAGCGGCGAAGCCCTTGAACTTGAATTTGAGGCCAGCGAAAGCAGGCTTGCCGTTGATGGGAGATGAGAAGCCCAACAGATACTGGTTGTCGAGGCAGCGGGCCAGATCATCAAAATAGGATTGGAAGGAAACCGGGTTGCTCATGCCCAATCCGTAGCTACTGCCGCCAGTTGCCGAGGTTAGCGTAACCAGATAGTTCTGGCCGCTATCTTCAATGGGAGAGTTGGTGCGCATGTCATTGCTGAGGCCGCCACGGTGGTTCCAATAGATGGAGTAGACCACCAAGCCGGCGCGCACAGCGTCGTGGATGGCGGCCTGGACATAGTTGTTTTCCGGGTCGTATCGGGGGCTGTAAGGCTCGATGCCATCGGAGATCAAGAGCACTTCGCGGCGTGTGCGGCGCTGATGAGAAGGCCAATTTTTGGCCAGGTCGGAGAGGCTGAAGTAAGTGCTGGAGCGTGCCCCCGCTACCATGTGCAGCCCCTGCGAAACTTGTGCATGGTCGGTGGTGAGCGGCCCGGAAAACCGGGCGATTCCATCCTGAGAATAGGCAATGGCCACTTTCACGTCGGGCTTCAAACCTAGGATGAAATGGCGGGTTTCCTCAAACTTGCTACCCTCCAGGTTACGCACATCTCCGTCAATCAACAGCACCAGTTCGAGACCACCCTCAGCACCGCGCAAGGGCACCCAACTATCGACATTGGTCGGCTTGCCATCCACCTTGATGCTGACATCCTGCTGCGCCACATTGGGGGGCAACTCGCTGTGTTGCTTGGGGAGAATCGTAACCACGGCTACGCCATGGCCCACGGGCTTCCCCGCTTGCAGAAACGTGGGCGCGGCCAAGAGCAGCGCTGCGGTAATGATTGGAACGGAGATTCCCATCTTTTTCATGCGCATGGCCTCTTCCCTATTATGACCGCCGTGATTATCTCATGCGGCAGGAACTGCTGGTTAGATGCGAGGCAAGGGGTAAAGGCGCGCAAACCACCCGCAGTGGGGCTGGCAAGAGTGCGCCTCTGGCGAATAACGCCTTCGGAGGGCTGTGGTCTGCCCGCCGTAACGTACTGAGCGCGTCAAGATGCTTCTACTGATCATCTGAGCTGAGGATGGAGCCGACGATGCCACCCAACAGGCCGCCACCAACAGCGGGGCCGACCGAGCGGCTCTCGGCGTGGGGCAGGTACTCGCTGATTTGATGGGCAAGGCGGGAGATGGGCAGAGTTTGCAGCCAGACGGTTCCGGGGCCCTGCAACTGGGCGAGGAAGAGGCCGTCTCCGCCAAAAATCATGTTTTTAATGCCGGGGACGGTGATGATTTGGAAGCTGACTGAGCTTTGGAAAACGCCAACATGGCCGGGATGGACGCGCAGGATTTCGCCGGGAGCGAGTTGCTTCAGAATCAGTTCGCCGGAGAGTTCGAGCCACGCCGTGCCTTGTCCGGCAACGCGCTGGAGCATAAAGCCGTTGCCGCCAAAGATGCCGGCGCCGAGCGATTGCTGAAAGCCGATGCCGATGGAGACCTGGGGGGTGGCGCAGAGAAAGCCGTGGCGATGAACCATGTATTCGGTTCCGGGGGCGAGTTCGACGGGGACGATGTGGCCGGGAACCTTGGTAGCGAAGGCGACTTGGCCGGGATATTGCTGGGCGCGATACTCGGTCATGAAGAGGCTGCCGCCGCCGGCGACCCGCTTGAGCGCGCCGAAGATGCCGCCACCACCGCCCATTTGGGTGTGGGTGGTCATCTGGATGGAGCCGGTCATCCAGGAGAGTTCACCGCTCTCGGAAAAGATGCTCTCGTTGGGTTGGAGTTCGACTTCGAGGACGGGCATGGTGGTGCCCTGAATACTGGTCTGCATGGGGTGACGCCTCCTGCCAAAGACAGTGTAACCGCTTGGAAGCGGGATTTTTATTTTGGATCGGTAAAGCTTTGCACGAGTTCCGCCAAACGCCGCTGGGCCATTTGTCCGACGGCCGAGAAGGAGTATTTGAGCCGCAGATGGTTGGCTCCAGCGCGGGCCTTTTCGGTGGACTCGGCTTTGTGTTCGTAAACCGAGCGCATCAGCGATGCGGCATGAATTAGGTCGGGCGAGGCCCACTGCATCTCTTCGGTAAAAGGAATCCAGTCGACTTCTTGCTTGAGGTCGGGCGGGATGAGTTGGTAATCGACGAGGTGGTGGTAGCGGGCGTCGAGGTAGTCCATGGGGCCAGAGTAGGCGGTGGCGATCACGGGAGTCCCGTTGCAGGCAGCGTCGAAGAGCGGATAGCACCAGCCTTCGCCATGATGCAGCGAAACATAGCAATCGGCCCGCTCCATAAGCGCCGTCACCATTTCTTCTGGCCAGAATTTGTCGCAAAGCCGAATGCGCGAAGCAACCTCGCAGTTATGATCGGAATCGGCCCTGCGGATAGCCTCGTAGATTTGCTGGGTTGCGACGCTTTTGTCAACAAAGGAATAGGCGGTTTTGAGCACCAACAGGACGTTGGGCTGATTGGGAAAGGCGCGCAGAAAAGCTTCAATGACGCCGGTAAGATTTTTTCGCTCCTGCCAAGTGCCGACGCTCAGGAAGACATAATCAGTGTCTTTCAGGTTGAGGCCGGCATTGAGGTCGTCGCGACTGATGTGAAGGGGATAGGGCGCGTGGACGGCGTGAGGAAGCTGGAAAACAGGCGTCTTGAGCTGTTTGCTGAACGTTTCGGCGTTGTAGCGGCTGGGCACCCAAACTTCCAGCACCCGATTCAAGGCATCAACGAAGCGGGGCGGCAGGGTGTCGGACTCCCAGGTTGTGAGCACGACGAGCCGGGAATAGATGGCACTCATGGAGAAGACGTCGGGGGGCTCGGTATTGCACAAATAAAGCTGGGGCACGATCTCGCGGTCGAGCAAGGAAGTGACCAGAGGGTCGGGAACCAGGTGCTCCCGGTGGGTGCTGCGATTGACGACGCACAAATCCATCGACGTGGAGTGCAGGGCGTGGACATAAGAGCGCGCGGCGGCTCCGTAGCCGGTGGGGGCAAAAACATAGCCTGCAAATGCGATGCGCAGCGGCTCATCGTCCATTCTGTTCTCCGTTCGGGGAAGATTTCACCATTTTGGCTCAGTACGGAGCAGTAAAAAAGCCGCGCTATCGGAGGAACTGAGCTAGAGGACTTCCGATAGCCAACATCCCGGCAGGGGCTAAAGCCCATCCTTTATTATCAGCGATTTGTGGCCCGACTAAAGTCGGGTCCTGACACTTCTTGCTTCCCTCTTTGAATTTTGCAAGAGGCTCTGACGAATAATTGCTAACAACTTGCCCCTACTCAACGACTTTGAGGGCGGTTTCGGCGGTGGCGAGGGAACTGCCGCCGAGCCAGATCTTGTAGGTGGTGGGCTCGACGGTGCGGTGGATGTCGGCGTTGTAGAAGTTGAGTTGGTCGAAGCCCAGGGGGAATTCGACGTGCCGGGTTTCGCCGGGGGCGAGGGTGACGCGGGCAAAGCCCTTGAGTTCGCGGACCGGCTGCTCGACCGAGGCGGCCGTATTGCGCAGGTAGAGCTGGACAACTTCGGTTCCGGCGACGCTACCGGAGTTTTTGACGTCCACGCCGACGGTGGCGACTGACTTGTGGGCGGGGTCCAGCACTTCGCCAACGGGAACCTGGGCGCGGCTGACGGTGGGCTGTGTGTAGGTGAAGCGGGTATAGCTCAAGCCCCATCCGAAGGGATAGAGGGCGGAGTTGTCCACGTCCATATAGCGCGACATGAACTTTTCGCCGGCATCGCGCGGCATGTGGCTGAGGTCGCCGTGGGCGGGGCGTCCGGTGGGCAGTTGCGCGTAATAGAGCGGCTCCTGGCCAACGGCGCGGGGCAAGCTGGCGGGGAGTTTGGCGGAGGGGTTGACGTCGCCAAAGAGGATGTCAGCCACGGCGTGACCGGCCTCGACACCGGGGCTCCAGGCTTCAAGAATGGCGGGGATATGCTGTGCGGCCCAAGAGATCTCCAACGGGCGGCCAGCGAGGACCACGAGAACAATGGGCTTGCCCGTGGCGGAGACGGCCTGGAGCAACTGCTGCTGGGCGCCGGTAAAGCCCAGAGTGGCGCGGCTGGAGGCTTCGCCCTCCATCCAGGCGCTGCTTTCGCCGAGGGCTAGCACCACCAGATCGGATTTTTTGGCGAGGGCGACGGCTTCGGCAATGGCTTGGGAGTCGTCGAGCAAGGGCGCGTGGTGGCCGACGGCAGCCGCGCCGTTGAAGCTGGCCTCTTGGAGCACCTGATTGTCTTCGCCGGGGAGCAACCCGCAGCCGGGGGCATAGAGCAGTTTGTCGCCGAGCCGCTCGGTGAGGGCCTGGCGCAAGGTGACGACGTATTTGGCCTCGCCCTGTCCAGACCAAGCGCCAAGCAACTCGCGTTGATTGTCGGCCAGGGGGCCGATGAGGGCGACTTTACCAGCCTTGGCGGTGAGAGGCAACAACGCGCCTACGCCCGCGACCGGATCGTTTTTGAGCAGGACCAGAGTTTCGTCGGCGACCTTGCGAGCCAGGACACGGCGCTCGGGGGTGGCGTCGTAGGCCGGAGTGGGCGTGGTGTAGGGGTGGTCGAAGAGGCCGAGAGCAAATTTGACTCTCAAGACGCGTCGGGCGGCTTCGTCCACCACGCTGGCTGGAATCTTGCTGGAGCGCACCTGGGCGGCGATGACGGTGCCGTAGAGATTGCCCTCCATATCCATATCCACGCCGGCTTCGATGGCCTTGCGGGCGACGGTGGGGCCATCGCCGATGGAGTGATTGATGAGTTCAGCAACCGCGCCCCAGTCGGAGACCACAAAACCGTCAAAGCCCCACTCGTCGCGCAGAATCTTGGTCAGGATGAAGGGATTGGCGCTGACAGGTATGCCGTTGAGCGAGTTGAAGGAGCTCATCATGGTGGCGGCACCGGCACCGACGGCGGCGCGATAAGGCTCGAGGTAAACCTGGCGGAGGGTGATCTCGCTCATGTCGGTGGCGTTGTAGTCACGACCGGCGATGGCGGCTCCGTAAGCGGCAAAATGTTTGACGCTGACGGCGACCGAGTCGGGCTTGGAGAGATCGTCCTGCTGATAGCCGGTGACCCAGGCGCGGGCCAGGGCCGAACCGAGGTAGGGGTCTTCGCCGCTGGACTCGATGATGCGCCCCCAACGGGGATCGCGGGCGATGTCCACCATGGGCGAAAAGACCCAGCGGACTCCGTCGGCGCGGGCTTCGAGGGCGCTTTGGCGGGTGACGGTCTCAACCGCAGCAGGATCCCAACTGGCGGCCAGGGCCAACGGCACGGGAAAGGTAGTGCGGTGACCGTGAATCACGTCGAGACCGAAGAGGATAGGGATGTGGAGACGGGATTTTTCGACGGCCAGATGCTGATAGTGATTGGTGGCCTCGGCTCCGACCACGTTGATCATGGAACCGACCTGACCGCGCTCGGCAAGCTCGTCGTATTTCAGATTGGAAGCGCCGGGGCCGGTGGCGTATCCGGCAGAAAACTGCACTAGTTGCCCGATTTTTTCGTCGAGCGTCATCTGCTGAAGCAGGGCTTCGACGCGGTCGTTGACCTGCTTGGACGCCAACTGAGGGTTGGAGGCTGGTTGAATCTGAGAGATGGCAACGAGAGGACCGAGGAAAGAAAGGGCAACAAAAAGAACCAGTCTGGGCGCAAAACGGAGCAAGGAGCGAGTCATGACTTTTGATGATAAACCGGTCGAGATACAAGTGTCTGCGATTATTGGAGAGGGACCGGCAGAAGGGCGGGCGATGCCCTGAGCGAGGCTTGCGGCAAACACTATCGCCGAAAAGCGGGGTCATGCTCTACTCTTGCCAAGGATGGATATGGTTTATTTAGTCCGGCGCTTCAGGGATGCTCTTTGGCAGAGCCTGGAGCACGACGTGTTGAACACGGCCAAGGCCGCGGCGTACTCGGGAATGCTGATGCTCTTCCCTGCCCTGATGGTGCTGACGACGCTGCTGGCTCAAGTGCCGGAGGGAACCACGCTGGTGGGCGAGATACGCGCCTCGTTTGAGCAGTTTCTGCCGGCCGACTCGATGTCGTTGTTGCAATCGTCGATGGAAACCCGAAGCATCCACTCGGCGCAGTTGATTGTTTCGGCGGTGAGCTTTTCGGTTTTTGCGGGACTGGGGATGACACTGTCGCTGATGGAGGGTTTTCGCCGCGCCTATCATCTGCCGCAGCAGGAATGGGGCTTTTGGCAGCGGCGCATCCGGGCGTTGCTGCTGGTGCCGATTGTGCTGGTGCCTTTAGCTTTGGCGACGCTGGTGCTGGTTTTTGGACGTCAGATCGAGGCCTGGATGATCGACAACGCCGACCACGAGATGCAAGGGGTGGTGCTGATTTTTTGGCGATTGGTGCGCTGGGCGATTTCGACGGCGGCCAGCGTGGCGGTTCTGGGGGCGCTCTATCACTTTGGGACCAAACGCAAGGAACACTGGGCGTGGGTGGGTCCGGGAGCACTGGCGGCGACGCTGCTGTGGTTTCCGGCAACGCTTGCCTTTGGCTGGTATGTGACGCGAATTGCTGATTACTCAATGTTTTACGGATCATTTGGGGCCGGAATCGCGACTCTGGTGTGGCTTTATATCAGCGCTTTCAGCGCGCTGTTGGGGGCTGAACTGAATGGGGTTCTGTTTCGGGAGCGTCAGGCGCGGGCCGCCGGAAATGAAAAAGTCGATTAAAATCATAAGCACAGTGATGGCTCTCACCGACCATTGCGCAATATTTACCGCATGATGGATAAAGGGCGGTTGTGGCCCTTTGCCCGTGTACACTGAAGCGGGCCGCACAGAATTTTCAATTTTCAGCGGTTCAGGGTACTACACAGCGAAGCCGATGATTGAAGTGGTAATTGTGACCACCCTGCTGGACCTTCGCAACGTCATGTTTCCCGGGAATCGCCCCAGCTAATTGAACTAACTTTGGAGTAAATTCATGCCGTTTGCAGAACTGAGCCTTTCTGATTCCGCCGTTCAACGCCGCGCAAAAATCGTCTGTACCCTTGGACCCGCCTCCAAATCAGAGCACGTTTTTCGGGATCTGGTTCGTGCCGGGCTCGATGTGGCCCGCCTCAACTTTTCCCACGGTACCCACGCGGAAAAGCTGGAGCTGATCAAGATGATCCGCAAGGTCAGCCGCGAAGAGCACAAGCCGCTCTGCATCTTGGCCGACCTGCAAGGCCCCAAGATCCGCACCGGACTTTTGAAAGATGGTGAACCGGTTCTCCTGAAGGCCGGTGACCGGCTCACCATTACGGCGCGGGAAGTTCCGGGCACAGCCTCTTTGGTGGGAACAACCTTCAAGACTTTGGCGGAGAACGTGGAGCAGGGTTCGCGGATTCTGCTCTCGGACGGTCTGATCGAGTTGCGGGTACACGAAGTTGAAGGCGTGGACGTAATCTGCGACATCATCAATGGCGGCATGTTGGGCGAACACAAGGGCATCAACTTGCCGGGCATTCCGGTTCGGGTTCCCTCGCTCACCGAAAAAGACACCGGGGATTTGGAGTTTGCGCTGAAGGCTGGCGTGGACGCCGTGGCTGTTTCGTTTGTGCGTACCGCGGAAGATGTTCAGTTGGTCCGCAACCGGGTTACGGCACTGGGCAGCGAAACCTGGATCATCGCCAAGCTGGAAAAGCCCCAGGCGATTGAGCATTTGGACGCCATTCTGGCGGCTGCCGACGGTATCATGGTCGCCCGTGGCGACTTGGGTGTCGAGATTCCCCCCGAGCAGGTTCCGGCGGTCCAGAAGCACATCATCCGCCGCGCCGCTGATTTCCGCAAGCCAGTGATCACAGCCACCCAGATGCTCGAGTCAATGATCGAGAACCCGCGGCCCACTCGCGCCGAGGTTTCCGACGTCGCCAATGCGGTTTATGACGGCACCGATGCGGTCATGCTCTCTGCTGAATCCGCGATGGGCAAGTATCCGGTCGAAGCGGTGAACATGATGGCTCGTATCGTGATCGACGCCGAGATCCACATCAAGGAACAGAAGGCAGAGCACCTCAAGGAGCGTCGCAGCCACTTGTCGATCGCTGAGACCATCTGCGAAGCCACCGCCCACGCC
>Ga0224529_1001484_pt1 | contig 13914 bp, 6 predicted proteins | sample CBST50metaG_FD_179893 | JGI IMG/M metagenome (GOLD analysis project Ga0224529, IMG submission 179893) | Peat soil microbial communities from Stordalen Mire, Sweden - C.B.S.T50 | ecosystem: Environmental > Terrestrial > Soil > Wetlands > Peat | place: Sweden: Norrbotten County, Stordalen Mire... | reverse complement strand
CTGTTCGACATCCGCAACGATGCTCCACTCCTTGCTCTCACCCGCTGGAAGCGTCAGGTGGGTGTTGACAAAATATGCGCCACGGCGGCCGCGGATCAGTTTTTCTTCGTTGACCGTACCGCTCCAACGGAAGCGGCCAAGTTGGGCCGAGCACAGGAGATGATGAACGGACTCCAGTCCCTCTGACCAAACCGTGGTTACACGCAGCGCCTCGCTTGGCTCTGGCCGGTCAACCGGAACAGCGCTCAGTTTGAAAAGGCCAAGACCGGTTTTCGAATCGAGTTCGTTCTCTTTGTAGCCGTCTGCCAGGGTGCTGTATTCGAGTTGGAAGCGGCGGGTGAGCCCGTGCGGCAGAAGATTCTGGATTCCATCGAGTACATTGATCCCCACGGGTTCCGCGCTCTGGTTAACCAAAGCCGCACGGCGCACAAAGCCGAAGCGATTGCTCAACATCCAACTGCAGGAAAAGGACAGGCCGAGGTCCTGGTTCACTTCTTCAAAGATGATTTTGTTGCTGTAAACGCTTTTCGACAGGCTGCGAGTGACGCGATAGTAGCCTTCATAACGCTGCGAAAAAGGTTCCCACAGCGCGGTGCTCCCGCCGTGGGATACGAGAAGGATCGTCTTGCCGCCAGTCAAATCCTGGTTGTCATGTATGCGGTCGTCCGTGGTGTAGGGAAAGAGAGCGCGGTCAGGGCTTTTGCGGCCGGCAGTCAAAGCGCCGGTTGAGGAGACAAACATCCAATGATCCGAGTCGCTGACCAAGCTCATCAGAAACGGCGGCATGGCGTCGTAGTTGACGATGCGGTAGAAACGCTCGCCATCGATCTCGATTTGCCCCCCTTCCACCTTCTTCGTGTCCTGATGGAGGGGCGTTCCTACCTCAAAAACCGTACTCATTGGATAGCCTCAATTTGGGACCCTTTTCCCTCCGAAAATCTGTCAGGACTGGACCTCGTTGTATTGAATCGGCAACTTACTCACTTCTAAATCCAGGTAAGTTGCCGATACTACGTGAAAATAGCGGCCCAGTTACTTGCAGCGAATAACTGCTCTACTTTGCAGATGGCTGTGAATCGTAACTCGGCGATGTTGGCCCGGCCGGCATCAACTCCGGATACAGTCCCTGCATCGCCAGCTTGGCCTTGCGGTCCTCTGAAAACAAACCCCAGTGGCCTTCTGTCCCAGTGCCCTTCCAAGACTCGTCAAACGCCTCGAAGTAGAAGACCGTTACGTTGTTTGCCTTTGCCCATGCGTTAAGCTCCTCGAAATAGAGCTTCTGCTTCTTTTCGTCACCGGCCCGCGAAACGTGCTGGGGGCCAACTGTGTAACTGGCCCAGCCGGCCTCGCCGATCACAACCGTCTGTCCCGGATGGGCCTTGCGGACACTTTCATAGTCTTTGATCGTCGAAGCCATGGCTGTGCCGATGTCTTCACGACCCCACATGGGGTACGCGTGCATGGTGATGAAATCCACGTGATCCGCGAGTTGGGCTTGCGGCTGCTGCCAATAGAGAAAATCGTCGGCGATGGTGACCGGGCATCGCACCGCCTTCCTTACCTGTTCGACGTACCCGATTGCTTGTGTCTCGGTCAACTTGTGATCGGACCAGGAAACCAGAATCTCGTTGCCGACGCTCACCGCCAGAACGATCTTGTTGAATTTGTTTGCCAGGCGAACTCCAGTGGCAAGCTGTTCTGCGTTCTCGCTTTCGTGGCCCGCTTTGCCGTCAAGCCAGATGCCGAGCAGCACCTTGATTCCCAACTTCTTATGCTGGATAACTTCCAGCACGTCCTGGGAGTGCTGATCCCCGCCATAAAGGCGGATCAATTTCCAGTTCTTTTTTAGGATCGTCAGGTCCTGGAGAATCTGCTCCTGGGTTGGATAGCGATTCAGTTGCGGACTCTGTCCCGCGCGGTAGCCGGAGTAGTCGATGGCGTTGCCGTACCATTTCTGTACCCTCAGATCGGGCTTCGACGCAAACGGAGAGGCAGCAAGCGGCAAACCCCAGAAGCAGAGCACGGAGACGCATAACAAGGCTATTTTCTTATAAGCATTTTTCATGGCTCGATTTCACCCCTCCGTTCCTTCAGGTCCGCCTCGATCTTCACCATCAGGGCGTCGTTCAGCGGATAAGCCGCCATTGCGGCGGCGGCCAACACCAGCAGCACGCTAGGAATCCAGCTCATGGAAAGGACGATGCCGTGAAGCGAGCGGCCAGTTTGTTCCACGTTCGCCACATACCCGAAATACGTGAGTATCAGGCCAAGCATCCATGCGCCGACAGCAAATCCGATCTTGGTTGCAAATATTGCCGAGGCAAATATCAGCCCCGTATTTCGCCTGCCAGTGCGCCATTCGGCATGGTCGGCCGTATCCGCGAACATGGCCCAAACCAGCGGCGAGTTGAATCCGATAATGAAACTGGAAACGATCTGCAGCGCAAACATGAACCAAATGTCCGCAGGCTTCGCAAACGCGAAGAGACCGATCACCAGACCGCCTGTACCGAGCGCCAGCATGAAGAGCGGCTTTTTGCCAATCCGCTTAGCCAACCGCGAGGTAATCGAGACGGCCGCGACAAACGCTAATCCGTTCGATAGCAGGAACAGACCCAATAGATCCTGCCGCTTCACAAAGTACTTGAAGTAGTAAGTGCTTACCGACCCTTTCACGGCGAAGGCCGCCAGCGTCAGCAGCAACACACCAACCAAAACGATCCATGGCTTGCTGCCGAAGAGTTCGCTTATATCGTTCTTGAGGTTCGCATTCTGCTGCGCGGGTGGCGTGACGCGCTCGCGGGTGCTGACGAAACAGAGCATCAGCAGGAGAATGGCAAGAGCGCCGTACAGAACCATGGTCAACTGCCAACCGCGAGTATCGCTGCCTCGACCTAGGAACTTGACCAGCGGGAGGGTGAAGAATTGAACGAACATTCCAGCGGTAAAGGCGCCGATAAAGCGAATCGACGAAATCGAGGTGCGCTCCTGGGAGTTCGGCGTGAGCACACCCATCAACGCGGAATAAGGAATGTTCACCGCCGTGTAGATGAACATCAAGGAAGTGTATGTGATGTAGGCATACGCCAGTTTGGCTCCACCGCCAAGGTTTGGCGTAGTGAAGGTCAACACACCGGCTGCGGCGAACGGCACGGCGCCCCACAGGAGATAAGGGCGAAAATGTCCCCAGCGAGTTCTGGTGCGGTCGGCAATCGAACCCATCACCGGATCGGCCACCGCGTCGGCGACGCGCGTAACCAGCAGCATGGTTCCTACAGCAGCCGCCGAAATACCGAAGACGTCTGTATAGAAAATGACCAGGAAGAACTCGAAGGTCTTCCAATAGAGATTCGAAGCAGAATCTCCCAGGGAGTATGCGACCTTCTCCTTGAAGGAGATACGGTCTGCGAACGGAACCACGATTTTCGTTTCTTTCACGAGTGCCTCACCATCCGGTACGCCCGGCGCAATCGATTGAACCTCTTAATTGGTGTACACCCGCACGTAGTTCACCAGCATCGTCGACGGAAACGGAGTGGTGGTATTGGGACTTCCCGGCCAACTTCCGCCCACGGCCAGGTTGAGGAGGATGAAACTCGGCCCATTATCGAAGGGCCAGACCGCGCCGCTGAAACCGCTGATGCTTGACGGCGTATAGGTGACGTAGGGGCTGGCGGGGTCATCCACATAATAGGCCACGCTTCCCTTGCTCCAAATCATGCCGTATTTGTGTGGCGTGGCTGCGGTTTCCCCCGCGGGGAAGTAGAAATCAGTACCTAGATTGCTTCCGGTAAAACCGGTTCCATGGATCGATCCGGCGTTCCAGTCCGGCGTGCCCGCAGCGTTAATCCGCTCCATTACATCCATCTCGCCGCTAGCCGGCCAGTTGACCGTGGCAATACTGTTGCCCATCAGCCAGAACGCCGGCCAGAATCCCTGCGCCTCCGGCACTTCGGCTTGGACTTCAATCCGGCCGTATTGAAAGCTGAACAGCCCTTCGGTCTTCATCCGCGCCGAGGTGTACACTCCGCTCGATGGCTGTTCGGCCACGATGTTGAGGCCGCCGCCTGGCGCAACAAAAGCATTCGGTGTTGTGGTGCTGCACGGAGTAGCCGTTGAACCCCAGGCGCAGTAATCCTCCAGCTCGCCGTTGCCCCATCCGCTGTTGTTGCCTGTGTCGTAAGTCCACACCAGCTTATTGGGCTGGACGTTGGCACTCGTTGAGTTAGCAAACTCGTCGGACCACACCAGTGTCCCCGAAGGAATGTTGAGAGTGAAGGCCTGCGTGGCCATGCTACTGTTGGTGTCTCCCGCGGCCACGGCGATCGCGTTAACGGTCAGATTCGATGCCACCAGAAAGGGCGCCTCATAGACCATCGAAGAGGTGGTCGGGGTGGTACCGTCCATGGTGTAGTAGATGGTTGCCCCGGAGGTGGTTGTCGCCAGAGTGACCACCACAGCGCTGTTTTGCGCGGCCGTTGTGGAGATCGTAGGCACTGCCGCCTGCGTTGTTCCACTTCCAGTACCGGTGTTTGTTGTGCCGCCTCCGCCACAGCCGGTGAGGAAGACCATGCTTGCACACAGCACGAACCGAAAGCCTGACTTCATCAAATCTGCCATACGATCACTCCTACTGCTTGATACATCCCGCTCTGTCCCCGCATGGATGTGCGGGGACAGAACCGGAGACAGGAATATTCATTAAGACTCCAGTCAGCCGGTGTGCGAATGACTGGAGATGTTGTTGGATTGGGTTAGAAGGTGAAGCGAGCGCCAAACTGGCCAACACGCCCGCCTACGCCACCGTAATTGAGAATCTTGCCGAAGGTTGCGTCAGCCTTGTTTGTGTCGGGACCGGCCAGCGCGTCACGGTTGAAGACGTTGAAGAATTCAATGCGCAGGGTCAGGTTGTAACGCTTGTCTGCTCCCACGGAAAGAATTTTGTGTAAAGCGAGATCCTCAGTGGCGGTGCCAGGATTGCGCACTTGCTCTTGGTAGTTCCCCGCCGTGCCCAGTTGACCTGCGGCAGGATCCGCAAAGCAGCTACTGTTCAGCCAGACCTGGCCGAGTTTCGGGCTGCCATTGGTCAGCTTGCAGCCGGAAACCAGATTGACGTAGATAGAGTTGAATCCCGGATAGCTGTTGGTTGAATGTACCGAGATCGGCGTTCCCGTGTTGTAATGGAAATCGCCGTCAATCGTCCATCCGCCGACCAGCTCATCCATGAGCGTGCTGACGTCGGACATCAACATCTTGCCCCTGCCAAAGGGAAGGTCATAGATCACATATCCCTTGACGATATGCGTGGTGTCGAAGCTGGCAATATCTTTGGCTTCGGTCTTCAGGTCGTAAGTGTTTTGCAGCGGACCGGTCCACCACGGCTCCTGGAAGTCAGAGGCAATGTCGCCATGGGCGCGCGACCAGTTATAGCTGGCTTGCAGGGAGAGTCCCTTTGCCGCACGGCGCGTTACGCTGAATTGCACGCTCTTGTAGTCGGCGTTGCCCAGCGGTGTTCCCACCGAAAGCAGCGGCCCGGTATAGCCTGCATAGACCTGCGGATAGGGAACAATCTCGACCAAGGTCTTCTGATCGTTACAAGAACCCCATGCCGCGCAGACCTTGCCGAAGTCATTCACCACGGTTCCCGAAGCAACAAAATTCTGGTAGTCGGAGATCTTCGGCTGATCGTGCTGGAAGAAACCGCTGTGCAGGTGCGTGCTCCAGCTCTGAATCCAGTTCACGTCTACCTTGGTTACCTTGTCCAGCTCACGCTGCACTCCAATGTTGTACTGCCAAGTGTTGCCCGGTGTGAGCGAACGAGGATCGATGCTGATCACGTCTGAGGTGATGTAATTCGGACTTTGCGCTCCAGGCGTGGTTGGAGTTACCAGCGTCGGGTTGTAGCCGCCATCCCAATTGAAGTTGCCTTCCTGGGTGATGTCGTGGAAGCCCACGTCGCCGGCCTGCTGGTAGGGAACGCCGCCCCAGGTGTTCATGTTCAGCGGCGTAAAGAACACTCCGCCGTTGCCGCGCGCCACTGTTTTGCTGTCCAGTTTGTAGGCCGCCCCGATATGCGGAGCGTAATTGTAGTAGTCCTGACGGCGCTCAAAAGACTGGCTGCCGTTCTTCAGGTACTCATACGTTCCCATAAAGCCGGAGGCCGGGTTCAAATCGTCCAGTTCGAAGCTGGACCAGTGACCGAACTTCTCTTTGTAGGGATTATTGAAGTCCCAGCGCAGACTCAGATTCACGGTCAGTCGCGGATCCACCTTGATGTCGTCGCTAACATAGGCCGAGAAAGCCTTGCGGCGTCCGTATTCATTGTCGGGGTTGTTGCTCTCCGCGTTGTAGACATCGCCCAGCAGGAAGCTGCCGAATGCGTTACCGGTCGTCTGCCATCCGATGCCTGCCGTCGTGGACGGATCGAAAATGATTGGATAGCCGCCCATGAAGGTGCCGTTATCAGTGTGATAGTTGAACTGCATGGCGCGAAACTCGACGCCCGCCTTCACATTGTGGCGTTTATGGCTCCAGATCAGTTGATCGCTGTAGATGAATGTGTTGCCAGCATAGAAGTCGTTGAACTGGCTGCCCACATTTGAGAAGTTCCAGCCGTTCTGGTAGTTGGCGCCATTCGTGTACTCGCCGGTTTCAAAGTAGATCAGCGGGAAGTTGCCCGCGGCGTCCGTTACACCGCTGGCCAAGCCCAGATCGCTGTCCCATTTGCCTGTCTGGGAGGTCGCGCTGCTGGGGTTGCGGAAGCGGTTAAAGGTGGCATAGACGGTATTCAGCAGGGTCGGCGTGATGGTGATTGCGTCGCTCAGGCGCGCGCCCGGAGCCGTGGTGTTATGCCAGTAGGAGTTGGCCATCGGACCGCCATACTTGGCCGTTGGCGACCACGCCCCGCCCTGATCGGCGTTGATGCGCGGATAGTCATCCCAGTAAAACGACCCGGCGATATGCTGCTTCTGGTTCGGGTTGTAATCGATCTTGATGCTGGTTTGCGTGTTGTGAAACCAGGGATCGGGCTGGAAGGAGGGCCCTGCTTCGTTGAGGGTGTTCGTTGAAGCGGGCGCATAGTACTTGTTGTAAAGCTGGAGAATCTTGGCCGTTGTCTTGCTTATCAGGCCGGTGGGTATCTGGTTGTTGGCAAAGACGCAACCCGTCCCCGGCATATAAATTGAACCCTGATATACATTCACCTTGTCAACGCTCGAGTTGCACACACCGGCGTTACTCACGGGATACGCAGTGCCAACCACATTGCTGGTCGTCAGCATCGGGCTCATATCGGCATACGCCAACACGTTGCCGCTAGAGTCCAGGCCCATCATCGCATTGGTGGGAACGGTGCGCCCAAGCGGCCCCAGATTCCACATCGACTGCATGTAGCGTTCGAAGGATCCAAAATAGAACAACTTATCCTTGATCATCGCGCCGCCAAAGCCGCCGCCCCAGTCGGAAAGTGTTTCGTTCAATTTCAGATAGGCATTCTTGTTGCTTGGATCCTGAATGGCATCGAGTTTGTTCCATGAGCTCACAGCATCCAGGTTTGACGAATGCATAAAGCCAAACAGACTACCGTGATACTTATTGGCGCCGGACTTCAACTCATATTTGAAAACACCGCCGCCCGAGCGGCCCGCGTCGGCGCTGATGCCTGAGGTATCCGCCTCGAACTCCTGCACGGATTCCATCGGGGGCTGCGACTCGCTGATGTAACCGCCCAACTGCGAAACCGCCGAGGTGCCGTCGATCAGCACTTCCTTGGTCATCGCCATGCCGCCGTTAATGTGCGAGCTGTAGTCGTTGCCTTCCACTCCCGGCAAGTACGCAAACATAAAGCCGGAGAGATTGCGGCTGCCCTGCACGTTCAAGGGAAGCTCGCTCACCTCTTCGTTGTTCAGGTTGGAGGAGACTTGGGAATCCTCGGCTTGCAAGATCGGCGCCCCGCCGGTCACGACCACAGTTTCCGTTGCCTCGCCGACTTGCAGCGTGGCGTTGATCTCCGCTATCTGGCTGATCAGCAGCGTAATGCCGGTGCGGTTCAAGGTTTTGAATCCACTACGGGAAAAGCTCACACTGTAGTGGCCGATGGGTAGGTTTTGAACCCGGTAAAAGCCGGTGTTGTCCGTGGTTGCGGCCTGCACCTCGCCGGTGCTCGTGTTGGTCACAGTGACCTGCACGCCAAGTATTACTGCCGACGATGCGTCCTTGACCGTACCCACGATGCTGGCGCGGTCCGATTGCGCGAGGATGGGCACCGCCATGGTCAGCGCAATCAATACGAATAGGGCCAAAATTTTCTTTGGCGTCATGGGAACTCCTCCAAAAAGCCGCACTCAACGTGCTGCTGCTGTGCGCATCTACTTCCACTCGGCCCTCTTGTCGAGTTGATATGCGCGCCCAGTTGAATTTAACCGGTTTATAAACCGGTTTTATAACCGGTTTATAAACCTGGTTTTAATGTCGATGAAACTCTAGCGTTTTGTTTGTGCGAATGTCAAGTGATTTTTGCTACTATCGTTCTGTGCGTACATCCAAGCAGCGAGCCAGTGTTCCGAAACCACCTATCGGAACACCATCTAAGCCTATTAGTTTGCGCGAGTTGGCTGCCTACCTCGGGCTTTCGCGCTCCACCGTCTCCCTGGTGCTCAACAATTCGCCTGTGGCCCAGGGGCTCACGGCGGACACTCGCGCGCGTGTGCTGAAGGCCGCCAAGGAGTTTAATTACAAAGCCAATTATTTTGCGCGCATGCTCAACAACAAGCGGAGCCACATGGTGGGCATCCTCTCGCCCGATCTGGGTGAGGGCTACGACGCGGCGCTTCTTACCGGCATTGAACGCCTGCTGATTGAGCGCGACTACCTCTATTTTGTTTCCAGTCATCATTGGAACCGGGACCTGATCCGGCAGCGGCTGGAAGTCTTTGCCGAGCGCGGGGCGGAGGGCGTGATCATGATCAATACGCCAGCCGTCACTGCACCGAATCTTCCAATGGTTTCCATCGGCAGCCTGGAATACGATTTTCCCCTGACGCAAATTACGTTGGATAATGCCCATGGGATTCGGCTGGCGCTTGAACACCTGTATGCGCTGGGCCATCGGAGAATCGCATTTCTGAAGGGGCACACGCAATCGAGCGATGCCGTATCGCGCTGGGCCGCCTGCGTGGAAGCCGCTCAGGGGCTGCGCTTGGACATCTATAAAGAAAACGTGGTTCAACTGAAGCGCATTGACGATGGGCTGAACCCCATACGCGAGGGATATGCCGCCGGGAAGCAGTTGCTGAAGGCGTCGCAGAGATTCACGGCGCTGCTGGCATTCAACGATATGTCGGCCATCGGCGCCATCCACGCTTTTCGCGATGCAGGGAAACGGGTTCCAGAAGAAATTTCAGTGGTGGGGTTCGACGATGTTCCGGCGGCAACTATCGTGCAGCCGGCTCTGACAACAGTTCGCCAGCCGTTGATCCGGATGGGCATACTGGCCGCCACGAAGCTGTTGGCCAGCATTGAAGATGCCAATTTGCAGCCAAGCCGGATCTCGATTTTGCCGGAACTGGTGATACGGCAGTCGAGCGCGGCTTGTTCGCAAGGCTAAGAACATTTCTTCGCGTGGACTGTCGCCGACTACCCGAAACAGACAGGTGAATTCATGCTCGACGACCGGTAATCCCTGCACCGCAGGCGTGGGCTACAATCCCTTGACTGGCGCGCAACGGAGTGTACGCCCTCTGCATATCGATCTTTTGGCAACAATCAGGTAGGCTCGGTAGAGGGTCCGGACTGTTCAACTTCTCTTCCGGCATGAGCAAAACCTACCCAGCAAAGGAGCGCTTCAAGGTCAAAGCGGGAGCCACTTTTCCCAACGTGCTAAACCACACCAACCCGGGCGATCTCAATCTCGATATAGACCTCAGCAACCCGAGCATCGGCCTTGTCCTGAAATCGCCCGTGACAACATGGGGAACGCGCGAAGCAGCCGGGTCGGCTCGGGTCTCGTGCAGTGTCCATATGTAAGGGCCATCAGGGTTCAGGACCGAAGGGCCACTTGGCTCTTGCTGTCTGTTCGTATGAGAGAAGGTACCGTTTTCTGAGTCAGGGGGAAACAGGGGGATTCCTTCTTTTCCGGCTGTGCCTGTTGTCTTTGGATTACAGGAAGATGACTTCCAGGGGGTCTTCCGTCCTCTTTTGGCGGCCACCGCTTCCAAAATGGAAATCGCCCGTCAAGTGCGGAGTAAATGTATGGTCCGCCGCCATTCCGTATGCAAACAATGCAGGTGGCAGGTTGGTCTGCGCAAATGTATACGGCCTTGGTTGGAGAGTTTTCTTCTGGCCATGGTGGAATACACTGCGCCCTGTCCCTCACTAAGTAGGCGGTCTTGTGAAGACTTTCTACTCCACAGGTTTTAAGAGTGCCGGGTTTGACCGTTGAGCCACCCCATTATTCGCCTAATGAGCGTTTCCGTCCTCAATGCGTTTTTCAGCAAGATCATCAGAAAACCAGCTTCGGCTCAGCATTCTCCAGGCCGTTTGTGACGCAAACGGTTTTCCTGATATCGCTTCAAAAAATAGTCGATGGTCTCGACGCGTAGCCGAATTGAGTGGGCAGGACAATTCTCATCCATGTCTTTGAAGGAAAAGAAGGGCGTCCCGGAACACTCGACAATTTGCTCGATGGCGCTGTAGATGGGAGCGTCATGGCCGCACTTGAAACTGGAAAACTCGACCGCCGCCAGGTTGGGATGGCGGGCCGTGAACTTGGCGGCCCAAAGCTTGTGATTGGAACTGGCCGAAAAAGTAGTCTTCCACACGTCGGAGATATCCAATGCATGAGCGATTACTCCAGCGCGAATCTCCTCGCCGAAGAGTCGTTCCAGCAGGTCATCGTCCATAGGCAAGGTGCTCTGCGAAAAGATGGGGTAGCCCAGCATCTGGAACTGCGCCATGATGCCGTGGTTGATGCCGGGGTCATGATGATAGGGGCGTCCCAGCATCACGATTCCCAAGCGATTTTCGGCCTCCAACTGGTCGAGAACCTTGCGGGCCTCGCGACGGAGGCCGGATTCATAACGCTCCAGTTCGCGAAAACCAATCGCGACAGCACGATCATTTTCTTCTTGACTGAGACCCAGCACCGGCCCCCAGGCCTGACCCATCTGGCGCGCGAAGAGTTTGCGATGCGACAGGTTGACCAACGGATGGACGTACTGAATGCCGCGCCCGGCAATGAGATTGGTCTCTTTGGTGAAGGCCGCCTCAACTGTTTCCGGCGTCACCGAGGCTGTGGGGCAGCCGTTGTTAGCCCTCGTATTGACCAGTGGCGTGGCCAGTACATCAAACATGGGAAAAAAGATCACGTGCAGCGGGTTGCGGCCATGCTGCTTGAAAAGCAGGTTATGAAAGTGGGCGATGGCGATTTTTGAAGGAAAGCAAGGATCGATCGATCCGCGGCTGGAACCGGCACGGTACATCTCGCTGTTCGTGACGTCCGAATAAACAATGTTTTCCGCGCGCACACCGAGGCTTTCCAAATAGGCGCTGAATAGCGGCGCGTAGGCATACATATTCAGAACACGGGGAATGCCGATGCGCATCAGCGAACGGCGGCGCGCGAGCGCAACCCGGCGGCGCTCCGCGGCAGTCCAGGAACGCGCGGGAAGCGGAGCGGCAACGCTCTCCGGATGGCGCGAGAGCCACACTTCACTGGCGGCTCTTTCCACCATGTTCGGATAGGCGGCCCTGGTGGCTTTCTCATGGGCCTGGATGCCGCGCATGGTTTGCGGATCGTCAACCGCGCCCTTTTCGCAGCCGGCAAGAATGATGCGCCGGCTTCCGGCTTTCAGCGCCGTCTTTTCGGAATCGGCTTCGCGGCCTGCGGCGTCAGCGATCTCGACGTCGAGAAAGGTGCGCAGGCAGGCATTCTTGCAAAAGCGGCAGCGGGTTTCTTCATTGCATATGGTGGTGTAGCGAATGCGTCTGACGGCATCCATGCCAATGAAGGTGGTGGCGCGTCCTTTGCGCCACAGGCGCAGGGCTTCGAGACCCACGCCGAGGGCTCCGGCTTCGCCGCAATGCGGGTGAACCACAATCTCCGGCTCGATGCCGGTCGAGCGAAAACCGGCGCGCAGAAAGTCGACTTCCGCCTTGACCGCGGCCAGGTTGTTCTGCGTGCCTCCCTGCAGGACAAAACGCGAGCCCAGCGCGGTGAGGTTAGGAGCCTTGGCCACATACAGAAAAACGTTCCGCGGAAGTACCGTGGCCAACCCGGCCAGGATCTCTCCGGCCCGCCAGCCCTGACGCTGGAAGTTAACGATGTCCGATTGCAGGAAGACCGCGCAGCCATAACCAAACGTCGGCATCGCCTGGGCGGCAAAGGCAGCCTCCGCGTAGCGCTCGACCGGAATGCCGAAGCCCTCCGCGGTGGATTGCAGAAAATAACCATTGCCTGCCGAACATTGCGCATTGAGCCTGAAATCCCGGACGCGACCGTGGCGCAACAGAATAAGTTTAATGTCCTGTCCGCCGACATCGACGACCACATGCGGATCGGCAACATAGCGCAAGGCTGATTCGGTGTGCGCCACGGTTTCGACCAGGGCCACGTCAGCGCTCAGCACCTGTTGCAGAATATCCTTGGCATAACCCGTTGTTCCCACGCCGAGCGTCTTCAGGCTTGCGCCGGAGTCCTCTTCCACCTGGCGACGCAGATCGCCCAGCACCTCGATGGCATCCGTGATCGGGTTGCCCTCGGAAAGCCGATAGGCCTTGGCCAGCACCTCGCCGCTGGGCGACAGGAGCACAGCCTTGGTGGACGTGGAACCGCCGTCGAGGCCAATAATAGCCTCGACCTGTTCCCCACGCTGAAACGTTGCGGGAATGAATCGTGCGGGCTGGTAGCGTGCTTGGAACGCCTGCAACTCCTCGGGTGAAGCGCACAATCCAGGCTTGGAGGCAAACCTCCGCTCCTGATGGCCGGCAACGGAAAAACGCTCCAGCGCCGCGCATCCCAGGTAGCGACCCTTCTCCTCCGTTTCTCCTATTCCGAACTCAACCGCGCCCAGTGCCGCGAAATACAGCGCATCTGGAGGAACCTGAATCAGATCTTCCGCTGCCTGACCGGGGGGCAGCTCGATACCGCGCTCCTTCCAGAGCAGGGGAATGTTGTGTTGCCAAGCCTCACGCATTCCGCGCAGAAAGGCATTGGGCCCGCCCAGCAGCAACACATCCGGCAGAAGCGTAGAACCGCGTGTCAGCACGGTGAGATTCTGTAGCACAATGGCATCAAAGAGCGAGGCCATCAATTCAGCGGGCGGAACTCCCTGCTTCTGCAAGCCATTGATGTCGGTCTCGGCAAAGACACCGCACTTTCCCGCGACGGGATGGATGCGCACGCCACGATAGGCAAGATGCGGCAACTCATCGGCGGAAATCTTCAGCTTGGCCTGTATCTTGTCAATGACCGCGCCGGTGCCGCCCGCGCATTTGTCGTTCATGGAAGCGATCTTCCGGCGTCGTCCGCTGCCGCTCTCTGTCTTGAAGAGAATGACCTTGGCATCCTGGCCGCCTAGTTCAATGACCGACTGCGCTTCGGGATACATTTTCTCGACTGCAAGCGCGACGGCATTAACCTCCTGCACAAAACGGGCGCCAATCGGCACGGCGAGCTCATGACCTCCGGAGCCGGTGATGAAGATGCGGCAGTTGCCGGGCGCAATGCCGATTTCGCTTTCCATGCGCAGCAGGAATTCGCGCAGCATCTCGGCCTGGCGTGTGTCATGGCGGCGATAGTCGCGCCAGAGGATGCGCCCACCGCCGGCCGCGACCACGACCGCCTTGACCGTGGTGGAACCCACGTCCACACCTACGAGGAAATGAATCTCGCGGGATGGTTGGTCGCGGGTCTGGGTC
>Ga0224529_1001481_pt1 | contig 13930 bp, 10 predicted proteins | sample CBST50metaG_FD_179893 | JGI IMG/M metagenome (GOLD analysis project Ga0224529, IMG submission 179893) | Peat soil microbial communities from Stordalen Mire, Sweden - C.B.S.T50 | ecosystem: Environmental > Terrestrial > Soil > Wetlands > Peat | place: Sweden: Norrbotten County, Stordalen Mire... | reverse complement strand
GCCCACGCCGGTAAATTCGACGGGGGCGGCAAGAGTCTGTTCTGGACGCGAAAGCTGAGTCAAGCGGATTCTCCATCCGGGGAGGAAGATCTATCCGACATATAGACTAGACGGAGGCAGAGAATCATGCCATGTGGCATTTTTACCACACTTTGAGCTTTTCGCGCACCGCCGCGACGGTTCAATCACAAGCATAACCGAAATAAATTCGATCAGGCAGCGCAGGAGCCAAGCTCTGGCGTGGCCGCGATCAACTGCCGGGTGTAGAGCTCGCGCGGATGCGCGCAGATTGCCTCGGCCTCGCCGCTCTCGACCAGCTTTCCCCGCTCCATCACGGCGATGCGCGTCGACAGATAGCGCACCAGCGGCATCGAATGCGAAATGAAGAGATAGGTGAAACCATGCTCGCGCTGCAAGGCGCGGAGCAGGTTGACGATTTGCGCGCCGACGCTGACGTCGAGGGCCGAAACCGGCTCGTCGAGAATGAGCAGACGCGGCCGCAGGGCCAGAGCGCGAGCGATGTTGATGCGCTGGCGCTGGCCGCCGGAAAACTCGTGCGGATAGCGGCCGAGGGCCGATTCGTCGAGGCCGACCTCGCCGAGCAGCTCAACGGCCTTGGCGCGCAAAGCCGCGCGGCCGACGGGGATTTCTACGCTGCGGCGGTGAATCGCCAGCGGTTCGGTGATGATTTCGAAGACCTTCATGCGTGGATTGAGCGCGGCGTAAGGGTCTTGGAAGACCGGCTGCATCTGGCGGCGCAGGTCGTGCATCTGGGCGCGCGAGGCGCGGGCCAAGTCGAGGCCATCGACGCGAACGGTTCCCGACGAAGGCTTCGTGAGGCCGAGAATCATGCGGGCCACGGTAGTTTTTCCCGAGCCCGATTCACCGACCAGGCCGAGGGTTTCGCCGGCTTCGATCGCGAGTGAAACTTTGTCGACAACGACCTGCTCGACTGTGCGCAGTCCGACGCGACGGGGGTAGGTTTTGGAAACCGAGACAAGTTCGACCAGAGGCATAAATCGATGGTAAAGCAGCGGACAGTGGACAAGGAACAGTGAGCAGAAGCAGGGGCTCTATTCCATGGGGGAAGGCTTATCCGTTCAACGCGAGGACCGTAAATTGCGCCGCCCCACTCCGCCCGTCATGTTATCGTGAAAATCGCTATGCCGACATCGAAAAAAGCTCTTATCGTCTCGCTCGCTGCGCTCGCCATCGCCGGTCTTTATCTCTTCGCCGTCTTCATGCATCGCCGCGGCCCCGGCCCCGCGCGCCCAACCGATTCGGCGCCAAGCCATTCCCTCGACGATGTCGCCATCGTTCGCCTTATGTTCCCCACCGCCTACGAAGACGTCCTCAAGCTCCAGAACACGAGCGTCTGGATGAAGAACGGCTACACCATGCCTTACTACCCTTATGCCGGCGGCCGCATCATTTTTGCTAAACAGACCGGCCTCATTCCCTCGGCCCAGCGCCTCGACATCAAAAAAATCCTCAAGGCCTCGCCGCCCGCGCTGGTTGACGACGGCATCTCGCACGGTAGCCATCAGGTCTTCGCCCTCTTCGCTCTGCCCGGCTCCGCGGAGCTTTACGCCACGGCTATTGGCGTTATCGACGGCCATCAGGAAGCCTACTTCTCCGACATGCTCTTCTATTACGACGATCCTCACAAGATCTACGACAACTGGTCGAAAGAAACCTGGGGCGCCGTCGATGCCCACCAGGTCAAGCCCGGCATGAACGAGCTCCAAACCAGCATGGCCATTGGCCAAAAAATGCATACCGACGACCCCGCCAAAGGCAATCGCACCATCGCCTATGACCAGGCCGGCAAACACTGGACCGTCACCTTCGCCAACGACCGCGCCACCACGATCCATGTTGAGTAATCGCATTCCAAACCGCCAACATACCAACTCGGCAAGGAACGAGGTACTCAATCTTGATGATGCGCAGTAACGCTTGCTTGTTCATTTGAATTTTGGGCGGGATTTTTTTTGACCGACTATGACTATATGGTTGTGCCTGTTATATGCGGCCAATTGTTGCGATGCAATGAACGTCGAGCACCGTGGCACGCTGGCCACGATACATGCCAACGGGGCCAAAGATGCGCTACACCGCCTGTCGCCGTCAGCTATGCGCAATTCCGGAGGCGTACCTCTGCGGGACATGGAAGAAGAATCCCGCAGGTCCATTGATGTCATTCTCCACATCGATGGACCTACGGGATTCGCACTGTTTGGAAACTGCTTCGTGTATGAGCGCTTCGCTTACTTTGCCAGCGCTGCGCGTTCTGCCTGTTTCTTTTGGCGACGGATTTTTGCCCAACGTTTTTTCTGTGCTGCGGCAATCGCTTCGCGCGCGCTTGTGCTCAGAACCCGCTTCGCAGGCTTTTGGGATGCGGCCGTTTTGGCTGCCTTGCTGTTTGTTGCATCTGCTGTTGTTCCAGCAACTGCTAACGTACGGACACGAGTCAGTAGTGCAATTGCCGCATCGAGTTCGTTTACCAAGTTGCCTTTGGCCTTGGGACCGGTATGTTTCTTCGCCATAGGTTTTTTCAACTCCTCAATTCGCGATGAGCGTAAATACTTTCTCAGCATATACCATGCGCTCTATATTATGGCTTTTCTACGGTGCCCAGGTAATGATTCCGCTACTTGGATTTTGGGTATCCCAGTCGCAGAATTCGGCGTAGGTTCGCACTCCGTCGCCAATGACAGCTTGATAAACACGAATACCCATGATCTTCTGACCGGCAGGAACAGCATCCTGATGGCTAGGATGGCGTACTTCGTTTGTGTCATATAGCTTGACGGCTCGATGGACCGTCGGGCTATATGAGGTACACGCAATCTGGAGAGATGATTGTCAATTCATGCTAAAGACGGTGCGACCATCTCCACATAAGCGGCAGAAATTTTTAATTGAGCCGTGCGAAACCAACGAATACACTGAATAGACAAGAAGGTAATCATGTTAAAGCAAATCCTGCAGCTTTCATTCTGTCGTGTGCTCCTTGGGGCTAATGTTTTGGCGATGCTGTGCGGCGGTGTATGCGATGTGCGTGCCCAATCGACAACAAACAAGGAAGCTACGTACCAGAATCCCGTTCTGTGGGAGGACTTAGCCGATGCTGACGTCATGCGCGTTGGCGATACCTATTACTATTCGGCATCAAACATGCATTACTCGCCCGGCGCGCCGATTTTGAGTTCCAAGGACTTGGCGCACTGGAAATACATCGGTCATTCTGTACCGGTTCTGGACTTCGGCTCCGCCTACAATCTTGATGGCGGCAGCGCCTATGTTCGCGGCACGTGGGCTTCATTTTTAGGCTATCGCAAGAGTAATCAGACCTTCTACTGGGGCGGTTGCATCGACTTCAAGAAGACCTACATCTATGCCGCCAAGGCCGCTGAAGGTCCATGGGAGCGGCACGCCGTGCTGGACAAGTGCTATTACGACGCCGGCCTTCTCGTTGACGATGACGATACGATGTATGTCGCTTACGGAAATACAACTCTGCACGTTGCGCAACTCTCGCCTGACGCGACGCATGAAGTCCGGTCCGAGACAGTTTTTACCTCGCCCAAAGAAATTGGCACGCTGGAAGGCTCGCGCATTTATAAAATCAAGGGTAACTATTACATCCTCACCACTAAGCCAGCCAATGCCGAGTACGTACTGAAGTCCACGTCTGGTCCGTTTGGGCCGTACACATCACGCGTGTTGGTCCGGGATGCAATCAGCCCCGTAGCCGGTTCCGGCTATCCGCACCAAGGCGGCATTGTGCAAACAGCGAAGGGCGATTGGTATTACATGGCATTTATCGACGCCTATCCCGGCGGCCGTGCGCCGGTGCTGGCGCCGGTCCACTGGAGCGCCGACGGCTGGCCCGAGGTGGAATTAAAAGACGGTGCATGGGAAAAATCCTATCCTTTGCCGGTGAAGAGCTTCGTTCCGACCCAAAAGCATGAATTTTCCGACAGATTCCGTACGGCGCAATTAGGGCCGGAGTGGGAGTGGAATCACAATCCAGACAATTCAAAATGGTCGGCAGGCAACGGACTGAGGCTGAAAACAGCGACCGTAACAGACGATCTCTACATGGCGCGCAATACGCTCACTCATCGTATTCCGGGACCTGCGTCGGCGGCGACAGTTGCACTTGACATTTCTCAAATGAAAGACGGTGATTGCACTGGTCTGGCGCTGCTGCGGGATTCTTCGGCATGGGTCGGAGTGATAAAAGAAGACCACTCTTATAAGGTCGTCATGAAGACTAACCTCACCATGAGCAGAGGGTGGAAGACGGCAAATAAGGGAGATGAAATTGAGAGTACGGCCATTGCGGGCAACAAGATCTGGTTACGCGCCACGGCCGATATTCATCCCGGTGCGGGGCGGCAGGCGCATTTTTTCTACAGCACGGATGGAAGCGCCTTCCATGAGATAGGCAAGCCGCTGGTGCTCAATGAGGCATGGCCGTTCTTCATGGGGTATCGTTTCGCGATCTTCGATTACGCAACGAAATCTCTCGGTGGAGAAGTGATCGCTTCTCGATTTGATATTTCAGCATCGCGGTAATGACCTATAAAGCTCCGAACCCGCTAAGGGCCATTCTTTCGGTAGATAACTTCATCTACGCGGCGGAGCCGATGATGGGAGCGTTCTTCCGGTTTTGAAGGAACCTGACGCGCAAGAAAAACCTTCATTATTGCAAAATTGCCGTAGAACTTGGTCGATTTGTGCTTGCAGCGGCGCGGAGTTTACAGGGTATAATCTGGACAGGAAAGCGGGAGTAGCTCAATGGTAGAGTAGCGGCTTCCCAAGCCGTTGGTTGCGGGTTCGATCCCCGTCTCCCGCTCCAGTTTCGATAAACATCCTTCCGATTGCTTCGAGGCCAGCCGAGTTCATCTATCGAGCAAGCCGTGGGAAAAGACGCTGACTGTGTCAGCTTGAAAAACGATCAAACCGTTTTCCACTTTACCTCTGCTCAGGCGGCTGGTTAACTGATCTCACATCTGTGCGGAGATTTGGGGCAGGTCATATGGAGCGCGGGCAATTTCTCTTTCGTTTCCCGGCACCGCATCGGTGACGGGATCGCTTTCGCTTTTACCGGCCGAATTTTTGGCGCGCGCCGAGGCCCATCGAGGCTAGTCCGCCACGCATCATGCTTTTGGCCAGTCCGCCGCGGCCGACCTGCTTGAACATTTTAGCCATCTGCGCGTATTGGCGCAGAAGCTGGTTGACCTCTTGGACGCTGGTGCCTGAGCCGGCGGCGATGCGCTTGCGGCGCGTGCCGGAGATGATCTCGTGGTTGTGGCGTTCCTTGGCGGTCATCGAGTTGATGATCGCTTCCAGGCGCACGAACTGTTTTTCGTCGACCGCGCCGGCGGCCTGCTTCATGTTGGCGAAGGGGCCGACCGAGGGCAGCATCTTTAAAATCGACTCCATTGAGCCGAGCTTTTTGATCTGGCGAAGTTGATCGCGGAAGTCATCGAGAGAGAAACCGTCGCCGAAAAGCGCTTTTTTAGCTAGCTCTTCGGATTTGCGGTGGTCGAGTTTTTCTTCGGCGCGTTCGATCAGCGAGGCGATGTCACCCATGCCGAGAATGCGCGAGACGATGCGGTCGGGATGAAAGGACTCGAAAGCGTCGGACTTTTCGCCGACGCCGAGGAATTTGATGGGCTGGCCGGTGACATGGCGAATCGAAAGCGCCGCGCCGCCGCGTGCATCGCCGTCCATCTTTGTCAGCACCACTCCCGTCAGGCCAAGGCGAGAATGAAATTCCTGCGCGGAGTTGACCGCGTCCTGGCCGGTCATGGCGTCGGCGACGAACAAAATTTCCTGCGGTGAGAGGAGCTTTTTGAGCGACTCCATTTCGGCCATCAGCTCTTGATCGATGTGCAGGCGGCCGGCGGTATCGACGATCAGCGTGTCGCAGCCCATGATGACGGATTCGCGGCGGGCCTCTTTGGCGAGGCGTTCGACCAGCGCCGTGCCGGCTGCTTCGCCCTTGAGGTCGCCTTCGTAAAGGCGCGCCTGAATGTTTTGGGCGACGACTTTGAGTTGCTCGCGCGCGGCCGGGCGGTAGACGTCGACCGAGACGAGCATGGGGCGGTGGCCGCCTTTTTTCAGCCACGCGGCGAGCTTGCCAGCGGTGGTGGTTTTGCCCGAGCCTTGCAGGCCGGCCATCAAAATCACCGTGGGCGGCCGCGAGGCGAAGTTGAAGCGCGCCGTGTCTTTGCCCAGCAGCGCGACCAGCTCGTCGCGAACGATCTTGATGACCTGCTCGGAGGGCGAGAGCGCGGTGAGCACTTCGGTGCCGACGGCTTTGGCGCGGATCTGCTCGATCAGATCTTTGGCGACGTTCAGGTTGACGTCGGCTTCAAGCAGCGCGACGCGGATTTCGCGCAAGGCTTCGGCGATGTTTTCTTCGGTGAGCGTGCCTTGGCCGCGCAGGGTTTTAAAGACGCGCTGAAGTTTGTCGGTTAGGTTTTCAAACATAGCTCACTTCTAGTGTACCTTGCTGGCAGAGATAGCGGCCAAGCCCCGCGCACGGAATCGCTTGCATTTGCGGTGTTCGCGGGCTATCCTGGGCTCTCAATAAACAGCGAATCGCGCTTCATCGGCTGCGGATCGAGCTTTACCGGTCAAGCATCGAAAGTCTCGTAAACACGCCGAAGCGTATGGGGCGGGCTGCCGGATTCGCCGCGGCAATCTGCTTCAGTCAATTCTGCTTTGACGGGCCCCATAATCGTAGGGACGAGAAGGAGCATGGACTGGCATGATCGCCCGCCTGAGATCGTTTCTGAAATCCGGGCTCTTCGCTCTTGGTTACAACCTCTCCAGGCATACTTCTTCTGCTGCGATCAAGGGCCTGCTGTCGAAGCTGCGGCCTATGGACTGCGGTATCGAGTTGATTCGCATCGGAAGCGATATGGATGGAGGCTACCTGGTTCCCGACGACCTGGAAGGAATCGAATACTGCTTTTCTCCCGGCGTAAGTACCGACTCAGATTTTGAAGATCATTTAGCCAGGCAATACAAAATTAAGTCGTTTCTCGCCGATTATTCGGTGGATGCCCCCCCGATTCATAGACCCGAATTCATATTCGACAAAAATTTTCTCGGCTGCAGCGAGCGCGATCCCTTTATCACGATGCAATTCTGGAAGGATAAATATTTAAAAGGGTATAACGGCGATTTGATTCTGCAAATGGACATTGAGGGCGGTGAGTACGAAGTTTTGTGCAACGCGCCAGACAGCCTGCTCGACCAATTTAGAATTCTGGCCATCGAGTTTCATAGTTTGGACCGCCTCTTCGATCATTTCGGTTTTGAATTTTTATCCGCATGCTTTGAAAAACTTTTGCAATTCTTTTACGTCGTGCATATTCATCCGAATAATTGCTGCGGAAGCGTGAAAAAGGGCGATCTCCAAATCCCGCTCGTCATGGAGTTCACCTTTCTGAACAAGAAACGCGTCCAGGCCGTAAAACCTCAGAGATCGTTCCCTCACAAGCTCGATCGAGAAGATGTTCCCGGAGAACCACTGCTGCTGCCAAGGTGCTGGTATGCACAGGAATGAAGCGACGCGCACGATGATAGGGGCGTTGGCGACCTCTTCTTCGGTAAGCATGTTCTGGCCGCGCAGGGTTTTGAAGACGCGCTGAAGTCTGGAAGGAGTGGTCGAGCCGCACTATCCAAGGGGCGAGAACGGCTGGCCCGCTTTAGTGTGCTGCTGCGCATCTATTTTCTGCTACTCTTGTTCAACCTGTCTGGCCCGCGACCGAGGAGATACTGTATGATTCGGCGGCGCTGCAACAATAATAGATAGCGGCGAACTGTATATAAAACATCTGTCCAACATCCAGACACTTAAATTCCTAATAACTACTGCCGATGCTAGGTTTAGAGCCTTGGGGAGCAGTATGGCAAAAATTATTCTCGTTGTTGATGACTCTACTACTATGCTGGCAAGCCTTAAAGCCACATTGAGCATGAATGGATATACGGTCGCAACCGCCAATCAGGGGCGGATGGCGCTGGATATGCTAGCTGCGGGACTGAAGCCCGATCTGATCGTCACAGATATAAACATGCCGGTTATGGGCGGGATTGAATTAATTAAAAACATCCGTACTATGCAGATGCTCAAATTTACCCCCATCCTGACGCTGACCACGGAAGGCGATACGGAAATTCGCAATCAGGGCAAGCAGGCGGGGGCGACAGGATGGATTGTCAAACCTTGCTCGGGCAACAATTTGGTAGCAGTAATCAGAAAAGTATTGCCGGGGGCGTAAGATCATGGCGCTGGCGCAGTTGGCAGCAGATCCACAGTTATATACGGCAAATTCGATCCCTTTACAGAATAGTCCGCGTATGCCAGATGCGAACTCAGAAATGAGCTTATCGCGGGTGCGCGGCTGCATGCTCCTCGACATCTTTGGACAACTGATGTTTCTGTCGTTATTCTGGCTGATTTTGGTTCACGTTACAGGGCCAGCATTTTATGCCTACCGGCGTTCAGTAGCGGAACTCATTATACTTTTGCTCGCGGTGCCCGGAGTCGGCCGCGCGCTGTGGCGTTGGAGCCAGGCGCGCCACGAGATTGCGCGAATGGGCGCGGCGGGAGGCAGCGACTTTGAAATAGCTCTGCGCCGATTGGATCGCTGGGATGCAATAGAAGCGGAAATGTTGAAATCCGGTCGATATATAGATGTTGTGCACGACCAGATAGGCGATTCGCTTGCTGAATCAGAACGAGAAGTAATGGAGGTTATTAGTCAAATTGACCTGCTAAGTCAGGAGGCGGGCGAGAAACGCCAGCGTGTCGGCCTTTCTGTACAAAGCAGCAAGGATTTAACGCAAGCCACAGAGGTGCGGGCCGAAGCCAATCATGAATTAATCGCTTCCATTCAAGCGCAACTGGAAGCGCAATTAAAAGAAACGCGCGACAATTTTGAGCGCATACAGCATTTATCCGGTGAAGTACGTTCCTTAACTCCACTCATTAAGGTCATTACCTCGATAGCTCAGCAAACGAATTTGCTGGCCTTGAACGCGGAGATTGAGGCGGCTAGGGCCGGCAGCGCAGGCCGCGGCTTTTCCGTGGTTGCCATGGAGGTTAGAAAGCTTGCCGTGCTTTCGACGAAGGCGGCGGGAGAAATTTCTGAAAAGATTCATTCCACCTGCAAAAATGCAGATGCCGAACTGGAGACAGCGCGGGTTGCATTAAATCAGCAGGAAACGCGCTCGGCCATGAGTCACATGGCTGACGATCTCAGCTCAATGCAACAGGAATTTTCGAGCAATGGCAAGAAGTTGCTGGATGTTATCACGGAAGTAGAGCTTAGCTATGGTGAGACCGTCGACCGGCTTTCTGCCGCGCTTGGCCATATTCAATTCCAGGATGTAATGCAGCAAAGAATGAGCCATGTGCAAAAGTCGCTGATTGAAATGCGCGACCACATACAGGGACTAAGTAAGTTGTCCCATAATCCCGCTTGGGACGGAGATTTCGATCAGACGTTTGAAAGCATCTTGAACGCACATCTCGAGCAATATCGCATGGTTAGCCAAACATTAACGCACATGGCCGCATCCGGAAGCGCTGTTGATACGAACCAAGGAGGGCCAGCGATTGAACTGTTTTAGCGTTGTGGCCTGTGTGCTAAATGGCCGCGGACAGACGCTTGCTGTAAGTATTTCCAGCATGAAGGGCTCTATGTACGATTTTTATACGAGCTAACGGCTTTTACATGATTTCCACAGCATATCCACAGGTTTTCTACTCAGATGTGCATCCCTATTGCCGATGAGTTAAAGCATGGGCCCGTATTTAAAGGCTTGCATAAGAGCAGTTAAACAATAAGCCGCCGTTGTACCAAGCAATTCCGTACTTGGTATATGCAAAGACCGGCATTACTTGCGGAAGTATGAAAATCAACGATGATCCACGCTGCAAGCGGCCTCATGTATGAGGTCACTACCGCGCTGACCACCAATCTCCCGCGTGATTTACAGAGGAGCTAAGCGTGAGCGTAAAGTTGAGCCAAACAAATGATGCCAACTTGATTCAACTTGATGGAGAAGTTGACATCGCCTCCGCTGCGGATTTAAAAGCCGCACTTATCGAAGCGGCAAAAGACAAGAAGGAGATTCGCGTTTCCGCCGAGGGCGCGAGCAGCCTTGATGTAACGGCGTATCAGTTGCTCTGGGCCGCTAAACGCGAGGCCAAGCGCGCAAACGCTAAGTTTTCTTTGCCGAGCGAATTGCCTGAAACTATTCGGCGCGCATGGACGGAGATGGGACTTGATGATCTGGCTTCTCCAGCGTAATGATGTGCTGTTTCCATCGGGAAAGTCCGTAGCATTTTGTACGGTATTTTGTATGGCTTTGCAGTTGAATTGCATAGTAATTCAGGTCGGAAGTTGAGCGATTTGCAGATGACGTCTACACCGGTTTCAGCCAATGCCGAGCAGTTTAAAAACAGTTTCCGCGAGGAAGGCCGGGAAATTCTGACTGACCTGGAGTCGGCGCTGCTGGAGTTGAACGAAAACCACGGCGATTCTGACTTAATAGGTCGCATCTTCCGCGGCTTGCATACGCTCAAGGGCTCAGGTTCGATGTTTGGATTCGAGCGGTTGGCGGCATTTACTCACGATCTGGAAACTGCTTTCGATATGGTACGGAACGGTCGCCTGGAAGTTACCGCGGAGTTAGTTGACCAGACGTTATCGGCGCTTGACCAGATCAGCGCCATGTTGGAAGAAGATACTGGCGGCGGCACGCCGGCAGATGAAGCCGTCTGCGCAAACATCATCAGTAATGTACGCCGTTTGGCCGGCATACAAAGCGGTAAAGAGCCTGCGCAAAAGAAGGCATCAACGCCTACCGCGAATCCTCCTGCTCTGGCGAGCGGTAAGTCGCAAAGCTGGCGAATATACTTCGCTCCCGGTCCCGACCTGATGCGCTGCGGCGCAAATCCCGCACTTATATTGCAAGAGCTGCGCGGCTTGGGCGGTCTATCGGTTCATGCGGAGATGAAATCCGTGCCGCCGCTGGCGGAGATGGATCCCGAGCGCTGCTATATAGCTTGGGAACTGGTACTGGAAACCGCGGCGGGGCTTGATGCCATCAAAGATGCATTTATCTTTGTCGAATCCAATTGTGAACTGGCTATTGAACTCGCGTCGGGCGCGAGCGCCGATAAAGCAGCTCTGAAGCCGACGAACAAGGTGGATAAGACGGCCAAAGTGCTGGCGGAGAAACGTGCGCAGCCGGGAGGCCGTCGCGCTTACGACAAGGCGGAGAATGTTTCCAGCCTGCGCGTACCCGCCGAGCGATTAGACCAACTTGTCAATCTGGTAGGCGAGTTGGTAACCGTGCAAGCACGCTTGAGCGAACTGGCAAACCAGCGCGACGACACGGAAGTTACCGAGGTCGCGGAAGAGGTCGAACGGCTCACTGGTGCTCTGCGCGAGAATTCGATGAACATCCGCATGGTGCCCATTCGGGGAACCTTCGAGAAGTTCCGGCGGCTGGTGCATGACCTTTCGCGCGACCTGGGCAAGAAGGTCGAGCTAGCGATCGAGGGCGCGGATACGGAATTGGACAAGACCGTGATCGATCAGTTGAGCGATCCGCTGATGCATTTGATTCGCAACAGCATGGATCACGGGGTCGAATCGCCGGAGACGCGGGCGGCGCGCGGCAAGCGAGCGACGGCGGTGATTCATTTAGCCGCCCGATACTCGGGCGCCAGCGTTTTGATTTCGGTTTCCGATGACGGCAACGGCATCGACAAGGAAGCGGTGCGGGCCAAGGCGATCGAACGTGGCCTGGCGACAGCCGATGCCAAGTTGAGCGATTCTGAGATTTTTGCATTCATTTTTAACGCCGGTTTTTCCACCGCCAAGCAGGTAACTGACGTTTCCGGTCGCGGCGTAGGCATGGATGTTGTGCGGCAGAGCATCGAAGGCTTGCGGGGAACGATCGAAGTAAAGAGCGAGACCGGAGCAGGCACCTGCGTGACGTTAAAGTTGCCACTTACTTTGGCTATTATCGATGGGTTATTGGTGATAGTTGGAGAGACGAATTACGTGCTGCCATTGTCTGCCACACTCGAATGCATTGAGCTGACGCGGGCGGATGTGGTGGCTAACAACGGCAAGCACATCGTAAATGTGCGCGGAGAGTTGGTTCCGTATGTTCGGCTGCGCGAACACTTTCATGTGCGAGGCGAAGCGCCGGCGATCGAACAGATCATGCTTGTGGAAACGGATACGGGTCGATTCGGATTGGTGGTCGATCAGGTTCTAGGTAACTGCCAAACGGTTATCAAGAATCTCGGCCGCTTCTATCGGCATGTGCAATTCGTTTCCGGGGCGACAATTCTCGGCAACGGAACGGTAGCTTTGATTCTCGATCCCGGGCGGTTGATGCAAGACGTGATGCGTTACGCCCGGTGCAGCAGAAAGATACGCGTCGCGGCAAGCGGCGGCGGGTCGCAGAACAATTCTGTAGTTTCTTCTGTCCCTGGGGGCACTAACAACGCTGGACCGGACGCCGGCGGGAACGAATTAAAGCAATAAAGTCTCAGGCTCCTGCCGCACTAGAATGATTGGCCGGAAAGTAGCGGACTGAGCAGAGAAGAACAAAGGGGGAGGATCGGGATGGCAACAGCGGTGGTAAGTGAAAGACGGCGGCTCCATACAACGAGCAAAGCGCATAACGTAAGCGCGCCGCGGGCAGGCGTCCGCGAGCGGGCAAGCAGCAAAACGAGCCAAGAAGAAGACCTCTCGCTTGTACAGGAGGAGATTTTGCGATTGACCGAGGCGGTCAAGAGCGGGCAACTAAGCGAGCGGGGAAAAGTGGCGCTATTCGACGGCGCGCAGCGGGAGATTGTGCAGAATGTCAACGAGATGCTGGAGGCAGTTACCGGTCCGCTGCATGTGGCCGCCGAGTGCATCGCCTGCGTTTCGCGTGGTGAAGAGCCGCCCAAAATTTCCGAGGATTACAAAGGGGATTTCAAAACAGTTAAAAATAACATCAACGCCATGATGGGTGTTATTTACGGCATTTTAGGCGAGGTACAGAATCTGGCAAAGGCTGGCGTCAATGGCGAGCTAGCGGTGCGTGCCGATGCCAATAAATATCCCGGCCAGTGGAGCGTGATTGTTAACGGCTTCAACAGCACATTAGATGCGATAGCGGGAACGCTGAGCAGAACTGAAAACTATATCAAAAAGTTCAGCAGAGGAGAGATCCCGGAAAAGATTACCGATGAGGTTAGCGGCGACTACAACAAGATTAAGAATAGCCTGAACGCATGCATCGATGGCTTAGGCGGGCTCGTCGAAACAAACAGCGTACTACAAAGAATGGCGGTTAACGATCTCTCAAAAGATGTAGAGGGGTCTTATCAGGGGATTTTTGCCAACGTAGCTAAAGCGACAAATGATGCGCAAGATCGCTTCAAGCATGCCATTAGCGTAGTTAGAATGATTGGCGCAGGAGACTATCGCAAGGAACTCGCAACCTTACAGCAGGTTGGTAAGCGCTCGGAAACTGACCAGTGCGTGCCGGCGCTGCTTCAGACAATGGGCGCTGTCGATGCGCTGATTAACGACGCCAACATGCTATCGAAGGCCGCGGTGGCCGGTGAACTGAAGACGCGCGCCGACGCCTCCAAGCATCAGGGTGAGTGGGGCAAGGTCATTCAGGGAATCAACGATACGTTGGATGCGGTTGTCGGTCCGCTGCAAAAAGCGGAACACAGTATCGAGATGATTGCACGGGGCGAGATTCCCGAACAGATTACCGAAACATACAACGGTGAATTCAATAACTTAAAAAACAACATGAACGCGCTGATCGCGTCGATGAACGAAATCACCGAGACTGCAGAGGAGATTTC
>Ga0224529_1001479_pt1 | contig 13947 bp, 21 predicted proteins | sample CBST50metaG_FD_179893 | JGI IMG/M metagenome (GOLD analysis project Ga0224529, IMG submission 179893) | Peat soil microbial communities from Stordalen Mire, Sweden - C.B.S.T50 | ecosystem: Environmental > Terrestrial > Soil > Wetlands > Peat | place: Sweden: Norrbotten County, Stordalen Mire... | reverse complement strand
ACCGCGATCCAGTGCCCACAACACGCGCTCGCGCAAATCCTGAGAATACGATTGCATCCTGCCTCCTCTCTCTCCTGGCAGGAATATTATCGCACAAATGTAAATACTTAAAATAGAAACGCTCTAGGGGGATTTTGGGGGGACCCCAAAGGTGCCCATGGGTAAAGGGGCTACTCCGGCCTCCTGCGGGGGAGCATATTGACCGCATCTTGTTTGGCTTGGTTGCGGGTATGCGAATACCGCTCCAGCATCTTCGCCGACATCCAGCCGGCGATCGCCTTCATCGTTGAATCCGGTACGCCGGCCTCCCCCAAGGCGCTGATAAAGGTGTGGCGTTTATGCCGCTAGCGGCATAATCGGCAGCATGCCGATTTCCTGATCATGCCGACAGTTGTCGATTAGCCTTGCGTTTCTCCGCGACTTTAGCGGGCTTTGATTCGTCGTGCGGCAGTTGAAGTGGGCATAATCAGGGTGATCTTCTTGAAGCTGGCCAAGAGGCCAGAAGGAGAGAAGACAGATGCTGGAGAAGTTTCTCGAACGTCTTGGGGCAGACCAGCGTGGACAACGCAATCCGCTGCTTGTTCAGGTCTTGCCATTTGCAGATTCATTAATGGAAAGCGGTTATGCAGCTACGACGATACAGTCGAAGCTGGGGATGCTCATCGATCTAGGGGAGTGGTTGAGACGAAGAGGGCTCGCGGTCAAGGATCTCGATGAGAGACGAATCGAAACGTTCATTACTGATAGACGGCGGAACGGCCTACTCCGTAGAGGCGATCGCACCACAGTCAGGCAGTTGCTGGATCATCTTCGTGAGCGCCACGTTGTCCAGCGTGTGACACCGACGTGTGATGTATCGCCTTTGGCCGCCATTCTCGATCGGTACGAAAAGCACTTACGATCCGAACGTGGATTGACCACCGCAACCATCATCAACTATCTGCCATTTGCACGGAAGTTCCTCAGCGACCGTTTCGGGGAAGGCCCTTTCCTTTTAAAAGTAGTGCGGCCGTGCGATATTTCCGGCTTTATCTTGCGGCATGCCCGGACCATGAGTTGCCGAAGGGCCCAGCTGATGACGACCGCTTTCCGCTCCTTCTTCCGCTTTCTCTTTATGCGTGGGGAACTGCAAGTGGACCTGGCGCCTTCCATTCCCACGGTTGCTGATTGGCGTCTGTCCACACTTCCGAGATACATCACTGCCGAAGAAGTTATCCGCGTGCTTGGCAGTTGTGATCGGCACACGGCTACGGGCCGTCGCGACTACGCGCTTCTTCTTCTCCTCGCCCGTCTCGGCCTTCGCGCCGGGGAGATTGTTGCCATGCAACTCGACGATATTGATTGGCGTTCCGGGGAGATTCTTGTTTGCGGCAAGGGCCTGTTGTATGACCGGATGCCCTTGCCCGTGGATGTCGGCCAAGCGCTCGCAGTCTATCTGCGTCACGATCGGCTTTCCTCGAAAACGCGTCGCGTATTCGTCTGCAGCAAAGCACCGCAACGGGGTTTTTCTGGACCCTCGACAGTCTCCACGATCGTGAGACGCGCGCTCGATCGGGCAGGCTTGCACCCGGGATTCAAGGGCGCCCACCTGCTCAGACACAGCCTCGCCACCTCGATGATCCGCTCAGGCGCAAGCATGAGTGAGATCGGAGAGATTCTTCGCCATCGAAGCCCCAGCACAACAGAAATCTACGCCAAGCTCGACTTCGAGGGATTGCGTTCGCTGGCCCAACCGTGGCCCAACCTCGGAGGTGCGCAATGAGCAAGCTCGACACTGCATTGAACGAGTATTTGGCGATTCGGCGGACCCTCGGCTTTGAACTTCGCGAAGTGGCGGGATGTTTACGGAATTTCGTAACTTTTCTCGAGACCGAAAGCACCTCCCACATCACCACGGGATTGGCGCTTCGATGGGCGACTCGGCCGGCTCACGCTCAGCCTTCCACCTGGGCATGGCGGCTGGGCATGGTGCGACGCTTCGCTGCGTGGTACAAGACCGTCGATCCTCGCACGGAGATCCCACCCGCGGGTCTTCTTCCGCACCGATACCAACGAAAAAAGCCCCACATCTACAGTGCCGAAGAGATCAAGAAGATCCTGCTCCAGGCAGCACAGCTGGACTCCCCAAAGGGACTCCGCGCCCACACCTTCACCACTCTTTTCGGCCTTCTCGCTGTCAGTGGCATGCGTGTGAACGAAGCCGTGAACCTGGACCTCGGGGATATGGACCTCTTGCATGGCATTCTCACCATCCGTCGGACGAAGTTTGGCAAGTCGCGCCATGTGCCCATCCATCCATCGACCGTAGCAGAGCTCGAACGGTATGCCCGAAGGAGAGACTGCATCCTGCCGATGCCCACCGCCGCTTTTTTCGTCTCCGAACGTGGAACCCGGATTACCGATTGCATGGCGCGCTACACCTTCGCCAAGCTGTCGCAGCAACTCGGCCTGCGCTCCCGGGCGAAAGGCCATGGCCGTGGTCCGCGGCTCCATGATATGCGCCACCGATTTGCCGCATGCACCTTGATCCATTGGTATCGCGCCGGACTCGATGTGGAGCGAGAACTGCCCAAGCTGGCCACCTATCTCGGCCATGTGCACATCAACGAAACGTACTGGTATCTGGAAGCAGTGCCGGAGTTGCTACAGTTGGCCACGGATCGTGTCACAGGTGGGGGAAAGGCGGCACGCTCGTGATCTCAGCCGGATTTCCTTTCCTTTTGCAATCCTTCTTTACAGACAGGCTTTTTCGGCAACGGCGAGCCAGTCCCCACACCATCGCGTCTTACCGTGATTCCTTCCGTCTCCTTCTGCGGTTTGCTAACCAACGGCTGGGTAAGGCTCCATCCACTCTCACCCTCGATGATTTGACGGTTCCCTTTATTGGAGATTTTCTCGACAGCCTGGAAACCGGCCGCAAGAACAGTGCTCGGACTCGCAATATCCGCTTGGCCGCGATCCACTCCTTCTTTCGCTACGTCGCTTTGGAAGAACCCACCCAAGCCTTGCTCTGCCAGCGCATTCTGGCAATACCCGCCAAACGCCACCAACGCCGGCCCATCGAATTTCTCCATCGCGAAGAGATCGATGCTTTGCTGGACGCTACAGATACCTCCACTTGGATCGGGCGCCGTGATCGGACAATGCTTTTACTCGCAGTGCAGACCGGACTCCGAGTCTCCGAGTTGGTCGGTTTGCGTTGTGATGATATCTTCCTGGGAACCGGCGCTCATGTGCACTGCCTGGGAAAAGGCAGAAAAGAGCGGTGTACACCTCTGCGTGCAGAAACAGTAAAAATGCTGGACGCCTGGCTGCGCCAACGCCACGGCCAACCTGAGGATCCGTTGTTTCTCAGTATCCGAGGCGGGAAGCTCAGTCGGGACGCAATCGAGCGCCTTCTCAGAAAATATGCGGCAGCCGCTGCACGAGCCTGCGCATCGCTCAAAAGAAAGAATGTCAGCCCCCATGTGCTGCGACACGCCGCTGCCATGGACCTTCTCCAGCATGGCGTCGACCGCTCCGTGATTGCTCTCTGGTTGGGTCACGAATCGGTCGAGACCACGCAAATGTATCTCCACGCCGACATGCGACTGAAAGAACAAGCCCTATCGCGCACAAAGCCGCTCGATGCCCGGCCAGGACGATTCCGCCCCAATGACAAACTCTTGGGCTTCCTGGAGAGCCTCTGATTATGCCGATTCCCAATGCGTCTCGGGCGCCACCAGCGCTGGCTTGGATTATCGAGTCGGCATGATCAGGAAATCGGCATGCTGGCGCAGGTCGTGGAGCCGGCACCAGACTCCGGCGGCCTTGCGGCAAGCAGTCCATGCCGATTTCCATGAACCCATCGGTTTGGTCGGTTCGAGGTCGAAGACCGTAACCGCCCCGGACAGATAGGATTGATGTCCGTTGAAGCCATAGCGCTCGCTTGGGAACACGAAATCATCCGGCTTCGGGTCCTGGAATCGCGAGTGCCACTCGGCGAGAATCTCGAAGGCTTCGTCGTTGAGCGGAATCCCCCTGCCATCGCCTCCGCGCGTCTTTGACTTTCCAACTGTGATCGTGCGCCGGATGAAATCCACCTGGCTCCAGCGCATCTTGCGCAACTCAGCGCTGCGGAGGCCGGTGTGCAAAAAGGTCATCAGGGCAGGGAAAAGAGACCGGCTCCTACTGGCGATGGCTGCTTCGAGGATACGATTCGCCTCCTCCAGGGGCAGGGCCCTGCCAACGTCCTCGCGCTCGGGGAGTGGATGAAAGTCCGGCGCCAGGAGGTGCCACAACCGATGCTTGCGGAGGATCATGCGCAGCACCCCTGTTTCCATGTTGATTTCGCGATTTGAAGCGCCAGAATTCTTCCGTTGCATCTGGAATTTCGAGATCTTCCCGTTCGATATTTCGCTGATGAGCAGCTTGCCAAAGACGGGCATCAGATGGCTCAACTTCAATTTGTTGATTTCCCGGTAGGACTCACTCCAGTGGGCATTCCCTGCCAGCCAGGTTTTCCCGGCTTTTCTGAACAACAACGGCTTCGGCCGCTTGACGCCGCCGGCAGATTCTTCCATCGCCGTTCGCCGCGCGCGCTCGATCGAGCGTGCGAGTTCCTTGTCGCTTGTATGCGCCGACTCGCGGATGCGCTGGCCCATAAACTGGAATTCGTACCGGTAAACTCCACCCTGTTTGAACACTCCCATATCCCCTCTCCTTTCGCGGAGCCTGAACCGCAGCTCCAAGGGACAAAAATTTCCCGTCGACCTGGCTGCATTATTTGCGGGCAGGCCAATGGTTCCGAATTGTGTTAAAGGTTTATTGCGGGCAATTCGGGAGCTTTGAGAGGAAGGATTCGGAATAGGGATCGGTGAAGGATCAAGTTGGAATTAATGGCATCGGGATGGAGAAGAGATGCGAAACCGTATCAGGGTTTCGACCGGATCGATGGCTTAACGCGGCGAGCCCGAGTCAGTCGTAGTCGGAGGCGAGCTATAGGTACCTACTGAACAAGGCCGTTTGGCCACGCAGTCATTGCGTTCCGGCGGCGGGACCTTTAACGAGTCTCAATCGTCGCCGAAATCTAGGTCGTCCGGACCTATTCCCCGGGATTTAAGGAACAGCGCATATGGCACAATGGGCCAGATAATGAGCAGCACCGGGGAGACCAGCAAAGCAAGGAATCTCGTTTCCGGGTGCCAGCGGAAAAAGAAGCAGTTTCGCCGCGGGGCGGCAAGAAGCATCACAAGCAGGCAAGTTGCATACGCAGAAAAGCAAATGACGGCTGCTTGTGCAGTGACGGGCAACTGGAGAAACAGGTCGATACCGTTCATCGGTACTCCTTCGCAAAAAGAACTCGGCGTACTTAATCAAGTACGGCGGGAGTTTTGAGGCGTCTCTATGGCCCGCACTCGGCCTGAGAGAGGTGATGCCGTGCCGGAAACGGTCCCGGCACATTCATTTCTGCCTCTTGTACTCGATACTGGCCGAAGAATCCCGGCCCCAGAATGGTGTCGGTCCGCTTAACGTAGGTGAGGTTCACGGAGAGGAGCGTCCCCTTCACCTCAAGGGCTCCATCCTTGTATTTAGCTCCCACTCCCGCCTTCTGGTCCTAGCCGGCAATGAGGTATTCGTCACCGTTTCGCGTGACCTGGAATGTATCACTTGGATTCTTCGTGTTGACCCATTTGCCGAGGAATTGCGAACCCTTGGACGCGCATCCTGTGAGGGCGACGGTGCTGAGCAGGCAGATACAAACGAAGCGAAAGATCAAGTCGCGCATAGAGTCTCTCCGTAAGCGTGACGTTCTGGCCGTCTGGACGAGGGCGTGGTTTTGTGAGGGATGGGACCGTATGTGTCCACGATCGATTGAAGTGGACACGACCGGTCGCAAGGAGTGTGTACGTCAGCTCCGCGGAGTGTTCACTTCGTCGACGTAGACTTCATCGACGTAGACATCGTCGATGGTGGCTTTGGCGATGGCGGTTTCGAGGCGGGCGAGCAGTTGCTTGAAGGGTTCGTCCTTGCGCCGGCGGAGCATGGCCAGGGTCTGGCGTCCCTCGGAGGCGATCGCAACGCCGCCGAGGGGCTCGATGTATCCGATGACGATCTGGCCGTGCTCGGTGAATTCGTCGATATTCGGATACATGGAGATGGCGAAGGGCGAGGCGTCGTAGGCGGTTGGGTCTAAGCGGCTTTCTGTAATGCGGGGAGCAGTTTTCCGGCGACGTTCCATGGCAGCAACTCCTCGATGCGATTGATGGGATGATCACCTACACGCGCAAGCACGTAGCGCAGGTACGCCTCAGGGTCAAGGCCGTTCAGCCGCGCTGTTCCTACCAGACCATAAAGGATAGCTGCGCGTTCGCCTCCTGCGTCCGAGCCGGCAAAAAGATAATTGCGGCGGCCGACAGCCACCGGGCGCAGGGCTCGCTCGGCGATCAGGTTATCTATTTCGATGCGGCCGTCGTCGAGATAGCGTGCCAGCGCATCCCAGAGTTGAAGGGCGTAGTGGATGGCCGCAGCCGTTTCCGACTTCGGCGTCAGTTGTGCAAGAGCTTGTTCGAGCCATCGTCGCATGTCGTCGAACAACGGCTTGGCGCGTGCCGAGCGAACGGCGCGTCGTTCGTCTGCCGATCGTCCCTTGATCTCCTTCTCGATCAGGTAGAGCGCGGCTATGCGATGCACTGCTTCGGTGGCGATGGGCGAGTTATGCGCCTTCATCAGGTCGAAAAACTTGCGCCTGATGTGAGCCATGCATGGAGCTTCCTGAATCACACCGCCTTCGTAAAGCTTGTTGAAGCCAGCAAACGCGTCGGCCTGCAGGATGCCCTCGAACTTGGCCAGATGTCGCTAAGGATGTTCGCCCTTGCGGTTGGGCGAGTAGGCGAACCACACAGCCGGCGCTGCCTTGTCGCCTGCCGGACGGTTGTCGCGAACATAGGTCCAGAAGCGGCCGGTCCTAGTCTTGCCGGTCCCCGGCGCAAGCACAGGCAGCGGAGTATCATCGCCGTGCAGTTTTTCTGTCGCCAGCACATAGCGGCGCAGGACCTCGGCCACCGGTGCCAGCAACGCTGCGGCTTCACCTACCCAGCGGGCCAGAATCGAACGATCCAACTCGACGCCTTCGCGAGCGAAGATCTGCGACTGACGATATAAAGGCTGGTGATCACAAAACTTCGCAGTGACAACATGTGCCAGCAGGCCAGGTCCCGGCAGACCGCGATCGATCACACGATCCGGTGCTGGAGCCTGCACCACGCAGGAGCACTTGCGGCAGCTCATCTTCGGGCGCACATGGCGGATGACAAAGAAGCTGGCCGGCATATACTCGAGCATCTCCGACGCGTCTTCGCCCAGTCTGCGCAACTCGCCACCGCAGCATGGGCACGTGCTGTGTTCAGGAAGATGCGTTCTGACTTCGCGCCGCAGATGCGCTGGCAGAGCGCGGTTCTTGCGCGCGGCGGGTGCGGGCTTTTCCTTGTTCGCTTCAGGCGGATCGGTCTGCGCAATCGGCTGAGCTTCGATCACGCAACCACTCAAGCATAGTGTCAACTGCGCCTCGTTGACAGCCAGTTTCTCCGACTTGGGCCCGAACTGTGCGCGTTTCAGCTTTGCTACCAGAAACTCAAGGTGCTCGATCCGTGCCATCTGCGCGATCACCAGATGACTCAATGCGGATGCGCCCATCTTCTCTATCTCGCTCGGACGGGCATGCACGCAGATCATGTACGCAGTATGCCATGAGTTATGCTTCGAAGCACGCAGAAAAAAGAGTAAGTCGAAGATAAGTTATCGGAGACAACTTACACTGCCATCGGAGGCTGCCATGTCCGCGCAGGCTGACGCCAATCAATCCCTTCACACAACATCGACAGTTGCGCGCGCGTCAACGACACAGCTCCGCTCGTTGCCTGCGGCCATACAAAACGGCCGCGATCAAGCCGCTTTTGGAACAGGCACATCCCGTCGCCATCATGCCAAATCAGCTTTACCAGGTCACCTCTGCGGCCCCGGAAGATGAAGACTTGCCCAGACAGAGGACTCTTATCGAGCGTGCTCTGGACCAGACCGCCCAAGCTCGAAAAACCTCTGCGCATATCGGTCACTCCTGCCACAAGCCAGATCTGTGTGTTAGCCGGAATCATCCGCGCAAACTCTCAAGAACCGCACGAACAACCTTGGCATCGACTGCGCCAGCAAGGCTGACCAGCGCACCGCCGGGAAACTCGATGTTCATCGTCAACGGCGGGTCCGCGCTCTCGTGCGTGTCCCGCTCTGTCTCCGATGCCTCGGTGTCTGATGGCTCTTCGTCGCCCACCGAAACTGGAAGAAGACGAAGGCCTGGCGCGTCAGCGGCACTCTCCCCACCGAGTTGGCCCGCATGATAAAGCTTCCGCCAATAGAACACCTGGTTCGCGTTCACACCATGCTGCCGCGCAAGCGATGCTACCGACTGACTCGACGACATCGTCAGCTCCACGATCCGCCGCTTCTCCTCCGCTGTCCAGTACCGCCGGCGCCCGGAAGCGCCTTCAGCTGTCTCAACCCCTTCATCCATCCAAGCCCTCCGTGGCCACATGGCCACCACAAGTCGAGCTTGAACCCGGAACAAACCCAAAACAAGGCGGCCAGAAAATGACGGTTACGTCTCTCCATTGGTTGTTTTCACACATTGCCGCGGCATTGCAGGTGCAGGATTGCCTATTGCCTGAGCCTTTGAGGCGGTCGGCCTATATCGTGCGTGTCTGCCGGTTCTAGTCCGCCCGCCTTCGAGATCGCGGTATTTCCCTAGTTGATGTAGGAATTCTCAACGATCAATGCCATTTCCCCAGGAGGTAGAGTCTCCTCGTCTGGGTCAAAGAGATCCGGATCGCGATACTCACAGGGCTCGTCGTCGATATACACCTCGGGGTCCTCAGCGAGATGGACGCCCGCCGTAATGTAAGCGCTTCCCTCGTCCAATATCTCATTGAAGCGCCTGGCGCCCTCATCACTCCAGAAGTCAAATGCCGGATCGTCCTTCTCCTCACTCCCTTCATCATCCGGACTCTTGTCGTTATGGGTTCTCATTCGAATATTCCTTTCTGTGGCATGGTTGTTGCCGGGCCTGTCCGCTCTTCAGATTTTCGGAGAGAAACGAATGCCAGAAAGGTGAAAGAGTACTTTCGGGTGTGCCTGATAAGAACATGCTGAATGAAACACCGCTTGGCTCAGCAGCGGTCGTTTGATTGATTAGGGGCGAGCGACGAGGTCGTCTCGTACCGCAGGATCACTGCGGTTAATCCCAAAGCCTTGGCGACCGGCAAGAGTTTGCCTAGGGGAAGGAGCACATGGCCGCATTCTGATTTGGAAAGACAAGCGCGGGAAATGCAACCTGCGGCCCGCGTTGCAAGCAGCGACTGACTAAGGCCCCGGCGTTTGCGCAAGCTCCTGAGCAGGACGCCGATTGAGCGAGCAAGCTGCTTGTCGTCTTGCACCGTTCGAGGATTGAGCAGAGTACTGACTTCAAGATTCAAGTATTCAAGCTTCAGCCCGCAATGGCACCTCACACAAGCGCCATCCCTGGGGCATTGACGTGTTTTGCAGCGCCCGCAAATAACTGTTTCGCTATCACGAATCGAGGGGAGAAATTGAGTAGTCATGGCTTTCCTTTGCACATCCGGTGGGCAAGGTTGTCGGAGTGAAGAGACAAATCAGTGAGGATGGTTGGCAAGAAGGCGGCGTGTAGTCAGCGACAGTGAGACCTGGCGCTCACAAAGACTCGCGGTCTTCACCCGTTTTCCGCAGACAATTCAGATCAAAACCGAGATCGCAACGGTTGTCAGTTAGAGCGGATCTCTCCACGCTCTTGGAGGACGGCTTCCAGATCGAAGTCACGGGCATCAGGGACATGTGCAAAACGGGATGCCGCACAGGTGAAAATCGACGGCGGCACGTATGGCCTATAGTTCCCAAATTGGATCGATTCTGGCGTGTGGATTCGGTATCCCCCGAACCAAAGCCTGTCACTGAGTGCTACTGCGTATCCGTTTGCCGCCAACTCGCTTTCGATTTCGTCATTCACTGAACCGGGCGGTACGTCCGCATAGCCGCGCTCGTCTCTCTCGACTGCGGCGATCAAGTTCACCACTGAGCGATTCATTTTTCTCCTTTCTGGCCGAGCTTTGGCTGCCTTGAAGAACCGCTCGGCCGCCGCGATCACACCGGATATATCCGGACCTTGCGCGCTGGGAAGTGACTCGAGTCCATGCACGGGCACTCTCCTGTGAGGTGGCTGAGCGACAGGGATGTCGTCGATGTGAAGTGTCGGATCTGCAGTGGATGAGAGGATCAGAATGGAGGCGGAGACCGAGACCTTGGGCCGCATTAGTCGCTGGAAATCCCCCTGAATGCCTTCGTCCGCGATCGGTCAAGTCCAGGCGCAGCGTGCAGCGCCAATCCGGAAAGATACTTGGAACCTCCCGGAGGCTCAAGCGGACGATATCGAAGGAGCACTGCTGGGCGCACGTGTTTGTTTTAGGGGTGCAATGAGAGCGGAGGGGGTACTACCCGCGATGAAAAAGCACGGTTACTACGGCGGTTACCTCTATTAATCGGTGATGCAAAGGAGTAAAAGAGAAGCACCGGAGATAATTCTCCGGTGCCCTGAGTACATCAGGGGCGCGCTGGGGCGCACCATCCGCAGAATCGTAATGCCCGGTCAGGCCACGGTTGCCAAATGGGGCCAGAACTGAACGAGCTAGTGTCAGCGGCAGGCTTTGGCATGCCACTCGCCACCAATGAGAAATTGGGGTCACGGCCCGTCAAAGCGTCGTTTGGACGTTTCGGAGCTCGCATGAATCGAGCGCGCCGAAATCCCAAAGAAGAAAATCGATCACGGTGATTTTATTAAAGTCCCCGCGCGTCGAAGATGACTGCCGATCCTGTCGTGCGCCACGTGCGTCCGCGACGGATGCCGGCCATATCAGTCAGGAAGCCGATACCGGCGGCGGCTAGTTTAGTCGACCGATGAAAATCCGGCCTCTCGAGAATCCCAGCTAGAGTTATGCCCCGATCAGCGCGGCGTCACAGCTGCGTTGCGATCGACATCAGGCCCCCGGAAGTCCTGCGCGTGCGTCCGCATGACCGCGATCTGATCGTTTTGGACATTAGCCAGATCTCCATATTCCAATCCAAGCCGCCATCTCCTTCGTCGCGAGATGGCGGTGCACGCGCAAACTCACGACCCGAGGAAAGTATGAAGAGGATCAAATTCGCCGCCGCCTTGGCGGGGAAACAAGCCCCGGTACAGCTGAGCATCTGGGATCTGATCGAGGCAGATCCGGTTCCGGCCGCCCAGCCCACCGACGACGCACCGGCTGCGAAGGCCGTTCCGCCCGAACAGCAGACGGTCGGAGACCCAATGATCGCGCGAACCGCTGACCTCGCTGAGGTCGCGGACTCATCCCTTGGCAGCATTGCTGGCTCGCCTACATATGCAATTGCTCCTGATGTCGGCACCGGGTCCACCACGGAAGATACCGGTCGGGGAACCACACCCGTCCCCATACCACCACCCTGGTCCTCGCTTGAGATCGAGCCCCAGCGCTCGTCTCCTCAGCCCTCACCTGACAGGATCAAGTCCTGCCTTTTACCGAAACGCTCACCACCTCGGCCATTGTGCCGAAGCAGCTTCCGGTGGTTTGAACCCGCATCCTGTATGCGAGTTCGAGAGGCCGTCTCTCATCTCTCGTGCAGCACGGCTCGAAGAAGCTTTCTCAGTTCATGTATCCTCCTTCGCGCCTTCGTGGCGCACTGTCGTCCGCGTAGCGAACGACAATCACTTCCCCTTGCGCATACTTCTTGCGCCATGCATCCACCCACAGGTCGAACACGTAATGCAGATAAATACTCGCCATCAGAGGTGAAACCACTGAACCCTGCGGCGTACCCATCTCCGTGTTCTTCCGTTGGCCTTCCTCCACCACTCCCGCCTTCAGCATTTCTGGATCAGGCGAAGCATGCGACGGTCGGCGACGCGATGCTGGACGAACCTTAAGAGCCAATCGTGCGAAAGATTATCGAAAGGTCCAAAATGTCGCAATCCAACACCCAGTTCACCTTCTTCCGCGTGATCCCGACATACAACGCATCCAGCGCTTGATGCTGGCTACGTCCTGGCCGGAAACCGTACGAGAAACCCCGAAAATCCTCTTCGTAAATCTGATTGAGGATCATGACTACGGCTTGCTGGACTACCTTGCGTTTGTGCGTATAACAGAATAGGTTCATTTATGTGCGTCGTCCCTGGTTGGCTAGCCCCCTTCCCGCGCTCTTCATCTGACTGTTGTAAAATCTGTCAAGAAGAACAGTACACTTCATCCGAGTGCTCATGCCAGACCGGCAAGTTCACCCGGGCCACCCTCCATCTATCTGTCGCTAAAGGAAGCCGCTCTGTTCCGTTCGCCGGCCCCGGCATCTTGTTGCCTTCATGCACGGCAGAAATTAATCGATCCATCCCCCTGTGCCGAAATCGCCAATGACTCCTATGATGTTGATGAGAAATGCAGTAAACGCACGCTGGCACTCCGGCAGCACGCTCCGGTCGGTCTTCAAACTGATGACCGGTAACATCGTTGCCAGTCTCATCACGATGGTGACCAGCATCCTGGTTGCCCGTTGGACTTTTCCCTCCGAGATGGGCATCTGGAACACTGCCCTGCTCGTCAGTATCTACACGCCCACCTTGCAGATGGGCGTGTTCAACGGACTCAACCGCGAACTCCCTTACTTGATCGGATCCGGAAACAAGGACGGTGCCCTCCGCATGGCGCAGGCCGCCGTTGCATGGTCACGCTTCCTCGTCGTTCTGTCCATAGCATGCGGTCTGATCGCCGTGCTCTGGTTCTGGCACGATCACAAGCAAACCCTCGTCTACACAGCCCTGGCTCTGACCGCCATCATCGCCTCCTCGTGGCCAACTCAGTACCTCACAACCACCTACAGGACGAACAACGAGTTCGGGCGACTGGCCAGAAACACAGTTATCGTCGCGTTCTTCGGAGTTGTACTGGTAGGCTTCGTCTGGTGGTTCCATTTCGAAGGCCTGCTCCTGCGAGCCGGATTGATGGGAATCTTCGGTGTTCTGGCCCTCTATTGGCGCCGGCCCCTGCCCGTGCATTCCCGCTGGGGCTGGAAAGAATTGTTCCATCTCGCCAAGATCGGAGCGCCCATCTGGCTCGTGGGACAGCTCGGCGCCTTGTTCACTTCTCTCGATCGCCTGTCCCTGGTCCATGCCACACAAGAGCTCGGTTACTTCACCATCGCCATTCAGGTCGGTACATTCGTGAGAGCAATTCCGGGCGCCTTCAGTACAGTGTTCTATCCGCAGATGGCTCACCGATACGGCCAGACGCATTGCGCTATGGACATATGGCACATCGCCCGAAAGGCTGCCATTGGCGCCTCTGCTGCCGGCCTCTTCGCCGGACTCTGCGGTTGGTTCATGCTGCCAACGTTCGTCCGCATTATGCTACCTAAGTATGTGCCGGGAATCTCCGCGGCCCGCGTCAGCGCATTCCTCGGCGTGGCAATGGGGCTTTACCTGTTCGACAACATCTACAACGTCATCCGCAGGCAGGACCTCTACGTCCTGAACTGGCTCGTCGGATGTTCCACGTTTGCGTGCGTCTGGTTCTCGCTTTCGCACTGGTCCAGGCTGTCTGCGCCCGTAGCGTCGGCAACATCCATGCTGACCGCCACGTTCATCATGGCTTTGAGTTCGGCATTTGTTAGCAGATTCGCATGCATCCAGCATGATCGCGCCCTGCAGGTCACAAACGCCACACCGGCCCACTAGAGCGTTTACGATTTAAGTGTTTACATATCCGCATGAGGCAAAGAAGTTCGAGCACTCGCCTGGCGTAACGGCATTGAGCAGGTCACCGATTTCCTTCCATAAGGCGTCGATGGATCGTTTGG
>Ga0224529_1001476_pt1 | contig 13951 bp, 11 predicted proteins | sample CBST50metaG_FD_179893 | JGI IMG/M metagenome (GOLD analysis project Ga0224529, IMG submission 179893) | Peat soil microbial communities from Stordalen Mire, Sweden - C.B.S.T50 | ecosystem: Environmental > Terrestrial > Soil > Wetlands > Peat | place: Sweden: Norrbotten County, Stordalen Mire... | reverse complement strand
CCTCTGAACCTGGGGATGATGGGCATGCACGGCGAGTCTTGGGTCAACCATGCCATTCAAGAGTCGGATCTGCTGATTGCCTGCGGTATGAGGTTTGATGATCGCGTCACCGGCACGATCGCCAGTTATGCCCCAAAGGCAAAAAAAATTCACATCGAGGTTGACCCGGCTGAGATCAACAAAAATATCAAGGTCGATGTCGCATTGATCGGCGATTTGCGCGCGGTGCTCGAAGAGCTGCTGCCGCGCATTCCCAGCCGCGAAAGTTCGCCGTGGGTCAAAAGCATCGAGGCCAGCAAGGGCGCTTCGGCGGTGCGCGACATCAAGAATCTGCCCGACAACGGCCACCTCTACGCCGCGCACGTGATCCACGATATTTGGCGCATCACCGGTGGCAACGCTATCGTGGTTACCGACGTGGGTCAGCATCAAATGTGGGAGGCGCAGTACTATCACCACGAAGAGCCGCGCACACTCATTACTTCCGGTGGCCTCGGAACGATGGGCTTTGCGCTGCCAGCGGCAATCGGCGCCAAGTTTGCCTGCCCGGAAAAAGAAGTATGGGTCGTGGCTGGTGACGGAGGCTTTCAGATGACAGCTTCCGAGTTATCGACCATCGCTCAGGAAAAGATCAAGATAAATATCGCCATCATCAACAATGGATTTCTGGGGATGGTGCGCCAATGGCAGGAGTTTTTCTATGACCACAACTACGAGTCCACGCCCATGCTTTCACCCGATTTCGTGAAGTTGGCCGATGCCCACGGCATCGCCGGACGCGCGGTGCATACACGGGCTGAGTTGGCGTCGGCAGTTGCAGAGGCTCGGTCTGCTCCCGGCGCTTTTCTACTGAATTTTCTGGTCGAGCAGGAAGATTCGGTTTATCCAATGATTCCCGTCGGCAATGCGCTGCATGAGATGATTCGCCGTCCCGGTCATAGTCCGCTGCTTGAGACGCCCGAAGACAAGTAAGAAGCGAATAGTTGTCGGCTAACAGGGAACAGGTTCAGAAGTTTGGGGAGCAGTGAACGGACAGATGTCAACTGGAGAAGTCATGCTGCACACATTCGTCGCTTATGTGGAAGACCGGCCGGGCGTATTGACGCGCGTGGCATCGCTGTTTCGCCGTTTGAACATCAACATTCACTCCCTCACCGTGGGGCGCAGCGAGCGGGCCAGTCAGTCGCGTTTGACTATGGTTTGCGAGGCTTCGGCCGAGGCCGGCAACCGCATCCGGGCTAGTTTGTATAAACTGGAGGATGTAATCGAAGTGGACGACATTGCCCAAGCGCCCGCCGTCACGCGCGAACTGGTGCTGATCAAGGTTGCCGCCACGCCGCAGAGCCGCTCGCGCATCTTTGAGTTGGTCGAGGTTTTTCGCGCTCGCATTGTCGATCTCGCTCCGGAGTCGCTGACGATCGAGATGACTGGCGTGGAAAGCAAGATCGAAGGGCTCATCCAGGTGCTCAACGAGGGCGACGAACAGGTGCTGGAGATTTGCCGCAGTGGCAAGTTGACCATGCGCAGAGGCCATCACACCAGCCGCGTTTTGCAGGCCATGGGCGACGAAAAAGCCAATGCGCCGGTTGAGGCTGCGAAGGTCAGCGACAGGGCGAAATGAGAGTGCGGCTTTCTTCACCTGACGCCGTAGAGATTTCTTAAAAGCTTGCGGGCCCACGCAGTACAGGTCCACTCGACACTAACTATCACCACACCAGCAAAGGAAAAGCGAGAAAAAATGGTCAAGACTTATTACGATCAAGATGCCGACTTATCCCTCATCCAGTCCAAGAAGGTAGCCATCATCGGCTACGGTTCCCAAGGGCATGCGCATGCCCTCAACCTGAAGGACTCCGGCGTCCAGGTGAAGGTGGGTTTGGCGCCTAACTCGAAGTCCATCGCCAAGGCGCAGAAGGCCGGCTTGGAAGTGGGCACCGTTGCCGCAGTGACCAAGTGGGCCGACGTGGTCATGATTCTCACCCCCGACCAGGGCCAGGCCAAGCTCTATGCCGAGGAGATTGGGCCCAACCTCAGCGCCGGCAAGCTGTTGATGTTTGCTCACGGCTTCAACATTCACTACAAGACCATCGTGCCCGACGCGGGCATCGACGTGGGCATGGCCGCGCCCAAGGCTCCCGGCCATCGTGTGCGCGAGATCTTCCCCGAGGGCGGTGGCGTTCCGGGACTGATCGCCGTACATCAGGATGCCACCGGCAACGCGCACGCCCTGAGCCTCAGCTACTTGAAGGGCATCGGCTGCACCCGCGCCGGAGTGCTTGAGACGACCTTCCGCGAAGAGACCGAGACGGATCTGTTTGGCGAGCAGGCGGTGCTTTGCGGCGGCGTCAGCGCGCTGATCAAGGCGGGCTTTGACACCCTGGTCGAAGCGGGCTATAACCCCGAGAACGCCTACTTCGAGTGCTTGCACGAGCTGAAGCTGATCGTCGATCTCATCTATCGCGGCGGCTTGTCTTACATGCGCTACTCGATCAGCGACACCGCCGAGTGGGGCGATTACGTCAGCGGTCCGCGGGTCATTGGCGATGAGAGCAAAAAGGCCATGAAGCAGATTCTCACCGAAATCCAGGATGGAACCTTCGCCAAGGCATTTTTGGCCGACCAGAACTCCGGACGCAAGAAGTTCCTCGCCTACCGTGAGGAAGCATCCAAGAGCCAGGTCGAAGAAGTGGGCAAAAAACTCCGTGCCCAGATGACCTTCCTCGATCCGATCACCGTCGAAGAAGCCATCAAGGGCCGGTAACCATTTTTTTATTACCAAAAGGCTCTCTTCCTTCGCTTCATGGAAGGAAGAGAGCCTTTTTTGTGCGTCATCCCTGCTTACTGTGGCGCAAAGATCCTTGCATGGCTCCCTGGAGGATGGTGCCAGAGGGCTTTGCAAATTATCAATCTCCAATGTCTTACATCGGGAAAACATCCCCCAAAATAACTTCATAAAGATGGACTTCAACTATCGAAATGTATAGACGGGCCGATAAGGGCATCGTTGAAGACCTGGCGTCTCCGGTTTCTTTCAGGGTGACTTTCAAGGCATCCGATAAAGAATACGTGCAGGGCTAGATCAGCAATCGAAAGGTTGCGCCATGAAGACTGATCGCCAGAACCGGCAGAAGCGCGGCGTAGCTGCGCTCAATCTACACGCTGTTCAATCGCCGACCGAGCAGAAACCCGAGTCGGCCACCATCGAAGCCAATCGCTCCGGCGAGTGGCTGGACGTAGAAGAGTTGCGCGCGGCGGCGCTCGTTGCCGTGTCTGAAGGCCGCGATGTAACTGTCGATCTCAATCAAGTGGATCATCTGGATGCCAGCGCATTGCAGATCCTGCTGGCTTTGGACCGGGAGCAGAAAAAGCTTCAGCGGCAGCTCCATCTGACGAATGCTTCCACGCACCTTCGCCAGTGGTTCGAGTATGCGGGCGCGACAGAATTGCTTTCTTGACAAGGTGGAAGGCTGCGGGCTTTCCGGAGGAACAACGAGTTGCGAAAAGTGCTGATTGTCGACGATTCGGTTTCCATGCGGCAGATGGTGGGCTTCACGCTGCGCCAAGGCGGCTATCAGGTGATTGAGGCCGAGCACGGCCAGGACGCATTGAACAAGCTGGCGGGTACGACCGTGGATTTGATCATTACCGATCTGAATATGCCGGTGATGGATGGCATCACGCTCATCAAGAATGTGCGCATGCAGCCGGCGATGAAATCCAAACCGATTTTGATGCTGACCACCGAAGGATTGGCGGCCAAGAAAGAGCAGGGCAAAGCGGCTGGAGCAACGGGCTGGATCGTCAAGCCTTTTGATCCAGAAAAACTGCTGCTAACCCTGGCCAAGGTGCTGCCATAACGCCATGAAAATCGATCTTAGCCAATTTCGCCAAACATTTTTGCAGGAGAGTGCCGAGCACGTGGCCTCGATGGAGGCTGGGCTGCTCGAGTTGCGCGCGGCGCCGGACGACGTCGAACTGCTCAACGCAATCTTTCGTGCGGCGCATTCCATCAAGGGTGGGGCCGGGTCGTTTGGCCTCAACAGCCTGGTGCGCTTTACTCATTCGCTTGAAAATCTTCTTGACCGGCTGCGTTCAGACGAAATGCGCGCTACGGAAGAAGTGATCGACATTTTGCTGCACTCGGTCGACGTGTTGCGCGAGTTGCTCGGTGCGGATGCGGATGCCGAGTTGCCTGCTGCGGCTTTGGAGTTGCATGAGCGCGTCGAAGCTTTACTGGCAGACCAGACCGGTGCTGCAGAGGTTCCAGACGTTGATGGCGCGCCGATAGTCGAGGAGCAAGTTGCTGAAGGTGGGCAACCGCTCAACTTCTACAAAGTGGAGTTTCATCCCGATCGAGAGTTGTTCGCCAGCGGCACCAATCCGATTGTGCTATTGCGCAATCTGGTGGCGTTGGGTATGGTCAGCAGTTGCCAGATTCACACCGAGGAGCTACCCGCCTTGGCCGATCTGGACCCGGAGCAGTGCTATCTGAGCTGGACCGTCGAGTTGGCCAGTGCCTGCCTCGAAGCGGAAGTGCGCGAGGTCTTCGAGTTTGTCGAGCACCTGGCGGAGGTTCGCATTCAGCGTGTCGAGGAAGTTCCGGTTTCCAAAGCGAATCGGGCAGCGGAGGCGAAGGCAGCGGTTGTCGCCGCATCGAATACAGAACGCGCGGAGGCGAAGCCCGCGGTTCAAGAGCGCCGCATTGCGACGGTTGCGGATCGTCGGCAAGGCTCAGATCGTCGCCAAACTCCAGATCGTCGTCAGAGTCCGTCCAAGTCCGTCGCTGGTGGTGAATCTGGTTCGATTCGCGTGGCCATCGACAAGGTAGACCGGCTCATCGATCTGGTTGGCGAATTGGTGATTGCGCACGTGATGACGGCGCAGATGGTCGAGGTTTTTGAACCCTCTTGCCTACCCAAGTTGCGCGAGGCTGTGGCTTCGATGGAGCGCAACACCCGCGAACTGCATGAGCGGGTGATGGGCATCCGCATGTTGCCGGTTGGCACCGTCTTTCAGCGCTACACGCGCACGGTTTATGACATCGCGCAGTCTACCGGCAAACAGATTCGTCTGGAGATGGAGGGTGAAGAAACGGAGATCGACAAGAGCATGTTGGAGTTGCTCGGTGATCCGTTGACCCACCTGATTCGCAACTCCGCCGATCATGGCATTGAGAGCCCTGAGGCACGGCGGGTCGCGGGCAAGCCGGAAGAAGGCGTCATCACGCTCAGAGCCTTCCATCGTTCGGGCCGCATCGTGATTGAAATTGAAGACGATGGCGCTGGCATCGACCCTCAAAAAGTGCGCGCCAAGGCTATTGAGCGCGGTCTGATCGCCGGGGATGCGCCGATGACTGACGACCAGTTGCGCCTATTGATCTTCGAACCCGGCTTCTCCACCCGCGACCAGATCAGCGATCTTTCCGGGCGCGGCGTGGGCATGGATGTGGTTAAGCGCAATGTGCAGCAGTTGAGCGGCACGGTGGCCTTGGCCAGCGCGGTTGGGCGCGGTTCCACGGTAACCATCGAGCTTCCCTTGACCCTGGCGATTCTTGAGGGGCTGTTAGTGCGAGTAGGCGATCGCACTCTGGTCTTGCCCCTGCTGTCGGTGGTCGAGACAGTTCCCTTGCGGGATAGCCAGATTCTGAGCGTGGCCGGACAGGGCGAGGTGGTGGTGATTCGCGCCGAGTCAATTCCGCTACTGCGCCTTTCCCGCTTTCTGGGGCTGGCGCAGGAAACCGTCACAGATGAACCGGTCTCCGCAGAGGCGCACAACCGCCGCTTGGCGGTGATTGTCGCGGCTGGCGACAAAAAGGTAGGGCTGGTGGTCGACGAGTTGCTCGGCCAGCAGCAGGTGGTGGTCAAGAGTTTGGAGCGGCATCTGCGTAAGGTGGACGGGCTGATGGGAGCCACCATCTTGGGCGACGGTTGTGTGGCTCCGATCGTAGATGTGGCGGGCGTGGCGGCAATGAATCTATTCTCGCTGCAAGCGGCAAACAAGGTCTCCCAACAGATTGTGCCTCCGGCTCAGTCTGTCCCGGCGGCTGTTCACGCGGAAAAGGAAATAGGAGGATCGGCACATGCGCTGGTTTAACAATTTGGATGCAAAACCCCGTCTGATGATCAGTTTCGGTGTCCTGCTGGTGCTGACTCTGATCATCAGCTCCCTGGCCATCAGCAACATGAGCAACGCCAATGATCGCGTACAAAACCTTTACGAGAAGGATATGAAGGGCGTCATTGCGGTGCAGAATATCGCGGTGGGGAGGATGTCCGTGGGGCGCATGGACCGGGGTGCTCTTCTCAACATCGAGAACCCGGCTTCGGTGGCTGAAGACAAGCGCTCCATCGACGCAGCTTTCACGGAAATCAACTCCAATCTGCAATTGGCGGACCAGTACTTCTATACCAAGGAAGGACTGGCGATGATTCAGCAGATTCGCGAGGCTCTTCCCGACTATAGAAGAGCTGTTGATGGCATCCTCGATGCTGTCAATACAAAGGATCTAGCTCGCGCAAAAGCCGCTGTGGTTGCGGCTGATCCAGTGTCGGAGCGCCTGCATACCGCGATCAACCAAGCGATCCAATTTAAGGAGGCAAGGGCGGAAGAGAAATTTCAGGCCAACAATGCGGCCTATCAATCGGGTCGCGCCCTCATGCTTGGTGCCTGCCTGATTTCGCTGGTCTTGGGCATCATTCTGAGCTTGGTGATTGCTCGCGGCTTCGCGGTTCCATTAGGGCTAGCCGTTGATGCGCTGGAGAAAGTTGCGGCTGGCGACCTGACTGTCTCGCTGGATGTGGAAACCGAGGACGAGGTGGGCCGAATGGCCACGGCGCTCAATCGCGCTGTCGAGCGGCTCTGCGAAACCATGCAGGAGGTAGCCGACAGCGCCTCCAACGCCAGTTCTTCCTCGCAGCAGTTGGCCGCGGCTTCCGAGGCCATCGCTACTGGTGCGCAGGAGCAGGCATCGAGTTTGGAGGAAACTTCCGCCAGTCTTGAAGAGATTACCGCCACCGTGCGGCAAAGCGCCGACAACGCCCAGCAGGCCAGCCAACTTGCCACAGGCTCTCGCGACTCGGCCGAGCAAGGCCAAGCGGTGGTCTCGAAGGCGATTACCGCGATGCTAGAGATCAACGCCTCGTCGGCCAAGATCGCCGACATCATTTCGACCATCGACGAAATAGCCTTCCAGACCAATCTGCTAGCGGTCAACGCCGCGGTGGAAGCGGCGCGGGCAGGCGACGAAGGCCGCGGTTTTGCCGTGGTCGCTTCCGAGGTACGCAGCTTGGCGCAGCGCAGCGCCGTGGCCGCCAAAGAGATCAAGGTGCTCATTCAGGATTCGCTGCGCAAGGTGGACGCGGGCTCGGATCTGGTCAACCGCTCCGGCGAAACGCTGCAAGGCATTGTCGGCTCAGTCAAGCGGGTCACCGACATCGTCAGCGAAATGTCTGCCGCTGCCAGTGAGCAGAGCACTGGAATCGAGCAGGTAAACACCGCCATGACCCAGATGGATCAGGTCACGCAATCCAACTCCGCGCAGACCGAGGAGCTTTCGGCCACTGCCCAATCGCTCAGTGAACAGGCCTCGCATCTGCTGGAACTGGTTGGCACCTTCACGCTTACCACCAGCGGCAAGGGGCACCATGAGCGGCAGAGCTTTGTCACTCATGCAGCCAACGTGCAAGAGCCGTCGGTAAGCGCGGCGCAGCGACCGGTGGCCAAGACAGCCGCGCGCAGCGCAGTGGCGGTCAAGCCTCGCGTTGGCAAGGGAACCAAGAGTCGGCCCACGGCGGCAGCGGCGCTGCTGACAGCGGCGCACAGTACGGGCTCGTCCGCAGGGAGTGACTCTAGCTTCGAGGAGTTTTGAGACGGCCATTTAACCGGAGAAAGGAAGAGCCATGAAACCATCGGCCGAAATTCAAGCTCCAGAGTCGCAGCAGTTCCTGACATTTCTGCTTGACGATCAAGAATATGGGCTGGAGATATTCAAGATTCGCGAGATTCGCGGCTATGCGCCTGTCACGCCGATCCCCAACGTACCTCCTCATGTGCGCGGGGTGATGAACCTGCGCGGAACGGTTCTGCCGGTCATCGATTTGCGCATGAAGTTTCACCTGCCGGCGGTCGAGTACAACAAGTTCACCGTCATCGTGATTGCCACGGTTGGCGACAAAACCGTGGGCCTGCTGGTTGACGCCGTCTCGGACGTGCTGATGGTGGGGCACGACGCGATTCGCGACGCGCCTGACTTTGGCACGTCGGTCGATACGCGCTTCATCAACGGCGTCTTTCAATCGCGCGAGCACCTCACCGTCGCCTTGAATTTGGAGGAGTTGCTCTCCGAGTGCGATCTGGCGGTTCCCCAACCGGTCGAGTAGAAGTAGAGCAGAACCCGCTTTCGGCAAGGAAGACGCGGGGAAGTAGTTCCATGGGGGGGCGGCATGACGGCAGCAGTCTTCGAGAGCTCAAACATCTCCATGGAGATACGCGAGTTCAAACTTTTCCGCACCCTCATTCACGAGCGCACCGGCATTTGGCTGCGCGACGGCAAGCAGGTCATGCTAGCCTCGCGGCTTTCGCGCCGCCTGCGCCATCACAGCTTGAGCAGCTTCGCTCAATACTACGACTACGTGCAAAATCTTCGCGACAACGGCGAAGAGATGCTGCAACTGATCAACTGCGTCACTACTAACAAAACTTCTTTTTTTCGCGAACGCCATCACTTCGATTTTCTCGCCAATACCGTGGTTCCAGAGATTCAACGGGCGGTGGCACATGGCGGTCCACGCAAGGTGCGGGTGTGGAGCGCTGCCAGTTCCACAGGTGCGGAAGCCTACTCCATCGCCATTACTCTGCTGGAGGCGCTGGCTGCGCCATGCCACGCTTCGATCGCCGCGCAGCCAACGAAGGTTGCCTCCATCGGTCCATGGAAGATCGAAATCATCGCCTCTGACATTGACACCAACGTCCTGAATACCGCCATCCGCGCCATTTATCCCGTCGAGGAGTTAGCCAGTGTTCCGCCGCCGTTGCGCAAAAAATATTTCCTGCGCGGCAAGGATGAGATGATCGGGCAGGTCAAGGTCAAGCCAGAGGTAGCGCGCTTGGTCGAGTTCAAACGCATCAATTTGATGGACGCCGATTGGTCCATCGAGGGTCCGTTCGACGTGATTTTCTTTCGCAATGCGCTGATCTATTTCAATCAGAAAACGCAGGATGTTTTTCTGCGCAAAATGACACGCTACTTGAAACCGCAGGGCTATCTCTTCCTGGGCAACTCGGAACATATTCCTTGGTTGCACAGCATTCTCGAACCGTTGAAGCAGACCATGTATCAGTTGCGGGAGACGGACGAATGAGCGGGTAGTTGACTTTACGCAAGGTTGTCAACAAGCGGGAGCGCTTGGCAATGACCAGGGTAAAAAACATTTCGCATCAGGGGACGGCGCAAGATCAGAATCATCGGCAATCCGGCAGTCAGGTGCGCATTTATACCGGCGATGTGGCTACCAGTACTATGCCTGCCGTGCTGCACACTCTGCTGGGCTCTTGCGTTGCGGTTTGCCTCTACGATCCCATGTTGCGCGCCGGGGGAATGAACCACATCCTGCTACCTGGAACCCGACAGAACCGCTGCGGAACGCGCTTTGGCATTCATGCCATGGAACTGCTGATCAACGAGTTGATGAAACAGGGGGGGGACCGGAGACGGTTTATCGCCAAGGCCTTTGGCGGAGCCAATGTCGTGCCGGGGCTCAAGGCTTCGCCCATCGGAGACGACAACGCCAAGTTTGTGCGCATGTTTTTAGAGCGCGAAAGAATCCCTCTGGTAGCACAACGTTTGGGAGGGTGCCAAGCGGTGCATGTGTATTTCCGGACGGACACTGGCAAGGCGGTCTTGCATTCTGTTGATGGCTCCGAGTTGCCCAAGATTATTCACGCCGAGAACTCTTATCGGCACCAGCATCTTGCCGATAGGCACTACAGCGGGGAGATTACTTTGTTCTGAATGCTTCTCGGCAAACCGGACTGCACGTCGTCCGATAAATCGGTTCTTCGGCTGGACTGAGGCAGCCCGCGCATGGCCCATCGATCCAAAGTGCTCATCGTCGACGACTCTGCGCTGATGCGCCAGTTGCTCACTCAGATCTTCGGAGCCGACCCCGATCTCGAAGTGGTGGGAACAGCTGGCGACCCCTTCGTGGCGCGCGACAAAATCAAGTCGTTGAATCCGGATGTGCTCACCCTCGACATTGAGATGCCGCGCATGGACGGACTCACCTTTCTTGAAAAGCTCATGCGCGCGCATCCCATGCCGGTGGTGATGATCTCCTCGCTGACCGACAAGGGTGCTGACACCACTCTGCGCGCCTTGAGCCTGGGCGCATTCGACTACGTTTCCAAACCCAAGCTGGATGTATCGAACGGCACCATTGAGCAGGCTGACGAGATTTTGGCCAAGGTCAAGGCCGCAGCCAAGTCGCAGGTGCGCCGTCGCGTTGCCGCTCCCGCGCCAGTAGCCACAACCGGCAAAAATTACCAGTTTTCCGCTACCCACAAGGTCGTCGCCATCGGCGCTTCCACGGGCGGAACCGAGGCTCTCAAGGATCTGCTCATGCCCTTGCCCGCCGATTTTCCCGGCATCGTCATCGTACAGCACATGCCTGAGGCTTTCACTCATCAATTTGCCGAGCGCCTCAACTCCCTCTGCAAGATTCGCGTCAAAGAGGCGCAAGACACCGACCGCATTCTGCCCGGCTGCGCCCTGCTCGCCCCCGGCGGACACCAGATGGCTGTCGTCACCAAAGGTATGGAATACAGCGTCCACGTCTATCGCGGCGAACGCGTCAATCGTCATTTGCCCTCGGTGGATGTGCTCTTCAACTCCTGCGCCCGCAGTTTGGGCAAAAACGTTCTCGGCGTGATCCTGACCGGGATGGGAAACGACGGCGCGCGCGGCATGTTCGAGATGAAGCAGAACGGAGCCTTCAACATCGCTCAAGATGAAGCCTCCTGCGTGGTTTTCGGAATGCCCAAGGAAGCTATCCTGCTCAATGGCGTCGATCAGGTGCTGCCCCTCAACCAGATTCCCAATGCTCTGCTCAAGCACCTCGCGGGCAGATAATAGCCCTTTTCCGGTACACTGCCTGCAAGGGGTGTTGCGGTTGCTTCCCATCAAACGTATCTTCGGCCTTGTTTTCCTGGTCCTGCTTTCGATTGCCGCCGACCAACCTGCGCTGGCAGCATCGAGCGCAGTGGATGCCGACCATCTGCGCGTAGAACTGCGGGTGCTTCCCCAGACGCTCCACCAGGGGGGGGCAGCTCAGGCTGGCTTGTACTTCAAGCTTGAGCCCGGATGGCACATCTATTGGAAGAACCCGGGCGATGCAGGTCTGCCAACCCATGCGACCTGGACGCTGCCCGCCGGAGTCACCGCCGGCCCCCTCATTTTTCCCGCGCCCAAGAGACTGGCTCTAGGCCCGTTGATGGACTATGGCTATGAAGACGAGGTGCTCTTTCCCCTCACTCTCACCGTGGCCAAATCGGCAAAACCGGGCACTGCGCTGATACATGCCAAGGTCGATTGGCTGGTCTGCCAGAATAGCTGCTTGCCAGGCAAGGCGGAAGTGGAACTAAGTCGCGAAATTCTCGACCACCCCGGCAAGACAGTTTCCACGGAAGAGGATCAGGCGCTCTTCAAACGCTTTTCCGCGCGGCTGCCCCGGCCTCTGCCCGCCAGCGCCAAAGTCGTTTTTCAAAGCACACCGACAGGCTTTCACCTGACCGTAGAAACTGGCCAGCGCGAAACCCAAGCTGTGTTTTTCCCCGCCGAGCAGGATATTATCGACAATCCCGCTCCGCAAAAGCTCACCCCCACCTCCCAAGGCTTGGTTCTCGACCTCAAAAAAGACGCCAGCCTCAAGTCTGCTCCCGCGCAGTTGAAGGGCGTTCTGGAATTGTCTGGCGGCCGCGCCTTCGAGATTGCGGCACTGCCGGGTTCATCTGCTGCCCAGACGACGCCAGTGGTTGCAGGTCCAACGACGGCAGTTCCGCCCACTCCGGTGGCAGCGAGTTCACCTGCTCCTGGTAACTCTCCCCTTGCTGCTGCGCCCACTTCCGGCTTCTGGCTCACCTTGCTGCGCATCTCCGGCTTCGCCTTTCTTGGCGGGCTGGTGCTCAACCTGATGCCTTGTGTCTTCCCCGTCCTCTTCCTCAAGGGGCTGGCGCTGGTCAATTCTGGCAACGAGGAGCGCCGTGCGCTTCGTCTGCATGGCTTCGTCTATGCCGGGGGAATCCTGGTCTCCTTCTGGGTGCTGGTGACCGTGCTGCTGGGCCTGCGCGCCGCCGGATCCACTCTTGGCTGGGGATTCCAGTTCCAGTCGCCGGTCTTTCTGTCGCTCATGGCTGGGCTGCTCTTCTTCCTCGGACTTTCCTTGGCCGGGCAGTTTGAAATCGGTCTCACCCTCACTAGCGCGGGCGGTTCGCTTGCTCAGAAGCAGGGCTACTCCGGCAGCTTCTTTACCGGTGTCTTGGCCGTTGTGGTGGCCACGCCCTGCACCGCGCCCTTCATGGGAGCGGCCATCGGCTACGCTTTGGCTCAGCCCGCCGCGGTCACCTTTGCCGTCTTCACTGCACTGGCCCTGGGGCTGGCCGCGCCTTATGTGGCCCTCACTCTGCAACCGGCCTGGACGCGCATTCTGCCCCGTCCCGGGGTGTGGATGGAGATTTTGCGCCAGGCCGTCTCCGTGCCCATCTTCGCCACCGTGATCTGGCTGGCCTGGGTGCTGGCGCGGGCCTATGGAGCGGCGCTGCTGGCTTCGCTGCTAGCTGGATTCCTGCTGCTGGCTATCGCCGGATGGTTTTTGGGCCGCTGGCCGGCCAAGCGCTGGTCTACTGCCGTTGCCGGGCTGTTTCTGACGGCAATGGTGGCGCTTTGCGCGCTGGCTCCGAGCCGCCTGGCGGTCGCTTCCGAGGGGGTTGCCGCTGAAGCCCAGGGCTGGGAGCCTTACTCCGCCGCGGCGTTGGTGCGCTACCAGGCCGAGGGCCGTCCCGTCTTTATAGATTTCAGCGCAAGCTGGTGCCTGAGTTGCCAAGTCAACGAGCGCGTCGCCCTCAATCAGCCGGAGGTAATGCAAGCCTTTGCCGGTCGCAACGTCGCCCTGCTCAAAGCTGATTGGACCCGCCACGACGAAGCCATCACGCAGGCGCTCACCAAGCTGGGCCGCAGCGGCGTCCCGGCCTACGCGCTCTACGAGCCAGGGCAGAGCCAGCCGCAAATGCTGCCTGAGGTGCTCACGCCGGGCATCGTCCTTGACGCGCTGAACGGGCTCAAGCGCCCTTAGTTTCGCGCAGCTTGCCTTGCTTGACCAAACGCTGAATTTGCAGGTTGACGCGCCGGGCCAGCGAACGGACCGTACCGTGGCGCATTAACTCGACAGGCTGCCAGCCGGGCAGCCTGTACCGCCAGGAAAGATAAGGGCCGGCTTCGCTGCCAGGAGCGGTGGCAAGAAAGTCCTGGATGCGCTGGCTAATGGCGCTCTTGTGGTTGGACCACCACGCGACGCACTCGGCTTGCAGCTTGTTCAGCGCCGCGGAATCGTCGCGGTTGGCTGCGATAAATTGCGCCGCGCTCTTCCAACTGGAGAAGATGGGCAGGGGATGCGGCCCGAGCAGGTGCGCAAAGTAGTCGAGAGTTGGCCGTTTTTCGAGGATAGGGATGCAGCCGTTTTCCAGCGACTCGAAGACCCGGAAGCTCTCCATGTTCACATTGCCCATGGAGCAGGGAACAAAGATGGAATCACACTGGATGCGCTGGTACTGCTGTTTGCCGATGGGCTGCGTATCACCCTGATCGGTGATGTGCGCGAAGTGTGGCTGCAAGGGCAAAAGAGCCTGGATCATTTCGGGGCGCGAACTTTTGTTGGCTTGGCCGAGAAAGCTCCAAAGATAG
>Ga0224529_1001471_pt1 | contig 13981 bp, 7 predicted proteins | sample CBST50metaG_FD_179893 | JGI IMG/M metagenome (GOLD analysis project Ga0224529, IMG submission 179893) | Peat soil microbial communities from Stordalen Mire, Sweden - C.B.S.T50 | ecosystem: Environmental > Terrestrial > Soil > Wetlands > Peat | place: Sweden: Norrbotten County, Stordalen Mire... | reverse complement strand
TGTCGTACCGGAAGCCGGGCAGCGCAATGCGCGCTGTTAGTACTCCGTGCGTTTGCATGCCCAGACTCTGTCCTTCCATGTTCTGGAAGCTCTTGAGTAGCAGCGCAGCACCCGAGAGCAGAACCATGCTGATCGCAATCTGTCCCACCACCAGACTCTGCCGAAACAGAATGCGCCTGCGGGACTTCGCAGTGCGCGCCGCCAGGGCAGTCGCGCGCGGCGTTTGCAAGGCTGGTAGCAGACCGAACAGCGCTCCGCAGAATAGCGATAGCAGTACAGCGAACAGCGCGATGCGAAGGTCAAGACCGGCTCTGGAGAGAAATGGAATGCCCGTGGGAGCGATGGCCAGAAAGACTCGCAACAGACCCTCTGCCAAGATCATTCCCGCAGCGGCTCCTGCAAACGAGAGCAGAGCAGCTTCAGTGAGCGTTTGCTGGACCAGTCGTCCTCGGCTAGCACCCAAAGCAGAACGCACCGCTAATTCCCGCTCGCGAGCCTCACCGCGCGCCATCATCAGGCTAGCCACGTTTGCGCAGGCAATCAACAGCACGGCGAGCACTGAACCCAGCAGCACCCAAGCCGTCAACTGCACATCCTTTGTCTCCCGGTCGCGCAGCGATCGAACGCTCAAGTGGAAGTCCTTACGAATTTGCGCCGGAATCATGGTGTCTCTCGTATGCGCAAATAGAGGCTCCAACTCGGCCTTTGCCTGCGCAATACTTATTCCCGGCCGGAGTAGGGCGAAGGCGCGCATTGGATGTCCGGTACCACCCTCATGCCCCTCCGCGCGCTCTTTCCTTTCGTCGAGAGCGAAAGGCAGAATCACGTCGGCCGTTTGCAGCGTTGGTAATTCAAACCCCTTGGGCAACACGCCAACCACGCGAGCCGGACTGCCATCTACATCAATCATCCGGTTCAGCACGCCTGCATCGCGGTTAAAATGGTCCTGCCACAAGCCGTAGGAGATCAGCGCCACGCGCGGACCGTTGGGCCGGTCCTCTTCCTGCAGAAAGTTCCGTCCCAGTACAGGCGAGATCCCAAGCATGGGCAGAAAGCCGGCTTGTGCGTGGATGCAGTTGAGTTGTGCCGGATTGGTTTCTACCAGATCGCACGCATGAGGAAGCGCCTCCTGCGTAGCAAAAGCCTCAAACGGCTTCTGGTTGTCGCGCCACTCGTAAAAGAAACCGCCCATCGTGAACTCCTGCCTTTCGAGCGATTGCACCAGCCCCACTGAAACGATCCGTTCATCATGCGCATACGGCAAGCTGCGGAAGAGAATCCGATCCACTACGCTGAAAACCGCCGTTGTCGCGCCAATTCCCACCGCAAGTGTGACAATCACCGTGACGGTAAAGACAGGACTGCGCCGGAATGTTCGCAGTGCGTACCGGATGTCCTGAGCAAGAGTTTCGAGCAAGGTCACGCCACGCGCCTCCCGGCACTCTTCTTTGACTTGATCGAATCTTCCGAATTCAAGACGAAAGCGCCGGATAGCTTCCTCGTAGGTTAGGCCTGACTGGATATACTTCTCCACCTGCCGATCCCGATGGAATCGCAACTCTTCGTTGAGTTCGCTTTCAACCGAAGCGCGGCGGAATAAGGAACGAAGACGGATATACAGATCACATAACATGGCTTGCCTTCTAGACCGTACCGAGAACCTGTGCCACTGCAGAGGTCAACTTCTGCCACGCGTCCTTCTCGACTTCGAGTTGCCGGTGCCCGCTCTTTGTGAGTTCGTAGTATTTTGCGCGCCGGTTGTTCTCCGATGTGCCCCACCTGGCCTTGATCCATCCGCGGCGCTCAAGTCGATGGAGTGCAGGATACAGAGAGCCTTGCTGAATCTGTAGTACATCACTCGACATTTGCTGGACGCGTTCGGAGACGGCCCAGCCGTGCTGCGGTCCGAGAGCAAGGGTTCGGAGAATGAGCAGGTCCAGGGTGCCTTGCGGAAGATCAATCCGTTGAATGACCATTTGTTCCCCCTTAAACTTCTACAAGAGAACATACATCAACTTGTGTCGAAGTGCAAGGGGAGTATAGACCGCTCTGATTCCCGTGTCGAGCATCGCTTGGTGCGCCAGTGAAACTGGCGGTCATAGACGCGACATTACGCAAAACTAGCCCTGGTTCAGTTACCTAGACTCAGATTTAACTCCGCGACTGCTTCATTCCGGAATCTCTGCCCACCACATGGATGCAGTTGCTGATTCGCTGCTGATTCTTGGCGCCGGGATAAATAAAACCATCTGCCCGAAAGGCCCAGATCCTCAAATCTTGCGGACACCTGCGGAGTTTTTAAGCTGTTGGTTGCAGTTGCTAGAATTTCTACCGGTGCATTCTGATTCTCAGCGATTCGTTAGTATTGCGAGTTGGGCCACGGCTTTCACGCCTACAACTTGGACAGCAGGACGCTCGGAATGTAGAAGCCCCTTCAGTACGAGTCATCCAAGAAACCAGACGATATCGCTGGAAGAGTATATCTATGTCCAGCGAAATCAACCGCTCAATTCAACGAAAAGGCTGTCTTGGGCAAGAGTGAGACAAGATACTCGCTGCCTCCTCGGACTGAAAGCAGCATCGTTATTGAATACTCAGCTCGGAAATCGAGCACAAGAGGCGACTTTAATACCGGCAAGGCATCAGTGGCCCGCTTAGTCTTCGGCAGGCAAGACGGAGATTTCCGCCGCGCTGGTCCGGCCGTTGGTCCCGATTTCTTTCAACGCCGTGAATCGAAAGTACCGCGCGCTGACCGGTGGAAATGGCACTTCTTGAAGTTCGGGATTATTCTGAATGTTCCCAAAACTACCCGAGTCAACATCCATGGTCCAATCGTGTCTATCCATGCTCGTTTCAAAGCGATAGTTCTCCACCACGCCATTGTGACTTCTGTCCTGGCGGGGTAGGTAAGTGAAGCCGGCAATCCGCTGTGCGCTTCCCATATCCACCGTGATCTGGTGCGGCAACAACCTGTCCGCATCCGGCCGAGTTTGCCAGATCGTCGCCGGATTGCCGTCAATCGCATCCGATGCGGTACTGTTCGCTTCCTCACTGTCCACGCTCACAACCTTCCAGCCAATCGGCGCCAGACCGGCGAAGTATTTCGAAGTCACCATGCCGAGCCTTCCATCTGGAGCCACACAGGCGGCGTAGACCTCGCCGCCACGCGGGAGAGCGAAGGCCGAACGGTAAACGGTGGACCCGTTAGTCGGAACAGTGCCGTCCAACGTGTAAATCATGTAGAGGCCCTTCGCGCTGCTGATCGTCACGAAACCGTTGACGTCGCGCTCGGAGATGACGGGGGGGGGAACGAGTTCGGCCTGCTTGAAGAGTCCAATTTCGGCCAGTGTCGGCTCAAGTCGCGAATCCGTAATTCTAATACGCACCTGATCGGAAGTCACCGGTGAACTCCACCGCAGCAGCCTCTTGTGGCCTACCGTCGTCTGCTCGTCCATCGTCTTCCACGCCGAGCCATTCCAAACGTCGATGCCGAAAGACTCAATACGTTGACCGCGATGATCCACCGCTTCCTGTAAAGAAACAACGTCAAAGGTCACTGCCTTGGGCAGTTTGAGCGTCAGGGCAGCTGTCCTCTGTCCAGGAGCGGCTTCCCACCAAGTGTCAAGATTCCCATCCAATGCCTGTGATGCAGTGTTAGCCTTGTTGGAATTGTCTGCGGTGAGCTTGCCACCCACGGTAAGGTCTTTAGCAAAGGTCTCATCCACGACCTGTGCCATCACGCGCAACTGCGCAAGCTGGTTGTCCGGTACCAAACCGCGCGTGTCCGGCGATAGGTTCAGCAGCATGTTGCCATTGCGGCCGACGGAGGTGTAGTAGATATCAATCAGATCCGCAGCACTGCGTACGTGCTTCTTTGGGTGCCAGAACCATCCGTAGAGGATGGGTTCATTAACCTCCGCAGGATACCACCACAGATATGAGTCTGGCGTCAGCTTGGAAAGGCTGCCTAGATCCTGGGCGGTCATGTCCGGCCATTTGAAGGAATCGGGCGATGAGGACAAGGGAACGACACTCCACTCCGTGGCGCGGCCGATTCCGCTTTCGTTGCCAACCCAACGTGCGTCCGGCCCTTTACCAAAGATCATCGCTTGCGGTTGCAACTTGCGGATCAAGTCGTACCATGCGGCATAGTCGTAATCTTCATGAACACTTGGGTCCGGATTTGCGCCATCGAACCACACTTCGCGAATCGGCCCGTATTCGGTCAGCAATTCGTAAAGCTCATTCAGGAAGTAGCGGTTGTAGTCGTCCACCTGGTAAGTGAAACTCTTAAATCCCGAGGAAGGTTCGCGTCCATTGGAAGGGTTTGTCTTGAAACTCGCTGGATCGGTCGGAATCGTAGATCGAAGCTTTTCACTTTCGTTTCCGTAGTAGCCGCTGGGATTGGTTGGGTTCGTCCGTAACTGGTAAAGATCGGCGGGAGAAAGATAAACTCCCAGCTCGATGCCGTATCTTCTGGCTGCATCCGCGACTTCGCGGACCACGCTACCCTTGCCTCCTCGCCACGGGCTGGCCGCAACCGAATGGTTTGAGTAGCGGGTGGGCCACAAGTTGAACCCATCGTGATGCTTGCAAACCAGGACCACCATCTTACCGCCAGACTCTTTGATGGCGCGGACCCACTGATCCGCGTCGAGTTCCGTAGGGTTGAATACCAACGGATCTTCGCGCCCAGTACCCCATTCGACACCCCTGAAAGTATTCGGGCCAAAGTGAATGAAGAAAGTCCGCTCCAGCCGCATCCAAGCTGTCTGATTGGGACGAGGCAAAACCTTCGCCGCTTTCTCTGCGATCACCGTGCTGTAATCATTGCTGGAAATATACTGGACCGTGGAGTAATCAATCGGGGCGGGCTCCGTCCCATTGGCGTTCGCGGGCGATTGTCCATGAGCCGAGGCGAGGATCATGAACAGCCCTGTCGAAACCGATACTCCAATTTTCGTGCTCAGTGTTCTTATGGTTCTCATCGCATCTTGGTCTTGCTGAACCTCCATTGCCGTGTGGCAGGCTGTCCATGGCCAGAATCGACGCCAACATTCAATGTAAAACGTAAACTTCATTCCTATCCTCCAGCATCAGTTAGAGAGTTGGTATCAGCCGGGCTACGATGTGGGAATCTCTTCAACGAATTGAGGCCAGAGCGGCTCTCACCGCAGGACCGCCACCCCATACTGCGGCAGCGTAACGCTTGAAACAGTGCCTCCCATCAGGACATCTTCCATTGAGCCAGGAAGTGCGATGGTGCGCTGCGAAGCTGCGTAGTTCGTGAAGATAAAAATCCGTTTGCCGTTGCCGGACCGAATGGCCAAATCAACGTCCTCGGGCAGATCGCTCATGATCGGACTAAGACCTGCTTCTTTCATCATCCACTCAGCCGCAGCCTTCATTGTTGCACCTTCCAGTCCTGCGCCGATGTAGGTAATGCGGCCCTTTCCAACGGAGCGCGTCACCGCTGCAGACTGACCGTCCAGCCATCCGTTGCATTTGCCATAGCGCATCAGCGTCCTGGTCTCCGGCGAACTCACGCTCAGTTGCTCCGCCCACATGTGGTTTTCGCCAGAGCCCCATTCGCCGTCGATGGGAACCGGCTTGTCGAGTGAATACCATTGCTCGACACGCGCTCCCAGCAGGTCCGCCAGTGGCCCGGGCTGCCGTTGCGGATACAGGCTGTTGTCTTCGTCCTTCATCGCGGAGCGTTGCGTCAAGACCAGGTGGCCGCCGCTGCGCACGTATGCCTCAAGGTTCTTTGCCGCCTCAGGCGTCAACACATTCAGCGCTGGAGCCACAACCAGCTTATACCGGTCCAGCGGCGCCGTGTCCGCCACGATGTCTATCGACCGGGCCAGTGCCCGCAGTGGAGCATAGTAGCTGATCAGCGCATCCTCGGGCCCAAAGGCGCTATTGTGGCGTTGCCATTTGATCGACCATCTGCTCTCATAATCCTGCAGGATTGCAACCTGAGAGTCGATCGTGGTGCCGGCCAGCGCAGGTGCGGCTTTTTCAAACTCAGCACCGATCAGTTTCACCTCCTCGTAGACCGGAACCGGGGTTCCATCGGCTCCAACCAGCACGCCATGATATTGTTCCTGCCCGTTCAATGCACTGCGCCATTGCCAAAACGCAACCGCATCCGCGCCGTGACCGATATCGTTCCACGCCATAGCCCGCACTTCGCCCCTATCGAGGACGTTGTTGTTGCCCGACCAGTTCACCCAGCCTGGCTGAGTCTCCATCACCCAGAAGTTTCTCCGAAGAAACCCTCGCGTGAGGTCATGCGCGGCTCCAGTGGCTACGGGGTTGAGATGACCTGAACCGACGTAGTTATCCCAAGATGCAAAATCAAGATCCTGAGCGACGGTGTAGTGATCGAAGGCATCGAACCAGCCCATCATGTTGGTTGTGATCTTCTGCCGGGGATCGGAGTGGGCGCGAATGGCGTCGATCTGATTGCGCTGGTAACTGCGCCATGTGTCGCTGACAAACTCTTTCCAGTTCAGGAGCAGGCCAGGATTTCCGTAACCCTCCTGGATCGGTATCTGCGCCCAATCCTGATAGCTTTCGCTCCAATACGACGTCGTCCAGCGCGCATTCAGGTTATCAAGAGTCTTGTATTTTTTGCGCAACCATTGCTGAAACTGGGTTCTGGTCGCCTCACCAAAGCTCTCGTTGCCGTATTCATTATCGATCTGCCAGCCAACCACGTTGGCATTGTGCCCGTAGCGCTCGGCCAGTTTGGTCGCGATCCGGGCGGCTAGTTCGCGGTACTTGGGATTGGACCAATCGAATTGCGTGCGGTTGCCGTGGCCGTCCTTGCGTCCGTCCGCCAGTGTGCGCAAAGTCTCGGGATACTTGGCGGTAAGCCAAGCGGGAGGCGCAGCGGAGGGCGTGCCGATGACTACCGCGATGTGATGGAGCTCGGCCGCTCGCACCGCATGATCGAGCCAATCAAAATGATAGTTGCCCTCGTACGGCTCCAGGCTGCTCCAGGCAAACTCGCCAATACGGACAAAATGAATGTGCGCTGCTTCCATGAGGGACAGGTCCGCATCCCAGCGTGACTCCGGCCACTGCTCGGGATACCAAGCCGCTCCCAGCAACAAAGAGGGAGAGTACGGTGTCGCGGGAGCCTGTGCGGCCACCGGCACGGAAACTGAGATCAACAATGCAACGCACAATACCACTTTCCTCAACATGACTGCGTTCTCCATTCTTCCTACATGAGTCTTTCTTCGTTTCGATCGGCAAGTGCTGCGCAGCGCTCCGATCGGTGTGCAGGTGGCGCTGAGAAGTTTCATCCGCGTCGCAAAACGCAGGATCTTCCACTGCGGTGACTATCCGGCGACCTTGCCTTTGAACTGCCTTGGACAACGGCCCATGATCCCCGATCCCGGACTGTTGAAAGCTTGTATGACTACAATGGCACGCGAACCTCCATCGATCCGACCCGTCCGCTGTTTTCGTCGTAAACTACAAGGCGGATAACTGCCGAATTCACTGGGACAAGAAGCAACTGTACCGCCCGGTATCCATTCTGCAAGATATTGCCAATCTCTGTGGCTGGAATCACATCCTCAATCCGCGTGTTGAAGCCCCACAGAGTTTCGCCCTCTGCGTTGAAAGCCAGCGCAGTCAGCGCAACATGCGGACGGTAAACACCGTTCTCAGACTGGTCAAGATCCAGTTGGCTGGCCAGCACCGCGTACTGGATTGCGTACTGTTGCATCGGAATCGGCGCCGTTGGCTTAACAAACTTTCGGCCAGCCGCCTTGTCCGCTTGCTCCAGATAGGGATCGAGCGCTGCCATTTGTACCGCCGTGGCAGGTGCAGGCGCTCCGATCGCGTCCACCTGCGCAGCGAAGATAAGTTGATGGGAGGGAGGCGCGCCAAACTGGGAGATCGCCCTCATGGAACCCTCCCTTGAGGCGAGGGCGCCACCGGGACCGGAGGGTTGGGATGCGCTGTACACCGTATCCGTCTGCATCCCCTGCGCATCCGTCACTGTCACATCGACGCGCACGCGCCGCACCGTCTGGTGAAAGACAAACCCTGGGTCCGTCGGGGAGTCTCCTCTCGATTGCGGCTCCTGGGAAGCGAGAGAGTTGACCGCGGCGAGCGCCCCTAGAATTCCGAGAGCGATCGGCCGAACGCGGAAACGGCTGCGTTTCCCCCGCGCAGACTCGCCTTGGTCGCGAAGAACGCGCCAGACTGCCCGCATGATTTGTCCTTTGCGCTTACGCAACTCGGAATTCGACATCTGTTTTTGCCCCTGTTGTTTTCAACCCTCCATGGCGCGATGGATACCATGGAGGGTATGTTAGGCTGTCGAGGATCAATTGGCGGTTTCGGAGAGCGTAACCGAGGTTCCGCCGAGCGCGAACTGATCCTGCGCAGTGACAGTCACCTTTCCCTTCGACGAAGGCAAGGTCAGAGTGACCGAGGCGATCCCGGACGAGTTGGTCGTGGCAATCACCCTGCTTCCGCTGGTTGTGCCGTTGAAGAGAGTTCCGGCCGAGGTGGTAAAAAAACGCTCGCGCCCGTGGCTGAAAAGCCGGACGGGACGGAACTCAGCGTAACGGATAGCGACTGCGCAAGAGCCGTTCTCGCACTGCCCGATTGGCTGTTTCCTCCTGTGATTGCAAACGTGGCGGCGGGTTTGCCCACCACGATCCAGCCGCTCGCGGTCTGCGTAGACGTGCCATCGTTGCCGGTGACAGTGTAGTGGCAGAAGCCCTGGGTGGTGCCGGGGTTGACGGTGATGGAGGCAGGCGTCGTGGGGGTAATTGTCGGGTTGGTGAGCGTGAGCGTGCCACTGCACGCCGTGGAGCCCTCGAAGGCATCGAAGACTGCCGAACTCAAGGTCACGTTGGACGTACCGCTCATGATCTTCGGATTCAAGATCCCCGTGCCCGAAGCCGGAACCATCAGATCGTCGGGATTGAGGTACCACTCCGATGCGGGCTTGGAGGGCTGGCTTCCGCTGACCCCCAGCAGCGTAATGCTGTTGGGGGCAAAGGACAGCGTCGCGCTCCAGGAGGTTGAGCCCGAAGCTATAATTGCGCCGGGATTGGTCGATCTCACCGTATACGCCGCATAAGAGGACGCGCTGAAGCCGCTCAGGTTGAAGGTGACGTTCGCGTTGTTGCCCGCATCCTTGTTGAGAACCATGATGGTCATCTTGTTGCCCGTCGCATCCAGAGCGGCGTAGCTGGCGAAAGTGTCAGGATTGGCAGAGCTCTGGTCCGAGATGGACAGCGTGCCGAAGCCGTGCTTGGCTCCGTCGTAGTTGGTCCACAGTTTGAAGGAGGTATAGTTGGGATGGAGCTGATTGGTGGTGGTGTCATTGGCACTCGGTCCGCCCCATCGGGTAGAAAAGCTGAGTCCCTCGCGGCCCATGACGCCGTAGGCGTCCGCGTCGGAGAGAGCCGTGGCAAACTCCCATTCGTTGAAGAATGATTCCCACTCGGTGAACGAGAGCGGCGTTCCCGGATAAATGGCGTTCACCAGAGCCTTCATGCGGGGGATGATGAAGGTTACGCCGCGATTAGGCTGCGTTGTGGTGATCCAATCGGCATCGTCCCCGGAGTTGTAATACGTCGGATCCCAGTAAGTGCGGACGTACTTAGCCACTGCGGTGCGCAGTTCCTTGTTGGTCAATTTACTGGTGTCAACGTTGTCACCGAAATAGGCATGGATGTCGAAGACGTCAAGGGTACGTCCTCCGTTGATCTGATCCAGCCAATTGATCTGGTTCAGCCACCAGGGTGCAAAGTCGATGCCGGCATGGCTGCCTCTGTCGTTCCCGCCCGCCATCCAGAGGTAATACCAGCAGCAGGTAATGGGGCCGAAACGAACCGCGTTCGGATCCCAGGATTTCAGAGATCTTCCTTCCGTCTCAAACAGATTCGACAGCTCTTGGTAGCCCGGTTGGCTGGGGTGAATGTCACGGTGCGAGCCATTCCAAATCTCGGGCTCGTTGTCCAGGTCGTAGAAGTGGCAACTGGTGATCGGCGAATAGGGAACGTTGCAGACGCCGTTGCCAAAGGCCGCCGCGAGGGCTTGCGCCCAGGTCTGGCGGTCGAGACAGGTGGTGCCGTCGGAGGTTCCCGCCGGGCAGTTGCTGGCGGTGTCAACCAGTGGATAGTACGCATCCGTCGGATCGTTGACCACTGCCGTTTGGCAGTCCGGTTTCTGGCCGTTTCCCGCATCTGAATTACCGGGTTCGATCTTGCATTGCGCGCCGTACTTTCTGACGGAATAGCTCCAATGACCGGATTCCTTGGCCACCCACCCGAGCATGGGGATGGTGGTAAGCATCTGACTGCCGGAGGCCTTGGTGAAACTCGTCATCTGGACCGAGTCGAGGCTGCCGAGGCTGTAGTCCTCGAAGTACCAGTCGCTGCCCGAATTATAGTTGTGCAAGATCCAGTTGTAATCCGAAGCCTCGTTGCCTCCAAAGCGGACTAACCCCGGCGACAAGTTGGTGATATCGCTCTCCGTCAGCGAATTGAGGCCGTAGATGTACGGGCTGATCTGATGGCGATTGGCTAGAGTGTCGATGTTGACGGCAACGTTGGTGCTGCCGGGCTCGGTGATAGTCATGTCCACCGAGCCCATGGAAGAAGAGTAGCTCGATGAGCTACTGGAGTCGGGCGTATAGGTGACGGTGAGCGTGTCGGCGCCCTGTGCCAGCCAGCCGGGTTGAACATAGAAAGTAGCAGCGCCAGAGTTTAGCGCCACGGCCGCGGACGTAAAGCTACCGCTGGAAAGCATCACGGTACCCGTTGGCGTTGCGTCGCCTTTTACTGTAGCGGCAACGATCAGGTTCTCCGCGTAGGCATGTGTGGTCTCTTCAGGCGTGACGGTGACAGTTGGCGAAGTCAGTCTCTGAGTGACCGTGACGCTTGCCGAACCCGAGGCGCTGGCGTAGATTGATGAGCTGCTTGAGTCCAGAGTGTACTTGGCAGTTAGCGTGTTAGAGCCCTTGGCGAGCGATCCGGCGGGAATCGTGATCGTCACTGAGCCCGAGCTGAGGGGCATGGCCGCTGAATTGTAGCTTCCGCTGGATAGAACCACCGACCCGGTTGGCGTTTTGGCCGATCCAGAGACTGAAATCGTAACGGAGAGCGGTTGCGTGGTGGTAATACTGATGGATGCTGGCGTGACATCAACTGTGGGTGTGGTGGGATTCTGGCTCGTCCCTCCGCATCGCTGGCCGCCACTGCCGAATGCGGTACTTGAAAGAACAATCGCGAAAGTGGAAACTGGGAGGAAGAGCTTTGCAAATCGACTCATTCAAACCTCTTTTTTGACAATTTCAGTGAAGCAGCAATCGTGTTAGAGGAGGGTGGAAAACCAACCTTGAGTCTTTTCTGCAGTGATGACTCTCTTAGCCTCTGCTCGTTGTTGTCGCGCAGTTACGATCACCTGATTCTGCCTGGTCAATCGCCACTCCGGAATTGGTGAACATGCGTTACTGCTCTGTTCCTCGAAGCCCATTGCTTCCTTCCATAGCTGACACCGGCTTCACGCTGAAACTTTTGACGCAGGTGCGATCTAGGTTAACGAGCACAATATCGTTACTGTTCATCGGGATCGAAAACTCAATCGATCCCGCCGGCCCGCTCTGCATTACCGTGTCGGTCTCCGGCAGATCCCGCGTCACCTTGTTCAGGTGCGCTATCTGGGCCACTGCCAGCTCTTTGGGAGAACCCATCTCCATGTATGCTGAATAGGCATCATTCGCGTGAAACCCGGCGCGATGTACTTCCAGGTGGTATGCGGTATTTGGAGCAAGGTGCATAACCCGTAATTGCACAGGGGCCGCGGGATGCGATGGAATCTCTTTCGTATAGAAGGATCGATTGCTCACCTTCTGGTCCGGCTGTTCGAAATCCCAGATCAATGCTGTGAAGTTACCGTCTTTTGTCGAAAGCATTGCATTTGGGTCGCTTGTTGCCAGGCTGTCTCCTTGGAGTGCGTGAAGGTACTTGTAGGCGAAAAACGCCGGCTTGCGAATCCCTTGTGGGTTCACAAGCCCGAATCCTCCCTGAAACGGCGCGGATGGGGGGCCAGGTTCCTCGAACAGGTCGGTGTAGGTCCAGTAGCTCATCCCTTGCAACAATCCCTGAATGGCTTTGAGCTTGGTCAGAATGTAGGACCCGCTGATGTAGGAATCATGCACCGAGTCGCGCGGCGTATAACTTGTACTCCACTCGGTAAAGTACAGTGGAAGCCCAGGGAACGGTGAAGCCGAAATCTGTTTGCGAACACGCCGCACGTCTCCAACAATCGCGTCGGGAGATGCGGAGAGCTTGGTGTCCTGCACGCCTTTTTCATCCAGGAATCCCCAATCGACGCCATAGGTGTGCGTGGTTACAAAGTCAACCGCAGCGCCACTCTGCTTAACATGGGCGAGAAACTCGGGAACCCAGCCCGCGCCTGCCGTGCTTGGCCCTCCCACGCGCAACTTGGGGTCAATGGACTTGATCGTCTTCGAAGTCGAATCGTAGAGCTCGAAGTATGCCTTCTGGTCGGCGCCTTCCCAGAAACCGGAGAGGTTGGGCTCGTTCCACACTTCAAAGAACCAGGTGCGCACTTCGTCTCCTCCGTATCGCGCTTCGATGTGCCGGATGAAGGCATCGACAAGTTCGCGCCAGCCTTCCGGCTTCGGATGGGAGGTATTGCCATTCCAAAAGAAGATGCTGTTCTGCGATGTGGCTAGTGCCTTCGGTGTGAAGCCGAGTTCAACAAACGGCTTGATATGGCGTGCCAGTAGGTTGTCATACAGCTGATCGATCTTCGACCAGTTATAAACGGTCTTTCCATCCTCCACTCGAACGGTTCCCAAAACGTCATGAAAGATCGCGTGAAAACGAAGATACCGAAAGCCGAGTTCGTTAGCTACCATCTTGAGCTGGTCCTGGCTGTCATCACGAATCAGTGTGCCTGGAAAATCGGACCCAACCGACAAGTCGAAGAACTGGTCAACATGACCAGTGGTGTTTTCGATATTCACCACGACTTGGCGAGGAGGCGCCGGTTGCGTTTGAGGGTGAACTGGCAAGGAAAAGAATGCAATAGAAGTCGCGATGATAGCGGGTCCAAGCCTTCGTGAAAAAAACTGAACATGGGTTTGTGGCTCCCCTCAGGAGTGTTGCATTGCTGTTTGTAGCGACCGTACGTGTGATTCATTGTCGGATTGATCGGATATTCGGACGGCATTTGAACTTCGGGATATTACAACCACGGTGACTGCGGTTCAACGAACAGTCACGAATACATGAACTCGTGGGGTCAGGAAGGTCACAGAGGACCCCACGAGCGGGGAATGACGCCATGAATAGTAATTCGCGCTTGCCCCAAAATGATTCTTCTTTTACAGTATTTTCCGAATGGATGGCCGCAAATCCGCTAAGGTTTCCAGTAATCGCCGCGGATTCTGATACGCAAACGCTGAATAAGTTGAATTTCAAAGTCGATTGACCGACCCACGCAGCGGCCTCTGCCCGGCTCTCCACAACCTTAGGATTGACTAGGTTGTCGTCGTGCACGGATGTGTGAATCCCAAGCCCCCGGCACCCGACGATATTGCGCATCTTTGATGCGTCAACCGAAGCCTTGAGGTTGGCCACACTGACGGGTTCTTCGGAGACTCTTGCGACGTCGTGGTCCCTGCGGAAACCCTGGTCGCTCTGCGCCAGGGAAGGTGGAACACATAAGAGGATGAGAATTGTGAAAAGACGGGGAATTAAAAGCACGCCAGAGTTTATTGGCCCCGCGGCTTGCCGTACGCATGTACCAAACATGTGTTCACCTCTATAGCGATCGTCGGGAATAACTCGTTGCCGCTTTCGCGTTGAGAGACAAGTGTATCGACTTGCCATCCGGCAGATGGCTGGAAGATAGGGCGCGAAATTCCGGTTGAGGAAGAGCGGCCGCCCTAAAGCGGCCGCTCAGATAG
>Ga0224529_1001469_pt1 | contig 13989 bp, 6 predicted proteins | sample CBST50metaG_FD_179893 | JGI IMG/M metagenome (GOLD analysis project Ga0224529, IMG submission 179893) | Peat soil microbial communities from Stordalen Mire, Sweden - C.B.S.T50 | ecosystem: Environmental > Terrestrial > Soil > Wetlands > Peat | place: Sweden: Norrbotten County, Stordalen Mire... | reverse complement strand
GTTGTGGGCAATCCTCCCGCCACGCTCACCCAGTCTGGCAACAACCAATCGGGTAGCGCAGGAACGGCTCTGGCGCAGCCGCTGACCGTCACGCTGACACCAGGCCAATCCGGCGGCTCGGCTGGCGGCGCGGGCATTCTTTTCACGGTCTCGGCCGGGACGCTCTCCAATGGCACAACGAGTGGAACCAGCGTGATTGCCACGACCAACTCGTCCGGGATCGCCTCGGTTACTCTGACGCTGCCCTCGACCCAGGGAACTGTGACTGTCACCGCGCAGGATCAGTTTGCTCTCGGAGGAGCTTCAGTGATCTTCACGGAAACCTCTAACTAGGGCTTGTTGAAGCTGCCTCGGCGGTGTCGAGGCAGCTTCAACCTAAACTCAGATTCTATGCAAACCCGATTCGCTCATTGCGATATCGGATGACTGCGGGAGTTGCTTTAATTCATTACGGAAACCTTTGTAGAAGGAGCGTAACATCCATGTTCAGATATTTGCTGCGAGGATTATCACTCGCCGTTCTCGGCTCTTTTGCCGTCTCTTTCGTTTCGTCTGCAGCTGCTCAGGCGGGGCAGGCTCCCCGGGCCATTGCCGTCAGCCTCAAGGATTCGGCAGGGCCGGTGGATCGCTTCTTCGATCTTTCGGTTGGGTCGGATTATCCGGGCACGCTGATTCGCGATGACAGCCAGGCGCAGCTCAATGTCGCCGTGGATGAACTCGGCTTCCGCTATATCCGTTTCCACGCCATCTTCCACGATGTGTTGGGAACCGTGCGCGTCGAAAACGGCAAGACCGTCTACAACTGGTCAAAGATCGACCAGCTCTATGACGATTTGCTGGCCCGGCACATCCGGCCGTTTGTCGAACTCGGCTTCACGCCCAAGGCGCTTGCTACTTCGCAGAACAGCATCTTCTATTGGAACGGCAATACATCGCACCCCAAGCCGGAGGGCTGGCATGACCTTGTCGAGGCTTTTGTCCGGCACATCGAGCAGCGCTACGGAAAAGACGAAGTGCGCACGTGGTTTTTCGAGGTGTGGAACGAGCCCAACCTTTCCGGCTTCTGGGAAGGCGCCGATCAGAAAGCATACTTTGATCTTTATGATCTGAGTTCGAAGACGATCAAGTCCGTTGACCCCGCGTTGCGGGTCGGAGGGCCGAGCACTGCCGGAGCGGCCTGGGTTCCCGAGTTTCTCGCTCATGTGAAGCAGAGCGGCGCCGCTGTTGACTTCGTGACGACGCACACCTATGGCGTCGATGGAGGATTTCTTGATGAAAACGGAGCGAGCGACACAAAACTTGCCCCATCCCCCGACGCGATCATCGGAGACGTGCGGCGTGTGCGCAAAGAAATCTCGGCTTCACCGTTTCCGGAACTTCCGCTGTACTTTACCGAGTGGAGCACGAGTTATACGCCGCGCGACCCGGTGCACGATTCCTATATCAGCGCGCCCTACATCCTGACCAAGCTCAAAGCCAGTCAGGGGTTGCTGCAGGGAATGAGCTACTGGACTTACACCGATCTGTTTGAAGAACCCGGACCGCCGACGGCGCCCTTTCAAGGCGGCTTCGGATTGTTGAACCCGCAAGGTATTCGCAAGCCGGCGTTTTTCGCTTATAAATACCTTCACGCGCTGCAGGGCGCAAGCCTCAAAACCAGCGATCCGCAGGCAATGCTTTCCACGCAGGGTGGAAATCTGACGGCCGTAATCTGGGACTTCGAGCAGCCGGATCAAAAGCTGAGCAATCGATCCTTTTACACCAGGCTGGTTCCCTCTCATGCGGCGGCGCCGGTCGAACTGCACGTGACGCATCTTGCGCCCAATGCCGCCTACCGCCTCGAAGTGCATCGCACCGGCTATCGCGCCAACGATGCCGACTCCGCCTACATCGAAATGGGCTCTCCCAAAGAACTGAACGCCGGGCAGATTGCGCGCCTGAACGAACTGACGCGCGATCTGCCGGAGGTCAGCAAGATCGTGCGCAGCGGCAAGAGCGGAGATCTCGAAATCAGTGTGCCGATGAATAGCAATGACATTGTGCTGGTCAAACTCGAGCGCGGTCAGGAGGGCAATTGAAAAATCAGGTATTCACCATATCACTCAGGAAATTCACACTTCCTCTTATCCTTATGGCCACGTTAAGTGTTGCGTCGGTGGCTCAGAATGCTTCCGTGCATCCCAACTGGCCAGGCACTGGGCAACTCTTTGTGGGGGCTTGTTATCAGCCCATTGATCGCTCGCCGGAACAGATCGACCGCGATATTGCGATCATGAAGCACGCCGGATTCAATGTTGTGCGCATGGGCGATTTGTCGTGGGACTCGTTTGAACCCTCGCAAGGCAAATTTACCTTCGAGTGGTTCGACAAGGTGATGGATAAGATGCACGCCAACGGGATTCGGGTGATTCTGGACATCCCGGGCTCTCCCGCGCCCATTTGGCTCCATCGCGCCTATCCGGGCGTTGACCTGGTCAGCCAGAACGGCACGCGCAGTCCACCGGCCGAGCGCTACATGGATAACATCAGCGATCCAGGTTACGTGCGCGAACTGGGAATTCTGGCGGAGACGATGACCAAACGCTATGCCCATCATCCTGCCGTGATCGCTGTCGGCTACAACAACGAAATCGGCAACGGCTTCATGTCATATTCGGAAGCCGACCGGCTGCGCTTCATCGCATGGCTCAAGCAGAAGTACGGAACCATCGATGTACTCAACAAGGCTTGGGCGACACAGCGCTGGTCACGCCGCTTGAACAGCTTCGACGATGTTGATTTGCCGCTCGGAGACGGGCCCGGCCCCTTCGAGCGCTATCTGGATCTACACCGCTATTGGTCCGATGTTACGGTCGAGAGGCTCAGGGAACTCGATGCCGTTCGCCAGCGCAATATGCCGGATACTCCCTCGATCTCGAACCTGTGGGATAACGCGGGCAGGCGCGGCTTTGACTATCTCAGTACTTATAAATCCTATGTCTCCTTTGGAGCCGAGGGCTTCTATCCGGGCGATCCGATCAGCGGCGCATTTGGAGCGTTGACGACAAAAGGCGACCTGGAGACGCCCATCTGGTTCAACGAATTTACCGCTGGCGGCGGAGGCTACTACGGAACGCCGGGACGAAGCCGGATGTATGCCAATCTTGGGCTTATGATGGGCGCGCAAGGGCTGCTCGCATGGACCTTCAACAGTCATCTCGGCGGAGAGGAGCAGGCACTCTTTGGATTAGTCGATCACGACGATACGCCTTCTTGGAAGGTGGATGAGTTCGCCCGTATCGCTTCCGAATTCAAGCAGCTTGAAAAATACGGATTCCCGCGCTACACGCATCCGGAAGTAGCTATCGCCTATTCCTTCGATTCCTGGGTCGATTCCAATCCGAATACTCCTTCCAACACCACGCGTCAGTTCTTCAAGCCTTCTTATACGGAACAGGTGCAGGGGGCATTTGAGCCTTTCTTCCGTGCAAACATCGACACGGCAATCATCAACATTGGTCACGCAAGCCTTGCGCCCTACAAGCTGGTCATCGTGCCGGCTGATTATGTGATGGACGCCGCAAGCGCGAAGGCTCTTCGGGACTATGTCAGTGCAGGCGGCACTGTTCTGATGACTGCGTTCTCCGCCAAGGTGGACGAGCACGGGCAATGGTTCAACACGCCGCTTCCCGGTCGCTTGAGCGATGTATTTGGGCTGAAGACCAACGCTTTCTACGACGCCTCCGTGCTGAGCTTTCCGCTGGATGGTCACACGATTGACACCCCGGTTCATCACTATGAGGTGCTTGAGCCGTCCACGGCTACGGTGGTGGCGCGCTTCTCGAATACAGCGGACCATACTCCCGCAGTCACGATCAACAGGTTCGGCAAGGGAAATGCAATTTATCTGGCGACCGAATCGAATCCGGCCGTCATCGGATCGCTGTTGAACTATCTCTACACGGTTGCGGGCATTCAGCCTGGTCCGAAAACTCCCGATGGCGTTTATGCAAGGGTTGTCGATGGCCGGACTCTTTATGTAAATACCACTGGCGATGAGAAGAGAATTTCCATCCCCGGCAACAGAAAGGGACTTATCAGCAACCGCACGTATGAGGGAACCCTAGTTCTGGGTCCGCAGGAAGCTGATCTGATCCAGTGACAAACCGGCTCTGAAGTGGCCAATCACGCAATTCCGCGCAACCATCAGAACACAGCCGCGGGAAAATTGCCTGGCCAATCGGCTCACTTTGTGCGCCCAAGGCAGTCTAGCGACAGAAAAAATCCGAAGCGAGGTAACGAACACAGTGAAGAGGGCAAGCAGGATAATTGAATCTACGTTTTCAATATGGCTTTTGATGCATGTTGCCTTGGCGCAGGGCCAATCGTCAGCGCATATTCCCGAGGCTTCTCCAGCACCAATCGAGTACTCCTTTCAGCAATATATCTCCAGCAGCGATTCCAGCGCGGTGATCGCGGAGAAGGCGGCGAAGGTTTTGCCGCGCCCCAATCAGAGTGCCTGGATGCGCCTGGAGAGAACCTTTTTCATCCATTTTGGCCCAAACACATTCCGGGGTGTCGAGTGGGGCGATGGACGCGAAGACCCCTCAATCTTCAATCCCACTGAACTCGATGCGGACCAGTGGGTTCGCTCCATCAAGGAAGCCGGTGGCAAGATGGTGGTGCTGGTGTGCAAGCATCACGACGGATTCAACCTGTGGCCCACCCGGTACTCGGACCATTCCGTCGCGGCCAGTCCCTGGCGTGGTGGACAAGGCAACGTGGTCCGCGATGTCGCCGTTGCCGCCCGCAAGTACGGCATTGATTTGGGCGTTTATCTTTCGCCTGCCGACCTTTACCAGTTGCGGACCAATCCCAAGAACCCCAGCGGTTATTACGGAGATGGGAGCAAAAAGCTACGCTCGGTGATTCCCACCGACCCATCCAGTTTCAGAACCAGCCCAGCAGAAGGGCGCAAGCCTGCTCCTGGTTTTAAGAGCTTTACGTACGATGTGGATAACTACAATCGCTATTTTCTGAACGAGCTTTACGAACTGCTGACCGAATACGGACCGATTCGCGAAGTATGGTTTGACGGCGCGAATCCAGACCCGAGTGTCTCTGAAGCCTACGATTATTCTGCCTGGTACGATCTGATTCGCAAATTGCAGCCCCAGGCAATTATTTTTGGCAAGGGGCCGGACGCGCGCTGGGTCGGCAATGAAAGCGGGATTGGCCGGACAACCGAATGGAGTGTCATTCCGCTGCCCGCACCGCCTGATGCGTTCAACTGGCCGGACATGGAGGATGCGGACCTTGGCAGCCGCTCCAGGCTCAAGCCGGGATCATATCTGTGGTGGTTTCCAGCGGAAGTCAATGAGCCCATCCTCTATGGCTGGTTCTGGCATCCTAGAAAGCATGTGCGTACGGCGGCGGACCTGATTGATATCTACTACACGTCCGTCGGCCGCAATGGCAATATGCTGTTGAACCTCTCGCCAGACAAGCGTGGCCTGATACCAGACAATCAACTTGCGCACTTGCGCCTGATGGCTCAAGTGATCGACGAAACCTTTGCCAAAAATCTTGCGGCTGGAGGCAAACTCACAGCCGACAATTCCAACCAGGCGAACAGCCCATCGCTGGCGCTGGATGAGAATCTCGACACATGGTGGGAAGCCGCTCCGGGACAGACGACCGCCACGTTGACACTGAAACTGCCGCAGGCCGTTTCCTTCGATGTGGTTTCGTTGCAGGAAGCGGTGGATCACCGCGGCCAACGCATTGAGTCCTTCGGCGTAGACGTATGGGATGGCTCCAAGTGGAAGACAATGGACGAGCAGACGACGGTGGGCCATAAACGCCTGCTGCGCTGGGACTCGCCCGTTACGGCCGATCAGGTGCGCATCCGCATCACCGGTGCGCGTCTTGAACCGACACTGGCCGAAGTAGGACTCTTCAAACAGACCCAGTTTGTTCAAGCTCCCGTCATCTCCGAGCGTGATTCCAATGGCGCGGTAACGATCGGCGGCGCGAATGGACTTCCCGTGGTTTATACGACGGATGGCACGGCGCCGGCTTCCAAATCCGCCGTCTACGGTTCGCCAATTGCCGTTTCTCGTGGCGGGACAGTTCAGGCCGCCTGCCTGGCGCCCGATGGCCGGCTCGGCATGATGGCTTCAAAGTACTTCGCCGGCTTGGCGCCCATTGGCTGGAAGGTCGTGAATGCGGACAGCGAGGATGCAAGCAGTCCTGCTGCCAGCGCCATCGATGGGAATCTGGCCACAATATGGCAAACACGTTCGAATGCAAATCTGGCATTGCCCCACCACATCACCGTCGATATGGGAAGCGTGCACCGGATTGCCGGCTTTACGTACCTCCCGCGCCAAGACAAAAGTCACGATGGCATTGTCGATACTTATCGCTTTGAAACGAGTGTGGATGGACAGAACTGGACGGCAACTATTGACTCAGGGCGCTTCTGGAACATCGAAAACAACCCGACGCTGCAGGAAGCTTCGTTCACTCCGGTCAATGCGCGTTTCTTCCGATTCACGGCAGTTAAGGAGATCGGCGCCAACGGCCTGGCAAGCGCCGCGGAGATTTCCGTTTTAGCGGCCGAGGGCGAAAGTGGTCAATAGAAAGAAGCCGACAGCAATTCCGCGTTGAGAAGACGGCGCTTTTTGATCCAAAGGAGACAGATCAGTAATCTGTGATTGATCGTCTCTTGCCGGGTAAGTCTCGACTGTTTCTTCTCACTGTGGAACAGTTCGAACACATCGTTGCGACACTGCGCGAGCCGTATCGCACGATGGTCCAAATAGCCCAATGCCGCGGTCTTCGCGTGAGCGAGATCGCGGCGCTTCAATGGGACGACTTCGATTTTGAGAGGAGCCAACTGCTCGTACAGCGGAGTTTCGCGAGCGGGCGAGTCGGGGATGTCAAAACCGGATACTCCCAGAATTATGTTCCGCTCCATCCGAGCCTCAGCGAGATCGTCCTCGACTGGAGAAAACAGGTTGTATCGACAGCGGAAGGCTGGTTTTTTGCCAACCCGATGACGAATTGCCCCTACCATCCCGCCTAGATTCAGAAGCGCTATCTTCGCCCGTCCGGCTGCTGCACCGTGCAGTGTCCGACATGCGGAGCCAAGCCGGGAGTCTGGTGCTGGCAGGAGGGACCGACGGCCAACGGCAAGCGCGTCCTCATTCACGAGGAGCGCAAGCTGACGGCCGGCAGGTTCGGAGCGATCAGCGGGCATACGTTCCGCCACACGTACCGTTCGTGGCTGGACGAGACCGGAGCGCCAATGAAGATGCAGCAGGAACTGACGAGACACGCTTCCATCCAGACGACGATGAACGTCTATGGACAGGCCATGTCGAGCTCCAAGCGGGAGGCCAACAGCAAGATCGTTGAGATGGTGCTCAAGCCGGTTGCGGCGAGCGCCTGAAGGGCGATTTTTCTTATTGGGAGTTTTGGGAGTTTGTTCGAAGAGTCCGAATCCTGTAAGTTGTTGAAGGATTTGGTTGCGGGGGCTGGATTTGAACCAGCGACCTTTGGGTTATGAGCGACCCAAGATTTCGGTAAGTTACGGAAAGCAGGGCACGAGTGGTAACCCTGAGATACCCGTTGGGAACGGCTGGAACAGCTTATTGGGGACCGTATGGGGACTTGATTGTCAGCCGTGCGCGACCGCTATGGGGCGTCGGAACCTTGTTTACTGTCGATGTGTCGGAGCTACCCGCTGAGATAACGATTGGAATCGGGGGGCCGTATGAAGGTCCTCGTACGCAGGATTAACTGCGATCAGCAATGCGTCCGGGTCGTGCCGGGAAACCATATTTTCCAACTCCGCAATCGCTTTTTCGCGCTCTCCCGAATAGGCATACCACTCGGCCGGAACAAAATCATTGGAATGTTGGCCATTGTCGAGACCGCTTTTTGCCGCAGCTAGGCGAATTTGAGCATATGCCCTCATCCCTCCTCTACGAAAAGCCTCGAGTCCCTTATCTTCAAGGCCTTCCCGACTTACGTCTCCTTCCAGGACCGCCATTCGTTTCCATTCGCTGATCGCGTCCACGTACTGCTTCGAGTGCCAAAAAGCCCACGCCATGTCATCGTGCGAAGCTGGCCAATTCGGCTTAAGCTCCACGAGTTTTTTGGCCGCTGCAAGTTCCCTGGCATGGTCTCGCGCGTTACAGGCAAGGAGAGTCTCGGCACCGTAAATGGGGGCCCACAACGGGTCGGATGCGTGAGCGAGAGCGATCTGTTGGAAACTCTCGTCGAAGCGGCCCACATCCGAGAGGAGAACCGCATACCATACATGGTAGATTGCCCTACCAGGTTCTAGTTCGATGGCCTGGCGCAACTCGGATTCAGCCAGGGCAGTATTCCAGTCGTAACGGAATGACACATAACCCAGTGCGCCGTGTGCCTCCGCGAGAGGCACTCCATTCCGGAGAGCGGCATTCGCGAACTCCTCCGCGTTCCTGTAACTTTCCTTGGCAGGAGAAAAAGAATAGTCAGCACGAATGAGATGGGCCGTCGCCATACCCGCATATGCACGCTCAAAATGGGGATCATCCTTGATGGCGGCACCGAATTCGTCCAACGCCCTTTGGGTGGAGTCATCGGTGCGTTGGGATAAATGGTATCTGGCCCTCAAATACATCTCGTACGCATGTGCGTTCGCCGTGCTGCCCCTCATTTGCTGGACCGGTTGTCTGGCCATACGAAGCTGTTCATAAATATCCCGCTGTATGCTCTCTCTAATGGATGCAAGTTCGGCTTTGGTCCCGCGGTATTGCAGCGAAGCGAGATGAACGGCGTCACTTGTGCGAACAAGTTCTATTTCTATTTGGCAATTTTCACCGCGCAGCTTCAAATGGCCAAACAATAGCACTGTAAGGTTGACTTTCCTGGATAATGCGAGAACGCTCGCATCGTCCTCCTTTAGATCATTGAGAGACTGAGCAGCTCGAACCTGGACGAGCGGAAACTCAGACATGGCGTCCATTAAGTCCAAACGGAAGCTCTCCCCAAGTTCCGCAGCACCATCGCCATCGGTGTCAAATGGAACGATCCCCAACTCGATCACGTCGCTGTTTGGAGGAGCCTGTCTGTAATGCAAGCGAACAGCAAACGCAGCCAGCACAATGAGAACAATTCCTAAACTCGCGATCCACCTTCTTCTCACAGGCCATTGCATTCTGGATGGAAAGAAGGAGGGAGCAGGATGTGAGGGAATTGCGAGAGGGGCTGAGCTAGCCGCATCTTGCCTGTGGGCCGAAAGAGTAGCTGACTGCTGAATAGCCAGGCCGGTCTCATTTTTATCCTCAGGCTCTACGATTTCGACTTCTGCCAAAAATCTGTAGCCACGCTTGGGGATCGTCTCAAGGAGTTTAGGATTTTCGGAATCCTCCTGAAGAATCGTTCGGAGCCGGCTAACCGCGTTGTTGATACCCTGTTCGTACTGTGAAAACTCCCGGTCTGGCCAGAGATGCTTCCGCAACTCATCCCTTGAAACCATACCGCCGGGCCGCTCTAACAAAAGCACCAGCAAACGAATGGTCTGTTCCGGAACCCGGATCTTGCGCCCTTTCCATGTCAAATCGCCTGTGCCAGCGTCGAAAGTTCGACCGCGGAAAAGGTAGATTCGGGAGCGCTTGAGCATGTTCCAACTATACCGCGCGATCCATGGAGCTCGGAACATGTCACGTAACTGTACCGTAATCAACATTATGGCTGGTGATTAAAAAAATACAAAATATATAGGTAGCCGTGATTGGCGCAGACCTCCACGACAGATACCATGAATTTGTCAAAAAAAAATTGACCAATCCAAGCGAAACCAGGGGGCAGAATGGCTGAAAGTAGACTGCGATACGGCATTGGCTTGCTAACAATAGTACTGGTAATGGTGTTCGTCGGCTCGGTCGGGGCTCATGCTCAGTCTGAGCCACAGATTAAAGCGCGCATCGATGATCTTCACACAGTTGTCCTGAAGGGCAATGTGAATCCTCTGGCGCGGGCCAAGTTTGACCAGGGGCGGGTGGATGCATCCAAGCCCTCGGGACGTCTTTTGCTGGTGCTGAAGCGATCTGCAAATCGAGAGGCAGACTTGAAGCAATATCTGAAAGATGCCCATTCCTCCGCCTCGTCTAGCTTTCATAAATGGTTGACTCCGGAGCAGTTTGGGCAAAAGTTTGGTCCTGCGGATGCAGATGTGCAAGCTCTCAGCGGATGGCTTCAGGGGCACGGGCTGAGCGTTACAAAGGTCTCGAAGGGGCGCTCTGTTATTGAGTTCACCGGCACGGTCGGGCAAGTGGAGGAAGCTTTCCAGACATCGATTCATTCGTACAACGCGAACGGAAAAGTTTTCCACGCGAATGCGACCGATCCCAAAATCCCCGCCGCGCTGCAACCTGTCATTGCAGGAGTAGCGCAACTCAACGACATCCAACCAAAGCCTCTGAGTATAATCCTTGGGAAGTCCTCGTACTTCGCCAAGACGCATGAGGCACACCCACAATGGACCGAGCCTGGGCAAGACAGCAGCCTAACGTATTACCTCCTCACTCCGAGTGACTTCGCCACGCAATATGACGTGAACCCCGTATACGCAACCGGCGTGAAGGGGACAGGGCAGACCATCGGGATCATCAATGATTCAAACATTGATTTGAGTGTCGTGAACGCGTATCGGAAACTTTTCGGCCTTTCGGTGAACCCGCCACAGGTGGTCGTTGACGGTAACGATCCTGGGATCACCGGCGACTCTACGGAAGCATATCTTGATGTCGAGAACGCCGGGGCGGTGGCTCCGAATGCCACTGTCATCCTCTACACGGCGGGGAGCTACGGGACCCTCGGCGGCGGCGGAATCAACTTCTCCCTCGTGCGTGCAGTGGAGGACGATGCGGCGTCTGTGTTGAGTCTCAGCTTTGGAACCTGCGAGCAGTCCCTGGGCAACAGCGGTAACGCGTTAATAAACTCTATCTGGGAGCAGGCCGCCGCCCAAGGCCAAACTGCCCTGGTTTCCTCTGGCGACACCGGATCGGCTGGCTGCGACTATAACGGCTCGTCGGCAGCTTCCTATGGTTTGGGGGTCAATGGGTTGGCATCCACACCATGGAACATCGCTGTCGGCGGAACCGACTTTTATTACAGCGACTATGCGAGCGGAGGAGGCAGCGTAGCGAACTACTGGAAAAGTTCCAATGACTCCAATGGTGGATCGCTGCAAAAGCCCATTCCCGAACAGCCCTGGAATGAGAGTAATTATGGCTTCAACATTGTAGGTTACGACGCGCTTAGCAATCAGGAATACACCACTGCAGCAGGCGGCGGTGGCGTTAGCAGTTGTACTCAATCGGAGACGGACTCGGACAACAATGTGACCTGTCAGGCTGGTTACTCAAAACCTGTGTGGCAGACAGGCACCGGCGTGCCCGCCGACGGAGTTCGAGATATTCCAGATGTGTCGTTCTTCTCCGCAGGCGGAGCCAACGGAGCAGCATGGATAACTTGTGTCTATGCGGGTGACTGTGTCGCCGACAGCACTGGCAATGCTACGGTCGAAGGGGTTGGAGGAACGTCAGCGTCCGCGCCGGCAATGGCGGGAATCATGGCCCTCATCAACGAGAAGTATGGCGCCCAAGGTCAGGCCAACTTCGTCCTGTATCCGCTGGCTGCCAACTCTCCAGTCGCATTCAATGCCGTGGACATTGGCAGCAACAACGTACCTTGCTACCCAGACACAAACAATTGTACTTTGGACAGCAATGGTGATGGTCTGTACTCATTGCAGAACTATTCTGCAAATTCCGGTTATGACCTCGCGAGCGGTCTGGGTAGTATCGATGTGAATGCACTTCTCACGAACTGGAAAAATGTCTCTTTCGACACCACATCAACGACCCTGTCTTTAACGCCCACCAGCATCAAACATGGCCAAAACGTTACCGCCACAGTCAGCGTCACTTCCCCTTCAGGAACGCCGAGCGGAGGCGTATCTCTGCTCTCCACAAGCCCGTTGCCCGCAAACAAGAGTCAGACAATACTGACTCTTGTTTCGAATGGAACGGCCCAGGGTGTCTTGAACTATCTCCCTGGCGGGACCTACAGCGTTTACGGGCAATATGGCGGCGATGGCATCTTCGGGTCGAGCAAGTCCTCATCGACTACGGTGACTGTTACCCCGGAGGATACGAATCTCAATCTTTCCGTCCAAGATTCGGATGGCCAATTTGGCGACTACACCAACCTTACAAACGGCGCAAGTATTCCATTTGGCACGAATATCATCGCAGATATCACTCCTGCTGGCGTATCGGCAGCATCCGGCCAAAACAATGGCGCCGCAACGGGAACTGCGACGTTCTTGGATGGTGCCACCACGTTAGCAACAGCTCCCTTGAGTAGCGTTAGCGCTGCTGAGTACACCACACGTGACCTTGCTATCGGCTCCCACTCTTTAGTCGTTAAGTACTCAGGTGATGCTAGCTTTAATGCCGTGGCGAGCACACCCATAACATTCACCGTGACCAAAAGCGATACATTTTCATTCTTCGAGAATGCAGGCGCTATCTACTTGAATGGATATCCAACTGGGCAGCCGCATGTCTTCACAGTGGCTGTGGACGCGTCCTCGTTCGGTCTCGTAATTCCAACCGGCACTATCACGTTTCAGTTGGATGGGGGATCTCCCATCAGTGCTACTCTGGCAAATGGCAACGGCATCTTTTACGGCACTATGACGTGGACCAATCCTACTCTCGGGTCTCATAGTTTGAGTGCCTCCTATTCCGGTGATTCAAATTACAATGCCTCAACAGTAAGCGAGACTTTTACAATTGCAGACTCCTCGCAGCTGACAACCACGACGAACATAGCAATCACCTCGCCCTCCGATCTTTCCAAAATCACGCCAACCACCCCAGTCACATTGACTGCTACTGTGCAAGGTGGTGCTGGCTCCACAACCGCGCCGACCGGGCAAATCGTTTTCGCTGACTTGTATTTCTACACAATGAGCCCGATCACCCTAACGCCTGGGTCGGGGGCGACAGCAACTGCTTCAGTTACCATTCAGCCGTCTCAGTTGGCCAGTGGTGATTACAACTTGCTGACCGCCACGTATGGGGGAGACACTCTGTACGGGCCATCAACGAGCAGTGCCGTGGACGTATATAACGATTCCGCTGATTTCTCGGTGACGCCGCTGCAGTCGAATATCGTCGTCAAGTCTGGGGCCACCGGAACAGTCAATATCAATCTCGTGCCGGTCTCGGGTTTCACAGGTACCGTCTCGCTGAAATGCGCTGCACCGGACGGGCTGACGTGCTCCCTGAGTCAGTCGTCGGTAACTCTCAGTGGCACAGCTACCACCCAACTCACAATCAATGCATTCACGACAGGCTCGACCACGACAGGCTCGACGGCCAGCGCTCGAGGTCTGCATCCTTACGGTTGGCTCGGGTTAGGCAGCGGAGGCACCATCTTGGCTGTGTGTCTTCTGTTTGCCGTACCGCGTCGCCGTCGACTGTATCTTCTTCTCGTGTCGATGCTCGTCCTTCCCGCTCTCTTTGTCGGGTGCGGTGGTGGGGGTAGTAGCAAAAAGCCCGTCACTCCAACCCAACAGAATGTTGCTGCTGGCACTTATCACATCGTAGTCAGTGGCACAACGCAAAGCGGAACCATCCACAACACACAGGTTACAGTTATTGTTCAGTAGCCTTTAACTCATGAGTAACGCTGTACCGTTGTGATAGCCTCAGCCGCCGTTCTGGCGGCTGAGGCTATCGTTTGTCATATAGGACTGTCTGCATTATGACCTGCCCCATGACTTGCTATCCGGCAGCGTTGCTCATTGGAGGGGTTGGCGGATTCAAGGTACAAGTGCAACGGGTTTGATTTTAGCTGACCAGTATTGGACGAAGTCGAAAGCGCCTTCTGGGAGGAACAGTTCAGCGGGTGCTTTCCATCCCAGAGATTTTCTTGGCC
>Ga0224529_1001457_pt1 | contig 14084 bp, 10 predicted proteins | sample CBST50metaG_FD_179893 | JGI IMG/M metagenome (GOLD analysis project Ga0224529, IMG submission 179893) | Peat soil microbial communities from Stordalen Mire, Sweden - C.B.S.T50 | ecosystem: Environmental > Terrestrial > Soil > Wetlands > Peat | place: Sweden: Norrbotten County, Stordalen Mire... | reverse complement strand
TCAACGGATTTCGTTCACTGCTCGGGATCGCCGGGGCCGCTGCGGCTCCGACTTACGATGAACTTTACTCCGGAGAATGGCAGCACCCTACAGGTTGTGGTTGTGGGTGAAAACCGGATAGGCACGGATCATCCTACCAAATGAGATAGTTATTGTGAGTTGCTGATTCTATGCGAGCGCTGAACAAGTACCAAAAAAGACCATCCATCCCTTTGTGGACTAAACAAGCCCCATTCGGGGAAATAAAGCCCAAAAATATTCCTCCGCAGCTAAAGCCACCGTTGACTCTGCTTAACTTATGACACGACTGAAGTCGTACCCTTTCAAAACTTCGACTTGTACAGAGTTTTTCTAAAAACGATTCATTTTGGCGTGACCAAAGGCTTCATCACGGAAGACCAAATTTGAATGGCCGAGCTCAACAACCGTGGTGAGCCGCTCAGAGCTTTGAAGGCCATGCGCTTGGTCAGTTCGAGCGCGCTCCACCTGCCGTGGAAGACGCGCCAGGTGACAAAGGCATATTCAAAGCGGATTCTCCATCGTGGAAAGCCTTTCAGGCGGAGAAACGCGTGGGTTCGTTCCCCCTGTTGAGAGATGGCGGAAGGATCGAAGAGGTGCATTGCGACGGAGAGATCGGAGAGCTTGGTTCCGGGATATGGAAAGAAGATGGACTCGGAGAGAGCATTCGGCTGGCATGCGCGGGCGATGCGGGCGGTGGCCAGAAAGTCCTTTACGGTCTCTGTGGGAAGGCCCATGAGCACAAATAGAGAGACCAAGATGCCATGTTCCTTAGCCGCCCGGCAGAACTTGATCAGGTCATCGTTGGTATATTCGGGCCGATTGAGAATCTCTTTGCGAATACGTTCCGATCCGCTTTCAAGACCGATGTTGATGTGGCAGAGATTTGCCTTATGAAAAGCCGAAAGCAGTTGGCGGGTTTCATCGGCGTTCTGTGCCAGGCGCGAGGTCACGGCGAGGTTTGCATGAAAGGAGATCGGAACCGGGCGCTGCGCATTGAACTCGGCCAACTCAGCACAGAGCTTGGTGGCGTAGCCGGGAACCGCGCCTATTGTCTCGATCTCCAAGTGCAACATCTTAATATCGGGGAACGCGTCGGCCAGTTGCCGAATTTCCGCAACTACATTCTGCGGAGAGCGTACACGAACATACTTTCCAGTCGTAACCTTCTTGAGCGCATGATTGGAGCAATAAGTGCAGCCATAGGGGCAACCGCGCCCGATGACAACGCGAAAGTTTCTGTCCGATTCACTCACCCAGCGTTCCCAGTGGTGCAGATTGGTGAAAGGGAGATCGTCGATGTCGATCTCATAGGGCATGGGAGGGGTACAGTCGAGTTCCAAACTGCCAGCATGCTTGAACCACATGCCCGGGATTCTTGACGGACGTTCGCCTGTGTCCAGAGCCGCAACGACTCTCAGCATCGGCTTTTCGCCTTCGCCGACGCAGACTGCATCCACCGCATGATGCGCAATGGTATCGCGCGGATTGAGGCTGGGATGTGTGCCACCCACAACCGTGAACATATCTGGATCGAGCTTCTTGACCACGCCAAGGAACTCATTGATTACCGGAATCTGCGTTGTGACCGCAGTGGCAGCCACACAGTCGCAGCCGAAGTCGTAAATCATTTCGGCGGCCAAAGCATTCAAGTCGCTGGCCGGGCATACTACCCAGCAGCGCACCTGGTGGCCTGCCGCTTCCAAACAGGCGGCAATCAAGCTCAGCCCATAAGGAATGTTTCTCCAATTGAGTAGAGGTCGTTCCGCGGTACCATAGATCTCTACGGAAAATACACAAGCGATATGTGCCATCGGACCTCCCCTTTATTGAATTGCCGTTTACCTTTTCTGCAGATTTTTGCAAATTATAACAAGCCATCCCTCTTCTTGAAGAAACTGAAGTGCTGACCTTGCTTGTGCTTATCAAGGTGAGATTTCTTTCCCTGCCCGACAGTAACTGTTGAGAGGTTACTTATATCACTAATGTTGGCACAAAGGGCAAGACGTGATCGGCTATACTTTACCATGTTTGTTGTGCATTTATCCCCTTTCTTAACACGCCACCAGAGGGAGTTATGCAGATGCCTGAGATCACCTGGTCGATTGTGATTACAACGCGCAACAGATCAAAAATGCTCCAGCGTTGTATTGAGAGCGGTCTGAATCAGTCCGTACCGGTTGAGATTGTCGTAGTCGATGAGGCCAGTTCCGACGAAACCGAGCAGGTGGCAAAGGCCTATGGATCGAAGGTCATCTACCACCGCAATGAACAGCCCGTGGGCCACTCGAAAGCAGCCAACATCGGGATTCGGCTCGCCTCCGGAAGCTGGATCAAACCCATCGATGACGACGATTATCTGAGCCCGGATTGTCTGGCGGAAATGACGAACAAACTGCGGGCGTCCTTTGAGAAACAGGAATTCCCCGTGTTGATCACGGGGCGTTACGCTCGAGTCGATGAATTTGAGAATCCGCTGGGCTTTTTTGAACGCCCCATTCCTAACTCCGATCATCTTCTTGCAGGACCGGAGCTTCTTCAAGCCATGCTGCACGATCGCGCCCCGGTAGGTACTCCGCTACAATGCGCTCACAGCAAAGAGGCGGCGGTGGCTGTAGGCGGATGGAACGAAAACCGCGTACTGCGCGTTCAGGAAGGAGATGATACCGAGTTTTGGATTCGCTTGGCATCGCAGGGCGGTTTTCTGTTCACATTCATGATCGCCGGATACAAAACCCAATGGCCTGGAAATAGCCATCGCTCCACAAGTACAAGGGAACGCTATCTTGCCAGCATTGGACTGAAGATGCAAATCGTGGCGGCACTTGGCATTCACATTCCCCGTCCTGTTCTTGGCAGGGTAACTTTTCATTGGATGCTCGTGGCCCTCAAACATGGACAACTGGTCAATGCAATGTCTATCGCATGGGCAGGCACGAAAAGCCTGTTTTGACCAGGCCAAGCTAACATCTCCTTTCGATCTATTGCAGCAAATGGAGGTCATCCACAGTGTAGGTTGCGCTGATTTGACGGTCGTTTCCATCGCCGTCAATGAAGTTGCTGCGATTCAGGCTCGTAGTCTGGGTCCCGGGTATGATCGTGAAATGGCGACTTCGTTTACGGATTAGTTGAATCTTGTACCCGGCACGAATTGTCACCGCATGAAGCCAGATGTCATCCGCCTTGGGACAGCACTGCAGGAAGGCAAGCCCTGCTTGTTTCAAATGTTCGAGAAGCCGCGGCGGATAAATTACTCCAGAGACACCCGTAGCGAAGTGAAGCGAACTGGGCTCCGGGGAACTGCAGTATTTCCAATCGGCATATCGTACGATCACTCCATTCTGAAACGCCACAACCCTTGCGCAGAAACAATGCACTACATCCGGGCATTTCCGATACGCTCGGTACAATTGATCAAGCCAATATCTGGGATAGACAGTGTCATCATCCGCCGTGACCAGAGGCACGCTGAAGTTACCGTTGGAGGCGACATACGGGTAGTACTTCTCATGCGGTCCGTAGTTCTCCGATATGTAAATCTCCGCGCCGCGTTCTTGCAGACGTTTCAGGCTTTCCGGTAAATCACTAAAAATATCATTATCGTCGAGCCAGAGAATAAGCCGGGATGGACGAAGGCTCCCAGCGGCAATGGATTCCAATGTCAGGTAAACTGTGTCCGTGCGCTTGCCATACGAGGTCAGACTTACTACGGGCCCGCGGCTGTCAGTCACCGGCAGCTTCGAAGTGCGATTAAGGTGATCCAGCCGCCACAGCACAAAACGGGTGTGGTACATATCCCAATCGAGAATCTTATTCCATCCGCGTTCTAACTTTCCGCCAACCCAGCTCCAGAACGAGGCGCGTTTTGAACTTATCATTCCGTTCAACTCCAAATTGTTGTAGTGATCGGCTCAATTCATCCGATGATTACTTAGGGCAAAACCAAGGTTACCGTATTCCGGAGAGCAGTCAGCAACGAAAGTCTAAAATCCAGAAAAAATGGACAACGTATAAGGCCGAGTCCTTTTAGAAATTCGACTTTTACACAGATGCAAATCATCCACGAAGGACAGAATAGCCCTCGAAGATGCACTGGGTCAGCGGGATACGGCGTTGTCAGGAACTTCGGCGGTGATTTTAACCGGATATGCGGCCTGGTGCAAGTTGTTTTGACGCAGTTGGATATTACTTGATGCCGCGCCCGAGACTTGAGCATAGACGTTTGTACCTGCCGGGGCCGTATTGGACTGGATGAAAGCATCCCGCACATTGCGCAGCTTGATGAACGGCTGGCTGGGACTGCTGGCGGTTCCGTTGACGTTTGTAAGGGAAAGATTTTGTGCATCATCACAGACAAGGAACGGACGAGGGTCAGCTTTGCTGTCGACAGAAACATTTTCCAGTTTCAACCCCTGAACATGACGTACAAAAAATCCGGAAGCCGGAAGCCGGCCGAACATGTTCGCCTCAGCATAAGCATTGGTTTTCTCGGGCACATCAAGGGATGCCCACTCTTCTTTTCCGCCTTCCCGGGTCGCGATCCGCGCATCGGAAATCGTGACGTCCTCGACCGGAAAACCAGGCTGACCGGTAATGGAAGACGTCAAAATAGCTCCGGTTGCGTGTACGCCCGCAATGCGAATATTTTTAAGACTGCCACGCATGGGAACCACGGCATGGGTTGTCCTGCCTTGCAGACGGATAAAGATGGGGGTGCGCACATTGCGCATGGTGATATTGGTGAAGGTAACTCCGTCAATCGATGCGCCATCGACCATCTCGACAGCAATGCCCGAGATGACTCTTCCGTTGATCGGTTCATCGCCGCTATAAACCTCGCAATCACTGAAGACGATGTTCTGAAAATCGGCTGGGCCTTCCACACCCACCTTGAGCCCATTACAGCAGCACGATACGCGGCAGTTCTTGACCGTCACGTTACTGCAAGCTTTTCGCCCGCCATAGGGGTTATTGCTTTTGACACAGATCGCATCATCGCCGGTCACGATATCGCAGTCGGTAATGAGTACATCCTCGCAACTGGTGGGATCGATACCGTCGGTATTGGGGGTATTGATCGGATTGCGGATAGTTACATCGCGAATTATCACGGATTTACATCCGGTTGGACGTAGCGTCCATCCCCCAGTGTTTTGCAGGCGGATGCCCTCGACACGGACATTGGTGCAATTTGCCAAATCCACCATGGGAGAAATACCTATCATTCGCCTCGTATCCCCAGCGACAATATCATGCCACAGCTCTTCCGGCCTTGGTTGTGAGCGCCCAGAGGGCTTAAAGAAATGAGGGCCATTGCCATCAATGGTGCCGGGGCCGAGAATCGCCACATTCGAGGCCTGAAAGGCAAAGATAAGATGCCGGGAGAGAATCCCTTTGAGCGCCAGCAATGCTTCTGGAGGCAGGGTATAGTCATTTGGGTCTGGACTACCCAGAATCGTGGCTCCCCGTTCAAGCTGCAAAGTGATATTGCTGCGTAGTACAACGGTGCCGCTTAGGTAGCTTCCAGGGCTGAGAACGACCGTGCCTCCGCCTTGCGCGGCCAGTGTATCGATGGCCTTTTGAATGGGAGCAGTGTCGAGAGATTTGCCATCTCCCCTGGCACCAAAGGCTCTTGGATCGAGTTTGCGCTGGAAGCTACCGCCCGCGACCTGGGCGGCACGCAAGACCGGGCAGCATGTGGCCAGAAACACTCCCAATGCCTGCCTCAGTGCGCTACGCCGATTGAAAATCTTTTGTTTCATTCCACTTCGACCTCCGTCTCAATCTGGTCGTGCTACTGAAGCTGGCAGCAGGCGCAGTGGCTCATGCCGCGCTGAATTTCCGGTTAGCTTCGGCAGCGGCGAGATGCTTCATCAAGAGCCAGCTCATCAGGCCCAAGCCTCCATCGGTTATCAAGCTCGCCCAGGCGGCGCCGAGCCAACCATATATGGGAATCAGCCATAGATTCAGTGCAAAGTTGAAGGCCGCCGCGACCAACTGCGCGCTGGTGCGATAACGTTGCAGTCCTGCGCCGGTGAGTGCGCATCCAGTGATTTGATGTACGCTGCGAAAGAAGGGAATCAGGCAGAGCCAGCGAAGCGCGGAGACGCTGTCGGCGAAATCTGGACCAACGATCAAGGGAATCAGAGGCGCGACTAGAAAGAGCAGGAGCGCAGAGGCCAAGCCAATCAGCATGGTTCGTCCCAGCAGCGACTTGGCCAGGGACGCGGAACCACGAATGCCCTCGCGGCCGTTTCGAAAGAAGCGCGGCATGGCGGCATCACGAATGGAGAAGATGGGAATGGTGGCAACGTCCACGGCGCGGTAGGCCATGGCGTAAATGCCGGTGGCAGCATTCATGCCGTAATGACTCAGCATGGTCTTGTCGAGATCGTTATAGATTGTTGAAGTCGATTGCGAGAAGGAATATTGCAGGCCTTCGGCGGCATGTTTTTTGATCAGAGCTGGGTGAAAGGAGGGCAAGCCGAATTTGACCGTTACCGTGGCCACCGCTATGACCGCGCTGGCGAGAGAAACCGAGAGGAAAACCAACGCCCACTGAAGCGCCGTGACGCGGTGCAGAACAACCATCATCACCACAGCCGCAATCAGGCGCATGACGTTGGTCAGCAGATTCATCAAAGCGGTGATGTGCAGTTGTTCGAAAGCCTGAAAAACGCGACCTGCGCAAAAGGCGATCTGGGTGCAGAAGCAGACGCTGAGCGCAATCGGAAAAACGACGCGAGCGCTTTCGGAGTTGACGACAAAAGGCGCGGCGAAATGAAGCCCGACGGCAAGAAAGAGACTGATGCTGACAATGAGCAGGAGTATATTACCCCAGTAAGCGCGAAACTTGGATTTGTCGGCACTGACGTAGCGGAGAAAAACGGTGTCGGCACCCATGGTGCTGTAGTTGCTAACAACAGAAACAAAGGCGAAACTGCCCACGAAGATTCCGTACTGCACCTTTCCCAAAAGGCGCGCCAGAAACACAAAGTAGAGAGCCTGGGAAAGGAAGCCGATGCCTTGCCCCAACATCATCCAACTGGCATTTCTGGCCAGTTTGCTCGACTGAATTTCGTTCCACTTGGCACGAAGATACTTCATCGTGTCCACCCGGTTTGTGGGAGAACCGACGCAGCCAGAATCGAGGCGAAGGACTGTGCCTTGACGCCGCTATTGGCCTCCACAAGGAGGATTGGCGCAGGGCTTACTCTGTCCACGGTCAGAGAAATAACCTTCCACATGGATGGAGTGGTCTCACACTGAGTCAATTCGCGTACGCCGTTGCTGTCTGCGCTGAGGGAGATCACGGTTTGGAACCTCGCTTGGTAAGGGGTTGCGGATCTTCCGTCCGCAGCCATAAATTCATCGCATAACCATACATTGATCGATTGTCTTCCTACGACGCTTGAAGAAGCCTGTTCTGCTCCGGTAAGTGCAACGGCGAGGACGAATCAGTCCATTGTGTACGTATCCGCTTGGCCTCATAGGCAAGTCCCGCATCCGCCATAATGAACATCGTCCACTCAATGGCATTGGGGTACATGAATTTGTCGCCATCAACGAGCGCCAGCAGGGTGAGAAGCAAAATTGCCATGTACCATAGCACGTAATTTGGAGTATCGGAGCGCAAGCAGGCAGCCGCATTTTTGCAAGCACGAATCATCATCGCGAACAGGAAAATCACGCCAAAGATGCCGACTTCCAGCCATAGCTGAAGAATCCCATTTTCGGCATTGTTCAGACCGGGGTCGGAGGCTTGCAGAGCAAGAGTGCCGGAATCACCGCGAAGCCCGAGCCAAAATGCGTCATAGCCTGCGCCGAACCAGGGATGGTTCACAAGGTATTCGATGATGACACGCCAGATGACGGTGCGGCCACTCAAGTCGGAACTCTTGCCCAGCAGATGCAGTATCTCGTCGCCAAATTGGAAGACGCTCCACGCGCCGGCGACAGAAACGGTCCCGAGAAAGACAACCAGCAGCAATCGCTCGATGTGCCGTGCCTTGCGCAAGAAGCGAATGACATAGAAACCGACGATTGTCACCATGCCGACAATCCAGCCAGTTCGCGACGTTGTACCCACCAAGAGAGCCAGAATCATGAGGGCGGCGAGTGCGCGGCGAAGACCGGCAAAAGTTCCTTGAAATGGCGCTGCCAGAATCGCCAGCAGAAAAGAGAGTATCACCAGCGCGCAAATGTTCTTGTGGGGAAAGACGCCTTGCCATCCAATCGCCGCATTCTTGTAGTCAACGCCGGCCTTGGGCAGGGCTACAACCAGGAGCAAACTCACTGCCGCTAGAATCACCCCCACGGCGACAAAGAGTTTGATTTGTTGACGCGGTGCGAGGCATCGCGCCAAGTAAACGCCAAATGCCGTGTTGAGTACGGCGAGCAGGCTGAAGGCCAGGGTGCGTTTTGGTTCCTGCGACCAGGTGACGGTAAGAACCGCATAGAATGGCAAGATAAATACGATCCAGTTTTCGGTGAGCGCGGGGAGCATCCTGGGCAGCATCATGAACATCGCCAGCGCAGCAGATCCGTATGCGGCCAGCAACTCGAGCGAATGTTTGATCGAACCAGATCCAGCATCGACCGTAATCAATTCGCCGTAGTTGCCAGAGTTCGCGTTGTTGATGACCATGTAATCAAAAGAAAAGGAGCCGCGCACGGCGAGAAAGATGAGTGGATAGACCAGCAGAAGCAGCCAGACCGGCTTAACTTGGAGATTGGTTGTAGGGCGTACGTTCAAGGCTGCTCCATCTTTCAGTGTGAGACTGAAACCGGCAGGAAGAATCTCCCGCTCCCGCATCGCAGGCATGTGCAACGGACCCGAGAGCTGCTTTCTGTCTTCGTGTTAGTGGGTAACATAGATGGCGGCGCTCGAGGTGGATGCGATAACCCCCGTCACCCCAAGGGCGGTATTGCGCATGTAGCTGAACGGCACATAAAGGACATCGTTGGCCTGGAGTGCAATATCGGTTTTTTTGCCCTTCTGGATGTCGTTCAACGGAATCTTGGTTTCCTTGTGACTTCCATCGGGCTGGGTCCGAACCAGGCGGACCCGGCCGATGGCTGCCGTTTTATTCAGGCCTCCCGCCATGGCCACCAACTGAAGAACCGTAAGGTGCTGATCATTGTTGATGACCGGAAACCCTCCCGGCTTACCCAGGTCGCCAATGGCAAAGACCAGTTCCGCGCGGGCGACGCGCACCACATCGCCGGGGTAGACCTGCACCGCATCCTTACTTTTGGCTTCGACCGCGTTGGCGACATAATATGAAACGTGCTGATTGCCGATACGGTGCTCGATGGAGACGTTGTGATCAGCGTCCGGCATCAGGCCTCCGGCCAGGGCAAGCACCTCTTCGACCGTGTGTCCGGTAATGATTGGGTAAGCACCGGGCAGGCGCACGTCGCCGATCACCGAAACATTTTGCGTGGCATATTGCTCGACGGTCACTGAGACCTGCGGATGCAGCATGAGGTGCTGATCGAGGAACGTTTTCTCGATGGCCCGCGCAGCCTGCTCCGGGGCGAGGGACGCGGCTTTGATGGAGCCGCCCACGAGCAGAGGCACGAAACCAGAATCGGTGACGCGCGCGTGTTGTTCCAGCTCAGGTGAGTCGAAGACAACGATGTGCAGTAAGTCTCCGGGGCCAATCAACAGACTGTCCGTCTGTTGACCGTGTGCCGTGGAGCCCAGGGCAAGAGCGATGAAAAGCAGGAAAAAGAAACCGCAAACTTTACGCATTGGATTCCTCGCCGTAGAAGTTGGAGATGTGCTGCCCATAGTAGCTCGAGTAAGCATCCGATTCCAGTTTCACATCGTTCAGTACAACCGCAATTCTGGCCGGATCGGTGTGCATGGAAAGCATTCGGAAAGCACGATTGAACGACGGTCGAGTTGTCGCGCCATGCTTGGCGATCAGAATCGTGTGATCGACCAATTCCGCCAAAATCAGAGCATCGACAACTGGCAGAATGGGCGGCGAGTCGATAATGACAAGGTCAAACTCCGCCTTCCACTGAGCGACCAGACTCCGCATTCGCTCAGAACCCAACAACTCGGCGGGATTGTCGGGAATGGAGCCGGCGGGAAGACTCCAAAGATTAGGGACGTCTTTGACCGGTTGAGGCACACAGGGCAGCTCCGGATCGGCCAGCAATCCGCTTAACCCCCACTCGGAAGCAACACCGAGATCCAACTTCGAAGAAGATCGACGTGAAGGCGAAATCCGGCGCAAATCTGCCTGAACCAGAAGAACTCGTTTGCCCTGCTGCGCCAAGCTCACGGCCAGACTTTTTGCGGTAAGACTCTTGCCTTCGGAGGGACCGGCACTGGTGATCAGCACAGTGCGGCGAACGTTCGGCCCCCTGACCACAAGCAGGTTGGCGCGCATGGCGCGCATGGCCTCGCTATAGGCTGATTTCGGCGCCTCGATTGCCGGTGCATTGCTCAGACTATGCAACTGCCACGCATTTTTTCCATAGTGAGGCAACATGCCCACCAGCGGGGCTCCCAGCAGTTCCAGTTCCCCGACAGACTGAATGCGCGAGTCCATCGCTTCTCCCATAAGCGTTCCGCAACCGCCAAAGAGCACACCCGCAACCAAGGCAACACCGAGATAGAGCGGAATATTAGGTTTGGCTGGCTTATCCGGCGGACTGGCGGCATCGACAACCGCCAGGTTAGAGGCTTTGAGACCCTGCACAACTCCAGCTTCTTTCAGTTTTGCGAGCAGATTTTCATAGAGTGTACGGCTTTGATTGGCTTCTTCACGCAGAATGGAGTAGTCAACGGCTTTGTCTTTCAGCTGGTTGGCGGCGCTGCGATTGCCTTCATAGACTTTTTTGCTTTCGTCTTCCATCTGCTTGGCGACATCGTAGTCGTTTCTGGAGCGTTCGCCGATGCGGCCGACTTCAGCCTGAACGGACTGCTCGATGCCGCTGAGAGCGCCACGCAACTCTGGAATTCTGGGATACGCGGGACCATACTTTTGTTCGGCTTGACTCAATTGCGACTGAAGTGTTGCCTGCTGCAGACGCAAGGTTTGGAGCAACCCCAGGGAGGTTTGCACGGCGGGCGATGCGGTGCCCACGGCGGTCCCGCTCAGTTCGGAGATCAGATCCGCATTGCCGGAACGCGCCGTCCGGTAGACGGCTTCTTTCAGAATCCGGTTGGAGGTGGCCGACGACAATTGTTCGGTAGACTTCTGCAACCGGTCCAGGACATCCGAGTAAAGCTGCTCCTGACCGTTGGCATTGGCGCCCAAAGAGTAGATGCCAGTTTGCTTCTGCAGGTCGGCTACCTTGGCTTCTTGGTCCTCGCTTTGCTTGCGCAGGTCCGAGAGCTGACCGGAGAGCCATGCCGAGGTCTCGGAGGTAGCCTGCAACCTGGTCTGGAAGTTATAGTCCATCAGTCCCCGGACAAGATGGTTCACAACCTCGGCGGCAAGTTTCGGATCGGGATTGCTGTAACTGATCTCAAGCAGGCGGGTGCCGGAAAGAACCTTTACAGACAGATTCTTCTCAAAAGTTTTCACCACGTGGGCGCGGCGGCGTGGGGAATCACTAAGGGGCAATGCGGCTGGTTCCGGTGGCGGAGCCGTAGAGAAGAGGCCGAGGAGCGAGCCGATCAGGCTGAAATGCGGACTGAAGTCCTGCGTATTCTCCAGATGCAGATCCTGAGCCACCTTGAGAGCAAGGTTGTCCGACCCCAGTATGTTTGCCTGAGTCTGCATATTGACGTTCATTTCCAGGGCGTCAGCGGGGTTGTCGGTGGCGCCGGCGATGCCGGTCAGATCGACTCCGGCCTGATTGTCCTTTTGCATTTGCACGATCCCGATGGCTGTGTAGCGGCGGGTCGAAGTTACGCAATAAATTGCCGTCAGAAGCAGGAATACCGCCACGGTCGAATAGAAGATCACGCGCCGGCGGCGAAAAATCCCCACCAAATCTTTCACAGTGAATCCGGCTTCCGCCTGTTTGGGCACTTCAAGCAGATAAGTCATCTTCTTTCCCTTTCTGGTGTGGCATCTTGCTCAAACTCAGTTGCATTCCGCCGTCCCGTACAGGCCGAAGCACGGAGTGCGTTTTCGGCGGACGACCTACCTGGTGCGAACCCGCTTGAATGCCCGTAAAAGCAGCGGCGGGCTCAGATCTTTGAGGAGTCTTTTGTGCAAGGGTTCCTTGGTCAAATATAGGCTGGGCGCATAGATCGACTGATGTGGAATCAGGTTCTCGGAAGGAACCGTGTGATAGTACAAAACAAATGCCTTGCGCGCGCGATCAAGTGCGAGGACTGGGCGAACACCATGAAAATTTTGATCCGTAATCTGAAAGATCACGGTGCGGTTGAATGTAGGTTCGATCACTTTTTCGCATCGCGATCCAGACTGATCCCACAGTTCCAACTGGCCGCCGTATTCGGGCTTCCATTCTTTGTTGAGATAGATTAGCACAGACAACCTGCGCGCCAATCCTGAGTTTTGGTCGATGTTCCGGTCCGCATGCACATCGAACTTGCCGCCCACGGGAACCACATGGTATCCGCCACCACCAAGATAAGGATCCGGTAGCAAGGCCTTCACTCCGGTAAGTTCAGAAAGAAGATAAAGGAACTTAGCTGAATGGACGAAGGCGACAAACTGTTCGGTTTTCTTGCCAAGATGGACCGCGGAACGAAGATTCGATTTGACGACATGGGCATTCTGGTCGTGCACCCACTTTTCGTCGGTCATCGGTGGAATCTCTTCCAGTATGTTGTCCAGAATCTCGCTGGGGAACAGGTTCTCCAAAACAAGATGTGGAAATGGTTGGGCCGACTTAAAATTTGTGTAAAGCTGCTCGGTGCTCGACGGCAAGGAAACCGCGTCGTTCATCATTGCCGCGATCCCATATTTTCTATCTTCCATGGGCGTCTCTTCAAACGAACTGGATTGTTGCCTTCTCGTGCGCCGGACGCACAAACCCCGTCGCCGGTTGGCGATGGCATCTTGCGTGCTTAGAAATCAGAATGCACGATGGGGGGATCGCGCAGTTACGATGAGAAACTGATAACGTTGAATATAGCATATATCTTCCCTGCTTCTAGAGAGCAAAACCAGAGTAACTATTAGGGCGAAACCAGAGTAACTACACCTGTTGAGTTTTGTGCAGGGTTTCAGAATACATCAACTCTGGTTTCGCTATAGCCCGTCATTGCTTCTTTTGGGGGGAAGTAAAAAGTCCCCGCACAGAACATTTGAGATAGGCAAGAACCAATCTACTCATGAGCAAACAGCTTGGCGTACTCGGGCCTGTGCCTGTTTGGCTGGCAGACGCGCTGCGGTCTACACCGCGGACTCCGGCGGCGCTGTCTGGGCAAAAGCGTGAGGGTTAAAGCCTTGCACGACGCAATCATACGTCTGTTCTAGTTTCGCGGTCTGCGTGCGCACATCGAAGTGCTGCCGCACCCAAGTCATCGCCTGGGTACGCGAATAGTTCCAGAATCCGTCGTCTTCGAGATAGCGCAGCAAATGGGCCGCCAACATCTCAACATCGCGTTCAGGAGCCAGCAAGCCAGTTACGCCCTCCAACATGGTTTCGGGAATCCCTCCGTGGCGAGAACTCACCACGGGTACGCCCATGGCCTGGGCTTCAGAAAAGACATTCCCGAAGGCCTCGGCCATTCCTCCCTCGATGGTTACACTGGGAAGACAAAACACCCGCGCTCTTTCGAGCCAGTCGCGAACGACACTTTGTTTTTGTTCGCCAAGAAATTGACAACTAAGTTGGAGTTCCCCTGCCAATTGTTCCAGTGCCGGGCGAAAATGCCCGTCACCAATGACGACCAGATGAGCGTTTGGCCTTCTCTGCTGAACCCGTTGCATGGCGCGCAGCAGGTAGTCGCATCCTTTGTAAGGAACCAGACGGCCCACATACAAAACCAGGTTCGGATCCCTGTCTTCTACCGGCAGTTTGACGTGGAAGGTATCGAAATTCATGCCGGTATGGTGCACGCCAAGTTTGTCCTTGGGAAAGCCGGCCCGGGCCGCTTGATCGCAAATGAACTGCGAGAC
>Ga0224529_1001455_pt1 | contig 14097 bp, 11 predicted proteins | sample CBST50metaG_FD_179893 | JGI IMG/M metagenome (GOLD analysis project Ga0224529, IMG submission 179893) | Peat soil microbial communities from Stordalen Mire, Sweden - C.B.S.T50 | ecosystem: Environmental > Terrestrial > Soil > Wetlands > Peat | place: Sweden: Norrbotten County, Stordalen Mire... | reverse complement strand
ACCACCATGGCGCGCTACGATCTGGCTCGCTTCGGGGCCGAGGTCTTTCGCCCGTCGCCCCGCCAAGCCGACCTGATGATCATCTCCGGAACAGTAACCAAAAAGATGGCGCCCCAAGTGGTACGACTCTACAACCAGATGGCGGAGCCCCGGTACGTGATTGCCATGGGCGCCTGCGCCATCTCCGGAGGGCCGTTCAAGCAGGGCTACAACGTGCTGAAGGGGATCGACCGTTACATCCCTGTAGACGTGCATATTCCGGGCTGCCCGCCCCGCCCCGAGGCGCTGATGCAGGCGTTTATCACCTTGCAGAAGAAGATTGACGCCCAACCGCTGACCGGCGAGGGCCGCCCGCGCTTTCTGGATGCCGCTGCGCAGGGCGAATTCCCCGTGCCCGTGCAGGGTGAGCACGATCTGGAGCCTGCGTCGAACAAGGGCGTATGGCCGTTGCCGGTGGTGATTCGCTGATGAAAACGATAGAGGAGATTAAATCGGCAATTGAGGCGGCCCTCCCGGACGCGGCGGTGGAGATTGTGCCCAATCCCAGCCCCAGCGGCCAGCACTCGCTGCGGCTTGCGCCGGAATGCGCGCTGGTGGTGGCGAAGTTTTTGCGCGACGATGCGGAGTTCAAGCTCGATTACCTCTCCAACGTGACCGGCGTGGATTGGCCAGATTATCTTGAGGCTGTCTATCACCTCTACTCAGTCGAGAAAAAGCACGGACCAGTCATCCTCCGGATGCGCACGGTGAACCGGACGGATCAGGTGGAGTTGCCTTCCCTCACTCCAGTTTGGCGGTCGGCGGAGTTTCAGGAACGGGAGATTTTTGATCTCTTTGGGATTGTCTTCACCGGGCACCCGGACCTGCGGCGGCTGCTCATGTGGGAGGGCTTCAAGGATCACCCCATGCGCCGCGATTACGTGGAGCCGGACGACTTCGAGTACGAGCCGACGGCGCACGACGAAGTGCTCAGACGGGCGCAGGAGCACAAAAGCAGGGATCAGGGATCAGGGATCAGGGATCAGGGGCCAACGACTGCATGAGCCAGGCAGAGACCAAAATCGACAAGCCGGAGGGCTGGAACCGTCCCGCCGCGATTGTGCCGGATGGCGAGGGGGAGATGCTGGAAATCTCCATGGGACCTCACCACCCTTCGACGCACGGCGTCTTCCGCATGGATGTGACCCTGGACGGCGAGCGGGTGGTCCGCCTGAAGCCGGTCTTCGGCTACCTGCATCGCAACCACGAGAAGATTGCCGAGGGCATCAGTTATCTGGCGTCCATGCCCTATACCGACCGGCTGGACTATATGTGTTCGCTCACCAACAACTGGGCTTACGCGCTGGCGGTCGAAAAGCTCATCGGCCAGGAGGTTCCAGAGCGCGCCGAGTACCTGCGAGTCATTCTGGGTGAGCTGACACGCTTCCAAAACCATGCTTCATCCCTCGGTTTTTTGATTCAGGAGATGGGCGCCAGCGGCACGCCGCTGATGTACGCCTTCCGTGAGCGGGAAAAGATTCTCGACCTCTTCGAGGAGTTGACCGGGGCGCGGATGATGGCCAACTATATGCGCTTCGGGGGTTGCCGCGTGGATGCGTCGCCCGCCTGGCTCGACAAGGCACGCAAGGTTGTGGCGGATCTTCCCAGGTTTGTGGACGAATTCGAACGGCTGCTGCGCTCGAACGAAATTTTGATGGCCCGGACCCAGGGAGTGGGCGTGCTGCGCCCTGAGCTGGCGATCAACGCAGGGGTCACCGGGCCGATGCTCCGCGCCTCGGGCGTGAACTACGACGTACGCAAGGTGGACAGCTACGGCATTTACAACCGCTTCAACTTCCGAGTGCCGTTAGGTGACCACTGGGATGTCTACGACCGGTTCATGGTGCGCCTCCTGGAGATGAGGGAGTCTCTGAAGATTCTGGAGGTTGCGCTCAAAGAGATTCCCGGCGGGCCGGTGATGGACCCCAAGGCGAGGATTCGCGGACTCCGTCCCAAGCCGGGCGAGGCCTACGGGCGAACCGAGTCGCCCAAGGGCGAACTGGGCTTTTATCTGATCAGCGACGGTGGGCCGAATCCTTACCGCTACCGCGTCCGGCCGCCGAGTTTGATTAACCTGACGATTCTTGAAGATATGTGCCTGGGCCACGACGTTGCGGATGTGGTGCTGATCTTCGGAAGCGTGGACATTATTCTCGGTGAAGTGGATCGATGATGCAGAGAACAGCTAGCAGTTACTCACTGTTAGCTGTCAACTGTTAGCTGATTTTTGGAGGTTTGATTGTTAGGCGAGGGCATACTGAAGGGGCTGGCGGAGACGGCGCGGAATTTTTTCGGCAGCTACTTCTGCGCGGAACGGATGACGACGGTTGAGTATCCAGAGCAGCGGATTGCCCCGTTCGAGGCCGCGCGCACCTTTCCCTTTCTGGTCTACGACGGCACGGATTGGCAGGCCGGTCTGCGCTGCGTATCCTGTCAGATCTGCGAGAAGGAATGCCCGCCCAAGTGCATTTTTATAGAAAAAAGTAAAGACAAGAAGCCCGACGCCCTCGGCAAGCCGCAGTTTTACCCCACGCGCTTCGAGATCGACATTTCAGTCTGCATGAGCTGCCAGATCTGTGTCGAGGTCTGCCCGTTTGAAGCCATCAAGATGAACACGGAGTTTGAACTGAGCACGACCGACCGCTTCGGCGGGCTCTTGCTGAACCGCGAGCAACTGGCAAAATCAAACGAGTACTACCACCAGATTCACGCCACAGAAGCGGCTGAAGTGGACGCGCGGCTCGCGGCAGAGAAAGCCAAATTCGACGCCAAGGCAAAGGGCGCGGCCGTCGCCAAAGCTGCATCCGACGCAGCAGCAACCGGAGAGGGAGCGTAGGCGATGATCGAGACTGCCGACCAGATCTTCGTCTTGCTCCTGCACTGGCTGGTGAGCTTTCTGCCCGCTGTCTTGCAGCCTGTAGCCAGTGCGGTACTCTGCGCGGCGGCCATCGTCTGCTTCTTCCCGGCACTCTTCGCGCTCACCACCTGGTTGGAGCGCAAAGGACTGGGCCGCATACAAAATCGGCTTGGACCCAACCGCGTTGGTCCCTTCGGCCTCTTGCAGCCCATTGCCGACGGCATCAAATCGCTGACCAAGGAGGACATCGTTCCCTTCAGCGCGGATGCGGCGGTGCATTTTCTCGCGCCGATTGTGCTGGTGGTAACCGTCTTCATGGGCTTTGCGGTGCTGCCCATGGGCCGCAACATGGTGCTGGCGGATCTGGATGCTGGCCTGCTCTTCTACTTCGCGATGGGCGCGTCCACGGAGCTTGCGGTCTTTATGGCGGGCTGGTCCAGCCGCAACAAATATTCGCTGCTGGGCGCCATGCGCGCCGTGGCCCAGATGATCAGCTACGAAGTGGTGCTGCTGCTATCGAGCGTTGTGGTGGTGATGATCAGCGGCTCGCTCTCGCTCACTAAAATCGTTGCGGCGCAAAATCAATACACCTGGGGCCTTCCGCATTGGTACATTTTCACGCCCTGGGGACTGGCTGGCTTTGTGATGTTTGCCATTGCGGCCACGGCGGAAACCAACCGCTCGCCATTCGACTTACCCGAGGGTGAATCGGAGTTAGTGGCCGGCTACCACACCGAGTATTCGGGTTTCAAGTTTGCGCTTTTCTTTCTGGGCGAGTACGTGGCCATGTTTTCCATCTCCGGACTGGGCACCACGCTCTTTCTGGGTGGATGGACCGCGCCGTTTTCCTTCCTCACCTGGGTTCCGTCTTGGATCTGGTTCTTTTCCAAGTTGATGCTTTCCATCTTCGTTTTCATCTGGCTGCGCGGAACGCTGCCGCGGCTCAGGCAAGATCAACTGATGAACTTTGCCTGGAAGTTTGTCCTGCCCATGTGCCTCCTGAACCTGCTCGTGACCGGGCTGTGGCGCTTCCTGGGCGACGGCTGGCTGCGTTGGGTGGTTTGTTCGGCAATCCTGCTGCTGGCCTATGTGGGCATTGCGTTGGGTGAGCAGCGGAAAAAGCACATTGGCCCGAGGAGCTATCGCTATGCGGAGTAAGTCCTGCTGGAGCGGCAAAGAAAGGGCGGGTTGCCGATGAACCTTGTCTTTTATCTGCTCGCGGCGCTCACCATGGCCGGCGGCCTGGCTGCCATGCTGCTGAAGAACACAGTGCATTGCGCGCTTGCGCTCACTGTGGCTTTTGCCGGTTTGGCGATGCTTTATCTGGACCTCGACGCGCAGTTTGCCGGCTTTGCGCAGCTTCTGATCTACGTGGGCGCGGTTGCCATCCTGGTGGTCTTTGCGATCCTGCTCACCAAGGGTTCTGAGACGCCCAAAGATGGCGTCTTCAGCCGCACATGGCTGGCCGGACTCGCAGTAGCCGCCGCGGTCTTTGCGGTGCTGGCTTGGTCAATTTTGCAGAGTGTTTCTCGGCTCTCGCAGGCCGCGCAGGCCCCTACCGTTACCGTGCAGCAGATTGGCATGGCGTTGATCAGCCGCTACGTTTTGCCGCTGGAAATTGTGGCCGTGCTGTTGACCGTCGCCTTGATTGGCGCGGTGATTGTGGCCATGCACGAAAAAGAGGGAGGCGCTCAATGACGACGTTGGCGGGATTCCTTCTGGTGGCCGCGCTGTTGTTTTCGATTGGCTTGGCCGGAGCGCTCACGCGGCGCAACGCCATCCTGGTGCTGATTGGCATCGAGTTGATGCTCAACGCCGCCAATCTGAATTTGATTGCCTTCTGGCGCTACGGACCGCATCCGGAGGCGCTCACAGGTATGATGTTTGCCATTTTCTCGATTGCCGTGGCCGCGGCCGAGGCAGCGGTCGGCCTGGGGTTGGTGATTTCAATCCATCGCCACGCGCATACAACGGATCTGGACTTGATGAACAGGATGAAGGGGTGAGAGGTTGATGCAAGAGACAATTTCATTCACTCCGCAGGTCGGTCCGTCGGCTATCGCGCAGCTATTGTGGTTGATTCCCGCTGTACCCATCGTTGTTGCAGGCGTGATTGCGTTGATGAAGCAGCCGCGCCGCAAGGCCGCCGCGACACTGGCCATTGGCGCGTTAAGTTTCTCGCTGCTGTTGTCGTTATTTGCCTTTGGTTATGTTCTCAGCGGCTGGATGAGCGGAGTTGCCACGCACGAGGTGGTCAACTTTACCTGGATTCAAGTCGGCGCGTCGCAGGTGGACCTGGGCTGGGTTCTCGATCCTCTTTCGGCAGTGATGCTGGTGATGGTGAGTTTCGTCGGACTGCTCATCTTCATCTACTCCACCGGCTACATGAAGCATGACGAAAACTACACTCGCTTCTTCTGCTTCATGTCGCTCTTTGCCGGAGCCATGCTGGGCGTGGTGATCGCGAACAGTCTGCTCCTTCTTTTCATGTGCTGGGAGTTGGTTGGACTTACTTCGTACTTGTTGATCGGCTTCTGGTACCAGCGTCCCGCGGCATCGGCTGCGGCCAAGAAAGCCTTCCTGGTTACGCGCGTTGGCGATGTTTTCTTTCTGCTTGGAATTGTCTGGTTGTTCTCGCAAACCGGCACGCTGCTCTTCTATAACCACGGCTTGGGTTCGCTGGAACCGCTGGCGCTGGCTGGGTTGCTGGCGCAGCCTGCCGCACTGGGCCTGACGGCCGCGGGCGCGATTGGCCTTCTGATCTTTGCCGGAGCGGCGGGCAAGAGCGGACAATTCCCTTTGCACGTTTGGCTACCGGACGCCATGGAAGGCCCCACTCCCGTCTCGGCGTTGATTCACGCCGCAACCATGGTAGCCGCGGGCGTTTACCTCATTGCTCGCGTCTATCCGCTGATGCAGGCCGACGCGCTCGCCGGTGGCACTACGACGGCACTCACGGTCGTGACCTGGGTCGGCGCATCGACGGCTGTTTTTGCCGCGCTGATTGCCGTGGCGCAGAACGACATCAAGCGCATTCTGGCTTACTCGACCATCTCGCAGCTCGGCTACATGATGGCCGGCCTGGGCATGGGCGGCGTCGCGGTGGGAATGTTTCACCTCATCACACACGCCTTCTTCAAGGCGCTCCTCTTTATGGGCGCGGGCTCGGTGATTCATGGCTGCAACGAGGAGCAGGATATTCGCCGCATGGGCGGGCTGAGAACCAAGATGCCGTGGACCTTTGGAACATACGCCGTCGGTATGTTGGCGCTCTGCGGCTTTCCGCTGCTCTTCTCCGGCTTCTGGAGCAAGGACGGGATTTTGGAAGCGGCGCAGCACTGGAGCGTGGCCAAAACGCCGTTCTATATGCTGGTTTTTGGCGCGCTGCTGACTGCCTTTTACATGACGCGGCAGGTGGCTTACGTCTTCTTCGGCCACTGGAAAGGCGGCAAATCCGCGCACGAGAGTCCCGCGGTGATGACCGCCCCGCTGGCGATTCTGGCTTTCTTCGCCATCGCGCTGGGAGCGATTGGAACTCCCGCCTGGCCATGGTTCCGGGCGTTTCTTGAAGGTCATGCGACTAGCTTCGATCTGCAAGGATTTGCCGAGCCGGGACTGCTGGTGCTGATGGTCAGCTCCTCGCTTGTCGTTTTTCTGGGTCTTGGACTGGGGTGGCTTTTCTATGGAAATCGCTCTCCCAAACCGGAGGAGCCGGATGTCCTGGAGCGGGCTGTGCCGCCGGTGTGGGCAGCCTTGCGCGACCGGCTCTATGTGGATGAGTTCTACGCGGCAACGGTGATTGCCTTCTATGCCTGGTGGGCGCGCGTCTCGGATTGGCTGGACCGCCGGATCTGGGGCGGCGCTGTGGCCGGGGTTGCGTGGGCCTTCCGCCTCTGGGCGCAGTTGAACCGCTCTCTCGATAACAACATCGTGGACGGCAGCTTCGACAAGGGCTGCGAGGAGTTGACCGTGAGCGGAGGCCTGCTGGCGCGGGTGCAGACGGGCCGCGTGCAAACTTACCTGAGAATCTTGGCGCTGGCCCTCGTGGCGCTGGCCGCGATTCTGATTTGGAGCAGCCGGGCATGAGCGGATTTCCGATATTGACGCTGTTGACCGTGTTGCCCCTCGTGGGGGCGGCTCTTGCGCTTGCCGCTGGCAAGCACGCGCGCGCCGTGGCTCTCGTCACCACCCTCGTCAGTCTGGCGCTGGCCCTCGTGATGTGGACCGAATTGCCCTCAAACGGCAGCATCGGCCTCGTCGAGCGGGCCGCGTGGGCGCCATCTCTGGGCATCGAGTATCATCTCGGCGTCGATGCTCTGGGCGCGTTGATGCTGGTGCTCTCCGCCATCGTCACGCTGATGTCCGTCGATGCCGCGCACAGCGTTCATCACCAACCGGGGCTCTATTTTGCGCTGGTATTGACGCTCGAAGCCGGTCTCTTCGGCTCCTTCACGGCACTGAACTTCTTTCACTGGTTCTTGTTCTGGGAGTTGAGCCTGATTCCCGCCTTCTTCCTGATCAAACTCTGGGGCGGATCGCGGCGCGGCCCAGCGGCAACGCAGTTCTTCGTCTACACCATGGCCGGTTCAGCAGTTCTGCTGGTCGCGTTTCTGGCCGTCTTTCTTGCCACGGGCAGCATGGATTTTCCCCACCTCACACTGCTGGCCTCCACCGGCGAACTCGAACAGATGGTCACAGCGCATTTGGGGCCGGTTACGCTTTGGCTGGCCATCGGCGTGCTGGCCGGATTTTCCGTCAAAGTGCCGATGATCCCCTTCCACACCTGGCTGCCCGCAGCCTACGCTGAAGCTCCTTCGCCGGTGACGATGCTGCTGACTGGCGCCATGTCGAAGATGGGCGTCTACGGCCTGCTGCGCATTGCGATTCCGCTCTTCGGCCATCAGATCGCGCAGATTCGCACGCCGCTTCTGGTGCTGGCTGTCGCCACGGTTGTCATGGGAGCCTGGGCCGCAGCAGCGCAGACGGACATGAAGCGCATCTTCGCTTACTCGTCGGTAAATCACCTGGGCTACTGCTTGCTGGCCATCTTTGCGCTGGCGGTTCCGGCTGTCGGCACAGCGGCGCTCACCAATCAGGCCATGGCCCTCAACGGCGTGATCTTGCAGATGTTCAACCACGGCATCACCGCGGCCTTGCTCTTCTGGTTTGTCGCCATGATCCAGCAGCGCACCGGCGGTCATCGCGGTATCGATCAATTTGGCGGCTTGCGCAAGCCAGCGCCGGTGCTGGCAGGGCTGATGGGCATTGCTCTCTTCTCTTCCCTCGGTTTGCCGGGGCTGAACGGCTTTGTGGGCGAGTTCCTCATCTTCCGCGGAGTTTTCCCTCTGGCCTGGGTAGCAGCCACGGTCTCCATCCTCGGTCTGCTGGTCACGGCGGTCGTGCTTCTCACTGTGATCCAAAAAGTCTTTTGGGGCCCGGTACCAGCGCACTGCGCCAACTTCCCTGACCTGCATCACAATGAACGGATGGCGCTGGCTCCGGTCATCGGCCTCATGTTCCTCATAGGCCTTCTACCTTCGTTGATTCTGGACAGCGTGAACCCCACGGTCATGAACCTTTTGGCTCACTGGAGATTTTGATGTTAGCTTTTGCGATCTATCTCTCGTTTGCCGGAGCGCTGCTTGAGGCTCTCCTGCCCAAAGGGAGAAATGTCCTGGCGCGCTGGCTGGCGCTGGCCATTGCCGTGGCCGGGCTGGCGCTGGCCGTGCAAGGGTTTGTGGCCGGCATGGGCCAGGGCCGCATCACCATCGTCGATCTGCCCTGGGTGCCATCCATGGGGGTTCATTACCTCCTGGCAGCCGACGGCATCAGCCGCGTGCTGGTGCTGCTCACCGGTCTGGCAGCGGTTGCCGGAGTCCTCTTCAGTTGGAATATCGAACTACGCACCAATGAGTTTTTCGCTTTTTTCCTGGCGCTCATCGGCGGAGTCTACGGAGTTTTTCTCAGCTTCGATCTCTTTCTGCTCTTCGTCTTCTACGAAGTTGCCATCGTTCCCAAGTACTTCCTGATCGCCATCTGGGGGTCCACGCGCCGCGAGTACGCGGCCATGAAGCTGGCCATTTATTCCTTCGCTGGTTCGGCGATGGTGCTGATCGGCCTGCTGGCGGCCTACACGACGGCGGGCAGCCACTCCACCGGTCTCGTCGAGCTGACTCATGCAGGGCTTCCGGCGAGCTTCCAGATGTGGTGTTTCCCGCTGGTCTTTACCGGCTTTGCGATTCTCGCCGGCATGTGGCCCTTTCACACATGGGCGCCCACCGGCCACGTCGCCGCTCCCACCGGTGCTTCCATGCTGCTGGCCGGCGTGGTCATGAAACTGGGCGCATATGGCTGCCTGCGCGTCGGCATTGCTCTTTTCCCGCGCGGCCTTGATCCCTGGGGATTCTCGTTCATCGGACTCGGCTCCTGGCGCGATGTCTTCGCCATTCTGGCGGTCATCGGCATCGTCTACGGCGCGCTGGTCGCTCTGGCGCAGACCGACTTCAAATTCGTCATCGGCTACTCCAGCGTCAGCCACATGGGCTTCGTTCTTCTCGGCCTCATGACTCTGAACCAGATCGGCATGACCGGCGCGGTTTTGCAGATGTTCTCCCACGGCATCATCGCCGGGCTGCTCTTCGCCATCGTGGGCCGCGTCGTCTACGACCGCACGCACACCCGCCAGTTTGCCGAACTGGAAACCATGCACCTCTCCAGGCGTCTGCCCTTCGCCGCCTGGGCCTTTGTGGTTGCCGGAGTGGCCTCCATGGGCCTGCCGGGCTTCTCGGGCTTTGTCGCCGAGTTGCAGGTGCTGGTCGGCGCGTGGCAAGTCAATCCCTGGTGGGTCGCCATCGCGGGCGTGGGCCTCGTTATCGGCGTGGCTTACACCTGGCGCGCCTTGCAGAAGGCTTTCTTCAGTGATGTGCGGCCGACGGCGCACGCGCTGGAGCAGGAACACCTGCATGAGTTAGCCGCCATCACCTGGCCGGAAGTTACCGGCGTAGTGATGCTGGCGGGAGTTAGTTTGTTTGTAGGACTTTATCCGAGAATTCTGCTCGACACAATAGAACCAGCAGTCAAGGCGCTGCTCGCGGGAGGTGTGCAATGAACTACGCAGATCTCTTCCGCGTCACATTGCCGGAGACAATGCTGGAAATCGCGGCCCTCCTGGTGCTGATCGTCGATCTCGGCTTCCTGCGCAAGGCCGCCCTCAAGACCCGCGTCACCGTAGCGGCATTGCTCGGCGTGGCCGGCTGCGGAGCGGCGCTGTGGGCTTTGCTGCACTCCGCTGGAGCGGGATTCAGTTTCGATGGCAATTTACTCCTTGCCCAGGGTGGATATGTTACAGCGGCACAGTCCGGGATTCTGCTATTGACCGCGTTGACGCTACTGCTTTTCATCGATTCTGATTTCACCAGAAATGCGGGAGAGTATGTCGCCGTAGTGCTGATGGCGGCTATGGGCGGCTTGATAGTCGCTGCGGCGCAAGACTTGCTGGTGATCTTTATTGGATTGGAGTTACTCAGTCTGGGCCTGTACATTTTGACCGCCTTCGCCAAAAGTTCCGGTAAGAGCGCCGAAGCGGCCATGAAGTATTACTTGTTCGGTGGAATGTCGGCTGCCTTCCTCTTGTTTGGATTCAGTTATTTCTATGGATTGAGCGGAAGCACAAACCTCTTGCGAATTCAGGAAGCGATTGCTGAATCTGGCCCGAGTCCGCTCTTCTATGTGGCATGGATCCTGGTTGTTGCCGGGCTTGGGTTCAAGGTAGCTGCGGTTCCATTCCATCTGTGGGCCCCAGATACCTACGAGGGAGCGCCGGCTCCCGCGGCAGCGTTTATCGCATCAGTATCGAAGGTCGCCAGCTTTGCATTGCTGCTTACGTTGAGCATGAATTGGTTGATGCCAGGTTTTTATGGCTCCAGCACAAAGAGTGCTTTTGAGGTGTTCCTGCGACAGTACTATCAGACCTGGCCACAACTGGCGACGATTCTGCTGGTGGTAGCTGCCGCATCGATGATCGTGGGCAATCTTGCCGCTCTCGCGCAAGTGAGTGTGCGTCGTTTGCTGGCTTACTCGGCCATCGCTCATGCCGGTTACATACTGCTGGGTGTGGCTACGCAACGCGCTTATACGGGCGAAGGGAGCGCGTCTGATTTCTTCCTGAGTACGACCGGCCCGGCCTTCCGCAGTGCGAACGCCGTCCTCTTCTACGTCCTCACCTACGGCCTGACCACCATCGGCGCTTTCGGCGTAGTCGCTGTTGTCGAGCGCGCCACCGGCAGCGACCGCCTCGATTCCTTCCTTGGCCTGCACAAGCGCAATCCGCTGCTGGCCGCGGTGCTACTTGTCTGCTTCCTCTCGCTGGCGGGGATTCCGCCGCTCGTCGGTTTTTGGGCCAAGTTCAATCTTTTCGCCGCAGTGCTCTCCGTCTCAGCCGGGCCGGTTCCATTCGCTCTCGTTGCTTTGGCTGTCGCGCTCAGCGTCGTCTCGCTCTATTACTACTTGCAGGTTCTCAAGCGGGCCTATGTCATGCCCGCCGTCGATGAGACACCCATCAAGGCCCATCCAGTCACGATGGCCGTGCTGGTTCTGATTGCGGCGGCTGTCGTTGTTCTGGGTTGCTTCCCCGCTCTGCTTCAGGGGTGGATCGAGAGTTTCTATCCGATCTTGTGATTCACCTGATCGGGCGCCGGAGGGCACAGTTTTACTCCCTCGAAGTTTTGATCGAAAAGACAGGAGTTATTTCGGGTAACCTGGCGTAGGTTACTTTTGGATTTTTTTGATTACTCTGCACGAATTCCCCTTTCCCGTGTTAACATTCCCGCTAGTGACTCGTTTGCTGGTTTATGGCCTTTTCTGCCTCAGGGCTTCCCCTCCATGGCACACTGAATCAGAAGAAGCCTAGGTGTGGTTTCCAGCTCTACGAAGGAGTTTGAGAAGTCAACAAAGGAGCACTCAGTTTGAATCGCTGAGGGCAAACAGACCCACATCGGGCGCTTGATTAGGGCACGCGGACCTGCAATAATTCCAGATGTTTGGATTACCCCAGAAAGGATTTGCACGTGACGAAAAACCTTCTGAAAAACGCATTCATTGTGTTGGGGCTTGCGCTCTGCACAAGCACTGCGGCTTATGCGGGGCCTCATCCAGCTCCCGAGGTCGATCCAAGCATGGTAATCGGTGGCCTCACACTGCTTGCAGGAACGCTCGCGGTTTTACGCGTTCGACATAAGAAGTAGACCGGGCAAACGCTGAATCGAAATAGTCAACCCGACGGCGGCTTGACGGAGAATCATTGTTCTCTGTCGAAGCCGCTTTTTTCTTTGCTCTCTCATCTTCTTGGACGGCTGTCGTTGCTTGGCGCAATGGTGGCGATTGAGTGGGTGGTCTGCTTTCCGCTCGGAAGTTTCCTCTTCGGCCATCAGAGATTTCTCCGCATCGCCATCGTTTCGTATGCGGTGTTTCTCGGCCTCGGCTATCCAAAATTCAAGACTCAACAGGAAAATATCCCCTTCAGCCGCATTCTTTTCGGCGGCCACATGGTCTGCATCGGTACGTTTTTTGGCTACATTTTGACCCGGATGCATGGGGACATCCATCTGTTTTTTAATCCACTGGCCTACGCCAAATGGGTTTCGGGCTACACCTCCAGCGCGGTCTTCCTCTTGGGCACTCTTCTGCTGGCACTGGCCTGCATTCCGTTCCGCATCTGGGTCAGGACAATTCGCGCCACAAGTCCTTTATGGCTGTATTCTTCACTCGCAGGTGTTGCTGCGTGGGGATTGGGTTCCCCGCTCAGCTCATTGTGGGACAAATCGAGCGCCGTTCAAGGCCGGGTTTTGCAGGCCATCGCTTTTTATGCGGTACTGCCGGTGGTTCGCTTCTTCCTACCCAATGTCATTGCTGATCCCGCGGCTTTCATCATTGAGACTCCCCACTTCTCAACCAGAATTGTGGGTGCTTGTTCCGGGATCGAAGGCCTGGGACTGGTGCTTGTCTTCAGCGTTGTCTGGCTTTGGTATTTCCGCAGGGAGATTCGCTTTCCGCAGGCGCTTCTACTCATTCCCTGCGCGCTGGGATGTATATGGCTGCTCAACATCTTCCGGCTCGCAGCTCTGATCCTCATCGGCGATGCGATCAGTCCGGAAATTGCCATCGTCGGCTTTCATTCCCAGGCCGGCTGGATTGCATTGACCCTCGTCGCGCTGGCTTTTTCCATGGCCACACTGCATCTTTCCTGGGTACGAAAGCCGTCGGCCTCCGTTTCACCTTCGGCTGGCGATCCGCAGAGTGTAGCAGGGCAGGCACCCGGAGGCGCATCGGAGCAGCCGGGCGAACTCCAAGGAGAATCCCCGGCAATTCGCGCGTATCTGATCCCGTTTCTTGCCATTCTGGCTGCATCATTTGTCTCTAAAGCCGCTTCTGGATACTTCGAATGGCTGTATCCACTGCGTTTTTTTGCCGCGGCCATCGCCCTCATTTATTTCTGGCCGGAGTTGAAGAAGCTCAACTGGCGCTTCGGCTGGTTCGGCCCGGTCACCGGCGTGGCAGTCTTCCTGGTGTGGATCGCGCCCTCTTGGTGGGCGCATCAATCCACAGCCAGCCCGCTGGGTCCGGCGCTCGCGGCGCTTTCGCCCACGGCTCGCTGGACCTGGATCAGCTTTCGCGTTGCCGCCGCCTGCCTCACCGTGCCCATCGCCGAAGAATTGGCCTTTCGCGGATATTTGGCGCGCCGGTTCATCAACCGGGAGTTTGACCAGGTCTCCTTTACCGGCCTGACGACGCTCTCCATTGCGCTCTCCTCCCTGGCCTTTGGCCTGATGCATGGCCAACACTGGGTGGTTGGTACTCTGGCCGGCGTGGCCTTTGCCGCCGCGCTTCGCTGGCGTGGGCGCATGGGCGATGCCGTCATGGCGCACGCCGTCAGCAATCTCTTGCTTGCCGCCTGGGTTCTTCGCTTCGGCGACTGGACACAGTGGTAATTCCTGCATTCGCCCCGTTCCCATCCTCCGCCGATGACGAACCCGCCCACGCATTCCTTCCGTTGAATCCCCCCATATCAACCTCCCTTCCCCTCAGGGCCGACGCATCTTAAATTGAACCGGAGATCAAATTCAGGAGATAGTCATGGTCCCAAGCGGCGGCGAGTCGTTTTCCATGGATGCCGAGGCGTGAGGATTTGTCTTGGCGGAACAGGT
>Ga0224529_1001453_pt1 | contig 14100 bp, 7 predicted proteins | sample CBST50metaG_FD_179893 | JGI IMG/M metagenome (GOLD analysis project Ga0224529, IMG submission 179893) | Peat soil microbial communities from Stordalen Mire, Sweden - C.B.S.T50 | ecosystem: Environmental > Terrestrial > Soil > Wetlands > Peat | place: Sweden: Norrbotten County, Stordalen Mire... | reverse complement strand
CTTCATGACCGGTTCCTCTCCGCTTGTGGCTCTGAACTGTGCTTCTTGCTTGAATCACAGCTTAACCCACGGTCAGCGCAGGGGACCGGTCACTCCATGATGACTAAAATGTCGCATAACCGTATCCGACTACCAATAATGGACAGCCACAATATCGACCGTCCCCGGAGTCTCATCCACCACTTTGATGTGCAGGACAATCTGGACATTCTTTTGGTTCCAGTCGCGCGGCGCGCGGTCGGCAAACTCCTTAATGCGTTGCGGGCTGCTCAAAAATTCGCTGGCGGCTTGCGTGCCGTACTGCCCGATTCCGGCTGCGGTGAAAAGGATCTGCCCAGTCTTCAGATTCAGCAACCGCGTGACAATCGCATAATCGTCTGTCGTCGAACCATCCTGGCTGAGGTGGACAGACCAGAATCGGTTCTTGTCAAACTTGTCTTCGATCGTATCGCCTCGGGTAAAAGCGAAACGGAGTGGATCGGTCACATTGATGGTCCAAGGATTATTGAATGCGCCGATTAAGACAGAGGGGGCGGTGCGAAAATCGCCAGCCGAGATGTCGCTGGCATAACGCAATTCGTATGGCTTGTTCCGATGCGCCAGCATGGCGACGACAGCGGCGCAGGCGGAAACGTCGCCGACCGTGACGTAGGCGTTGCTGGAGCTGCGAAGATCTTGCAGGTCGAATTTCTGTTTTGAGCCCAAATCGACAACGAACTCAGGCCCCTTGTTTGGTAAGTGGTGAGCTTCTCTGTATTTTATTAGGAATTCTGGCGAAAATCGGTAGACCACATTGGTCCCGGTATAGATCAGCACGGGCATGGAGCCCTGCATTGCAGAAGCCCAGAACTTTCGGAACGCGCGTTCCTGTGCAGAGTAGAAAGGATGCACTGCCAGAAAGACGGCCACGCCAAGCAGAAGCAATACGGGAACGGTCCACCACCACGGGCGAGATCGCCGCCGAGGGGCGGGCGAGGCCGGCTCGGCGGCAGAGAGAGCCATGGGGGATATGGAGGTGGATTTTATTGGCAAATCGGCGTCAGAAGGCGCTTGCAAGGCTGCAGGGGGCGTCTCGATCAGTTCAAACTGTGCCCGATACGTGCCTGAAGGAATCTCAATACGGATCGGCGTGGGGGGGGCAGAAACGTAGTAGAGAGCCAGCCGCTTTCTTACTTCAGCCACTCGAGCCCGGACGATGGGGTCGTTTGCCGCGTCATAGTCCGGTGCACGGTCGAAGACATCTGTGCCGATCACGCGCTCCCGCAGAAGATTGTCCTGTCCTGTCAGGCTGTGCTGGACAATGTAGCGCAATAGCTTTTGGCTCTGCTTGCTGGTTCGGAAGGGAGCACTTCGCAGAATATCGCTGAGGGCCCGTTGAACCTGATGTTTATCGAGGTGCAAAGCTGCGGATGCAGGGGGCGCGTTCCCAACATTTGTGTCGCTGAATTGGTTGGTTTCCACCCCTTACGACCTTTCCACAGGTACTGTACCTCAGCGCTTACCTATTGTCAACACAAGACTTGTCAAATTCAAGTCCTGCCAGCACTGTACAGGCCCTTATCAAAGGATAAGCTGAACGTGTGTAGTTTGGCTCGATATGGAATTCACCATTCAACGGCTTCTTGCACAAATGTTCGACAACATTCGGACCGGGGCAAAGCAATCCGGCAGAGTGTTCCTGTCGAGCTGCAAGGAGAAATTCCGCAGTGGGTGTTCTCTGTCAAAACTGATAGGCGGTGTCCGGCTTTCAGGCCGGGTGCCTGAAAGAGGATGCATTTTACGGGGACACACGGAATTTGATCGTGTCTGTTCTGGACCGCAATCGGCGCTATGGCTGTGCAAGACCATGGTCGGCGACTCCCGGATGCAATCAATCCATTTTGAACCAGAGCATCGATAGGTTTTAAGGAGGCAGTTAAATGTCGCAAATTCAACATTATAGGCAGACGGGCCAACGATTAATCTTCGGGTTCATCGTCGTGACGCTGTTCTGTCTGTTCCAATCGTCATTCCAGCTCCATGGACAATCCACAGGCACAGTATCGGGAGTCGTCTACGATCCAAATGCCGCTGCGGTGCCCGGAGCGCGCATTGAACTCAAGAACGCCGCTTCAGGCGATGTGCGCACCACAATTTCAAATGAGCGCGGCAATTTTACGATTACCGCAATTCCTCCAGGTGTTTACATCGCGACGATCACCGCGCCTGGATTCAAGACCTGGACTCAAAGTGAAATCGTCCTGACGCAAGGAGAAACCAGGCCCATCGCGAACATCAACCTGCAACTTGGATCGGTGGCTGAGCAGGTAAACGTGACCGCTGAAGCTGAAGCGACAGTGCCTGTCGATACAGGTGAAGTGAGCACAACGCTAAACAACTATATGGTTTCAGAACTCGCCATTACGGGCCGCGATGCAGGAGAATTGATCAAATTCATGCCCGGTATGGCATTCAATAACGGTATTGCACAGGGTTCTTCGTTTACTGACAAGGAAGTGGGGACGAACTCCGGACCGGTGGGCGGCTATTCGGCCAACGGCACGCAACCGAACGGTGGCATGTCGTTCATGCTGGATGGTGCAAATATTCTGGACAGCAACATGGGCACGCAGGTTGCGAATGTCAATCAGGACATGACCTCTGAAGTAAAGATCATGACGATGGGGTACAACGCGGAATATGCGAAGGGGCCGGTCATCTTCGAGGCTTACAGCAAGTCTGGTGGGCAGGCGTATCACGGTGGTGCGTATCTGTATGCGCGTAATGCCGCAATGAATTCACAAGATTGGTACAACAAAAATCAGGGCGTTACGAAACCGCAGGATTCCTATTACTATACCGGTGGCAACGTCGGTGGTCCTGTCTACATTCCACATCTTCCATTCAATACCGCCAAGAACAAGTTGTTCTACTGGGTCGGCTATGAATACATGCGGCAAAAGCCGGCGGGCACGCTATATGAGTACTTTGTACCAACCGACGATATGCGGAAGGGGGACTTCAGTGCAAAATCCATGGCGGAGCTTCCAAGTAGCGTGCCAAGCGGAGACAAAGTCGTTCCCTGTGGTAATTCATGCAATGCCGGTCTTACCATCAGCGATGGCCAGATTCAATCACTGATTGATTCAAACGCGACAGCGCTGCTCAATTTGTATCCTAGGGCAACCGTGGACCCTGCTACACATGGTGGCAACAACTACACCTACTTGGACAATTATCCGCAGAACAGATGGGAATTCAAAACGCGGATTGATTACGCACTCGACGAAAACACAAAAATATCTGGATCGTACGGATACCAGAGCGAAAAGGATGAACATTCCTTTACCGTGTGGTGGGCTCCCAGTTCATCGCTTCCTTATCCCTCGCCCATTGTCGCTCCCACGACCTCCAATGTCGCCACACTAAACATCACGAAAGCGATCAGCCCAACTCTTACTAACGAGGCTGTTGCATCGTATGTGCGCTACGCCAATGCCAACAAACCAGAGGATACGAGCAAGGCAACGCGTTCGTCCATCGGCTATACTGCTGGAACATTATTCGATGCAACGCCAACTCAGATTCCAAACATTGTGAGTTGGAGTGGAGCATTGCCAGGATTTTATGCGCCCTCGTTCGGCGGATCCATGGCCAACGGCGCCTTCGGAAAGATACTTCGCAATGCGTCAATTGCCGATAACATCACAAAAGTTGTAGGCAAGCACACCATTAAGGGTGGCTTCTATTGGGATGTGAACGGAAACGAGCAGTCGACTGGTGGTGGAAATGTCTTTTACCAGGGTATGTACGATTTTGAGACCTACAGCAGCACAGGTACAGGCAATCCGATAGCCGATTTTCTGCTTGGCAGGGCATACACCTACAAACAGGCGAACGCTAATGCCGTGGACAACGGACATTATCATGACTACGCTGTCTACGCACAGGATGCCTGGAATGTTACAAAAAGGCTTAAGGTGAACTATGGCATCCGTTTTGACCACCTAGGGCAATGGTTCTTCCCTGATCCTGGGATGCAGGTGTTTGTGTCGGCGGCTTACAACAACACGACTATCGCTCCAGCCAATACTGGAATGCTGTGGCATGGCATTAACAACGCTATTCCACGTTCAGGCTTCAAATCGAAGTTCTACTATGCACCTCGCGGATCCGCGGCTTACGATCTATTCGGCAATGGCAAGACCGTGCTGCGCGGCGGATATGCCGTCTTCTACTACCCGTTGGGAGACTCCAGCGCAGGGGCGGCAGAGAACGCCATGGGCGTCTATACGTATGCAACGCCTACGGGGTTAACTTCGTATAACGACGTTACGAGCTTCTCACCATCCAGCTTCAATGAGAATGGGACCTCGGTAACGGCAATGCAAGCTGGCGACGGAAGAATGCCGCACACTGAAAACTATAACGTCACGATCTCCCAGGCAACTCCTTGGAAATCTGTGTTCGAGATCTCGTATATAGGAAACCGCAGCAAGAACCTATTGATTGACGGATCTCTGGCAAATATTAACCGTAACGCGGTTGGAGCATTCTACAGCGCGGATCCCGTCACTGGGGCTGCCGGATACAACAAGAACGCATCCACAGGCGTAGTTTCGAATCCGACGCAGTCCATTGCTTCAAATGACTATCATCCGTATTTGAACTACCAGACGCTAACCGTTGTAAGTCACGGAAGCTACTCGAACTACAATGCCATGCAGATGTCGTGGCATAAGCAGCAGGGCCCGATTACCTACATGGCGAATTACTCGTTCGGTAAGGTGATGGGAATTCGGGATGGAGAAACTGATAACGGCAATGGCAACGGAGCTCTGGTGAATCCATTCAGGCTTCGCGACAACTATGGCGTATTGGCGTATGACCATACTCATATTGTCAATCTGGCCTATGTCATTAATCTTCCCAAGCCAATTCACAACAACGTAATTACTGCCGGCGTTGTAAATGGATGGGAACTGTCCGGCGCAACGTCATTCCAAAGCGGTGCGCCCTTGCAGCCAAACACTGGTGGAAGCCTGCATGCGAATTTCCCCAGCTCGGTAACCAACTCAATTTACCTTGGAACGGATGCAATTCTTTTGGAGCCAAAAATCACATGCAACCCCAAAAAGAACCTAGCCAGTGGGCAGTACTTCAATCCAAACTGCTTTGCTCCGCCTGACCCAGGGACTCAGGGCACGGCAATTTGGCCCTATATCAAGGCTCCAGCGTACTGGAATAGCGACTTGTCACTGAACAAGAACTTTAAGTTTAAGGACACGCGTAACATCCAGTTCCGGATGTCTGCGTTCAATTTCCTCAACCATCCGCTACGGGAGTTTAATGCTGATGGCACACAAAACGACATTCGGCTGAACTTTAACAACAACAACACCTTGAGTGAAACCAATGTCAACAGCGCAACAACAGGCAAGCCTCTTTATAAGGTTGGAAGCCGCCTTGTTGAGATGGCATTGAAATTCAACTTCTAACATTGGTAAAATGCAAACACCTGTAAATGGGCGACCGTAGTGGCCGCCCATTTACGAATACTATCCTCGTGTTACTACCAAGAATGAAGGCTACGCTTAATGTCTGCTCGATTACGTAGTGCGGTATGTGCAGTATTTCTTTTGATTGTCGTTGGCGCTCCGTATTTGCACGCCAAGACTATTGTGTGGCTTGAGGATGGCGTATCCGCAGTTGACGCGCCCCAACCTGTGCGTTCGACTTTTGAACATCTGGATCGCGATTTACAGGTTGTCAGCGCTGCAGAATTGCCGGCAGCCTTGCAAAACAATACGACAAATCTTTTAATACTCCCATACGGTTCCGCTTTTCCCGCGAAATATTGGAGCGCAATCTATCAATATCTGGAGCGCGGCGGGAATCTTGTCACTCTAGGTGGAAAGCCGTTTACGCGCCCGGTTTTGCAAGACAACAATTCTTGGAAGGTGCTGCCGGAAACCTATGCGTTTTCTCGACAGCTATTTCTTAACGACTATCAGGAAACACCCGGCTCGGCAGAGGTTGCGGCTATCTCCAATAAGGACGCGGTGGACGCTGGCTTCCCAGAATTCCGCTGGAAGCGCGCCTACAGCGTAGTGATCCGGCTGAGCGACGAAGAGACTGTTCGGCGTGATGGATCAAGCGGTACACCTGATTCCGAATTGACCGCTCTGGTGCAAGGGAGCAAGGATAACCACGTGCTTGCCGCGCCAATCATCCAGATTGACCACTTCCGCAATCACTTCTCAGGTGGTCGATGGGTAATGGTGAACTGCGAACTAGAAAGTGATTTCTATGTTAGCCGCTCAGCGGAAGAATTGCTTAATCATCTGGAGAAACAATCGATAATGGGTGCCGAAAGCCTTCGTGTCATGCCCATCTATCCACTGTTCCTCCCAGGAGAACCTTGGGAGTTCCAGATAGAGTGGCATGAGTTTGTCGATTCTCCCAAGTCTGATATGCAGTTGGAACTGATCGTTGAGCGGAACGGCAAAGTAGAACGGGAAAAGAAAATTGCGCTGACTTCAACGCCGAATATCCTGACGGCATCAGCCGTCCTTGATCCTGTGGCCGGGACAGGACTTCGGACCGTGACCGCGCGTCTGACGCGGAATGGCGTCCTGTGCGGAGTGTATCGTACGGGTTTCTGGATACGTGATCGTGATTATCTTCTTTCCGGTCCCAGGGACAGTGTGGATCATAATTTCTTCCAGGTTGACAAAAAGCAGCTCCCGGTTGTTGGAACCACCTATATGGCCAGCGATATGCAGCGGCTCTACTTCCGCTATCCAAATCCGTATGTGTGGGACAAGGATATGAACCAGATTTCGAGCGACGGCTTGAATATGCTGCGTACCGGGTGGTGGACCGACTGGGATGCGTTGACTAACAATACGGGTATTGTTAGCGAGCGAACCGTGCGCACCATGGAAGCTTATCTGATGACAGCGCGCAAACATGGGTTACCAGTGCAATGGAATCTCTTTGCGTTTATGCCGGACGTATTTGGTGGCGGTAATCCCTATCTCAGTCCGGAATCTCTTCGTCGCCAAAAAACTTTTGTGTCTTCAGCCGTATTGCCATTCAAAGACGTTCCATTCCTGATGTGGGACCTGATCAACGAACCGAGTTTTGATAACCCGAAGCGATTCTTTGCCACTAGGCCGAATGGCGATGCAGACGAACTGCGCCAATGGAATGCATGGCTCGCAAATCGCTACGGAAGCCGGGAGCAGATCGAATCGGCATGGAAAAGCGTCTTGCCTGCGGGCGACATTCCCGTGCCGGCCGAAAACGATTTTTCAGCGCAAAGCGCAAATGACGGTGGAAGACCGCTGGCGATTTACGATTTCGATGAGTTCATGCAGGATAAGTTTGCTGAATGGGCGCAGGAGCTGCGTGCAACAATTCATGCCGCAGGGAGTTCGCAATTGATTACGGTAGGTCAGGATGAGGGCGGCGAACTGACTTCTCCCTCTCCGGCATATTTCAAAAACGATGTGGATTTCACCACCGTGCATACCTGGTGGATGTACGATGGCATCCTTTGGGCCTCGCTGGCGGCAAAGCAAGCCGGTTTGCCAATGCTGGTGCAAGAGACCGGGGTGCAAAATGAATACGATGCTGATGGGCGTCCTCGGCGAACTCCTGAAAACGAAGCAGCGCTCGTGGAGCGCAAAGTTGGTATTGCTCTCGGCACTGGCGCTGGAGCTATCGAATGGCTATGGAATATCAACTCTCTGATGCGCTCGCAGCAGGAAGTGACGATTGGCGCAATTCGACCCGACGGAACCGAACGGCCTGAAGCGCAGGTGCTGCGTGGGTACGCGCAATTTGCCAATTCGGCGCGCGAACACTTCAAACAACCAGAGCAGGAACAGGTTGCTATCCTCACCTCGCAGGCATTGCAGTACTCGGTGACCAATGATCTTGCAGTTAGCGCTCAAACCCGTGCAGTGCGCGTCATGAACTACCAATGCCACATCGCGTCACGGGTCGTGGCCGAGAACAATGTTCAGGAGATCAGCGGCAGCAAGCTGGTTGTACTTCCTTCGCCACAGGCGCTTCAGAAGTCGACTTGGAAGATATTGCTTACTTATGTCGAACAGGGCGGTAATTTGTTGTTGACTGGGCCAGTCGAGCGCGACGAGCATTGGCAGCCGACCCATCGTATGCGCGATCTTGGCGTCAATGCTACAGGTTCATCGCTGAACTTTCATGGCGGTACGATGGATGTAAATGGAGCACCGATTGATATTAGTTTTTCGCAGAATATGCAGCAGAGAGCGGAGAGTCTTTCACTCGCTGGTGGAGCTTCGTACCTTGAAGTAAAACGGGGAAAAGGAACGATCTTCCTTACTGCTTATCCAGTAGAACTGGCAGAGTCTCCTCAACCTACCTATCAGGTGTACGAACACGTGCTCGCGCGGTTGCAACTCACTCCCCCTTATGAAGGGAAAACGGGGTCTTCCGCGATTCTTATTCGCCCTGTTTCGTTTGCGGATTCAATTCTTTACCTACTGGTTTCGGAATCCTCGCAAGACGAAGCAATTGACATCAAAGATAAGGCAACAGGCGCATCGATCCATACGAATCTTCCCGCGCAGCGAACTAGCCTTATCCTTTTGAGTAAAAAAGATGGTAGCGTCTTGGACTCCTATAGCCCGCCAACTTTTTGAATTATGGCCTGAGCCGATGCTACGGAATGCCATGAGCATCTGTCACACGCAATGAGCCAACTCACGGTTTGCAGTTTGCAACTAGCCGCGAAGACAACAAGCAGAGAAGCCGTATTCAGGAGATGACTGTGCACCTTTACCGGCAGAACATATTGCATCTTATACAGAACCCCGTCATGCTGGCTCGGGTGTTATCGGGTATTGTTCTTCCAATTTTGTTTGCCGTGGAATGCAATTCTTTCTGCTCCGCGCAAATTCAACCGCCCGCGCCTCCTGACAGTACTCTGAAGTACCTGCAAAGTAGCTTGCCGATTGAACAGCGAATTGCAGATCTGCTTGAGCGCATGAGCCTGGAGGAGAAGGCAAGCCAACTTGATCTCGCCGTGGAGTCGATTGATTTGCTGAGTCCACTTCAGGGAAGTGTGCCCTCGAGCGCGGCGGAAAGCGCTTCAGCGTGGGGACCTCCGGAAGTTGGGGCTGTTCTGTATAATGCTCCCGCAACCGGTATCCAGCGTGGAGTGATGCGACCTCCGCGGTTAAGCATTCCGCCTCTGGTGGCGGTGATAGCGCCCGCGCAAAATGGAGCGTATGCGCCGGCCCTGATCAATGTAAGCGCAACCTGGGATGTCGCTCTTGCGCGTCAAGCAGCAACCTCGTTTGCCGCGCGACAGAGGGCGCTTGGGATCAACATGATTGTGCTTCCACTCTCCCAGTTCTCAGGGAATGCAACGATTGGGAGTGGAGGGCTCATTGGCCCGATAGGAATTGCTTATGTGCAAGGCCTGCAGGCTGATCCTCTGCATTCTGTCGCGGCTTTTCCGGCCTATTTCCCAACCGAGGGCGCGTCCGCTCAAGCAACCCGATCCTTGCAGATGGGCGAGCGCGAACTTCGGATGAATCTTCTTGCGCCGTTCGAGCCCGTGCTCCGCGAAGGGGCTTCGCTGGGCGTTGTTGCTTCCGCGGATCAACTCGACGGGGTTCCCACAGCCGCCAACGCAGAGCTCTTGCACCACATCCTGCGCGATGAGTGGAATTTTGCAGGGGTGGTGCTGGCGGCTCCTGGTTCGATCCGCGCCTTGTCGGAAACGCAGCATAGGTCAGCTACGCAGGCAGAGGCGATTTGCGGCGCCATCAACTCGGGCATCGATATGCAGTGGAATGACTACTCCAGAGAAGAGTTTTCCGCCACGGTCTCCGAGTGTGTCCGCGATGGCGTGATTTCGATGAAGACTCTCGACCGCGCCGTGGGCCACGTGCTCCGCGCCAAGTTCCGCGCCGATCTCTTCAATGATCCGCAGCAGGCATCTCAGACGCCCTCTCCGTCCATGCCCGATGTTTCCGGTCAAATTGCAGCGGAGTCGTTAACCTTGCTGCAGAATGAAGATCATTTGCTGCCACTACCGCTGGATTCCAAATCCATTCTTGTGATCGATCCTGCCACGGCGAGCAGCGCAATGAGCAAAGTTCCTATGCTGCTCAATTCCGGCTCGCTTGTTGATGAAATGCATCGGTTGTTGCCGCAGACGGAAATTCTGGCTGAAGATGGAAGGGATTTGACTGCCGCCGTTGCGCACGCGAAGAATGCGAAGACTGTTGTGGTGCTTCTGCAAGACGGCGTTCGCCAATCGCCTCTAGCCGGTAGCGCCGGAGCACAGTTTCCAACAGAGGCTCAAGAGGCGTTTCTGAAGGCAATCGTCGCGGTCAACAAGCACACCATCGTGGTGCTTGAGGGTGCGCGTCCGCCGGCATTGTCGTGGGTTGCGGCGCACATTCCAGCCGTTGTCGAAGTGTGGTCGCCAGTCAAAGCTGAAGCATCTGTTTTGGCAAATGCTCTGGTGGGTGTCGTCAATCCTGCGGGCAGGCTGCCCATGTCGATTCCAGCAGAAGCTGAAATGCTTGCGCCAGCCAATGCGCAATATACGGCATCCGGCGATGAAGCGGAAAGCCGGGAGCCAAGCGAGCTTTTTCCGCTTGGCTTCGGGTTGAGCTATACCACGTTCCGCTATTCTGGCTTGGACGTTCGCGTCCCTGAATCAGGCTCCAAGGATGATGTGGAGGTGACCGTTACCGTTACCAATACGGGCAAAGTCGAGGGAGACGAAGTGGTGCAACTCTACCTTGATCATGACATCAGCAGCGTGCAAACACCAGACCGCACGCTGGTTGGATTTGAACGCATCCATCTTCATCCCCAGGAGAGCCGGACACTCACGTTCAAGCTTCCACAGCAGCAGCTAGCGGTGTGGAACACCCTGCAGAAGTGGAGCGTTGAACCGGGCCCCTACACGATCTTCGCTGGCGGTTCTTCTACCGCGCAGTTCAGCGCGCGCTTCACCATGGGCGAGCCGTCGTGGGCACGCGCCTTGCCTTCGGATACTGATCCTTGGATTTTTGCGCCGACGCTGGAAACCAAAGGCGCCCCCGTTGCGGAGTTTGCCGAGGCGTATCAGCTTGCCGTGCGCGTAATGGAGTACAACCTGCGGGATGGATTGCTGGAGGCGGGAAAAGGCTATGGCACCTGGACGCGCGATACATCCATCAATGCCTGGAATGCCGCATCGCTGCTGATACCCGAGGTGGCAAAGCGCACACTATGGCATCAGACTGAATTGACGGCGGATGGCCCCATCGTCGGTGGGCAATATTGGGATAAAGTGATCTGGATTATTGCTGCTCGTGACTATGCCAAAGTTACAGGTGATCGCGCGTTTCTTGCCACCGCTTATGGGGTTGCCCAGCGCACGCTGGCCGAACTGTACTCCACCCAGCTTGATGCGCAGACGGGCCTGTTTCGCGGACCGGCCGTGTATGGCGATGGCGTAGCAGCTTATCCTGATCCTCCCTTCAACGACAAGCATGGAGATAATGTTCTTGACTACACCGAGGGAGCGGAACTCGAGACGTTGAGCACCAACAGCGTCTACTATGGAGCTTATCGGTCGGCAGCGGCCATGGGCCGTCTCGTGGCCGCTCCGGAGCAGGAGACGAGCGCACTCGATGCACAGGCCACCAGTCTGCGAGTCGCTATCCAGCAAACCCTTTGGCTTCCCCGCGACAATCGCTTCGCGTATTTTCGCGACAGGACAGGAGCCATCGATAAGACGCAAGAAGCGCTGGGAGAAGCGCTTGCTGTCCTACTGGGCGTAGCGGACGCTCCACAGGCGCAGGCCATTTTCCGCCATGCCACGGTTACACCCTGGGGGGTGGCCTGCACCTGGCAACCCTACAATCGCTATCTTGATCCAACCGACAAGGTCTTCGGCCGTCACAACGGTACCATCTGGCCCTTCATCAATGCATTCTGGGCCACGGCGGCGGCTTCCGTCGGCGAGTCCTCAGCCTTTGCCAAAGAGTTTGTGAGCGCAACGAATTTGTCCCTCCGCTCGGAGGATTTCCGCGAGATTTACCATCCCTATACCGGTGCTCCTTATGGCGGCGTTCAGGCAAACAAGACTTGGGACTCTGTGCGTCACCAGACATGGTCGGCAACCGGCTATTTACGCATGGTGTACCAAGGGCTCTTCGGAATGCACTTTGAAGACAACGGCCTGCGCCTGCAACCCTTGGTGCCCGCAAGTCTCGGCGTTCGCTCCATGACCCTGCGCGGTCTAAAGTATCGCCATGCGGAGTTGAACATTACAGTCACCGGAGCCGGCAGCAGAATTCTGCGATGCAACTTGGATGGAGTCCCGCAAAAAAGTGCTCTGGTGCCTTCCACGCTGATAGGGAAACACGATGTCGAGATCACTGTGGCAGATGCCTTGCCAACCCATGACCGCGCTGCCAGGCGTCCTCTCAGTTCAGCCGTTCACCAGCTTCCCAAATAACTCAAATGCTAACAGATGACAACCTATGGAGCTTTGATGAAGCGATTTATTGCCTTTCACTCTCTCTTCCTTACGTGGAGTATCGCGATCCTTGTTTCTTTGCCGTGTTTTGCAGCGACCATGCTCCCGGTGTCTCCGGAAACGCATTCGGATCGAACCATCACCTTCCGGCTGTTCATGCCTTTTGCACACCAAGTTGAAGTGAACATCGATGGCGGAATTTCTCTGCCCATGACCAAAAGCGACGATGGCGTATGGTCTGTCAAAACGCAGCCCCTTGTGCCGGATATCTATGGATATAGTTTCATTGTGGATGGCGCTACCATCGCCGATCCCATGAATACGCGCTACAAAAGCAATATGCTTACATCCGCAAGCATGGTGGAAATTTCTGCGGATACACCGCAGCCATGGGATCAAACTCCAATCCTTCACGGCGAGGTGCATCATCACTTCTATGCTTCGGCCGGGGCTAACGACCAAAGGGATTACTACGTTTATACGCCCCCTGATTTCCATGCTGGCGCAGCAAAGCGTTATCCGGTCTTGTTCCTGCTTCACGGATTCAGTGACAGAGCTAATGCCTGGGTCGAAATAGGACGTGCAAACTTCATTCTTGACACACTTATTGCTCATGGCAAAGCCAAGCCCATGATCGTGGTGATGCCCTTAGGCTATGGCGTCTCTGATTACGCGGCACACGATAGCCCCAACTTCGGAAGCGCCCGACTGACCCAACAGAATTTCGACATATTCCAAACGATTCTCCTGACCGAGGTGCTGCCGCAGATTGAAAAGAATTATCCCATTCTTGCCGGACGGAAAAACCGTGCGATTGCGGGGCTCTCCATGGGCGGATCGGAGACTCTCGACACGGCTCTCAACCACAGGGATCAGTTTGCGTGGGTCGGTTCATTCAGTATGGGTGGGTTGTTCAACGGAGTTGCAAAGGATGATTATCCGCAGATCTTTCCATCGCTTAAGGATAAAGCCGGTTCGGCGCCCCTCTTGTTGTGGATAGCCTGCGGTACAGATGATGGGTTCTTCCCTGCAAATCAGAAGTTCATTGCCTGGCTCCAAACTCAAGGGATGAACCCAATTGTCGTGCAAACTCCAGGGGGACACGACTGGAGTGTCTGGCGTCGGAATCTCCTCAGCTTTCTTCCGCTCTTGTTTCAGGAGGCCCATGCTGGTTGAGCGTGATCGTATGCAGATGTATCCAATATTACAATGGAACGTGGCTTGGATATCTCAACGGTTTGAGTCTATTTATTTTCCCTGGAACAGGCAATCCAAAAATCCTGGACGACCCGAGGTGCCGAGGTTACCTATTATCGCATGTATTGTAATCATGTGGCTAATGAGCAGGTCTCGGAAATTCGGACAGTGGGATAAGTGGAAGCCCTGTTCCCCAACCGCCTAGAATGGCGAAACGAGGAGAGCAGATGAGCAGACGTCCGCGTCGGAACCACACAGCGGCCTTTAAATCGAAGGTGGCTTTGGCTACCCTCAAGGGCGACAAGACCTTGACCGAACTTGCACAGCACTTTGACGTGTATCCCAACCAGGGCCCAAGTTATGCGATCTTTGCATAACTTGGT
>Ga0224529_1001443_pt1 | contig 14209 bp, 10 predicted proteins | sample CBST50metaG_FD_179893 | JGI IMG/M metagenome (GOLD analysis project Ga0224529, IMG submission 179893) | Peat soil microbial communities from Stordalen Mire, Sweden - C.B.S.T50 | ecosystem: Environmental > Terrestrial > Soil > Wetlands > Peat | place: Sweden: Norrbotten County, Stordalen Mire... | reverse complement strand
TGACGCTCATGGTCGAGTGGCGGAGCCAGGGGAAGACATTGCGGGCTATCGCCCGCGACCTCAACCGGCTCAATATCCGGCCAGCCAGGGGCCGCGAATGGTACGCCAGCAGCGTCAGGGGCCAGCTCTTGGCCCAATGACAGCAAAAGCCCCGCCTTGCGGCGGGGCTGACGTTACACTCTTCGTCTTGCTTTGGTTGGTGTGGCATCGATCAGCAAATCCGCAGAGATCCCGAGTCCAAACTTCACACGGCGAACCATGCTTAGAGTGAGGCTCCGCTTGCGCGTTAAGATTTCAGAAACTCGTGCTCGACTGCCAATCAGAGGCTCTAAATCCTTACGGGACAACCCTTGTTGCTCCATACGAAACTGGATCGCGGTGACGGGGTCTGGAGCGTCAATCGCATGGTGTTTTGCTTCATACGCGTCTACAAGGGTGGCAAGTATATCCAACTCATCCCCCTCAGCACTGTCAGGGGCAGCGCCGATGAGCTTTTCAATCCGCTTTACTGCGAACTCATGATCTGCTTCAGTCCGAATTGGATGGATCTGCATACCGGCGCTTGTCATATTCCACCTTCCCGACGTCAATCTGGTCGTACTCTTTGTGCGTACCCACCCAAATGATGAGGAGCACCTGGTAGTAGTAGTTGATCGCAACGACCAGCCTGTAGTCGTTCCCCTTGATGTTGAAGACGACACGTTCGGAAGAAACGACGCTTGCCGAGCCGTATTGTGCTTTCATCTCTGCCGAACTCTTCCAGGTGGCCTTGGCGGCTTCGGCGTACCAGGCATCAAGATGATCCTGTACCGCCTTTTGGAGCTTACGATCCACCCTGTTTCTGACAAAACCGTTTAGGGTACCGCGCGCGATCACTCTCACACCCCTCATATTATCCTGATCCCACAGTGGGAGCAACGCCAAAACGCCTGAACCCTCAAATACGTATGATATATTTCATGAAAGCAGTTCTTGCTGAAAGATGGTTTTCATGAAAACAATCGTTATTACCTCGCAAAAGGGCGGAAGCGGAAAGACCATGCTGGCCGCGCATCTGGCCGTCGAAGCGGAGCGTACAGGCGATGGCCCGGTATGGCTGATCGACACAGATCGTCAGGGAACATTGAGCCGCTGGCATGAGCGCCGCACGGCAGATACTCCCCAGCTTGGGCAGGTGCCCTTTGCGCAGATCAAGACCGGACTGGCTGCTTTGGACAAGAACCATAATGCGGCTTTTTGCCTGATCGACACCGCGCCCACGATCTCAGATCAGACTGCCAGTCTGGTCACATATGCCGACCTAGTGGTGATCCCGGTGAGACCTTCCCCGTCTGACCTTTGGGCGGTGGCCGAAACCGTAGAGCTGGTACAGGCCGCCGGTAGGCCGTTCCTTTTCGTCCTCACCCAGGCAAAGCCGCAGGCGAGCATCACCGCCCAGGCGGTTGCCGCCTTGTCTCAGCATGGTCGAGTGGCGCAGGCATTCATCGCCGACCGTGTGGCCTATGCCGCTTCCATGACAGGCGGCAACACCGCCCCAGAGTTGGGGGCGAAGAGTCCAGCAGCCGAGGAATTATCGGCCTTGTGGAAAGAGATTAAATCATGCTTTCATGAAAAAATGAAATCAGAAAGGAGTCCAGTCAATGGCTAAGCCTCAACCTATCGCTCTGGATGGAGCCGACCTTTCTCCAGCCAGCGCACGTTTTCAGACAGCCACGCGGCAGCGCGGAGTTGTCCCGTCTGCCGATCTTGTGCCGCTACAGTTCAGGATGCCCCCTTCTTTCGTCCGGGCCTTCAAACAAGCCGCGCTCGACCATGATATGAAACTGAATGAATTGCTGAATTGGTGTTTTAATGAAAGCATGAAATCAGCAAAATAATTACACCCAGGAGGTCCGAGCATGAGCGGTAGGAGAATCAGCGATCTTTTGCCTCTGGCCGATCTGCTGCCAGGATTTGAGATTCTGGGGGGGGAGCCTCCCGGTGCCATCCCCAATTCACTGACGGTGCAGGGAAAGCACCACTTCACCCGTACCAAGCAGGTTGATGCGCTCATGGGCATCGGTGAAGACCCGACGCCGGACCTTGGGTTTATGGGGCGACTGCTGACCCTCTGTTCTCTACCGCGCACTGATCCAGGGAACCGGCTGCAATACAAACGCCAGAATGGCCCTTACAAGCTCATCATGATTGCCGGTGGAGACAACAAGCTCCCATTCGGAAATCTCCCCCGCCTGCTTCTGGCATGGGTTTGTACCGAGGCCATCAAGACCCAAGACCGCAAGCTGATTCTTGGACCATCCCTGTCTTCTTTCATGCAGGAACTCGGGATCAACAGCGACAGCGGCGGCAGCCGGGGAGACCGGACTCGACTCAAAAGCCAAATTGACAGACTCTTCAATTGCCACGTGGACATGATCTACGAAACGAGCAGGGGCAAGGTTTCGACTGGCGGCCGTCTGGCTCCTAAAGCCGTCCTGTGGTGGGATTACCATCAGCCAAAGCAGGACACGCTTTGGAAAAGCTGGGTTGAACTCGGCGAGGAGATGTTCGACGAGATTGTCGCTCATCCGGTTCCGCTCGACATGCGAATACTGAAAACGATGCGTAGATCCTCGCTTGGCCTCGACCTCTACATGTGGTTGTCGTACAAGTCATTCACCCTTTACAGCCAAGGAAAGAATCCCGAGCGTCTGTCATGGGAACGCCTGTACCTCCAATTTGGGGTTGATCCTTCGAAGGCCAACGACAAGTTCGTTGTCCGGGACTTCCGCAAAGATTTCTTGCGTGAGTTGAAGAAATTAAAGCTCTGCTGGCCAGGTCTCAGGTATGCCACGCCCAAAGGCTGCTTTGAGGTTCACCCTTGCCCGCCGACTATCAATCCAAAGCAGTTAGGCGTTTAGTTCTGCACACAGCGCCTGTGAATAAGGGAAGTTTTCCACGCTGAAACACCCTCACTGCACGGTCCCAAGGGAAAAATCCAACATTACTGTTTTATATTCAGTCACTTACATGCCTAAGAAGCACCCTCACTGCATATTTTTCCACGCTGAAACACCCTCACTAAACTCCGCTGAAACACCCTCACTAAAACAAGTAATAGATACAAATAAGAACAAGTAGCCGTCAGCCGCAACCAGAGGAAAAACAGAGCGCCCTGCGGGCGGACCTGCTGCGCATACATTGGAGGGCGCTGCGCCCCTCCAAACCACCCAGCAACAAAAAGGAGCGCCCTGACGGGCGGTCAGCGGGAGGGCGCTAGCGCCCCTCCCGCACCCACCCCGCGCAAGTACAAAAACAAAAACCTGGCTGTGGATGGTGGGGTTGGTCCAGCCTTTAAGCCTGAGTGTAGAGCTGTGCGAGATCGAGCAGAAAGGCCCCAGGACGAACACGGAGCAATGCCGCCTGCCCCCGTCTATCCAAAATACGCCTGAGACCGTTTTGCAATCGAACCACGGGTTATGAATCCGGCGTTCCATCTGGCCTGATTTTCGTGCGTTGCGGCGGCGGAATCCGGTATAAACGGGTGAGTTTTCCGGTCGGTAATCAGGTATAATCCGGTATGTATTCCGGCATTATGAAAACCTCTTCCATTCAGATCACGCCTGAGCTACTGGCGATGATTTCAGAGATTGACGAATTCAAGGGCGCATGGCGCTCCCTGGGAACGCTTGCGCCGGAGCGGTTGAAAGCCCTGCGCCATGTCGCCACCATCGAGAGTATCGGTTCTTCCACGCGCATCGAGGGCAGCAAGCTTACGGATCGCGAGGTCGAGCGCCTGCTCTCCAATCTGGAGATAAGAAAATTTTCCAGCCGCGACGAGCAGGAAGTTGCCGGTTATGCCGAAGTGATGGAGACCGTCTTTCGTGCATGGTCCGAGATTCCGGTCACGGAAAACCATATCAAGCAGCTCCATCGCGATCTTTTGCGCTGTAGCGACAAAGACGAGCGGCATCGCGGCGAATACAAGACCTTGCGCAACGACGTTGGGGCCTTCGATCCAGATGGCAAGATGATTGGAATTGTCTTCGAGACGGCGACACCCTTTGATACCCCGCGCCGGATGCAGGAGTTAGTAGCGTGGTTGAAAGAGGCCCGCGAACTCAAGCGCATTCATCCCTTGCTGATCGTCGCGGTTTTTGTTGTGGTTTTTCTGGAGATCCATCCATTTCAGGACGGCAACGGACGGCTGAGCCGTGTTCTAACCACGTTGCTGTTGTTGCAGGCTGGCTATGCCTACGTGCCGTATTCGTCGCTTGAAAGCGTGATCGAAAACAGCAAAGAAAGCTACTACCTGGCCCTGCGCCAGACTCAGAGCACAATCCACGCCGAAGCGCCGGACTGGCAACCGTGGCTTGTGTTTTTCCTGCGAAGCCTTCAGCAGCAAGAACGCCGCCTGGCTGTGAAGGTGGAGCGCGAAAAGAATGCGCTTGCTGTTCTGTCCGAACTGTCGGTAAAAATTCTCGACTACGTGCGCGATCATGGCCGAGTGACAACCCGCGATATGGTGCGCGAGACCGGCGCAAGTCCGAACACACTCAAATCAACCTTCACGTCATTGGTGGAGAAAGGTCTTCTTGTGCGTCAGGGAGGCGGACGCTCAACATGGTACGGTCTTCCCTGATGCACGCAAAAGAACGCAGATGACAGGCAGGGTTTTCCGTTCCATTGCGCCGCAGAACAACAACCCGAAAAACCTGCTGTCCATGGTTTGAATGTCTTCGCGTTCGCTTCGAATTCAAACCAGTCTCAATGGTGGATTCGCTACGAGGCGTAAAGGCCGCTACGCGCCGCTTTCAGCGGTGGCCTGCGGGCCAGCCTTGACTCCTCTACGCTCAAAAGAGGCCCCAGCAGCCATCGGGGCATAGAGTCCCCGTGCCTGAAAAAACTCAGTCATCCAGCCGCCGCGTAGAGGCAATCCCAGCCTATATCTGCTATAAAGAGACAACCGCGCTGCTTCGCATCGGAAGAAGTATTGACACATCACCCCCAAACGGGAACTGTGAAACGAATGGAATGTATGAAAATGTTAACATTCATGTAATCATTGACTTACTCGATTTACGTTTATGTCTGTAAACGGCTGCTTTCAGAAGAAATCTGTTTTTTGAGTTTTCCAGTTAACACGTTTAATTACTATGACATGACTCTAAACTTCCAGATGGGCAGTTCTGACGCTCGGAGGCTCTGAGTTCATGCCAGCAGAGAGGCGGGCTTCCCATGAGCAGCACTCGCACCGGCCAGAATATCGATCCGCAGCCGCTTCCAGACGCGGAAACACGTACGGTTCCCCGCCCCAAAACGGCGGCGACGCGGCTCTCTGTTGAGGAGCTGGAGGAGGTAGAATCGGCGGCCAAACGGGATGGCAAGTCGCAGGCTGAATGGATTCGCGATACAGTCCTGCGGGAGGCGCGGCAACGGTCAGCCTCGGTCGATCTAGTTTTGGCAGAGCTTTCGGCCAACCGCGTCATCCCGGATCAGATCGCCCAACAAGTGAGCCGGACGACGCAGGAGGTTTCCCGGTTGGTCAGCCAGTCCGCCGACCAGGCGTTGGCGCGCATCGAGGACGGAGCCGTGAAGGCCATTCGCAATGCGACCGTCAGGGAAGTGGGCGCGAAGATCGAGAGCGCCATCGCTGGCCCGATGGCGATTACCGAAGAGGCACTGCGGAAGCTGAGGAGTTCTGCTGAGCGCGCGGAAACAGCTTCAAGCAGTTGGAGGAGTTTTACCGACATCTTCCGCTGGCAACAACTTGCCATTGCCGTTCTTGTCGGCATCGTGATCGGCGGGGCCGGGACGTGGTACTTTGCCAGTCTGCCGCTCAAAGAAGCGGCAGAGTACATTCTGCTTCTCAAAAATGCTCCAGCCTCTCCGCAGAATGCGACCCAAAACACTCCGCCTGCTCCCCATCATCCGGCACGAAGTCTGAAGCCGAAAAGCACTCAGGAGCCTCAACCACAGGTTGAGGCAGCGCCAGTGACGCAGCAGCCGTAAGGACCGAGGCGCACATCATGCTTTCCATCTCGCAACCACTTTCGGCAGGCCAGGCGCGGACGTACCACGCGCGGGAGTTCACATCGAACGAGCAGAACTACTGGAGCCGCGACCAGCAAGGTCATAGCGAGTGGCAGGGCAGGCTTGCCGGAGAGTGGGGTCTTTCGGGTGCTGTCGGCGCGGAGCACTTCGCCCGCCTGAGCGAAGGCCAGCACCCGCAGACGGAAGCGCAGCTCGTCCGGCATCAGACGGCCAAAACCTATGCCGGACAGTTTGGCAGGGAGACGACTTCGGTCGAGCACCGGGCGGGCTGGGATGCGACCTTTTCCGCGCCGAAGTCGGTTTCATTGACCGCCCTGGTCGGCGGTGACGACCGGGTAAGAGTGGCGCACCGGGAGAGCGTCCGCGCGGCTCTTTCCGAGCTGGAGCGGTATACCCAGGCGCGGATCGGCAACATCCGCGCGCCGGAGACGACGGGGAAGTTTGCCGCCGCGACCTTCGAGCACGACACGGCCCGGCCCGTCGAAGGCTACGCCGCGCCGCAGCTCCACACCCATGCCGTGATTTTCAACGTCACCGAGCGGGAGAACGGCCAGACACGGGCCTTGCAGCCCCAGGAGCTTTTCGCCTCCCAGAGCTATGCCACGAATGTCTACCGATCGGAGCTGGCCGTCCGGCTCAAGGATCTCGGCTACACGATCGAGCGCGGCGAGTTTGGCCAGCCTGAAATCAAGGGATACACGAAGGAGTACATGGAGGCCAACAGCCTGCGCCGGGAACAGGTAAAAGACCACATGCGCGCCAGCGGCCTTGATAGTCCAGCAGCCGCGCAGATCGCCGCGCACCGGACGCGGGATTCCAAGCAACTGCTATCGCCGGAAGAAGTTTTGCGGCAGCATCGGGAGCTGGCCGCGCAGCACGGCAACCAGGCGGACCGGGTGGTGGCCGAGGCGCGGCAGCACGTCCAGCAACACGCATACGCTCCCGACAAAGCCGCCCAGGTGTCCTGGTGTTCGAAAGCCATCGCGATGGAACGGCTCATTTCTAGCTCCTTCGCTAGGAAGGATTGGCTTGCCAGGGCCACCGTCAATGCTGTTGATAGACGCGCGTCTTGCAACAAGCCGACACTTCTTGCATCCCCTGCCGCAAACACGTCCTGTTTTAGCAGCTCATTTTCGATGTAGCCCATAGCATTTTCTCCTCATCCATTCTCCCTCAACCCGCGTCTTGCGCCGAGACGGACTGTCACCACAACCTGGATAAATTCCGCCGGTTTGGGCTTAGACCCCCTCTACCAGTCCCATTTGCATTAGCTGCTCCTCGCCAACAACAACGTATGTGGCGGCACCGGATACATGACCGCCGAGGAGACATTTGCTGCCCGACAACAGCAGATGGCGAATAGATGCTAACTGTTGCGAAGGCAAGCCAAGTACATGCTCGAGCGTGTTTATGAACTGCTCCATATCATGAAAACTTCCAACCCAGTGGCTGCTGCCACCGGATACTTCTTGTCCAAGAACCTGCACTTTCAACAAGCGCAGTATCCCGGATTCACTGATGCAGGTAGGCTCGAATGAGAGCGTGTACTGTCTCTTCAGTAGGGTAGTGCGTACTGAAACGCTAGAAGTTGTTTGCAGGTCCGACACGATGCCCGCAGCAACGCTATGCGAAACTCCGCGACTTTTCAGAAAGGCAGTTAGTTGCTGGCTTTGGACATAGTGAGGGTTCATCGGACCTCCGCTTCCAGACGGTCCCGTCGGTGCAAACATTACCGTAAAGTCTTGACTATTAGGTGCGGAACGAACTACATGCACAAATACATCCATGACCGGTACCCTTTCACGAAGGAATTCGGCAAACAAGGCGGACAGGCTCTGGCCTAGTTGAGCTTGCGCTAAGTCCCACAAGGCAAGGTCACTTTCGCGTACATATAGCGTCTTGTTTGGCATATGAGTATATTTGCACGCATATGTATATACGTCAAGTATGAACTCAATAAATCGAAAATTTCGGCAATGGCGTGCCTGTACAAATCTAAACCAACGTTTAGAATTTGTACAAAGGGCAATTGGTGCGCCACTGGCGCACCAATTGAGGCGCTACCGTGGCTGATTTCGTTGCCTATTACCGTGTTTCGACCGACCGCCAGGGCGCGAGCGGGCTGGGCCTTGACGCGCAGCGTCAGGCCGTCGCCCGCCAGGTCAACGGCGGCCAGCTCGTGGCCGAGTTCACCGAGATCGAGAGCGGACGCCGGCACACGAACCGGCCTCAGCTCTTGGCCGCCCTTGAAGAGTGCCGCAAGCGCCGCGCTACCCTGCTGATTGCCCGCCTTGACCGGCTGGCCCGCAACGTCGCTTTTATCGCAAACCTGATGGAGAGCGGAGCGGACTTCATCGCTTGCGATATGCCCCAGGCCAACCGGCTTACCATTCACATTCTGGCCGCCGTCGCCGAGCACGAGCGCGAGATGATTTCCCAGCGAACGAAGGCGGCGCTTGCCGAGGCCAAGCGCCGAGGGACCAGGCTAGGCAATCCGCGCATCGAGGCGGCGCGGACGTTGGCGCTGGCCGCGCATCACGCCCACCGGCCAGAGCCAGAGGTATTGACGCTCATGGTCGAGTGGCGGAGCCAGGGGAAGACATTGCGGGCTATCGCCCGCGACCTCAACCGGCTCAATATCCGGCCAGCCAGGGGCCGCGAATGGTACGCCAGCAGCGTCAGGGGCCAGCTCTTGGCCCAATGACAGCAAAAGCCCCGCCTTGCGGCGGGGCTGACGTTACACTCTTCGTCTTGCTTTGGTTGGTGTGGCATCGATCAGCAAATCCGCAGAGATCCCGAGTCCAAACTTCACACGGCGAACCATGCTTAGAGTGAGGCTCCGCTTGCGCGTTAAGATTTCAGAAACTCGTGCTCGACTGCCAATCAGAGGCTCTAAATCCTTACGGGACAACCCTTGTTGCTCCATACGAAACTGGATCGCGGTGACGGGGTCTGGAGCGTCAATCGCATGGTGTTTTGCTTCATACGCGTCTACAAGGGTGGCAAGTATATCCAACTCATCCCCCTCAGCACTGTCAGGGGCAGCGCCGATGAGCTTTTCAATCCGCTTTACTGCGAACTCATGATCTGCTTCAGTCCGAATTGGATGGATCTGCATACCGGCGCTTGTCATATTCCACCTTCCCGACGTCAATCTGGTCGTACTCTTTGTGCGTACCCACCCAAATGATGAGGAGCACCTGGTAGTAGTAGTTGATCGCAACGACCAGCCTGTAGTCGTTCCCCTTGATGTTGAAGACGACACGTTCGGAAGAAACGACGCTTGCCGAGCCGTATTGTGCTTTCATCTCTGCCGAACTCTTCCAGGTGGCCTTGGCGGCTTCGGCGTACCAGGCATCAAGATGATCCTGTACCGCCTTTTGGAGCTTACGATCCACCCTGTTTCTGACAAAACCGTTTAGGGTACCGCGCGCGATCACTCTCACACCCCTCATATTATCCTGATCCCACAGTGGGAGCAACGCCAAAACGCCTGAACCCTCAAATACGTATGATATATTTCATGAAAGCAGTTCTTGCTGAAAGATGGTTTTCATGAAAACAATCGTTATTACCTCGCAAAAGGGCGGAAGCGGAAAGACCATGCTGGCCGCGCATCTGGCCGTCGAAGCGGAGCGTACAGGCGATGGCCCGGTATGGCTGATCGACACAGATCGTCAGGGAACATTGAGCCGCTGGCATGAGCGCCGCACGGCAGATACTCCCCAGCTTGGGCAGGTGCCCTTTGCGCAGATCAAGACCGGACTGGCTGCTTTGGACAAGAACCATAATGCGGCTTTTTGCCTGATCGACACCGCGCCCACGATCTCAGATCAGACTGCCAGTCTGGTCACATATGCCGACCTAGTGGTGATCCCGGTGAGACCTTCCCCGTCTGACCTTTGGGCGGTGGCCGAAACCGTAGAGCTGGTACAGGCCGCCGGTAGGCCGTTCCTTTTCGTCCTCACCCAGGCAAAGCCGCAGGCGAGCATCACCGCCCAGGCGGTTGCCGCCTTGTCTCAGCATGGTCGAGTGGCGCAGGCATTCATCGCCGACCGTGTGGCCTATGCCGCTTCCATGACAGGCGGCAACACCGCCCCAGAGTTGGGGGCGAAGAGTCCAGCAGCCGAGGAATTATCGGCCTTGTGGAAAGAGATTAAATCATGCTTTCATGAAAAAATGAAATCAGAAAGGAGTCCAGTCAATGGCTAAGCCTCAACCTATCGCTCTGGATGGAGCCGACCTTTCTCCAGCCAGCGCACGTTTTCAGACAGCCACGCGGCAGCGCGGAGTTGTCCCGTCTGCCGATCTTGTGCCGCTACAGTTCAGGATGCCCCCTTCTTTCGTCCGGGCCTTCAAACAAGCCGCGCTCGACCATGATATGAAACTGAATGAATTGCTGAATTGGTGTTTTAATGAAAGCATGAAATCAGCAAAATAATTACACCCAGGAGGTCCGAGCATGAGCGGTAGGAGAATCAGCGATCTTTTGCCTCTGGCCGATCTGCTGCCAGGATTTGAGATTCTGGGGGGGGAGCCTCCCGGTGCCATCCCCAATTCACTGACGGTGCAGGGAAAGCACCACTTCACCCGTACCAAGCAGGTTGATGCGCTCATGGGCATCGGTGAAGACCCGACGCCGGACCTTGGGTTTATGGGGCGACTGCTGACCCTCTGTTCTCTACCGCGCACTGATCCAGGGAACCGGCTGCAATACAAACGCCAGAATGGCCCTTACAAGCTCATCATGATTGCCGGTGGAGACAACAAGCTCCCATTCGGAAATCTCCCCCGCCTGCTTCTGGCATGGGTTTGTACCGAGGCCATCAAGACCCAAGACCGCAAGCTGATTCTTGGACCATCCCTGTCTTCTTTCATGCAGGAACTCGGGATCAACAGCGACAGCGGCGGCAGCCGGGGAGACCGGACTCGACTCAAAAGCCAAATTGACAGACTCTTCAATTGCCACGTGGACATGATCTACGAAACGAGCAGGGGCAAGGTTTCGACTGGCGGCCGTCTGGCTCCTAAAGCCGTCCTGTGGTGGGATTACCATCAGCCAAAGCAGGACACGCTTTGGAAAAGCTGGGTTGAACTCGGCGAGGAGATGTTCGACGAGATTGTCGCTCATCCGGTTCCGCTCGACATGCGAATACTGAAAACGATGCGTAGATCCTCGCTTGGCCTCGACCTCTACATGTGGTTGTCGTACAAGTCATTCACCCTTTACAGCCAAGGAAAGAATCCCGAGCGTCTGTCATGGGAACGCCTGTACCTCCAATTTGGGGTTGATCCTTCGAAGGCCAACGACAAGTTCGTTGTCCGGGACTTCCGCAAAGATTTCTTGCGTGAGTTGAAGAAATTAAAGCTCTGCTGGCCAGGTCTCAGGTATGCCACGCCCAAAGGCTGCTTTGAGGTTCACCCTTGCCCGCCGACTATCAATCCAAAGCAGTTAGGCGTTTAGTTCTGCACACAGCGCCTGTGAATAAGGGAAGTTTTCCACGCTGAAACACCCTCACTGCACGGTCCCAAGGGAAAAATCCAACATTACTGTTTTATATTCAGTCACTTACATGCCTAAGAAGCACCCTCACTGCATATTTTTCCACGCTGAAACACCCTCACTAAACTCCGCTGAAACACCCTCACTAAAACAAGTAATAGATACAAATAAGAACAAGTAGCCGTCAGCCGCAACCAGAGGAAAAACAGAGCGCCCTGCGGGCGGACCTGCTGCGCATACATTGGAGGGCGCTGCGCCCCTCCAAACCACCCAGCAACAAAAAGGAGCGCCCTGACGGGCGGTCAGCGGGAGGGCGCTAGCGCCCCTCCCGCACCCACCCCGCGCAAGTACAAAAACAAAAACCTGGCTGTGGATGGTGGGGTTGGTCCAGCCTTTAAGCCTGAGTGTAGAGCTGTGCGAGATCGAGCAGAAAGGCCCCAGGACGAACACGGAGCAATGCCGCCTGCCCCCGTCTATCCAAAATACGCCTGAGACCGTTTTGCAATCGAACCACGGGTTATGAATCCGGCGTTCCATCTGGCCTGATTTTCGTGCGTTGCGGCGGCGGAATCCGGTATAAACGGGTGAGTTTTCCGGTCGGTAATCAGGTATAATCCGGTATGTATTCCGGCATTATGAAAACCTCTTCCATTCAGATCACGCCTGAGCTACTGGCGATGATTTCAGAGATTGACGAATTCAAGGGCGCATGGCGCTCCCTGGGAACGCTTGCGCCGGAGCGGTTGAAAGCCCTGCGCCATGTCGCCACCATCGAGAGTATCGGTTCTTCCACGCGCATCGAGGGCAGCAAGCTTACGGATCGCGAGGTCGAGCGCCTGCTCTCCAATCTGGAGATAAGAAAATTTTCCAGCCGCGACGAGCAGGAAGTTGCCGGTTATGCCGAAGTGATGGAGACCGTCTTTCGTGCATGGTCCGAGATTCCGGTCACGGAAAACCATATCAAGCAGCTCCATCGCGATCTTTTGCGCTGTAGCGACAAAGACGAGCGGCATCGCGGCGAATACAAGACCTTGCGCAACGACGTTGGGGCCTTCGATCCAGATGGCAAGATGATTGGAATTGTCTTCGAGACGGCGACACCCTTTGATACCCCGCGCCGGATGCAGGAGTTAGTAGCGTGGTTGAAAGAGGCCCGCGAACTCAAGCGCATTCATCCCTTGCTGATCGTCGCGGTTTTTGTTGTGGTTTTTCTGGAGATCCATCCATTTCAGGACGGCAACGGACGGCTGAGCCGTGTTCTAACCACGTTGCTGTTGTTGCAGGCTGGCTATGCCTACGTGCCGTATTCGTCGCTTGAAAGCGTGATCGAAAACAGCAAAGAAAGCTACTACCTGGCCCTGCGCCAGACTCAGAGCACAATCCACGCCGAAGCGCCGGACTGGCAACCGTGGCTTGTGTTTTTCCTGCGAAGCCTTCAGCAGCAAGAACGCCGCCTGGCTGTGAAGGTGGAGCGCGAAAAGAATGCGCTTGCTGTTCTGTCCGAACTGTCGGTAAAAATTCTCGACTACGTGCGCGATCATGGCCGAGTGACAACCCGCGATATGGTGCGCGAGACCGGCGCAAGTCCGAACACACTCAAATCAACCTTCACGTCATTGGTGGAGAAAGGTCTTCTTGTGCGTCAGGGAGGCGGACGCTCAACATGGTACGGTCTTCCCTGATGCACGCAAAAGAACGCAGATGACAGGCAGGGTTTTCCGTTCCATTGCGCCGCAGAACAACAACCCGAAAAACCTGCTGTCCATGGTTTGAATGTCTTCGCGTTCGCTTCGAATTCAAACCAGTCTCAATGGTGGATTCGCTACGAGGCGTAAAGGCCGCTACGCGCCGCTTTCAGCGGTGGCCTGCGGGCCAGCCTTGACTCCTCTACGCTCAAAAGAGGCCCCAGCAGCCATCGGGGCATAGAGTCCCCGTGCCTGAAAAAACTCAGTCATCCAGCCGCCGCGTAGAGGCAATCCCAGCCTATATCTGCTATAAAGAGACAACCGCGCTGCTTCGCATCGGAAGAAGTATTGACACATCACCCCCAAACGGGAACTGTGAAACGAATGGAATGTATGAAAATGTTAACATTCATGTAATCATTGACTTACTCGATTTACGTTTATGTCTGTAAACGGCTGCTTTCAGAAGAAATCTGTTTTTTGAGTTTTCCAGTTAACACGTTTAATTACTATGACATGACTCTAAACTTCCAGATGGGCAGTTCTGACGCTCGGAGGCTCTGAGTTCATGCCAGCAGAGAGGCGGGCTTCCCATGAGCAGCACTCGCACCGGCCAGAATATCGATCCGCAGCCGCTTCCAGACGCGGAAACACGTACGGTTCCCCGCCCCAAAACGGCGGCGACGCGGCTCTCTGTTGAGGAGCTGGAGGAGGTAGAATCGGCGGCCAAACGGGATGGCAAGTCGCAGGCTGAATGGATTCGCGATACAGTCCTGCGGGAGGCGCGGCAACGGTCAGCCTCGGTCGATCTAGTTTTGGCAGAGCTTTCGGCCAACCGCGTCATCCCGGATCAGATCGCCCAACAAGTGAGCCGGACGACGCAGGAGGTTTCCCGGTTGGTCAGCCAGTCCGCCGACCAGGCGTTGGCGCGCATCGAGGACGGAGCCGTGAAGGCCATTCGCAATGCGACCGTCAGGGAAGTGGGCGC
>Ga0224529_1001441_pt1 | contig 14222 bp, 13 predicted proteins | sample CBST50metaG_FD_179893 | JGI IMG/M metagenome (GOLD analysis project Ga0224529, IMG submission 179893) | Peat soil microbial communities from Stordalen Mire, Sweden - C.B.S.T50 | ecosystem: Environmental > Terrestrial > Soil > Wetlands > Peat | place: Sweden: Norrbotten County, Stordalen Mire... | reverse complement strand
CTAATTATGGTTGACATTGCAAATCATGGGAGTCGCGGCTAATGGATTATAGCGCGGAGGTTTTCGACCAGATCCAGCTTCTATTCGATAAGAACGGGTTTAATGATCACCAGTTACACTGCGTCCTAAGATTCGACCACGGTCTCAACGATGACGTTCTGAAAAGATCCGTCATCGCTTCAATTGAGGCTATCCCTATTCTGGGTACCCGCTACGTAGCGGGTGCAAGACCGCGCTGGACGAGTCTCGATCCAAAGAATTTCAATCGCGCCTGCCTCATCGCACGGACCGCGGCGGAGTTTGAGGAATTCGTTGCATCTCGCGTTGACGAAAGTCTTGGCCCACAGGTTAGAGTCTGCATCCTTCGCTCAATGTCCTATGCCATTGCTTTAAAAATGAACCACATGGTGTGTGACGCGGCGGACTTCAAGACATATCTCTATTTCCTCAGCACAATCTATTCGCGAATGATAGTCGACCCTGCGTACCGACCTGCCTCGATAACTGGAGACAGGAGCATGGGATGTGTGCTTCAACAGTTTGGCTTGCTGGTCAAATTCAAGTCCCTGCTCATGCAGAGCAAAGAGAACAATCTCACCGGCGATGTTCGGCTTCCACTGAGCGAGGACGGGGAGATGCGGCCTTTCATCCTTACGCACAAGCTGGGACGAGAGAAGACAGCAGCACTGAAAGATTGTGGCAAAGCAAAAGGGGCAACCCTGAACGACGTCATACTAACTGCCTATTACCGCTGCCTCTTTCAATGGCTTGCGCTCGGTCCCGGCGCCAAGCTGCGGATACCGGTGATGGTGGATATGCGCCGCTTCGTCGGAAAGACCGGAGAACTCCAATCCCTGACCAATCTCTCTTCGACAGTAAGTACGCAGATGGAGTATAGGACAGGTGAGCGGTTTGAGGAGACACTTTGCAGGGTAAAGTCGATTATGGAACAGAGAAAGGGCACTAACCTTGGCCTCAATGGATTTATCAAGCTGAATCTCATTTATCGCGTTCTGGGCGACAGAATCTCCAATTGGGTTTTGCGGTCGACGCTGAGGAATCCCCTCATCTGTATGACGAACGTGGGTATCCTGGATTCCGCCCAAATGTCCTTCGGTGATCTCTTGCCGAACGATGCTTTCCTGTGCGGCTCTATAAAGTACAAACCTTACTTCCAACTTGCCATGAGTTCTTACGATGGTGAGCTTACTCTCAGCGTTAACCTGTTAGGAAGCACCGAGGATCGGGGTCGCATCCTTTCCTTTCTGGCGGAGATCGATGCGGAACTTTCCCGTTGGGAGCTATCATAACGGCGGGTGGCCCAGCTACTGGGAGAGGTCAGACCAACCACAGAAGGTGGTTGCCCCAAGTGCCTCGCATTTGGGAATCTGGGAGAGCACAGACCTCGGCCTCGGGAAGCTTAAAAGTCTCCCCCTCACAGATTTCTCCCCGAATGTCGCCTTCCCGACCGCTTTTCCGTGATTTCCGAGGTCCGAGCGGTTGAGTGGCATCTCGGCGGCTTCCATTTCATCCAGATCTACTCTATGCGCCTGCTTAACTCTTCGGCGCCGGCTGCGCTCCTGGTCCTTCGGCTCGAAAAATCTTCGGAACCCGGGCCGCGGGAGCCGGCAAGGCAGGAAAAGCGGCATGAGGCTCGGTCTGGTACCAGTAGGCCGTCGAATAGAAGTTGTCGGAACGGTGGTTCGCGTGCCCGTGCTCGATGGTGACGCGAATCGACTCCTCAAAGGTGATGGGGCTCTCCGTGTGCCAGCGGTACAGGCAATAGCGGCCGCCAATCCGCTCCGGATCCACCACGTACGGCGCGCCCTGGTGCAGGTTGGCGAAGGCTTGCCCGCCAAAATCCCAGGCGCCGTTGAAGTAGTCTTCCGTCCCGGTCCCGTTGATGGTGGGCAGCGCGTCGCCGTCGATGAAGATCATGTCGTCGCCCTCGCCGAACCAGCCGTCCTGGTTCTGCTCCACGGCCTGCGTCACACCCACAAAGTGCCCTTTGCCGGTGGCTTCCAGAAAGATGTAATTGCCCTCGCCAGTCAGGTTCTTCTTGTCGCCCACCGGATCTTCCCAGTTGTTCTTCCAGTCGTCGGACCAGCCCTTGCAGGGCGCCTCCTGCCGGTACTGCGCATGGAAGCGGCCGACCTCGCCGGGCAGGCTGGCCATGGTCACATAATCGATGGCGAAGTAGAGATTGTCGGTGCGCTGCTTGCCCTCGTTGGTCACGGTCATGCGGGCCGAGCTGGCAAAGGGCATCTGGAAGTACGCATTCAGCGCTTTGATCGGCGCCACGGCCGTCAACTGCGACTGGTATACGAAATACTCGCCCAGTCCAAGGCCGAAGAAGTCGCCGATGGGCACTTCGACCGAGGGCGCCGCCTCGCCATCCCACCAGGCCCGCAGCACCAGGTTCTTCAGGTGCATGGGATCCTGCGAGTTGATGGTGAACCAGATGTGCGTCACCACTCCGGCACTGCTCACATCCAGCAGCGTAGCGCTCTGCCCTGGCTCCACAGGGACTGCGTCCGCATTGCCGCCTGTCCGGTCCCAGCTGGAAGACCGGCGGGTCTTGTAGCTCCGCAGCCGCGCCTGCGCCAACAACTCGTCAGGCGCTCCGGCTTCGGGCGGACGAGGCGGTTCGTCTGGAGATTTGGTGGCAGCCGCGGCGGCCGGGACGCCAAGGCCCAGCAGTGCGGCCGCCGATGCTGAAGCCATGGCGCCCAGCAGCCGACGCCGTTCGGGGAGAGTTTTGGGAGTGGGATTCATGGGGCAGTTCCTCCTGGCCTTCGATCGGGAAGTCGAACGCCGACAACGCTTTGTAGCGCCGCTATCCGACCCCTGTCAAGCCCGGGGGGCACCACCCCTATGGCTCGCGCTCCACAAAGCAATGGCTGTCCCCCGCCGTCAGGGTCATGCCGTAGAGTTTCTTGATTTGCTCGATCTCGCTCAGCGTCTGCTCGGAGAAGGGCATCTTGTTTTCGAAGGCATGGAGGACGATCCCTTCCAGGAGGTCCCCCAGGGTAAGGTCTTTCAGTTCAGCCAGGGCCTTGAGCACCTTCAGCATGCGCTTTTCGATGCGTACCCCGGTCTGCACGCGTTCAACTTGGATGGGTGGGCGTGAGACGGATTCTTGTGTCATAGGTATGAATGTACCGCAGTATTTATGTACCATCAAGGAGTTATTTCTTGCAGAATGATGCGATTCTGAGGTGATTTTTGGAATCGACCGGCGCAATTTGTCCGTTCAATACTGTCCTCGTGAACAAAAGGTTGAATGAAGAGTTTTTACATAGAATCGGCAAGTTAGCTTCCGCTTGGCGGAAATCGCGAGTTGGCGAGTTGGCGGCAGTTCATTCCAGATGTAACGCGCCGCGGCCTGTCGAGCTGCTCCCCCAGATCAAGCGCCAGGTTGCGCTCTTCTTCCGGCCGGGACGGGAAATCGGGGGCGGTTGGGGGGTCGCGCAATCAGGCTCAGCCTGTTATGGTCAGTGAGGAAACTTTGATGAATCCTCCTTAGGAACCCGCGGGCATGTGGAAGCGATGGCGAATCCGGATTCTCCTGTTCTTGGCCGTGCTCGGCCCCGGATTCATTACCGCCAATGTCGATAACGATTCCGGCGGCATTCTCACCTACTCCCAGGCCGGCGCCCAGTTCGGTTACTCCCTTCTTTGGATCATGCTTCCCATCACGATTGCGTTGATCGTGGTGCAGGAGATGTGCGCGCGCATGGGCGTGGTGACCGGCAAAGGCTTGAGCGACCTGATCCGCGAGGAGTTCGGGCTGCGCCTCACGTTTGTGCTGATGGTGCTGCTGGTGGTGGTCAATTACACCAACGTGGTTACCGAGTTCATCGGCATCGCCGGTTCCCTGCACCTTTTCCACGTGACCAAGTACATCAGTGTGCCTTTTTGCGCCGCGCTGGTCTGGTACATGGTGGTGCGGGGCAGCTACAAGAGCACGGAAAAAATCTTCCTTGTCGCCTCAGTGGTGTACATCGCCTATATCTTCGCCGGCGTGCTCTCGCAGCCCAGTTGGCACGATGCCCTGTGGGCCACCGTCAAGATGCCCGCCAAGTCGGTCTGGAGCCAAAAGGCCTATATGTACATGGCCATCGGCGTGGTCGGCACCACCATCGCGCCATGGATGCAGTTCTATCTGCAGTCGTCCATCGTCGAGAAAGGGATTCGCGTCAAGGATTACGCAGCTTCCCGTCTGGACGTAATCATCGGCAGCTTCTTCACTGACATTGTGGCCTGGTTCATCGTGGTGGCGTGCGCAGCCACTCTTTATGTACACGGGATGGGCGCCATCCAGGTGGCCTCGGACGCGGCAGAAGCCATGCGCCCGCTGGCCGGCGACTACGCCTTCCTACTGTTCGCCTTCGGACTTTTCAACGCCTCGGTCTTCGCGGCTTCGATTTTGCCGCTCTCCACCGCCTACACGGTTTGCGAAGGCCTGGGTTTCGAGTCCGGCGTGGACAAGAGCTTCAAGCAGGCGCCGTTCTTCTACTGGCTCTATACGGCGCTGATCGTGGGCGGCGCGGGCACCGTGCTGCTGCTGCCCGACGCGCAACTGATCAACGTGGCCATTCTCTCGCAGGTGCTGAACGGTGTTCTTCTGCCGGTGGTCATCATCCTCATGCTGCTGCTGATCAACCGCTCTGACCTGATGGGCGAGTACAAGAACTCGCGCCTCTGGAATCTGGTTGCCTGGAGCACCAGCATTATTGTCATCGGCATGACCATGGTGATGTTGTGGGGGATGATGCCGGGGCACTGAGCACCTGCGGTGCGGTCAACTGCCGTCGGCATGGCGCGCAATCGGTATCGCTTTCCACGCTTGCGCCAGAAAAAAGCGCAAGGATGGAGCGGCCGGCATCTCATCCCGACAGACCGTCTTCCCCGCAGCTAGTGCCCGTGGCGCTCCCAGAACGCAACCGGAGTCACAATCGGATACCACTCAGCCAGCGCCAGGAGATCCTTATCTCCGGTAACAAGGTAGTCGGCCGCCGCGGCGCGCAGGGTTCCTAAAACCATTTGATCGGAGTCATCCCGCAATCTCTCATCCAATTCGGCGCTGGGTTCAACCATCTCCGCCAAGAAGAGGAAGCTGTCTGCCAGATCGCGGATTTCAGAGGGGGTGAGCGAGATGCGGGGCAGGCGCGGCAACACTCGAATCATTTCATCCAGGATGTAACGCGACAGCACTACATCCAACCCACCCTGATGCCACGCGCCAAGGATGCGCCCCGGGATGCTTCCCGGATACGCAAGTCCCGACACCAGGACGTTGGTGTCCAAAACCACACGTACTCCAGCCATCAGCCGCGCCGTTCCAGCGCGATTGCCGCGTCGATCTCAGCCATGCCCTGGTCGGCTGGCACATTTACATAAGCCTCGGCAACCCGGTTGCTCAATTGGTCAAATCGCTCGCGCATCGCGCGAATGCGCGCAAAAAGATCGGCGCCCACCAGAGCGGCAACAGGTTTGCCATCCTTGTTGACCACAATGCTGTCGTTCCGATATTGCACATGATTGAGCATCTCTCCCAGGTTCTGACGAAATAGAACTGCGCTCACTTCGGTAACCATCGCCACCTCCTGGTGCTATGACCATTATGACCATTATGACATGCCGTGAGGATTCTGTCGGCCCCTACACCCCGCTAGAGCATTTCTCCCATCGATCAAGTGTGGGCGTGGGCTGGAAGGTCCACGCCACAGCCGGCCAGGAGGCCAGCGCTACAAGTTCTTGCAGGCGTTGGCAAACGACGCCACGCGGATGAGGCAGGTTGTTCTTCGCCAAGGGGAAACACACTTACAGCAGTTTTCCGGCGGCCAGATCGCGGATCAGGTTGCGATCGGCGGCGAGAAAGTCGTACTGGGGCAGATCTTCGAGCTTGACCCAGCGGAACTGCGTGAAGATGCGGTTTTCCAGTTCCTGGGTGAACTCGTGAACCACAAAGAACTGCAGGTCGACCGCACCGCCATGACGGTAATTGTGGCGGATATGGGCCACGCGCGGACCAACGGTGGCGCGGATGCCGAGTTCTTCGTCGAGTTCGCGGGCCAGGGCCTCTTCAGGGCTTTCGCCGGTCTCGATCTTGCCGCCGGGAAACTCCCACTGCAAGGCCATCGGCTGATCGGGCCGCCGCTGGCAGATCAAAACCTCTCCGCCGCGCATAATCAGTCCCGCTGCCACCAGCCGGAGGGCAGGCGCAGCCGGGCGAGGACTTGAGCTTGACTGGGCTTCTTCCACGCTTCTAGTGTAATCGCACCAAAAGGGTTGCAATGCTCCGGCGTGCTTCCCTTTCGGCGCGGTCAAAACCAGGCAGGCGCTTCTTCGGGAGGGCTTAACTCCCCTGGAACGGGCCTATTCTCCCGCGACAGCGACCTGTGCGCCCTCGGCCAGAAAGGGCAGAAAATAGCCCCAACCGTTCTTCGCCGCCGCATGCAGCAACGCCGGGGAAGGGTTCACCGGGAAGGGATTGCGGGCAATCTCCAGCATGGCCAGGTCGTGAACGGAGTTGCCAAAGACCGCATCGGGATGGGGCAAACCGGCCTGTACCAAAGCTGTCGCCTTGCCTTTGCCGGTAGGTATGGCCACAATGTCCGCGGTAATGAGGCCCTTGTCCACCCGGACTTCGGCGGCCAGCACGCGCTCTTCCGGAATGCCGAACTCGAGTACGCCCGCAGAGACCACCCACTTGTTGGTGGAGCTCACGGCCCACAGTTCCACGCCAGCCTTGCGTAGTGCGGCCACCAGGGAAACCATCTCGTCAAAGAGACGCGGCCGGACAAACTCGTTCACATATTGGGCGGCGGCAGTGCGCAGTTCCTGATCGCGCAAGCCGGCGTAGATCTGCACCATCTCGCCGCAGATGACGGACTCACTGACCTTGCCGGCCAGGTAAGCGCGATAGCGAGTGTCGATCCAGTCCGTGGTTGAGCGCGAAACCAAGCCTTGCTCCAGCGTCCAGGCCATAAAGCCGTAGCCGGAGTCGCCGCTCCATAGCGTTCCATCACAATCGAAGACTGCAACCTTGGGGTTGCTGTCGAGAACCTGCCGCTCGAACTCCTGGGCGGTCCACCGGTGAATATCAATCTGCGTCGGTGTCAAACGTGCCTCAATCCTAGTCGAATCCTTTATCCAATTCTATTCTCTCCCAAAAGGGTCGCATTTGCACGTGAAGGTTTGAAGAAGGCGTGCGGCTGCATGCCAGAGGGCGATCCGATCTCTTCTTGAGATTCAGGCGCGGACTCAAAGATGCTTCGGCGTGAAAGAAACTTCAAGCGCGGCCCGGTCCCAGTGCGCACAATTCGCCGCTGCTTCGTAGGTACTCTGCAGAAATTGCAGCAGAGCGGCATCGGGGTCCGGCGAGTTGCGCATCGCCTCATAGGGAAAGACGAACTCACCCAGCTTTGCATCGAATGATGCCTGGGACGGAGCAATGGAATACGCGGCATAGCCTGTCGGCTCTGGATAGGCATAGCTATAAAACATGGGCTCAATTCCGGGTGCGCCGGGCCAGAATCCGCAACTGCTCACTTCGTGCGAATAGGCGTCGCGGGTCACACGATCGGGCAGGCCGGCCATGCTGGGATGCTCCGGGGCCGTGCGGCCGGAGAAGCGCGTGCAGGCCAGGTCGAGCGCTCCCCAGAAGAGATGGACGAGGCTCACCTTTCCCGTGAAGCGCGCACGAAAATCGGTGAAAACCCGCGTCGTTTGCAAGAGAATCCTCCAGAAACGCTGCACAAACTCGGCATCGTAGGCCTGGTGCGCATGGTCCTGGTCAAAAGGGATGGGCGCAGCGATTTCGCAAGGGACGGGCCAGATGCTCACGGGGACACCGAGATCCTCGAGCGCGGCCATCAGCTGACGATAAAACGTTGCGACCGGCATGGGCTGGAGCGGGATGTTTCTGCGTCCGCCTTCGCTGGTTTCCACGCGGAGGAAGTGCTCGGCAAAATCGAAGTCAATCTGGACCGTGCGGTTGCCGTGCCACATGGGCGAAGTGGTGAAGCCGCGCACAGTGGGGTAGAGCGTCACGCTCCAGCAATGGTTGATGGCCGGCATCAGCGCCAGGCGGATTTTGCCCACCATCTGCATCCAGAGCTGAAGAGTCGCGCAGGTGTCACTCCACGCGCCCTGGGGAAGAGCGGGCCAGACCTCGGAGAAACGATTGGGTGCGGAGTTTGTCGGCATCATGGCTTCTCGTATCGACCATGATAACTTGCACCCTCGATGCGGCGAAGCAAAACTGTGCGGAAGAGGAGTGAAGGCTTCGGCAAATGCTGGAGCCCGAAAAAGCGGGCTAAAATGCGTCAACAAGTTCGATTTTGATGCGTTTTCGGGCCGTTTTTGCCCGTTTTTGGCCTCGTTCTGCACCAAAAGCAGTGCATATGGCTGTGGAAATCTTTCCATGTCGATTCAGTAAGACATTTATTTTGAGTATATTGTACGACAAAAAGCGAAGAAAAAGTGAATTTATCCCGAAAAAAGTTACCCCTTCGAGGGGGTTCGGAACGGTTCCCTCCCTGAGATCTTGAACCGCTTATCTTGATTGTGCGCGGGGTGGGGGCAATGATCTGCAAATAAGGTACCTCGCGACGAAGACTTTGTTTTCCAGAGCGGAAGCGGAGTAAGCGTGGCCCTTGAGAAGAGTCTTCGAAGGCCGGCTTTGTGAGGAGAAAGCCGCTTGGCCGGCTTGCCGCGAGTGGAGCTAACTGGGTTCCGCTCCCGAGTTGTATTTCCTTCAGGTTTTGGAAGAACAACAAGGCCCGGGTGCGATCAGGCTGCAGAAAAGAGCCAGCTCCTGGTAGAACGCGCAAGGAACATCGCGCCGCGGCTGAAGCCGCACCGATTTGCGGGCTTTAGGCGGGGGTTAAAAGCCCCGCCTCCCTCCGGACCGGGCATTTACGCAGCCCCAGGTATCAGAGAAGTTTCAATTCACATACTGACACCGCGGCGGCATGCGAGGTGGGTTCCGCACATAGGATGAGCGGTTTCTGTGCCGGCCCAACCGTCAAGAGGTGGGCTGGGTCTCGTGAAAATGCCGCCAGATGGTTTCGGCGGTCTTGCGAGGGACGACGGCGGCCAGGGATTCGGCGGTGGCCTGCTGCACGTCGCGGAGGCTGCCGAAGTGGGTGAGCAGGCGCTGGCGGGTTTGTGCGCCCACGCCGGGAATGGTCAGCAGTTCCGAATCGCGGTCGCGCATAGCCCGGCGCTGGCGATGGTAGCCGATGGCAAAGCGGTGGCTCTCGTCGCGGATGAGCTGGATGAGATGAAGAACCGGCGAGCGGCGGTCCAGAACCACCGGCTCGTCTTCATTGCCGTAGAGGTAGATGATCTCTTCCTTTTTGGCGATGGAGGCCAAGGGCTGCGTGGTGAGGCCGAGAGATTCCAGAGCCTCGGCCGCGGCGTGCAACTGGCCCAGGCCACCATCCACCAGCACCAGCGAAGGCATAGGCTGTTTCTCTTCCAGCAGGCGGCGGTAGCGGCGCGTGAGCACCTCGTTCATGGAGGCGAAGTCGTCCACGCCGGTGACGGTCTTGATCTTGAACTTGCGATAGGCCTGCTTGTTCATCTTGCCGTCTTCCCACACGACCAGAGAGGCCACGGTCTCCGCTCCCTGAATGTGGGAGATGTCGAAGCACTCGATCCGGCTGGGCAGCTCGGGGAGCAGCAGAATGTCGGCCAGAGCTTCCTGGATCGCCTTGCGCGAGGGCTCCAGAACCCGGAAGCGTTGAAAGTGCGACTGCTTGGCATTCTGGCCGGCGAGGTCGACCAGGGAGCGCTTTTCACCGCGCTGGGGAACGGCCAGTTCGATGCGGTGGCCGGTGCGTTCCGTGAGTAACGCGGCCAGGGTTTCGCGGTCGTCGAAATCGACGGGGACGAGGATCGAGCGAGGGACGTAGTGCTGGTCGATGTAGATCTGTTTGAGCAGGGCGGAAAAGACCGGGCCGGCATGGAAGGGTGCTTCCGCGTTTTCATCTTTTTCTGCGCCGTCGCCTTCGGAGGGCTCAAGGAGATCAGGCAGGTCGTCCCAGAAGAACTCGCGGCGGTCGACGATTTTGCCGGCGCGCACGTGGAAGAGATTTACGGCCAGCGAGCCGGCTTCGAAATGGTAGCCGAAGACGTCGGCGTCATCGCCCTCCTCGGTGGTAGCGATGCGCTGCTTTTCCTGCAACTGGTGAACGGTGGAGAGCTGATCGCGGAGACGGGCAGCGGCTTCAAACTGCTCGGCTTCGGCCGCGGCCATCATGCGCTCGGTGAGGGTGCGCTCGAGTTCCGCAGGGCGGCCTTCCAGCAGGAGCTGCGCGTCGCGGACAGCCGCGGCGTAGATCTCAGGGGTGGTAAAGCCTTCTACGCAGGGACCGAGGCAGCGATGAATGTAGTACTGTAAGCAGGCCCGGGGGTGGTAGCGGGAGAGGTCGACCTTGCAACTGGGGATGAGAAAGCTGCGGTGGATCAGCTCGACAATGCGGTAGGCCAGGTTGCCGGGAAAGTAGGGGCCGTAGTAGGCGGCTCCGTCCTTGCGGATACGGCGGGTGACAAAGACCTTGGGGAAACGGTCGGCGAGGGTGAGCTTGACGTACGGGTAGGTCTTGTCGTCGCGCAGCAGGATGTTGAAGCGGGGATGGCGCTCCTTGATGAGGTTGTTCTCGAGCGCCAGGGCCTCCTGCTCGTTGCCCACCAGGATGTAGTCGAGGTCAACCGCCTCGCGCATGAGGGAGCCGGTTTTGGCGTTGGCCTGGGAGGCGGCAAGCAGGTAGGAACGAACGCGGGAGCGAAGGTTCTTGGCCTTGCCGACGTAAATGACTTCGCCCTCGGCGTTTTTGTAGAGGTACACGCCGGGCTGAGTGGGCAGGGTGCGGATTTTCTCGTAGAGGTCCATGGGACGTAAGAGGCCAGTTCATAGAATAGCGGGTGGAGAGGGGTGGCAGGGGCTAGGGGCCAGGGGCTAAGGACTAGGGAGTAGGGAGTAGGGAGTGGGGCAGTAGGAAATAGGGATCTGGGGGGGGCGCTTCTTTGCTCCTTGCCTGAAGCTGCCGCAAGCTCCCGCACAAGGCTGAGAAGCGCTCTGATATTCTGGATAGATCGTGGGTCCGGAATCCCCTGAACATGGACCCTGGAGGAAGAAAGCAAGCATGATCGATTTGGCAGGTAAGACGGCCGTAGTCTTCGGGCTGGCCAACAAGCGTTCCATCGCCTGGGGTATCGCCCAAAAACTGCACGCGGCCGGCGCAACCCTGGCCATTTGTTATCAAAACGACCGCATGCGGCTCGAAGCCGAGGGCCTGATCGCCGACTTGCCGGGAGCCACCGGGTTCCAGTGCGACGTTTCCAGCGACGAGCAGATCGAAACCCTCTTTGGCGCTCTCAAGCAGAAGTACGGCAAGCTCGACATTCTGGTCCACGCCGTGGCCTTTGCGCCCGCTGCCGACCTGCGCGCCGAGTTCATCGACACCAGCCGCGAGGGTTTCCGCATTGCCCTGGATGTGAGCGTCTATTCGCTGATCGCCGTCAGCCGCGGAGCCGCTCCGCTGATGACCGACGGCGGCAGCATCATGACCCTGAGCTTCTACGCCGCGGAAAAGGTTGTGCCGCACTACAACGTGATGGCCGTGGCCAAGGCCGGACTCGAATCCGCCGTCCGCTATCTGGCCTGGAATCTGGGTCAGAAGAACATCCGCGTCAACGCCATCTCCGCCGGGCCGATCAAGACGCTGGCTGCGCGCGGCGTCGGCGACCTTGGCGACATGCTCAAGTCCCACGCCGACCGCGCACCCCTGCACCGCAATGTGGACCAGTTGGAAGTGGGCGGCGCAGCGCTGTTCCTGGCCAGTGACCTTTCCAGCGCCATCACCGGCGAAATCATGTACGTGGATTGCGGCTACAACATCATGGGATTCTGAGCAAGGCATAGAGCCGGCTCAGAATCCGGTCCCGAACTTTACTTGATCGCCGTGGCGGCGAACTTCTTGACCATGGCCAGCAGCAGCTTGCGGTCGCTCTCGTTCAAATTGGAGGAGTAGCGGCGGATCTGGGTAAGGAAACGCAGCTCCTCGTCGGAAAGCGTCTGGGTATGGAACTGGCGGCCAAGCGTGTCCTCCAGGAAAAACTGCGAGATGGGCAGATCGAGGGCCATGGCAATCTTGGACAGCGTGTCCAGAGAGGGCACGGTATGGCCGTTTTCGACCCGCGACAGGTAGCAGCGCAAAAGGCCTGTCTTCTTCTCGATGTCGCCCTGGGAAAGGCCCTTCTGCAGCCGGTGGGCACGGATAATGGTCCCGATCTTCATCACGGTGAACTTCCTGTTCGATGCCTGCCGAGTTTACTTGCGCGGTAGCAATCAAAGGATTATTGACCTAAGAGTTAACATGCTCCGCAACAGAATGCAAGCGCACCCGTCACATTTTCCGGATGACCGGGGTGACGCCGCAATCGAACAGTCGACTTCAGCCGGATGGGATGCTGGGAAATCTAAGGCCTGAGCTTCTGGGCAAAGAAGCGGTCCATGCGGGCGAATGCGTCCTGGGCGTCGTCGGCGCGGTAGCCGGCCTGGTTGGTGGAGTTCTCAAAGGCGTGCCCGGCCTGGGGGTAGATTTTGGCGTCCACAGGCTTGCCCAATGACTGCATCGCGGCTTGGAAGGCATGAACGGACTCGGGGGGGATGCCATGGTCCTGTCCGCCGAAGTTGCCCAGCACGGCGGCGTGAATCTGCGCCAGGGAGGCCTTGTCAGTGGCCAGGGAGCCGTAATTGATAGCCACCGCCTTCAGCGCGGGTGAGGCGATGGCCAGTTGCAGCGCATAGCCGCCGCCCATGCACCAGCCCACCGCCCCGATGCGGTCGTGCGCTACGTCCTTGCGTCCTGCCAGGTAAGTCATGGCCGCGGTCAAATCGCGCACGCCCTGATCCTGCGGGAGACCGCGGGAGAGTTCGTGGGCCAGGTCCGGGGTGGTGGCCACCTTGCCGCGATAGAGATCCACGGCCAGCGTTACGTAGCCCTTGGCTGCGTAGCCGGCGGCCTGTTGCTTGACCCAGTCGTTCAGTCCCCACCACTCGTGAATCAGGATCAGTGCCGGATGAGGCCCTGCGCCCTGGGGCAGGTAGAGCACCGCCTGAGCCGTCGCGTCGCCGCTGGGAAAGGTGACTGCCTGCTGGCCGCCGGCGCTCAAGGAAAGGGTCGACAGCAGCACAGGAACCACGTACAAGAGTAGGCGAAGAGATTTCATGGGAAGACCTCGCTTTTGCCAACGATTGTATTCTGCGCAAGGAGCCTGGCGTTGGGTTTTGCGCGCCGGGCGGACCCTTTCGTGGGAATGTGATTGTAAAGCGCGGCGGGCCGCCCGGGCCAGGGTCGTAAACCTTCCAGGCAAACGAAGCGTCTGACTGGGTACGAGCGGCAAATGCCAGGGAGAGCGAATGCGGTCAGTAACCATGCGGTGCGCAGTTGCAGTGGGGGTCTTTGTGGCCGGCAGTCTCTCCGCTTGGGCGCAATCCCCGGCCACGCCAACACCGCAGGCTGACCCGGCCGCGAGCCAGACCGTTTCACAAGTTGCGCAGACGACTCCCATCACCGGCGGCAAACTCCACGGCGTGGTCAAGAGCGGTAATGTTCCGTTGCCGGGCGTGACCGTCACGGCTCAGAACACGCTGACCGGCAAGCGCTTCTCTACCACCACCGACATGACCGGCAGCTGGTCGATGACGCTTCCGCAAAATGGACGGTACGTGGTGCGCACGCAGTTCGCGGCCTTTGCGCAGGGCGCGCAGGAAGCGGTGCTGAACGCGCAAAGCCACGACCAGGCGGTCAGTTTCGATCTGCTGCTGGCCTCACGAGCGGTGGAGCGCGAGCGGCAACAGGACAGCGATGCGGCAACGCAACTGGCGGCCGGATCCGCAAGTCAACTGCTGGGCGCGGCGGGAACCCAGCTGGCCCGGTCGGTCATTCAGCAGCTGGCCTCCAATGGTGCCCAGAGCCTGAGCCTGACCAGCGCGCTGACGGCCGAGACCGGCGCCCAGGCCGGAACCCCGGACGCACCCGCGGCTTCCGGTGCGGCATTGCCGTCGGTTGCCGGCAATTCGGACTTTTCCGGGGATTCGGTGGCCATCAGCGGCCAGTCCGGAACGGTGAGCCCGATGGCGGGCATGGATATGGACCGGGTGCGGGACGCGATGGAGACCGCCCGCTCACTGATGGGCGGGC